>Ga0310695_10000446_pt1 | contig 107942 bp, 75 predicted proteins | sample RumenRJG_04DNA_FD_203882 | JGI IMG/M metagenome (GOLD analysis project Ga0310695, IMG submission 203882) | Bovine rumen microbial communities from Lethbridge, Alberta, Canada - RJG_04 (v2) (version 2) | ecosystem: Host-associated > Mammals > Digestive system > Stomach > Rumen | place: Canada...
AAAGGCTTACGAGTACAAGCTGCGTCAGGGCGACAACTGGGAAGGCTACCAGCTGCCCGCAAGCGGCAACAAGTCGTACACCTTCGACGAGGCTGGCGACTACACGCTGACCTTTACCGCCAATGTTGCTGAGCATACGCTCGACCTCGTGGCTGTGAAGAAGGGCGAGGATGTAGTCTACACCATCACCGGTGCTGTGACTGACCATCCGAGATACGGTACTGAGGAAGCAGGTTTCTTCGGTGCTATGTGGGATGCTACCGTCAGCGCCAACGACATGGTGAAGGGCGAGGATGGCAAGTACACCAAGACGTTCGAGAATGTCTATGTGAATCCTCCTTTCTACATCCTGTATCAGGTGGTGAAGAACCAGACGGAGGCTATTGGCGAAAAGGCTACTTTCACCGCAGAGACTGGCGGTATGTATAACGTTGTCTTCACGTTCAATCCTGAGGACAATAGCGTGACCTGCGAACTGAAGTCGAATGTTGAACCCGAACCCGTCTACACGCTTGTCGGTGGTATCAATACCACGGAGGGCGGTCAGGAAGACGTGCTGTTTGGCACGACTTGGGAACCCACACTCGAGGCTAACGACATGGAGAAGGGTGCCGACGGCATCTACACCAAGTCGTTCGAGAAGGTGGCCCTGAGCTATGGCGACCAGATTCTCTACAAGGTGGTGAAGAACCACAGCTGGGACGTGAACTGGGGATTTGGTACTGAGAATGCTGATTACACCATTCAGGATGATGGTGAGTACAACATCACCTTCAAGTTCAATCCCGATGCCACGTTCGACAATGGCTACAATGTAGACGTTGTGGTGGAGAAGATTCTGCCTCCGCTGAACACCTATGAGGTCTACCTGGCTAACGTGCCCGAAGACTTCGGCCGTCCGTATGCATACGTATGGTCTATGGTCGATGGAGAGGCAGTGCCTGTGAAGGATTGGCCTGGCACCCGCATGGGTATGTGGCAGTTCGACAACGGCGACATGGGCTACATCTTCCAGATTGAAGCCGCAGAAGCTCCGCAGTTCATTATCTTCAACAATGGTCAGAGCGGTCCGCTTAACCAGACCGTCGATCTGGAGTTTGTGAACAAGCAGACTTACGACTTGGTCGAGAATCTGATTCCTGTTGTTGATGAAGATGTCCTCGTTGAGGTTCCAGCAGATGCCGTGATTGAGACTGACTGGCACTTCGACGGTATTTACAGAACCAGCCAAGGTGCTTCTGACGTCACTGACAACACCGAGGTCGCATTTGTAGGCAACGATGTTTACGTGAAGGGTATACCTTACTACTTCACCGATTCATGGATGAAGGGTACCATCTCCGACGGTAAGGCCGTGTTCGCATCAGGTCAGTTCGTCGGTGAGGACGATTATGGTAAGGAGTATATGTTAGGTTACGATGGAGAGAACATCGTTGACATCGTATTCTCGTATGATGAGGAGAACCACATCTTCTCACTCGAAACTCCGTATATCCTTGAGAATGGTGACAGCAAGACAGAGCTGAGCATGTGGGGTTACTACACTTACCTTGACATCATCAAGGGTGAGGTGATTCCCGATGAGCCCGTGGTTGCTCCTGCCGACCTTGTTACGGAAGACTATGTATTCTCATCTGAAGAACTCTCGTTCGACGATAATGAGGAACCTGTTTACGAAGACTACAGCGCTGACGTGAAGGTTGGCTTCGACGGCAACGATGTCTATGTACAGGGTCTCTGCTATTATCTGCCCGACAGTTGGGTGAAGGGTGTGAAGGATGGCAGCACCGTGACCTTCGAGGCTGGCCAGTTCTTCGGTACTATCTATGATCAGTATGATATGTACTTCGTTGGTTACGGAGAAAGCGGTGGCATCGAGGACGTTGTCATGAACTACGACGAGACAACCGGAGAGTTCACCACCGACCACTGGATCCTCATCAACAGCAAGAAGGCTTCTATCAGCTACTACAACATCTACACAAGCTGTAGGCTGACAAAGGTTGGACCGGCGACTGCTATCCAGTCTGTCGAAGATACAGAGGAAGCTGGAACTATTTACTACGACACTTTGGGTCGTCGCACCAACAGCAACACGAAGGGTCTGCTCCTGAAGCAGGTTCGCCAGGCTGACGGTAGTGTGAAGACCAAGAAGGTGGCTCGCAAGTAATCAGAACCGCATATCACTAAAATTGCTCCCCCTTGGGCTTTCCCAGGGGGGAGCATTTTATCTTGACCTTGAGCAAGCATCAAGTCTTATAGACTTCCGTGGGAAGGGGCTTTTCCTGCTTGCCTATGGGAAAAGCGCGAATGGTTACTTCAGGGGATTCCAGCCTTGGGCAGTAATTTCAAATTCATTGCCGTCGCGGCTGATGAGGAACAGTCCGAGTTCCTCTCGGGTGATGTGTCCGATGACGCGTACGTTTTCAAGTTCCTGTACCTTCTCGTAGTCGCCAATGGGTACGGTGAAGAGCAACTCGTAGTCTTCGCCGCCGTTCATGGCGCAGGTGGTGACATTCATGTTGAATTCCTCGGCAGCCACGGCTGTCTGGTAGTCGATGGGCAGGTTCTTCTCGTAGATGCGGCATCCTGTCTGCGACTGCTTGCAGATGTGCAGCAGTTCGCTGGAAAGTCCGTCGGAAATGTCCATCATGGCTGTAGGGCGTATGTTGGCCTTTCGGAGCAGGTCGATGATGTCGCCCCGTGCCTCTGGCTTCAGCTGGCGTTGCAGCAGATATTCCTTGCCAGCGAAGTCGGGTTGGAAGTCGCTCATGGCCTCGAGCTGTTGCTGGAGTGTTGCATCGGAGACGTTCTTCCCTTCGGCTTTGGCTTGTTGGTGGCGTCGGCGGATGTCGTCAATCTGCTGGTAGTAGATAGTTTTCTCGCGCTCCAGGAGTTGCAGTCCCATATAGGCTGCGCCAAGATCGCCGCTGACGCAGATGAGGTCAGTGTCGTGGGCGCCGTTTCTATATACGATGTCTTCCTTGCGCGCTTCGCCGATGCACGTGATGCTAATGGCCAGTCCGGTCATCGAAGTAGTGGTGTCGCCACCCACAATGTCGATATTCCATTGGTCGCAGGCATCGTGCAGACCGGCATAGAACAGTTCGAGGTCTTCCACATTGAAACGTTTGCTCAGGGCGATGCTGACGGTCAGCTGTCGGGGCTGGCCGTTCATGGCGAAAACATCGCTGATGTTCACCATCGCCGATTTGAAACCGAGGCTCCGCATGTCGGTGTATGTGAGGTCGAAATGCACGCCTTCCATCAGCATGTCGGTAGTGATGAGCACTTCCGTGTCGGGGTAGTGAACCACGGCGCAGTCGTCGCCCACGCCTTTCAGCGAGCTGTTGTTCTTCAGCTTGATGCTATCGGTGAGATGGCGTATCAGGCCAAACTCACCAAGTTTTGCTATTTCCATGGGGTAGGGGGATTCTTATTCTGAGATGATGGGAATGATCTGTGACGTGTGGGTCATGAGCGGCGAATCATCTCGCGCATCAGTTCTGCCAACTTCGGCTGTGCGATGCTGGCGGCTTGTTGTACCTCTTCGTGGCTCACTTCCACAGGCGGATCGAAACCACCCAGGTCGGTGATGACACTCACGCCGAAGGTCTTAATGCCGCAGTGGTGGGCAACGATAACCTCGGGCACGGTGCTCATGCCGATGGCCTGACCTCCCATCGTCGCATACATGCGATACTCAGCGGGTGTCTCGAAGGTGGGACCCTGTACGCCCACATAGACGCCATGCACTACGCGGAATCCTTTCTCACGGGCTATCTCGTCGGCCATAGCAATGAGTTTGGCATCGTAGGTCTCGTGCATGTCGGGGAAGCGGGGGCCTGTGGGGAAGTTCTTTCCACGAAGCGGATGCTCTGGGAACATGTTGATGTGGTCGGTGATGATCATGACGTCGCCAATCTTGAATTCCGGCGACATGCCTCCCGCTGCGTTCGACACGAAAAGGGTCTTAATGCCCAGCTCGTACATCACACGGACGGGGAACGTCACTTCCTTCATCGACCATCCCTCGTAGTAGTGGAATCGGCCTTGCATGGCCATGATGTCCTTGCCACCCAGCTTACCGAAGATGAGCCGGCCATTATGCCCCTCCACGGTGGATACCGGGAAGTTGGGAATGTCGGCGTAGGCAAACTCGTAGGCGTCAGTTATTTCTGAAGCTAATGGTCCCAGGCCTGTCCCCAGAACGATTGCGGTTGTTGGGCTTGTGGTCATCCTTTGCTTTAGCCAGGATGCTGTTTCTTGAATTTTTTCGTACATAACCTATGATCTTTTCGTTAAACTCTGCTTGTTGTCCGAGCAGGAACTCAATCTCGATGGGCAGCATGTAGATGTGCTGCCGCACCTCGTCTGACAGGCCTTTCATGCCGAAAAGCCTGGCGTTGTCCTTCTCGGTGGTGATGATGATTTTCGGTTCTGGTGTCTGAGCGAATACCTCGTTGATGCGCTGGATGTCCTTCTTGCGGAATGCGTGATGGTCGGCGAAGGTGAGAGGCGTGATGTGCGAGGTATACGAGGATAGGTCCATCATCATCTGCTTAGGCGATGCAATGCCAGTGAGCAGGACGACGTGGGTGTCTTTTGTGAGTTCGCTCAAGGGCTTGTCCTCCCCAGCATAAAGAGGTTTCAGCTGGTTGTATTTCAGTTTCGTGAAAAACAGTTTCTGATAGGGGAAGAGTCCCAAGGCCTTGGTCAGCACCCGGAACTCCATGGGTTTCATCTCATTGGGACACTTCGTGATGATCACGATGTCAGCACGGTTCTTGCCCTGCTTAGGTTCGCGGAGCCTTCCGGCAGGCAACAGCTTGTCGTAGATGATCAGGCGGTGATAGTCGATGAGCAGGATATTCACGCCTGGCTTCACATATCGGTGCTGGTAGGCATCGTCGAGCAAGATGACATCGGTGTCTTTCGTCTCTTCGTTCTCCGTCAGGAAATCGATACCCCGACAGCGGTTGGCATCGACGGCCACGTAGATGTCAGCGAATTTCTTCTTCATCTGGAAGGGTTCGTCGCCGATGTCGGCTGCCGTAGAATCCTTGGTGGCCAGCACGAAGCCCTTGGTCTTCCGCTTGTAGCCACGACTCAGCACGGCCACCTTCATCTTGTCGTGCAGCTGTTTGACAATGTATTCCACGTGGGGTGTCTTACCCGAGCCACCCACGGTGATGTTGCCGATGGAGATGATTGGCGTTTTGAAAGCACGACTTTTCAGGATACCCATCTCGAAGAGTTGGTTCCTGATACCCACCGCGAGCCCGTAGCACCAGCTCAGCGGCAGCAACCATTTGTGTATTCTGATAAAGTCGCCTTCCATGTTTCTTCGTGCTTAATGAATGTTCAGGCGATAGGGGATACGTGCCTGGATGGCATTCTGCTTGTTGATGTTCTTTATCAGTATGAACGGCTCGTAGTAATCGCCGAGCATGCTGCGCAGTTGTGCGTCGAGGTAGTTGCCTTTCGCATTCTCGGTGGCATGGAGAATCTGGTCCATGATGTCCACTTTACCAGGATAGTTGCTGGTGTGGTATTCTTTCATCTTGGCCAGTTCTGCTGCTTTCTTCACGGCCTCATCGAGTCCGCCAAGCTGGTCGACGAGCTTAATCTTCAGCGCATCCTGTCCTAACCAAACATGTCCCTGAGCCACTTTCTCGATGGCTTCCGTGCTCTGCTTGCGACCATCGGCCACGCGCTGACGGAACAGCTCATAGCCGCGCTGGATATAATTGTTGAGATAGCTCATCTCTTCTTCGTTGAACGGGCGTGCCATCGTGCCGAAGGCAGCATTGCGGTTGGTCTTCACCTCGTCGAACTTCACGCCCAACTTCTGTGTGAGCAGTCCGCTGAAGTCTGGGAACATGCCGAAGATGCCGATAGAACCTGTCAGCGTGGTGGGCTCTGCCACAATCCAGTTGGATTCGCAGCTGATGTAGTAACCACCCGAAGCAGCCATACCACCCATCGACACCACGACGGGCTTCTTGGCCTTCAGCAGCTTCACGGCACGCCAGATCTGCTCGGAAGCATAGGCAGAACCGCCGCCGCTGTTCACACGGAGCACCACAGCCTTCACATCGTCGTCGTCGGCAAGTTTCAACAGATCCTTAGCCACTGTGTTGCCCACTATCTGATGACCGTCTCCCATGCCTATGCCTTGCGCAGGTGAGTCCACAATGTCGCCGTAGGCATAATACACGGCTATCTCGTCGCCCTTCTGGGTCTGCTCTTTCACGTTCTGCATCTCAGCGATGCCCACCTGACTGATTTCCTGATCGTCTTTCAATTCAAGGAGTTTCTTCACCTCGGCTTTCACTTCGTCGGCATACAGCAGCTTGTCCACCATTTTATATTTGATGTAGTTCTGCGGGTTCTCGAAGGCGAGGAGCCTGTCGGCGTATGCGTTGAGCGAGTCTTTGTTGATTTTGCGACTCTCAGCGATGTCGGTCAGGTAGGTTTGCCAGATGCCTGTGATGTATTGTGTGATTTGCTCACGGTTGGGCTCGCTCATCTCGTTGGCGGTGTACGTCTCAGGTGCGCTCTTGTAGGAACCCACCTTGGCCAGTTGTACCTGTACGCCAAACTTGGCCAACGCATCTTTTAGGTAATACGGAGTGGCACCCAAACCGTGCCAGTCGATCATGCCGCTGGGATTGATCCAAACCTTGTCGGCCACACTGGCCAGATAGTAAGTACTCTGCAAATACTGGTCGCCATAGGCCACAATCCACTTGCCGCTCTTCTTGAAATCGACCAAAGCCTTGCGCAGCGCCTGTACAGAGGCTGGCGAATCGGGACTGAACATGCCCGCTTCGATGTAGATACCTTTGATCTTGTCGCTTTCCTTGGCTTTGCGGATGGCATTGAGGATTTCATCCAGACCCAAGGCAGAGCTTCCGCCGTTCATGAGAGAACTGACCACGTCGCCATCGCCTCGTTCTTCCATGATTCCGTCAAGGTCGAGCACCAGGACACTATTGTCGGCTACATTTGTGGTAGCGCTGGTGGAAGCCACCATGCCCACAATACTCATTACTCCAATAATGCCCACAATCAGCGTGAACACAATAATGCCAACTACAGTGGCAAGCACATTTTTAAAAAAATCTTTCATGTTTATACCTGTTTTGATGTTTTGTTTCCTTTTTCATCCGCAAAGGTAAGTAAAATTCTTCATATTCGCATGCAATATGTGCAAAAAAATGAGAAACGATTGCTTAATTCATACTTTTTTATTAATTTTGTACCCACAAAATGTATTTTAGCCTTTTATTAAACCATTTCAACATGAGAAAAATCTTTATGACAATGATGCTGGCCGGAGCTGTGCTTTGTGCTTCTGCCCAGTCGGATTGTGACGACAGCTGTGCTTCGCCGCAAGAATGTAGTTACCAGGTAGTACCGCTGCCGAGTTCTATTCTGCCCACGAAAGCCGAGCCCGTGAAGCTCTGTATGAAGACGGTCATCAGCGTAGCCGATGCCAGTGAGGACATGCAGCGCAACGCACGCTTCCTGGCTGAGTATATCCGCGAGGCCACGGGAATGGACATTCCCATTGGCGTTCGCCAGAAAGGGCAAAAGGCCATTGTGCTTCGCTTGAACGCAAAGATACAACAACCTGAAGGATATCGTATTACGGTAGGCAACCGCGAGGTGTTGATTGAAGGCCGTACCGCACAGGGCGTGTTCTATGGCATACAGACTTTGCGTAAGTCTTTGCCTATGACGAAGGGGGCTGTTGTGCTGCCTGCCGCCATCATTGAGGACTCTCCACGCTTTGCCTATCGTGGCATGCACCTCGATGTGTCGCGCCACTACTTCTCTCTTGATTTCGTGAAGCAGTACATCGACATGATGGTGTTGCACAACATGAATGTGTTCCACTGGCACCTGACCGACGACCAGGGCTGGCGTATGGAAATCAAGAAATATCCAAAGCTCACGACCGAAGGTTCCGTACGTGCCAACACCGTGCTGGGCCGCAACTCAACGGTGACCGACGGCACCCCTCATGGTGGTTTCTACACACAGGCAGAGTGCCGCGAGATTGTGGAGTATGCACGTCAGAGGTACATCACCGTGATTCCCGAAATCGACATGCCTGGCCACATGCTGGGTGCGCTGACCGCTTATCCTGAGTTGGGTTGCACGGGCGGACCGTATCACGTAGAAGGCCGTTGGGGTGTGTTCGACGACATTCTCTGCGCCGGTAAGGAAAAGACCTTCCAGTTCGTGGAGGATGTACTGACGGAGGTGATGGACGTTTTCCCCGCCGAGTATATCCACATCGGTGGCGACGAAGCGCCTCGCACTCGTTGGAAGGCATGTCCGCTTTGCCAGCAACGTATTGCCGATGAAGGTTTGGTGGAGAAGGATGGTCAGTCGCCTGAAGCCCGTTTGCAAGGCTATTTCACCAAGCGTGTGGAGCGGTTCATCAACGATCACGGACGTAAACTCATCGGATGGGACGAGCTATTGGAGAGCGATGTCAATCCTTCGGCCACCATCATGAGCTGGCGTGGCACAAAGGGCGGACTTGAAGCCTCGAAGAAGGGCCACGACGTCATCATGACTCCCGTGGGCTATTGCTATTTCGACTACTACCAGACCGACAACACGACCTGGGGCGAACCGCTGTCGATTGGTGGAAACCTGCCCGTGGAGAAGACCTATTCGTTCAATCCCGCACCGCCCACGCTGAGCCCGGAAGCCCAGAGCCACATCATCGGCGTTCAGGGAAATCTCTGGACAGAGTATATCGCCTATCACACACAGGCTGAGTATCATGTGCTGCCGCGCATGGGTGCCTTGGCTGAAGTGCAATGGATGGAGCCCGCACGAAAAGACTTCTCGTCGTTCTTAGAGCGTTCGCAGTCGCTCCTCCGCTGGTACAAACACTACGGTTGGACCTACGCCCCGCATATCTATAGATAATGTTCGCACACGCGACTTAGCTTAAGGAGATTATCCGCAGATCTTCCATCAATTGTTTGGAAATCTGCGGATATTTTCTTATTACCCATATCGCTGTACCCATTGTTATTGGTAACATGTTGCTTTATTATTTTCGAGCCTGCCGTTGATAATCGCTGAGCGCGTCGCAGATAATCGCTGAGCGTGTCGTAGATAATCGCTGAGCGTGTCGCAGATAATCGCTAAGCCTGTCATTTGCTATCATAGAGCGTGTCGTTGACTATTCGCGAGCGTGTCGTTTGGGGTTGCGGAGCAGACTCATAGCGTTAAATATTGCTTAAACGGCGGTTTATCGGGAATAAATGCGTAATTTTGCAACCGATAAATAAAGATTCCGCAAATGAGAAAGATTCTTTTCATAGTTTTGGGCACATGGCTTTCGTTGACGGCCATAGCCCAGAATGAATGGGAAATCCCCAATGCCCAGCCGCAGAAACCGGCCCCGACCAAGGTGGAAAAGCAAAAGCCGGTGGAGCAGAAGGACAACCCCGACGCTCCCTATCTGGCAGGTGCCGTGCCCGAGGTTGACGGCATCGTGACGTGGAATCTCCACGTGGATGCACCCGGGAAGAGCGCGCAAGAGCTCTACGACCGCATGATGGAGCACTTCAGCAAGTTGACCAGCGGCGAGAACCAGCTGGAAGGCAGCTGTGTGTCGCTGGTGAACAAGCAGGAGCACATCATCGTGGTCAGTCTGCGCGAGTGGATGGTGTTCCGCTCGTCGCTCCTTTCGCTCGACCGCACCAAGTTCTTCTGCAAGATTGTGGCCACGTGCAAGGATGGCGCTGTCGACGTGGTGTTCGACCGGCTGACCTATCGCTACGAAGAGGAGCGTTCGGAAGGCGGACAGCTGTATAAAGCCGAAGAGTGGATCAGCGACCGTGCCGCCCTGACCAAGAAAGGAAAGATGTACCGGGGCTGTGCCAAGTTTCGCCGTAAGACCGTCGACCGCATGAATGAGCTGATGGACGGCATACGAGCTGCAATAGACAATTGAAAATCATCGTTATGGAGTTTTATAGTGAGAAACGCTTTCTGAAGATACGCCAATGGCTGAACATTCTCTTTATGATAGGGGCTGTGGTCGGCATGGTAATGTATTTCTATGGCAACCGCCAAGTGGGCTTCGTGGTGATTGTTGCCGCTATGGTACTGAAGTTTGTAGAGTGTATTTTGCGACTGATCAAGTGACAACAGACATTACGAAACACAACAATCGACTGTCGATGAAGAGACATCTACTGATATTCCTACTGATGCTGGCAGGTCTGGCAGGGGCATGGGCGCAGGAGTTCAACGAGCTGCGCGAAGACGGCACAATGACGCAACGCGGTGCTCGTGGCGACTCGCTTCGTGGCAATAATCAGGAAATTCCCAAGGGCATGCGTGTGTGGACCGTCGACGAGCGCTTTGGCGACCGTACGCCTGCTGAGCCCGACACTATGGCTCACATGTTCATGAACTCCATTTTCACCAGCGGGCTGCGAGGGGAGTATAACACCACCGGCAACGTGGGTGCACCACGCATCAACCGCATTTTCATCGACCGCGCTGGTGATGAGCAGTTTATGTTCACACAGCCCTACGACTACTTCATCACGCAGCCTGGCGACTTCCATTTCACCAACACCTATTCGCCCATCACCAATCTCTCGTTCAATGAGTGTGGCGACAAGCAAGTGGGCGAGAACCACCTGAAGGCGCTCTTCGCCGTGAATGCCGGTAGGCGTTTAGGCGCGGGCTTCAAGTTCGACTACATCTATGGGCGCGGCTACTATCAGAATCAGAATACGTCGCACTTCAATTACTCGCTGTGGACTTCTTATTTGGGCGACCGTTATGAGGCCCATCTGCTCCTGTCGACCAACCATCAGAAAGTGGCCGAAAACGGTGGTGTCACCGACGACCGCTACGTGTCGCAGCCCGAGCTGTTCAACGACGATTTCCGCAACGACGAAATACCCGTGGCACTTGCAAGAAACTGGAACCGCAACGACAACCAGCACGTGTTCCTGACCCATCGCTACAGCCTGGGCTTCAACCGCAAGGTGCCTATGACCGAGGAGGAAATCAAAGCCAAGAAATTTGCATTGGAAGCCCAAAAGGATGCTGAGGCTCGCAAGGCCAAGCTCGAAGCCATGAAGAAGGCCAAGAAAGAAGGGCGCGAGTGGGACGAAGAGGAGTATAAACGCCAGTTGAAAGAGCAGGAGCAAGGGCGCTCTTCGGGCCGTCCGGACAATGCCGTCGTGGCAGGAAAAGAGCCAACCGACTCGACCACCACGGCGGGCGAACGCATCAAGGTGACAGGAAAGGCACAGGCCGACAGTCTGCTTGCCGCAGCAAAACAAGAAGAGGATGCCGGCGAATGGATGAAGAACGAGTTCGTGCCTGTGACCAGTTTCATCCATACCTTGAAGTTCGACAACAACAAAAGAATCTATCAGGCTTACAACACGCCCGAAAACTACTATCTGAACACCTACAACACGGTGCAGAAATACGAGGGCGACAGCATCTATGACAAGTTCCGCCACTACAACCTGAAGAATACCTTCGCCATCAGCCTGCTCGAGGGGTTCAACAAATGGGCCAAGGCTGGGTTGAAGGGGTTTGTCAGTTCCGACCTGCATCATTTCGAAATGCCCGATACGGCAGCTACGCCCTACCGATGGAACGAATACGACTTCACCGTGGGCGCACAACTCGTCAAGACCGAGGGCTCGCTGCTCCACTACAATGCCACCTTCGAGTCGTGGGTGGCAGGCGTCAATTCTGGTGATATGACACTTGAAGTGGAGGGCGACCTGAACTTCAAGCTCTTCCGCGACACCGTGACGTTTGAGGCAGGCGGTAGTTTTATGCGTGTTTCTCCCATCTCCTACATGGAGAAATTCCACAGTCGTCACCTGTGGTGGGATAATGACAATATCGTTAAAGAAACACGTACACAGCTGCAGGCAAGGCTCAGTTACGAGAAAACACGCACCAGCCTGCGCGTTTCGCTCGACAATCTGAAAAACTACGCCTACTTCGCTTCGAAGTACGATAGCGGAGAAAACCGCACCAACCATAACATCGAGGTGAAGCAATGCGACGAGAACATCAGTCTGCTCACTCTGCAGTTAGGTCAGGATTTCACGTTTGGACCGTTCAATTGGGAGAGTCTCGTCACCTATCAGAAGTGTAGCAAGCAGAGTGTGCTGCCCGTGCCGGAGTTGAATGTCTATTCCAATCTCTATCTGCGCTTCGTCGTTTCGAAGGTGCTGAAGATTGACCTTGGTGCCGATGTGCGATACTTCACCAAGTATGAGGCGCCGGAGTATAGTCCGTATATCGGACAGTTTGCCGTGCAAGACAATGGCGAGAACAATGTGAAGGTGGGCAATCATCCCTTTATCAACGTCTATGCCAACATGTTCCTGAAGCACACCCGCTTCTTCGTGATGATGAGTCACGTGAACGGCAGTGGAGGAAACGACCGCTTCACCCTTCCGCACTATCCCATGAACGGCAACATCCTGCGACTGGGCGTGTCGTGGAATTTCTTCAATTAATGATGACGTCATAACGAAAAATTGTAAAAGCGTGAATTTCTCATTATTCATAGCAAGGAGGATCTATAACCATCAGGGCGACCGCCACCGCGTGAGCCGTCCTGCCGTGAAAATAGCAACATTGGGCGTGGCCATCGGTCTGGCCGTGATGCTCATCTCCGTGAGTGTGGTGCTGGGCTTCAAACACACCATCCGCGACAAGGTGGTGGGCTTCGGAAACCACATCACGGTGGGTAATTTCCAAACCGTTCACGGCGGAGAGAATGTCCCCATCATCATGGGCGACAGCATGCTGAATGTGTTGCGCAAGACCTGGGGCGTGAAGCATGTGCAGCGCTATGCGATGACACAAGGCATCCTGAAAACCGACGACAATTTCCTTGGCGTGTCGTTCAAGGGAATTGCCCAGGAATACGACACTACGTTCATTCATCAGAACCTTGTGGAAGGCTCATTGCCCTCGTTCTCCGACGAGAGTAGCAAGCAGAAGATCGTGATTTCCAAGATGATTGCCGACCAGCTCGGATTGCATGCCGGCGACCGCGTGTTTGCCTATTTCATCAACGACAACGATGTGCGCACGCGTCGTTACACCATTGCCGGCATCTATCAGACCAACCTGACGATGTTCGACAGGATTACCGTCTTCACCGACCTCTATTCCGCTGTGCGCCTGAATGCGTGGGAACCTGAACAGGTAACCGGCGCGGAGTTGATGCTCGACGACTTCCGGCAGACCGATGAGGTGGAAGATATCTTGGTGGCGAAGGTAAATAGAACGACCGACAGCAATGGTGAGACTTATTCCTCGGCCACCATCCGCAACCTCTTTCCGCAGATTTTCTCCTGGCTCGACCTTCTCGACCTCAACGTATGGATTATCCTCGCGTTGATGATTTGTGTGGCAGGTTTTACCACCATCAGCGGGCTGCTCATCATCATTCTTGAGCGCACCAACATGATCGGCTTGCTGAAAGCCCTTGGTGCGCGGAATACAACTGTGCGCCACACCTTCCTTTGGTTTGCGGTGTTCATCATCGGCAAGGGAATGCTCATCGGCAACATCATCGGCATCGGCTTCATCCTCCTGCAGCATTGGTTCGGATTGGTGAAGCTCGACCCTTCCACTTATTATGTCAGCACCGTTCCCGTGGAGGTGAACATCCCCATCTTCATCCTCATCAATGTGGTGACGCTGCTCGTGAGTGTCTTCGTGTTGATAGCGCCCAGCTACATCATTTCGAGAATCCACCCCGCCAAGTCTATGCGCTACGAGTGATTGTAAAGTCTCCAATGGATGGCTTGCCGATAGGGTTGATGATCCTCTTTTGCCGGAGTGCTTATATGGGTAACGTGGGAAACAAAGGATAATAACCTGTTCGATAAATCTAAATAGTTGTGCGATTTTTCTAAAATAAAAGAAATATTATATCTAAACTGCAAATAATGCACATTTTTTTTGGAATTGTGCAGAAAACAACTTACCTTTGCACAGTATTTTGAAAAATGTGCAATGGAGAATATACCAAGCTTCAATTCGATAATTGAACAATCGATTATCAATTTCTGGGACCGCGATGCGCTGACCGACTATAAGGGAGCAACGCTGCAATACAACGACGTGGCCCGGAAAATAGAGAAACTACATATCCTATTCGAGAATAGTGGAGTGGAGCAGGGCGACAAGATAGCGCTTTGCGGACGAAACAGCGCCAACTGGGCAGTGGCTTTCCTGGCCACACTGACCTACGGCGCTGTTGCTGTACCCATCCTGCATGAGTTTACTGCCGATCAGGTGTATAACATTGTGAACCATAGTGACGCGAAACTGCTCTTCGTGGGCGACGTGGTGGCAACGACCATCGACGCTACCAAGATGCCACAGTTGGAGGGAATCATCTATATACCTGACTATTCATTGGTGGTGTCGCGCACAGACAAACTGACCTACGCCCGCGAACACTTGAATGAACTCTATGGGCGTAAGTATCCCAAGTATTTCCGGAAAGAGCATGTGCATTACTATCGGGAGCAGAGTCCCGAAGAGTTGGCACTCATCAACTATACCAGTGGTACGACTGGCTTCTCCAAGGGTGTGATGTTGCCTTATCGTGCCCTATGGAGCAACTATGATTTTGCCGTCCAGGTGTTGGGCAAGCAATTGAAAGCTGGCGACAACACGCTGAGCATCCTGCCCATGGCCCACATGTATGGCATGGCCTTCGAGTTTATCTTTGAATTCCTGCATGGCTGTCATGTGTTCTATCTCACCCGACTGCCGTCGCCGGCTATCATTGCTCAGGCTTTTGCCGATGTCAAACCGGCCATCATTATTTCTGTGCCGTTGGTCATCGAAAAGATTGTCAAGAAGAAGGTTCTTCCCAAGCTGCAGAATCCGCGCATGCGCATCCTGCTCAATATGCCCATTGTCAACAAGAAAGTGAAGCAAGCCATCTTTGAACAGGTCTACCGTTCGTTTGGTGGAAATCTCTACGAGATCATCGTTGGAGGTGCTGCCTTCAATCAGGAGGTAGAGGCTTTCATGCGGAGCATAGACTTCCCCATCACCGTGGGCTATGGCGCAACGGAGTGTGCCCCCATCATCACCTACAGCGACTACCAGTCGTTTGCACCCGGCAGTTGCGGACGGGCTGTATGCCACATGGAGGTGAAGATCAACAGTTCCGATCCAGAGAACGTGCCTGGCGAAATCATGGCAAGGGGCTTGAACGTGATGTTGGGCTACTACAAGAACGAGGAAGCCACCCGCGAAACCATTGATAATGAAGGTTGGTATCACACTGGCGACCTCGGAACGATGGACCATCTGGGCAATGTCTACATCAAGGGACGCTCGAAGAACATGCTGCTTGGAGCCAGCGGACAGAACATCTATCCCGAAGAGATCGAAGACAAACTCAACTCCATGCCTCTCGTCAGCGAGTGTATTGTGGTTCAGAAGGAAGACAAACTCGTGGCACTGGTGCATCCTGACTACGACGAGGCCAAGAGTCTTGGTCTGAACAACGAAGACTTGGAGAAGGTCATGGAGCAGAACCGTCAGGAACTCAACAATACGCAGCCCGCCTATTGCAAGATTACGCAGATTAAACTCCATGAAGAAGAGTTCGCCAAGACTCCTAAGAAGAGCATTAAGCGATTCCTCTATCAGGATGTTTAAAAAGAACTTACGTATTAGGGTATAAACGATGACATCATGAATGCCGCAAGCCAAAATGGTTTGCGGTATTTGTTATTAGTTGTTTGCGGCAGGTCTTTGACTGCTTGCGGCAAAAGGGTTTTTTACAACAATGCGGTGGAGCGGACACGGCTTAACGTCTCTGGTGTCATCTGCAAATAGCTGGCGATGTGCACCAACGGAGCACGCAGCACCACCTGTGGCATTTGGCGCGTCAAGCGTCGATAGCGATTCTCGGCAGACTCAAAGCGCAACAGGTCGGCATGGACTTGTGAGATGATGAGCGATTCTTCAAGAATCTTACGGTAAAGTATCTGGATATTCACATTGTGCAAAGCCACTTGTTCAAGATGGGTCTTGGGCAACTCGTAAAGCTGTGTGTTCTCAAGCGCCTCAATCTGTAGGTAAGTGGGTTCTTCCTTGAACAGGCTTTCAATACACATGACAATGTTGCCATCGACGGCAAGATACTCAGTCACCTCTTTCCCGTTCTTGAAATAGAACTGCCTGAGCAGTCCCCGGTGAATATAAATGATGCTTTGGCACAAGTCGCCTTCCTTGAGGATGAGTGTTCCCTTCGGGTATTTCCTGGGTACAAGGACACTTTCGAGAATGTCCAGTTCGTCGTGCGTCATCGTGCTATATCGCCGGGCAAGCTCCCGCGCGATGTCTCTTGTGGTAACACTTTCTTCTTTCATAATTCCTCCTTTTTGTTGATGTTCTTGTTACTTTAATGGCCCTTGGCGTGTCATGTGCTAATCGAGCTTAAGCACAGCCAAGAAGGCCTTCTGCGGAACCTCCACGTTGCCAATCTGTTTCATGCGTTTCTTTCCGCGCTTTTGTTTCTCCAGCAGCTTGCGTTTACGACTCACGTCGCCACCGTAACACTTCGCTGTCACGTCCTTACGCACCTGCTTCACCGTTTCGCGTGCAATGATTTTCGCTCCGATCGCTGCCTGGATGGCAATGTCGAACTGTTGACGCGGTATCAGTTCTTTCAGTTTTTCGCACATACGACGTCCGAACGCCACGGCATTGTCCTGATGGGTCAGCGTGGAAAGTGCATCGACAGGCTCGCCGTTGAGCAGGATATCCAGTTTGATGAGCTTCGACGGGCGATAGCAGTCGATGTGGTAGTCGAACGAGGCGTAGCCCTTCGAGATGCTCTTCAGCTTGTCGTAGAAGTCGATGACAATCTCGCCGAGTGGAAGCATGAAATGCAGTTCCACGCGATTGCCGCTGACATACTCCTGTTTGATCAGCTCACCGCGCTTGTCAAGACATAGCTTCATGATGGGGCCGATGTAGTCGCTTGCCGTGATGATGGAGGCTCGGATGTAGGGTTCCTCGATATGGTCGATCATTGTCTGGTCGGGCAGACCTGATGGATTGTGTACTTCTTTCTCCTCGCCCTGCTTGGTGTAAACCATATACGACACGTTGGGTACCGTCGTGATGACGTCCATGTCGAATTCGCGGTCGAGGCGTTCCTGCACAATCTCCATGTGGAGCAAGCCGAGGAAACCGCATCGGAATCCGAATCCCAGAGCCACCGACGACTCGGGTGTGAAGGTGAGCGAGGCATCGTTCAGCTGCAGTTTCTCCAACGAGGCACGCAGGTTCTCGTAGTCAGTGGGGTCGATGGGGTAGACACCGGCAAACACCATGGGTTTCACCTCTTGAAATCCCTCGATGGCTTTGTCGCAAGGGCGTCCGGTCAGTGTGATGGTATCGCCCACCTTCACCTCTTTCGAGTTCTTGATGCCGGTGATGATATAGCCCACGTCGCCTGTTCCCAGTTCCTTCCGGGGTATCATGTCCATCTTCAGAACGCCCACCTCGTCGGCATCATATTCCATGCCTGTGTTGAAGAACTTCACCTTGTCGCCTTTGTGGATGGTGCCATTCACAATCTTGAAATAGGCAATGATGCCGCGGAAAGAGTTGAACACCGAGTCGAAGATCAATGCCTGCAATGGTGCTTCTGGATCGCCCTTCGGAGCGGGAATGCGCTCCACCACAGCGTTCAGTACATCTTCCACGCCTTCGCCTGTCTTGCCCGAGGCACGGATTATCTCCTTGCGTTCGCATCCCAAGAGCTCCACAATCTCGTCTTCCACCTCGTCGGGCATGGCGCTGGGCATGTCTATCTTGTTGATCACGGGAATGATTTCCAAGTCGTTGTCGATGGCCATGTACAGGTTGGAGATGGTCTGAGCCTGAACGCCTTGCGTGGCGTCGACCACGAGCAGCGCCCCTTCGCAGGCAGCGATGCTGCGGCTCACCTCATAGGAAAAGTCCACATGCCCCGGAGTGTCTATCAGGTTGAGGATGTACTTCTGTCCGTCCTTCTCATATTCCATTTGGATGGCGTGGCTCTTGATGGTGATGCCGCGCTCGCGTTCCAAGTCCATGTCGTCCAACATCTGACCTTCCGTGATTTGGATGGTCTTCGTGAATTCCAACAGGCGGTCGGCCAAGGTAGACTTACCGTGGTCGATATGGGCGATGATGCAGAAGTTCCTGATATGTTGCATGTGCTATTTTTCTTTTTGTATGCAAAGGTACTCAAAACGAATGGCAGTGCAAAAGATTCACCTTAACATTTATATTTTTTTTGCTATAGTCATTCTGCAGAAGGCGCGATTGTCCTGATGGGTGTTGGTGTGAAAAAACAGCAAGAATGTGCTGAATATTTGGTGGTTTGGAAGAAATGTCGTAACTTTGCCGCACAATGAGAAAGTTGATCACTATATTGGGCCCGACGGCTTGTGGGAAAACCACCATTGCAACGGCATTGGCAGCACGTATCGACGGGGAGATCATCTCGGCCGACTCGCGTCAGGTGTATCGCCGTATGGACATCGGCACAGGCAAGGACTTGTCGGACTATGTGATTGACGGAAAGGCGATTCCCTACCATCTCATCGACATTTGCGAGCCAGGCACGAAGTACAATCTCTTCCAGTATCAGCACGATTGCCTTGAGGCCTACAACGACATCGTTGGGCGCAATAGGCAACCCATTCTCTGCGGTGGCACAGGGCTTTATCTGGAGTCGGTGCTCGGAGGCTATTCGCTGTCGCCCGTGCCCCAGAATCCTGAGTTGCGGCAGCAGTTGGAGGGCAAGTCGCTGGAAGAGCTTACGCAGATGCTGACGGAGCTGAAGCGCCAGACGGGCAGCAACATGCACAATCAAACCGACGTGGACACGGCGCAGAGGGCCATCCGCGCCATTGAGATAGAAGACTACAACCTGCGTCAGCCCACGGGAAAGCGCGACTTTCCTGACATACCTTATATAATAATAGGTATAGACATCGACCGTGAACTTCGACGGCAGCGCATCACCCAGCGGTTGAAAGCCCGTCTCAAGGAGGGAATGGTGGAAGAGGTGCGGAGGCTGCTCGATAGCGGAATACCCGCCGAAGACCTCATCTACTACGGTTTGGAATATAAGTATGTGACGGAATACGTCATCGGAGCGATTTCCTTCGACGAGATGTTCAGCCGGCTGGAGATAGCCATCCACCAGTTTGCCAAGCGACAGATGACGTGGTTCCGAGGCATGGAGCGCAGAGGGTTCCACATTCATTGGGTGGAAGCAGCCCGCCAGCCGGAACGCCAGCCAAGCAAGGTTGTTGACGAGATATTAGAATTAGGAGTAAGGAGTTAGATATTATGGATAATCAATCAGATAAGTGGGGTGTGCTTTATTGCCCCAAGCACGAAATCTTCTGTCCCAACAAGCGCTGGGAGAAGATAGAGAAGATACTCAACGCGAAAGGCATTGCCTACGACAAGGTGCAGAGCGAGAACACTGCCAGCGTGGAGCGCATCGTGAAAATGTTCATCAACAACGGCTACAAGACCATCATCATCGTTGGCGGCGACTCTGCCCTGAACGATGCCGTTAACTGCCTGATGCAACAAACCAAGGAGGTACGCGATTCGATAGCCCTGGGTGTCATCCCCAATGGCGTGATGAACGACTTCGCCCGCTATTGGGACTTCCGCGTTGGCAACGAGGAGCAGACCATCGGTTGGCTTCAGCAACGGCGCATACGCCGCATAGACCTGGGATGCATACGCTACACCAATAAGAAGAACGAACGCTGTCACCGCTATTTCCTCAACTGTGTGAACATCGGGCTCATTGCTTCTATCATGAACCTGCGCAGGCAGACGCGGCGCCTTTTCGGTTCGCGCACCTTATCGTTCGCGTCGTCGCTCCTGCTGATGATCTTCCAGCGCATGGAGTACAAGATGGACCTCACCATCAATAGTGAGCGCATCAAACGCAGTGTGATGACCGTCTGCATAGGCAGTGCACGCGGCTATGGACAGACCCCTAACGCCGTGCCTTACAACGGCATGCTCGACGTCTCCGTGGTCTACCATCCGAAGGTGGTGCAGCTCTTCGAGGGCTTCTACCTCTTGCTCACGGGAAAGATTCTCAACCACCGTTCCGTGCATCCCTACCGTACACAGGAGGTGATGGTCAAAGAAGCCGCCCACGCCATGGTTGGCGTAGACGGCCGCTTGCTGAACACTCCCGTGGGACCGTTCAAGGTGGGCATCGAGCAGGAGGTCATCAACTTCCTGATACCCGCCTGAAGCAAGAACATAAAAAAAGAGGATATGTCGGAAACAAGACATATCCTCTTCTTTGTTTTGCCGGCAGCTTAGGCTGCGATGGCTTACTTCAGCTCTGCAAGGTACTTGATGGTGCGAACCATCTGCGAGGTGTAAGAGTTCTCGTTGTCGTACCAAGCAACAACCTGAACGAGAGAGTTGCCGTCGCCAATCTTGCTGACCATCGTCTGGTTGGCATCGAACAGCGAACCGAACTTCATGCCGATGATGTCGCTGCTGACGAGCTTCTCCTCGGTGTACCCGAACGACTCGTTGGCGGCAGCCTTCATGGCGGCGTTGATGTCCTCGACGGTGACCTCACCCTTCACAACAGCGTGCAGGATGGTGGTGGAACCCGTGGGAGTGGGAACGCGCTGGGCGGCACCGATGAGCTTGCCGTTCAGTTCGGGAATCACCAGACCGATGGCCTTGGCAGCACCGGTAGAATTAGGAACGATGTTCTGGGCACCAGCACGTGCACGCTGAACATCACCCTTGCGCTGCGGGCCGTCGAGAATCATCTGGTCGCCGGTGTAAGCGTGAACCGTGGTCATGATACCGCTCTGGATGGGAGCGAAGTCGTTCAGGGCCTTCGTCATGGGAGCCAGACAGTTGGTGGTGCAGGATGCAGCACTGATCACGGTGTCTTCGGGCTTCAGGGTCTCGTGGTTCACGTTGAACACGATGGTGGGCAGGTCGTTGCCGGCGGGAGCTGAGATGACCACCTTCTTGGCGCCAGCCTGGATGTGAGCCATCGACTTCTCCTTAGAGGTGTAGAAACCGGTGCACTCGAGAACAACGTCTACGCCCAGTTCGCCCCAAGGAAGCTCAGCAGCATTGGGCTTGGCATAAATGGTAATCTCCTTTCCGTCGACGATGATGGAATTGTCAGTAGCCTCTACGGTGTGCTTACCCTCACCGAACTTGCCTGCGAAACCACCCTGTGCGGTGTCGTACTTCAAGAGGTGAGCAAGCATCTTGGGGCTTGTCAGGTCGTTGATAGCGACCACTTCATAACCTTCAGCCTCGAACATCTGACGGAAAGCGAGGCGACCAATACGGCCAAAGCCGTTAATAGCAACTTTTGTCATAATACAATTAGTTTATAAATAAGTTAAAACACTAAATGAACACTTTCTTGATGTCAAAAACAACCAAATGCAGGGCAATTTTCAAAAAAATGCAATGCTAAAGTCATTTTTTTCATTATTTGAGCGCAAAGTTACAAATTTATTTTTATATTTGCATCAGATTTCTCAATTTATTCACCAAAAATTATACAATTATGGGATTTATTAAAGAATTCAAAGAGTTTGCCATGAAGGGCAACGTAATGGACATGGCAGTCGGTGTGATCATCGGCGGCGCTTTTGGTAAGATTGTCAGCTCGTTGGTCGACGATGTGCTCATGCCTCTCGTGGGTATGATCACCGGCAACGTAGACTTCACAAGCCTGGTGGCCAAGATTGGCGACGGCGAGGGTGCTGCTGTGCTGAAGTACGGCACATTCATCCAGAATGTGGTGGACTTCCTCATCGTGGCCTTCTGTATCTTCCTCATGCTCAAGGGCATCAACAAGCTCAACCGCAAGAAGGAAGAGCCCGCTCCTGAGGCTCCCGCAGGCCCCACTCAGGAGGAATTGCTGGCTGAGATCCGCGACCTGCTGAAGAAGAACTAATCCTGCCGGGACGCATCCCCATTTGCGTTTCATCATCGAGAATTGTAGGTGCGCATTTTCATGTGCGTTCCTAAACAAAAAGAAAAGGTTGGCCATCGCGCCAACCTTTTGTGGTATGAGTGTGTGTGTCTGCCCCAACCTTTTGTGGTGTATGTATGAAGGTGGTATTTATTTCCTCACCACCTTCTTTCCGTTCTTGCCATGCAAGCGTCCTTCGGCCGAGCGGACGATGTAGATGCCCTTGGCGGGAATGTCCACGCGCATGCCTTGGAGGTTGTACCACACGTCATCTGGGGCGCTTTCGTTCTCTGTAGGTAACTCCTCGATGTGAGTAGGTAAGGAATGGCCTTTGTCGGTGAAGTAGCCTGGGTTGGCTTTTCCACCGTCGATATGGGCATAGTTGAGACTGGATTTACCGTCTTGGTATTTTGTTCCTGCACCGCCCACAAGGTTGAAGCAATCCAAGAACATCGTATTGTATTCGTTAGTAACTTTTTCGTTCGTCCATCCCTTGCTTGCATAAATCGTGGTTACATTCGAACAATAGCAGAACATGCAATCCATGCATTCCACATTCTGAGTATTGAAAGAACTTAGGTCTATCTTTTTCAGATGCGTGCAATCGTAGAACATGTATTGCATGTCTGTCACTTGTTCAGTATTAAAATGCGTCAAGTCAATTGCATTCAAGTTGTTGCACCCCCAGAACATGAAGCTCATATCCGTCACTTTGTCTGTAACGAAGTGGGTAAGGTCGACATGCTCTAAACTGGTGCAATGGGAGAACAGATCCCTGATATTCGTAACTATCTGAGTGTCGAAATGCGTTACGTCCACCTCTTTGAGCGATTCGCATCCGTAGAACATGTAACACATGTCGGTGACCTTTTGGGTGTCAAAGTTTGTCACATCAACATGTTGAAGGTCTGAGCAATGAGAGAACAAGTCACGCATATCCGTAACATTCTGGGTGTCGAAATGAGTTACGTCTATCTCCTGAATACCGCTACATCCATAGAACATATATTTCATGTTGTTGACCTTGCTCGTTTCAAAATTGGAGACATCAAGTTGAGTTGGTCGCTTACAGTTGGTAAACATGAATGACATGTCAGTAACGTTGCTTGTCTGAAAACCAGAGACATCAAGACTCGAAACACTATAGCAATTGTAGAACATTCCTTTCATGTTGGTTACCAAACCCGTTTTAAATCCAGACACATTGATAGTAGTCAGGTTTTCACAATTGTAGAACATGTACGACATGTTTTTCACTTTCTGTGTGTCGAAATTTGAGACATCGGCGCTTTCCAGAAGATTGCAACCATAGAACATCTGTGACATGTTTGTGACGTTCTCTGTGTTGAGGTTACTCATGTTCATGATATTCTTTAAAATACCGCAGTCTCTGAACCATATAAATGTAGATGTCACATCATGGTAGTTTTTGAATGAATTATCAAAACACACCTGAAAAATGCTCTCTCTCGCACTTCCCCAAGAACCATCCAAGCTATTGCGGAATTCAGTATAAACCGTACCGCTTCGGTAGTTCTTCTGATTGTCAAAATAGAAGGTGAGGATGCCTTCGAAAAATACGGCGTATGGCTCGGCAGGGCCAGGTTGATAGGGTGATTCTGACAGATAGCCTGGGTATTCCACACCTCCGTCGATATGTGCATATCCCAAATCAAAAGTATTAGTCGAATAAACATACTTTGTGCCTTTTTCTCCAACAAGATTCGTACAATTATAGAATATGGCAAAATTCTTTTGCTTTACATTGTCGGTGTTCCAGCCATAGCGGGAAACGAAAATTGTAGTTAATGAAAGACAACAATAAAACATACCATCCATGTTGGTTACGTTGTTTGTAGCAAAGCTCTTCAAGTCCAGTTCTGTAATTTCATAACACTGCCTGAAAAGCCCCTCCATGGCTTCCACATTTTCCGTATTGAAACTGCTCACATCAATGGCTTGCAGTTTTTTACAATTACAAAACATGTACGACATGTCTTCAACATTCTGGGTGTCAAAACTACTTACATCAAGAGTTTCCAAGATTTCACAACCTTGAAACATGCACTTCATGTTTTTCACTTTACTGGTATTAAAACCTTTTATGTTCAAGGATGTAAGTTTTTTACATTCGTCAAACATATGATTCATATCTTCAACATTATGTGTGTCAAGGCTGCTAAGATTGAGTTCTTTGAGGTTAACACAATCTTCAAACATTCTTTCCATATTTGTGGCTTCACTTGTGTTCAGATTCTCCAGTCCTTCAATTGATTCAAGAGCGTAACACAAGTAAAACCAAAATGCCGTACTCTTGGGTCTGTAATTGGCAAATGACGGCTCAAACACCGCTTTTTTTACTTTCCAATTCTTGTTATCATCAAGCCATCCTGGATAATGACTGAGGTCAGAAACCCAATAATAGTAATCCTCTATTTCATAAGTTGGTCCCACGTCGGGAGATACCGTGTTCGTGGTGCCTGGCGGGCAATGGTAGAAGTGGAGCTCACTCTCGTTGGTATATAAGGTTACATAAGCCTTTCCTTGTTCCTCATCTGCCCATACCTTCGAGGACGAACACAATGCCATCAGGAGTATGGCGAATGTGAAAAGAATGTTTTCCTTCATGATTCAATAGTTTTGATTTCTGTTTGCAAAGGTACGAATAATTTGGGGAAGTGAGTTGGAAAGGAGTGATTTTCTTTTGCCGAATATGAAAAAATGGCAATGATATAGTAGTAGACCTTCATGACCTCTCCTCACCCATCCTGTAGGCGTGGAGTGACTACGGGATCCAACCTATCAGGTATTTGGTGGTGAGTGGTTAGTTTCTGCGCTCAGTACCAACTATTCCTCCCCCTACAGGGGGAGATAGAGGGGGTCGCACCTATCAGGCATTTATCCCAACCCCTAATATCCAATGAGCGTACATGTGGGCGCAGCCAATCCCCGAGCCTACATGCGGGCGGAGCAGCTCCCCGCCCTAAGCTTCCCTCTCCGTTTAGATAAGGCTTATCTTGCTGTTGGATATGGTTTATGCCGCTGTTAGATATGGTTCAAGGTGCCGTTAGATACTGTTTGAGCCGCCGTCGGATATTGGTCAGGGCATCGTCAGATGCTGTTTTCGATGTTACGGTTGACGGCATCATTGCAGTAGAAGAGAAAGACAGATAAGCAGAAAAGCAGAAAGTGGACATTAAGCGTTTTTGGACCAGCAGGACGGCAATAATAGTAGGAATCTAAGGCAGTAAAAGTAGGAATTTAAGACAATATAATAAGTAGGAATCTAATGTTAATTTTATTTATATTATATTATTATATTATATATAATATTATATTAATTATGATAATAAATAATGAATACTCCTTCATTATTATTCATTATGTCAAGAAATGGTCAAAACCACCACTTTGTAGTCTAAAACTACCTTTCGAAAAACCTTCATGTCCACTTTCTGCTTTTCTGCTTTTCTGCCTTTCCTTTCATCAAGTATGAAAAAGTACGAAAGCCGTTCAGTCTTTCAGCAATTCCTGCAGACGGATGATCTCGTCGCGGTATTGTGCTGCTTGCAGGAAGTCGAGTCGCTTGGCAGCATCCTTCATCAGTTGTGTGGTGTCGGCAATGCTCTTGCGCAGTTGCTCCTGCGACATCTTCTGGAGGATGGGGTCGGCGGCGGTATCCATCGGGTCGGGCTCGATGTAAGGCTTGTATGCCCCGCCAGCTCCTGAGGGCGATGGCTGGTTGCCCGCGCGATTGTAACCATACTCTCCCTTTTGGGGCTGTGAGCCTGTCTGCAGGGCGCTCTGGTGGATGTCTTTTACAATCTGTCTCGGCGTGATGCCATGCTCGGCATTGTAGGCAAGTTGTTTGGTGCGTCGGCGCAGGGTCTCGTCGATGGTCAGTTGCATGGACTGCGTGATGGTGTCGGCATACATGATGACTTTGCCGTTGACATTGCGGGCTGCACGTCCGGCTGTCTGGGTCAGCGAACGGTGGCTGCGCAGGAAACCTTCCTTGTCGGCATCGAGGATGGCCACGAGGCTGACCTCTGGCAAGTCGAGTCCTTCGCGCAGGAGATTCACTCCCACGAGCACGTCGAACAGTCCGGCTCTCAGGTCGGCCATGATTTTCACGCGGTCGAGTGTGGCCACGTCGCTGTGGATGTAGTTGGCGCGGATGTCGTGGTTGAGCAGATACTCTGTGAGCTCTTCCGCCATGCGCTTGGTGAGCGTGGTGATGAGGATGCGCTCGTCGCGTTCCACACGCTGCAGTATTTCTTCGGTCAGGTCGTCTATTTGGTTTTCAGTGGGGCGTACTTCAATCTCTGGGTCGAGCAGTCCGGTGGGGCGGATTACTTGTTCCACGATGACGCCTTCCGTCTGACGGAGTTCATAGTCGGCAGGTGTGGCAGATACGTAGATGACTTGATGCACCATCTGCTCGAACTCCTCGAACTTCAGCGGGCGGTTGTCGAAGGCGGCAGGCAGTCGGAACCCATACTCCACGAGGTTGGTCTTACGTGCACGGTCGCCGCCGTACATTGCGCTGATCTGTGGAATACTGACGTGGCTCTCGTCCACCACGAGCAGAAAATCCTTGGGGAAGAAGTCGAACAGGCAGTAGGGGCGCTGTCCCGCCTCGCGTCCGTCGAAATAGCGCGAGTAGTTCTCGATGCCTGAGCAATGGCCCAGCTCGCGAATCATCTCGATGTCGTACTCCACGCGTTCCTTGATGCGCTGCGCCTTGAACGTCTCGCCCTGGTCGTTGAAGAAGTCTATCTGCTTCATCAGGTCGTCCTGCATCATGCGGATGGCCACTTCGGTCTGTTCCTTGGAGGTGACGAAGAGGTTGGCGGGGTAGATTTGGTATTCCTCAAAGGAAGCCATCTTGTGGAAGCTGATGGCGTCGAGTTCCTCGATGGCATCGATTTCGTCGTCCCACCACGATATGCGCAGTACATGATCGCTGTAGGCCATGAACACGTCTACGGTGTCGCCCTTCACTCGGAAATTGCCGCGTTGCAGGTCGATGTCGTTCCTGACGTAGAGGGCGTCCACCAACCGGCGCAGGAACTGGTTGCGTGCCAGCGTCTGTCCTTTCTTGATGGTGATGACGCTGCCCTGCATGGCTGTAGGACCTCCCATGCCATAGATGCAGGAGACTGACGACACGATGACCACATCTTTCCTGCCTGAGAGCAATGCCGACACCGCTGAGAGCCTCAGGCGGTCTATCTCGTCGTTGATGGCTAGGTCCTTCTCGATGTATGTGTCGGTCTGTGGCAGATAGGCTTCGGGCTGGTAGTAGTCGTAGTAGCTGACGTAGTATTCCACCGCATTCTCAGGGAAGAATCCGCGCATCTCGTCGTAGAGCTGTGCTGCCAGCGTCTTGTTGTGCGAGAGGATGAGCGTGGGTTTGTTGATGTTGGCAATGACATTGGCCACGGTGAAGGTCTTTCCCGAGCCCGTCACACCAAGCAACACTTGCGCTTTGTCGCCGCGCAGGATGCCTTGCGTCAGTTCGTTGATGGCCTCGGGCTGATCGCCGGTAGGCTGGTATTTGGAGGTGAGCTTGAAGTTCATGGTTGTCGATTATCGGGAGAGAACTTTGCGGAAGGTGTCGCCATCGCGGACGATAAGTACGCCTCTCCAGGAAGTCTGATTGCCAATGGCGATGCCACTGAGGGAGAAAGCCTTTCCTTTCCTGTTATGGGAAGGCGTTGTTTGGATACCCGTCGGATCGGGATTGGCCAGGAAATCGAACTCGATGATGCCCTTGTCGGTTTCTGTGATATTGCGGATATGCTTATGCATGGTTCCGGTGTACATATTAAAACCATAGATGTCGGTCACACCCGATGTGCCAGGGTAGGGGTCACCTCCATGACTTGCCCGGTGTTGTGCGGTGGTGATGTTCACATCGTCCACAGCATATTGGCTGATGTATTCGCCGTCGGCGGGTATGAATGTGAATCGTGGATGGCCGATGGTGTTGTTCAGCGTGTTGCCGGGAATTTTGTTTTCAGGGTCTCCTTCGAGTGAGAAGGCAATACTGTCGAAGTCCACATGCATCACCAACATGCCGTGTCCCAACTGTCGGCGGTTCCAAAGCGTGTCCTGAATGTTCTGAAGCAGGATGTATTCGTTGCCCGTCAGGTCGTCGGGGTTGGGTATGCGGTAAGCCTTCCTCGACTCTTCCGAGATGCGCGGCAGGGTGTAGTGGCCACTTTCGTTGAGTGTCTCTATTTCCATCCATCCCAGCGCCTCGCGTTCCCACGCTGTAAACTCTGTGGGATAGTAGCCGTTCTGCACATATTCGCCGGCATCCATCAGGTCCCAGTATTCCATGCTTGGGTTGTAAGCCCGCCTTGCCGCATTGGCTGTGGGGTAAATGTCGGGGAGCCCCAGACAGTGGCCAAACTCATGGCACGACAGTCCGATGCCATTGATGCGCAACTCGCCGTCGAAGGCACCGGGAAAGGCATTCAGCTCGCTGTTAATGCTGTAGAGGCACACTTTGCACCCGTTGTAGGGACCACACTCATATAAGCCGGATTTTGGCCAAAGACAGTCGGTAGAATTGCGTGCCCAGCTTTGTGCGTAGTCTGCATAGAGGATGTAGAGCAGGTCAACGTAACCGTCGCCATCGCCATCGTACTGGCTGAAGTCCACACCCTGCGACGCGGCAAGCTGGCACAGTTCGGGGATGAGTCGCTGCTTGAAATTGTAGTCCACTCTGACATCGGGCTCTTCCTCTGTTCCGATGTTCACGTCGGCTCCATAGTAGGCCATAGGTTGTGAAAGGGTAAAAGTGCCATAGACGTCAAACTGCGGATTGAACTGCCCGAAACTCATGTCATGATAGTATTTCCTCACGCCTCCGTAATTTCGGCGTGCCGTGCCGTTGCCCAGGTTTTGGTCTATCTTGTCGGCATTGAAATATTGGTCGAACACGGGAACAGGATCGTCGTCGATGAAATGCTTGTCCTGGAATTGCGCCAGCAACACCAAAGCCTTCGGACTGCCGCTGCATGGAAACAACCGGTAGGTGGGGTTGATGTCACGGACGAGGGGCGAGCGCCTTTGCCCGGATGTGAACGACTGAGCGAAAAGCTGGTGGTCCTGAGCCATAGCCAATTGTTGCTCAAATGGGCTTCTCATGGCCTTCTCATGCGCCAGTTGTGACGTGGCTTTCAGACGTCCTTCTTTGGTCACCTGGGCTACGTAGAAGTCATTACCTTGGTGAACGAGCAGTACGCCGTCGGTCGTGGTGAAATAGTGGTCGTGCTCGTCGCCATAGCCAATGACGGTCAGTTGCGTGCCGTCGCGCTGGGTGACCTGAACGGGTGTGCTGTTCATTTTCACCGTTGCCTTGATGCTTACGGCAAGAAGCAAAGCTGCCAGGAAGGTGTACAGTCGTGTCATGGCTTGCAATATTTCTTGTTACCTATTATATATATGCCCTTATTCGAAGGATTACCCTTCATTCGTCTGCCTTGGAGGTCATAGACGGGCGAGTGTTCTGCATGGGGCAGCGCAGGTTCGATGTCGCTGATGCCCATGGGAATGACTTTCTCGAGGAAGGTGAAGGAGATGACACCCCTGTTTTCGGCAATGTCGAGAATGGGTTTGCCCAATGGTAGGTTGTCGTTGAATGTCACGGGTGGAAACTCGCTCTCGTCGGTAAGCTGCGTCACGTTCAGCGTTCCGGGAAAGGGGTCTGAGCGGTATTCGGCCAGATACTGTGCCACGATTTCTGGTTCTCTCTCAGCGTCTTCATTGATGAGTGCCTTGGCAGTATATGAACTCATGAGATAGCCGTCGGCAGGGTGGATGGTGACGCGTTTCGAACTGGTGGGCGAGCTGTTGGGGTGGTCGCCAGAAGAAACGATATCGGTGTTGTACATCACGTGAACGGCCAGCATGCCGTGCCCGCGCATGCGTTGGTTCCAACCCCGTTGTTGAACGTTGTGCAGATAGAGATACTCATGCTCGCTCCCTTCAAACGGAATGCGATAGGCCACAGCGCCGTCTTGGTCGAGCGTCAACAATTCATAGTCGCCAGCTTCGGTCAGGGTTTGCATTTCGCTCCATCCCATCACTTCGCGTTCCCACGGACTGTATTCGCAGGGCCAGCAACCGATGTTGTTGCCCAGATATTCCCCACCGTCCATCAGGTCCCAGTCCTCCATGCCTAAGTCGTCAGCCGGTTTGGCGTTGGTGTAGAGGTCGGGAAGTCCCAGCGTGTGCGAGAACTCATGACAGAAGAGTCCGATGCCATTGATATCCGTCGAGGTCCGGGCATCGCCTCCCAGTTCGCAGTGTACACCATATCTGATGATGTTTATGCCATCGTAGTTGACACCATATGTCGACCCCGCTTTCGGCCAGATGAAGTCTTCAGAATTGTTGGAGTAGCACTCCCCGTGACCAGCATAGATGACATAGACCAAGTCAACCTGCCCGTCGCCGTTGGAGTCGTATTGCGTGAAGTCAATCTTTTCATCGATGGCACCGCAGGCATCTTTCATCAGCTGGGCGATGTTCTCTGATTTTCCATACGACTTCATCGTGCCAGGAAGCGTGATGGGACCGAAAATGTCGAATTGCGGCGTAAAGGCTCCGTAGCTCATGTCTGTGAAATACTTTCTTACGCTGCCGTAGTTGGCGTTCAGCGAGGTTTCTACCGTGTGGGTGGGTTTCCCCTCGGCATTGAGCAACTGGTCGAAGATTTCATACGTGGTCAGGGAGTCGTGCTTGAACGACAGGTCGCTGAACTGTGCGAGAATGACCACGGCGTGGGGGGTGCCTTCGTGCGGAAAATAGTTGCTCACATAGGGGGTAAGCGTCTCTGCCCTGCGCATGGCTTTTCGCTGTTGCGACAGATGGAAACGTTCGCGCTGTTGATTGCCGATGGCTGTGAGTTCGTCTGCCGTACGCTGCCCGGCATTGTGGGCCAGGAAGGGGGTGGGGCAGAGCTCCCCATCGTCGTCGGTCTTTGCGACAAAGTAGCTGTTGCCCTCTCTGTAGAGCAGCACTCCATCGGTTGTGGCGACGTAGTGGGCATGCTCATCGCCGTGCAGGACGATGGTCAGCAGTTTGCCGTCGGGTTGGACGATGGTTGCCGGCATGGGGTTTGCCTTTGCGGCATAGACAATGGTGGTGAGCAGCGCAAATGCAAGTGTGATGATTGTTCTTTTCAGACTAATTCTCCTTTTCATGTTGCAAAAGTAATGTTTTTTCGTTGATTGGCAAACTTTTTTGCGTTCTTATTTGCAATTATCCGATTAAATTCCTAATTTTGCACCCTGAAAGGGGATTGTGGCAGGCTGGCATGTTGCTTGTGCATTCCCTTTGTCCGTTAAAAATCATATCAAAACAATGAAAGCACTTTCAACAGAAAAAGCTCCTGCTGCTATCGGTCCGTATAGCCAGGCAATCGAGGCGAACGGCATGGTGTTCGCTTCCGGTCAGTTACCCATCGACCCCGCTACGGGTGCATTCCCCGAGGGCGGCATCAAAGAGCAGACCCGTCAGTCGCTGCTCAATGCACAGGCCATCCTGCAGTCGGCAGGCCTTGACCTGAAGAATGTGGTGAAGACCACCGTACTTCTGTCAGACATTGCCAACTTCGGCCCGATGAACGAGGTCTATGCCGAGTTCTTCTCGCAGCCCTATCCTGCTCGTTCGGCCTTTGCCGTGAGGGACCTGCCGAAGGGCGCTCTGGTGGAAATCGAGTGCATCGCAGCTCGCTAAGCCCTACTTCCCATAGGAATGAAAGATTCAGTTATCATTGTGAGCGGCGGGATGGACAGCATCACGCTGCTCTACGACATGCGCGCTCGCATCTCGCTGGCAGTCACCTTCGACTATGGCAGTAAGCACAATGCGCGTGAGATTCCCTTTGCCCGACTGCATTGCGAGCGGTTGGGCATTGAGCATTTGGTCATTCCCCTCGACTTCATGCTGAAGTATTTCAAGAGCTCGCTGCTGAAAGGTGGTGAGGAAATACCAGAGGGTCACTATGCTGCCGACAATATGAAGTCGACAGTGGTGCCCTTCCGCAATGGCATCATGCTCTCCATTGCAGCAGGAATTGCTGAGAGTCGGGGGCTGAAATACGTGATGATGGCCAACCACTCGGGCGACCATAGCATCTATCCCGACTGTACGCCGCAGTTCGTCAGTGCGATGAGTCAGGCAACGAAGGCAGGAACCTATCCTGGCATTGAGCTGTTGGTGCCCTATACGAATATCTCGAAGGGCGACATTGCCCGTCGGGGAAAGGCGCTGGGCATCGACTATGCCGAGACGTGGAGCTGCTACAAAGGAGGTGAACGCCATTGCGGACGCTGTGGCACCTGCGAGGAGCGACGCGAAGCATTGGCCGAAGCAGGTATCGACGACCCTACGGAGTACGAGGAGTAGGTTCGTGTGTTCATGGGTGCGAGATTCGTTTAGAAGGTTTTGTAGAGGAGTTTCATACAAGGTCGACGCGAGAGTTCGCCGGGATTTGAGCCTTCAACGCCTTCGGGAACTTGCATACCGAACTGCCGATAGAAGTCTTTCCAATAGGAAGGAATCTCGCCCGTGCTGTCGCGGAAGGTCATGCCAATAGGCTTGAAGAGCCGTTCTCCCTGCCGATTGCAGAAAGCATGCTGCACCAACTCGCTGCAATAGATGGCTTTCAGGTCGGGTATGTAGAGTGAATCGTAGGGCAGACCAAGGCACTGCTTTGCCCGCTGGATGGTCTTTCGTTTGCTGAAAGGCACGCTGACACGCCCTATAATAATAAGGTGTTGGTTGCGCGTCATGAAAGAGTCGATGGGTGTCAGGCACACTCCTTGTTTGGGAATGGCCTCGATGACCTTGCCTTTGTGGTAGATACCCACGTGGTCTATCTGCAGCCCGTTGGCTCCCTGAGTCACATCGGTGATGGCGTTGCCCTCTGGCGAAAGGCAGAACAGCAGGTCACAGGAGTGCAACTGCCGGTAGGAGGTCAGCGTCTTCAATACTTGCGCTGATGATAAACAGCTGCATAGCATCAGGCAGGCAAGGAGAATCAATGGTTTCTTCATGCCTGCAAAATTACGGAAATATTACAGAAGTAGCAAATAAATAATAGAAAAGAGATGAAAAAGTTTTTTGTTATGAGTGTTATTGCGCTGGGAATGGCCCTTGCCGCCCAGGCACAAGAGTACAAAACACCGGGCGACGGCACTACTTGGACGCTCGCTAAGCTGGCTGAGGCCGGTACGTATGGCGTGGAGTTATACAGCGATCCACTGGCCAATTTCGCAGGTAAGGTGTATGTGTTCCAAGGCGACCTGACCATCGCTGAGGGAGATAAGTTTGCGCTGGATGCCAATGCAGAACTCATGATGGGCAACGATGCACGCATCAATATCGAAGGAGAAGCCGATTTCTCTCAGCCTGCAACATCGAGTTTGGCCATACCCACGATTGTGACACGCGCTGAAGAGGCCGATGAACCTTACGGATTTATGGTCTGTTCCAGTGGAAATATTGTTGTCGACGGCATACTGTTCGAATATGCCGGTTTGAAGTTCTACGGTGAGCATCAGGCAACCATTCAAAACTGTACATTCCGTTACCACAACACGAAATCGGCTTCCTATGCGCTCTCGCTGGGTACGGCTAACTCCACTTATACGGTTTCCAGCTGCACCTTCGAGGAATGCGACCGCTCTGCCATTGGCAGCGGAGCCAATGTACCCGTTAATCTGACCATCGAGGACTGCCAGTTCATCAAGAATGGCGTGTCGAATCGCAACTACCCGCAGCTGAACCTTACTGTCGGTGCAGAGGTGGTTATCCGCAACAATGAGATTCAGGGCAACCCTGAGAACACCATGGTAGGCGGACTGGTGGTGGCCAATATGGTGGGCATCACGGGTGAGCTGAACACGCTCATCGAGAACAACAACATCTACGACAACCGTTTCGGTCTGGCACTCTATGTCACGCAGAATGCCGTTGTCCGCAACAACACCATCAAGAACAACAACCACGAGACGAACCCGATGAATGGCGGTAGTGGCATCAACATCTACGACCCGTATTATTCGCAGAATACGGTGATTACTGGCAACTGGATAGAGGGCAACCTCTGGGGGATTACCGTTGTTGGTGGCAAAGACATCAATATCGGAAAGACTGAAGACACAGCGGCCGATGACTACAATTCTGGACAGAATACGTTCTTGAACAACGGCTTCGATGGCAATGTTTACGACCTTTACAACAACTCCACCAATATCGTTTATGCGCAGGGCAACGTCTGGAAGACTGCCGCTGAGCAGACACAGGAGGCCATTGAGGATTGCATCTTCCACAAGAACGACGATGCATCGCTGGGCGAGGTCATCTTCATGCCCTTCGCTGAGGATACTGGCATTGAAGGAATGCCATGCGAATCAGATGGTTTGGAGACTGTATATAGTCTTAATGGCATGCGACTTCAGGGCACGATCCCCACGCAGAAGGGCATTGTCGTCGTGAAGAAAGACGGACAAACCAGGAAGGTTGTGAAACCATAATACCACATTGTTTTTTCAACAACGGTTTTCACGTAGTCGGTCGTAGAATAAACCTGTGTTAATCACAGTTCGAATCGGGCCACAAGTGGGAGATGGTCGCTGTAGCCATCGTTATACCGGTAGCCAATGTAATTGCGGCGGGGTTGTACTCCGCCGCTTTTCGTGTCTGGTTCCAAGAGGAAGTCGGCATCGTAGACTCGGCAGTCTTTGATGTGGACTGCCATCGGCTTGTTCATCAGCACATGGTCGATGCTTTCCCATCGCCCTTTGTATTTGTAAGTGCCGCGAGCCCCGTGAGTGCCTTTTGATTTTTTCGATACGTTCACGAGTCCGTGGTTGTACAGGTATTTCAGGGCTGGGGCTTTCCAACCGTCGTTGAAGTCACCTGCCACGATAATCTCTGCCTGAGGATTGCGGGCCAGGATGGAGTCTACGGCAGTGCTCAGTCGCTCGACCACAATCCTACGGTTGGGTCGTGTGGCTCGTTCTCCGCCAAACCGACTGGGGGCATGCACTACGAAGACATGCAGGGTGTCGCCCGTGATGACCTCTCCCTTGGCATAGAGGATGTCGCGCGTGGGGCGCATTCCGGGCAGTGGGTCCACGCGCAGTGATTCGTGGCTTAGGAGCTTGAAACTGAAGGGATTGTAGAGTAGCGCCACATCGATGCCACGAAGGTCAGGGCTGTCGGTGATCACATATTCGTAGTTGGCATTTCTGAGGAGCGATCGTTTGGTGAGGTCGTGCATGACGGTGTCGTTTTCTACTTCCACCAGTGCCACGAGATCGGGCAATTGCCAGTTGTTTTCAGGGTATTCACCACAGGCGATGATTTCTTGTGCGATGTGGTTGAGTTTGTTCCAGTATCGATATTCGTTCCAATGTCGCAAGGACGGATCGAGCCACTCTTCGTCCTGCTTGAGGGAGTCGTGTTGGCAGTCGAAGAGGTTCTCGCAGTTGAGTTCGACGAAGGTCATGAGTACCCCACAAAGGAGAGAGAGTATGTTTCCCATGGGTGGACGATGTGAGAAGGTGTTCGTTTTTAGAAGAGGGGCAACGCTGCGCATGCGTTGGGTGCCTTTATGTGGAGCATGGCGGCGAGTGTGGCGGCGAGTCGGTCGGCAGAGACAGGATCGGTGATCAGTTTTCCTTCTTGTCCTGGCAGGTAGACGATGAGTGGTGATTCGAGGCAGCGTGCATCGACGTAGTATTCCTCCTGCGAGTCTTCGTTGATGAGTTTCCAGCCTGGTGCGATATCGAGTGCGATGTGCCCTCCGACAGTGACGTTCATGCCTCGAAGGATCGCCTCAGTACCTTTCCCCTGCGAGGTCTGCAGGCTCTCCAAGGAGTAGGCGTTGCGGATGCCTTCGCATTGAAGGAGGAATGACTGAGAGAGACTGAGAATCTCGTTTAGTCTTAACCTTTTCTGCTCGATATCTTTAGCATTCAGATAGATCTGATTGTGACTACATCCGTCGACATATCGGTCGCTGCCGTAAAGAGCGCCCAGGTAGAGGTTTAGCAGATTGGCGACTCGATTGATATAGACTGTGCCTGTGGGGATGCGGTAGCGGGCGAGGTGGTCAGTGGGTTCGACGCAGTAGCCCGTGCCTGTGATGAAGAAAGCCACGTTGTGCGCCCCCACCTGATGCTGTATGGTGGCGAGGAGGTCGGCGAGTTGTCGGTCTACGTTCATATAAGTCTTGGCCTGCATTTCTTGCCAGCTCAGTTTCTTTTTTGGGTCAGGCATCGTAGAGGCGTCGAGGCAGATGTTGAGCATGTCAGGAACGTCGTCGGTGCCCATCCCTGTCTTTTCGATGCACAGCTTGGCGAGATTGGTGAGTTCGGTGAGCTGTTCGAACTCCGTTTTCTTCTTTTTCCTGCGCTCTGGAGAAGTGTTGAAAGAAGAGAGCCATTCCGGTGCGCTTTTCATGTAGTAGGTGGAGGAGCACCAACTTCCCGTGTAAGCGTCTTTCCAGAACGCTGCGTCGGCGGCATGTCCAGCGAGGAGGATGGCGGCATCGCGTCGCTCGGCGATGGCATAGACGAGCGCTTGTCCGGCTGTTGCCGCCTTCAGTTCGTCGGTGATGGTAGAGGTGAGCATGTGCCGTGGCGACGCCTTGTCGATGGTGAAGACGCCGTTGTATTGCGGATCGTCGGTGCACGCCATCTGCTGCGCTGTGGTTCGGTTGAGCCATCGGTTGCCGACGATGCCGTGATAGTAGGGAGAGGTACCGGTCATGAGCGTGGCGATGGCATTAGAGCGGTCGATGGGCACGTGTGGGTAGGTAAGGTTTGTGTAGACGGTGCCTTGCTGCATGAGTTTTCGGAAACCGTCTGTTCCGAAGTATGGCGAGTGGGCCTCAATGTTTCGCGAGGTCAGCTGGTCGATGGTGACGACTACGACGAGGCGGGGTTTGGAAAAGGAAACGATGGCGGTGAGGCTCAATAGAGCGATGGAAAGCAGTGTCTTGTTCATAAGCCCACAGAAGATTCGTTTTTTTGATTCGTATGATTCGGGTTTAATGAGAATGTGCGTGGAGCGTGGCGGGAGGAGCGAGGCGGGAGGCGCGTGCATAGCGAAGCCTGACATTCCTCAGGAGGAGGGAGGCTGCGACGAGGTTCATGCCCTCAGCATAGTGTTGGAAGAGGTTTCCGACGAAGAAGAGGCAGATGAGGATGATCCAGAAAGCGTACTGCCGGTCGCGTCGGTGGGAACGGCTGCGGCGGATCATCCTCCAGATGAAGAACAAGGGCAGGGGATTGAACAGCAGCAGCTGCAGGTTGAGGCTCACCGTGGGATGTTTGGAGAAAACCATGACGAACAGCAGCATGCCGCCGAGGCTGCATGCCAGCATGAGCAAGGCATCGTAGAGCCAGAAGTGCTTCCTGGCGTATAGTTCGACAAGCGTGATGGCGATGGTGAGGGCAAGGAATATGAGGAAGCAGGAGCGGGGTGGCAGGGGGAAGCCTTCGTCGACGGTCTGTTGGAAGTAGGGCACCACCCCCTTCGTCTCTTTGACCAAAGGGCGCATTGCACCGCCATTGTCCTGCACCGTGGCGTGACTGAAATCCTTCATGAGCAGCTCTGGGAGGAATTGAGCCTCCGTGGGTGAGGCTTTGCGATCGGCGGTTACCCCCATGAGCATGTCGTTGCCAAACTGAGCCCATGGATGGCCATCGGTGTAGAGATGGATGAGCTGTCGGAAAGACATGTGGTGAGTGGTGAGAGGTGAGGGGTGAGTGGTGAGAGGTGAGTGGTGAGAGGCGTCTGGGCCGTCCTTGTACTGGACCTGCCCGTTGATGCACTTTAACAATATGTTTCGTGCCCGCGTGGAGCAGTTGTCGAAGAGGAAGTCGTAGGGATAATCACGGTTGAGGGGCAGATTGTTCACCTGTAGCGCTTCGGCGAAGCTCAGTTTCTCTTGCGGCGTAAGATTGAGATGCTGCTCGATGATGCCCCGGTGCTCGTTGGCGTAAAGCCGGCAAAACGCGTCGTAGGGCTGTAGCTCCATGGTATAGAGGGCCGTTCCCATGAGGAATCGCCACAGGAACCCCCGCTGGTTCATGGAGAAGATGCCCCAGTTGGCGGCCAGGTCGATGCCCATCTCGCGGTTGACGAAGCGAATGGCGGTATGCCCATAGAGACTGTAAATCTCGTTGGCCGAAGGTTGACAAGTGATGAGACTCACGTCGATGACAGAGTCGATGTGCTGACTGTAGTCATCGGACATGGCCACTGCCTTTCCCTCCATGGGAGCGGGCATGGATAGTGCTGCGGTTGCCTTTGATAGGAGGAAGGCCACAAGCAAGCACCCGCCGAAGAAGTGATAGAATGCTTTCATGGGCACAAAGGTACGAAAAAAATGAATACGAGCGCATAAAAGAGAGGATTTATTTTCTTAGGAGCTCAATAAATTAGGCAATAATATAGGAATTGACCTTCATGACCTCCCCCTAACCCCTCCTGTAGGAGGGGGGAAAACCACCTATTACCTGCGAATCTTTTCGGGTCAACTCCTATGTGATTGCTATAAATAATTACTTTCTGACCGTTTTATGGGTGGATCCATCGCTCATGTGCAGGATGTTGAAGCCTCTGCGCAAGGCACTTTGCCGGCGGCCCTGGAGGTCGTAGATGGCCGATGGCTGGGAATAGACGGCTGGGGTACCTTCCGCGATGCTTGTGGCGCCATTGGGCAGGTCGAAATTGATTTTGCTGAACCAGAGGGTCCAGGGTGCCTTACTGTAATAGTCGTCCGACCCCTTGGGCGCGGTCAGTTCAGCGTATCGTTCGGTATTCAGGTCGAAGGCCTCGTTGTCGTCGGTCACGTTGAGCTGGTCGTCGAACAACTGCACGTGGGCATTGCGAATCTTGACGTCGGCGAGATTCAGACAATTCTTGAAAGCCTGATAACCGAGAGATGTGAGAGATGCCGGTATGTCGACCGCCTTCAGACGCTCCTTGTTGCTTTCCAGGTTGCTGTATGCGAGGAGCGTCACGATGGGGAATCCGAGGATTTTCTCAGGCACGGTAAAGATTTCAATATCAGCCTCTTCCACTATGCCATTGAACAAACATTGATATTGATTCGAAATGTCATTGAAAGAGAATAAAATATTCGTCATATAACCCAATGTAGAGCGGTCGTAGACCCCATCCCCACCAGTATATTCCAATCCGTGATGGATGGTGACGAAGGGAGGATAGAGGCGGCTGATTTGTTGAGGAATCACTTCGTCGTATTGGCACGATTCTCGGTTGGGCACAACGAAAGTGACGTCGCTATAAGTTTCGCCGGAAAAAGAAAAAGTCCTGGTGTTTTGGAATACATCAGATTCGAAGGAGGGACACTCAGCCCCCAAGAACACGACAGTCTGCAAGTTCTGACAATTCGAGAAAGCACGAGCTCCGAGATAGATTACGGAAGCCGGGATGACGATTCGCTTGAGACTCGAGCAATTCGCGAAAGAAGTCTGTCGAATATGGTATACATTGTGTGGGATATAAACGTCTTCGAGCGAAGAGCAGCCTTGAAATGTGAAAGCATCTATGACTTTCAGTTTTTCTGGAAGCCAGCATTTCTTGAGGTTAGTACAAAACTCAAAAGTCCAGACTCCAATCTCTTCAACCGTTTGAGGAATGCCGACTTCCGTTATCGAGCATCTGCTGAACGCATTGTTGGAAATCTTGTTCACCGTGTAGCCCATTGCTTGTTCTGGAATTGTAATGGTTCCGGTGGCGTTCATGTCGATGCAAGGTTCTGACTCGTTTCCCACACTACATGTTTTCAGGTTTTCATCGTTAATCATGAAGGTCATCATCACGCCTTCCTTTGTCATTATAGCGAACGCGTCGCTTACGTCGGCCGACAGATTCCCTGCTCCGGCAACCATCATGATGGCCAAGAGCATCATCTTTTGGGTAATTGTTGTTCTCATATTCAATGAATTTAAGTGAATATTATTGGTCTTTATTATTTTCCTACGTGTTAGTTTTTGCAAGATTATTCTATGCATTGTCGTTCTCGAGGGCTCTTGTATCCACCATGTCTACTCAATCCAAGTGCAATGAATCTATGATAGTGCCAAGGATATGGTGAAAAAAATCGCTATATTTTTTTCTGAAACTGGGCTTAATTCAAAAAAAATGCGTAAGTTTGTAGGCAAAAACAAATAATAATATGCAATAAACGTAAATTGAAAAAGCTGTTGATAAGAACTTGAAGATAATGAAAAGAACCCTTTTGCTGGTAGTCGCTTTCTGTGCGTTGAGCGACCATCTGCAGGCGCAGACCGGCACAGCGGCTGAGCCTGTGGCCTATGTGGGCGGTGAAATCTGCAATCCGCGTTTGCACGATGGCGGTCTGCCGTATGCCATCGGAGTGGAGAACATTCAGGTGTTGCGTGCCAACCGCACGCATCCTGAGCTGTCGGAGGACTTCGGCTGGACCTATAACCACGCGCCAAACATCACGTATTGGAACGGGCGATACTACCTGCAGTACTTGAGCAACCCCTCAGACGAGCACCAGCCGCCTGGTCATACGCTCCTCACGACGTCAGTCGACGGGCGCACCTGGGAGAAGCCTCAGGTGGCATTTCCCGTCTACACCCCTCCTGAGGGCATTTCGCCGCAAAAACCTTACTACGGCTACATCATGCATCAGCGCATGGGATTCTACACCGCCCCCAACGGAAGGCTGCTCACCGTTGCCTTCTACGGCCACAGCTACGACCCCTTCAAGGAGGGCGGCATCGGGCGCGTGGTGCGCGAAATCTACAAGGATGGAACGCTGGGTCCCATCTACTTCGTGCGCTATACGTCGCATGCCCATTGGAATGAGGGGAACACCGCCTATCCTTTCTACACCCAATCGAAGGACAAAGGCTTCCGTGAGGCCTGCCAGAGTCTCCTGAACGACAAGTTGAAGACGCTGCAATGGATAGACGAAGATAGAGGTCTGGACGGTTTCTACCACTTGAAAGACTCCATCAACCGCGTGCAGGCCACCTCGTATTTCCACCGCAAGGATGGTCAGGTTGTGGCGCTATGGAAGTGGTCGTTTGCCGCTTTGTCGGCCGACGAGGGAGAGACCTGGTCGGCTCCTGTTCGCATCCCATCGCTCATCATGGCGGGAGGAAAGAATTGGGGGCAGCGAACCCAGGACGGGCGCTATGCGATGTGCTACAATCCCATAGAGACACAACCCTACCGCTATCCGCTCATCGCCATCACCAGCGACGATGGCATTCGCTTTGACAACATGGGCGTGGTGCATGGGGAGGTGCCTCCCCGTCGATTCTTTGGCGAGAACAAGGACTTCGGTCCCTGCTATGTTCGTGGTATTACAGAGGGCGAGCAACAGCCTCCTGGACAGAACATGTGGCTGACCTACAGCGTGAACAAAGAGGATATCTGGGTGAGCCGTGTGCCGCTGCCTATCCGCACCACGTGGGAAGGTACGATCAGCGACGATTTCGAGGGCATTGAGCCATTCGGAACGATAGAGAATTGGAACATCTATCGCCCCCGTTGGTGCAACGTCTTTGTGAACCCTCAGCACCAATTGTGCTTAACAGACTCAGACACTTACGATTATGCGCGTGCCATTCGAGTTTTCGAGGAATCGCAAAGGGTGCGTATCTCGTTCGATGTGATGATAGAAGCAGAGGGTGGGGACCCCTTCGAGGTGGACGTTACCGACCGTCACGGCGAGCGGGCAGTGTCATTAGTGTTCGAAAAGGGACAGATACGCTTGCAGGGAACGAACACTCCCGTGGGGCAATACCAATTGAGGCGTTGGCAGAACGTTAATTTCGCTGTGACCACTTCGGCAGGAGGAAGCACCCGTTGGAAGGAAACTGACTTTGCGAACTATCACGCCGTGAAAGCCGTAGAGCGTCTGAGTTTCCGCACAGGCCCCTATCGGAATCTGCCCGACCGCAATACCCCCAATCAGGACAAGTGTGAGCCGCTGCCCAATTGCGACGTTCCTGCCGCAAAGACAAGCATTGTCAGAATCGACAATGTGCAGGCTGTTCCATTAACAAACGACTAACTGTCAACACCCAGACGCCCATGAAGAGACTGTTCCTCTTGCTGAGTATCTTGCTCGTTTCGCTGACGATGTCGGCACTCGACATACCGGCTGGCACGTATTACTTCGACAACTCGCGTACCCATTACAGTTGCGTGAAGTTTGTCTATGGACAATACGACCAGCCAGAGACCTATGTCGTGAGCCTCACAGAAGGCGAAAACGACCTTTGGACGTTGGTGATGGAACAGCCGGCGATGGGCATGTATCGCTACACGTTTGCCGAAACCTCGTTGCCCGACGGGCGTATCGACGACACGTTTCCCAACGTGAAAGAGTATATTTCGAAGTCATTGAATGAGCTCCGCACGGCAACGACCGATAAGACCATGACTCCTGGCTATACCTTTGTGCCTGAATCGGGCGACAACTGGGCGCAGGGTTCCTGGCAACCGATGGTCAGCAGGCCGCAACCGTCAGGCACTTTGCCCGTGATGTATATCCAGACGGAGGGACAGAAGGCCATCACATCGAAGGAAACCTATATCAATGCCACCTACTATATCGATGCTTTCGGCCTGTCCGGATACAATTCGATTGGCTCGAAAGAAGCCCCGTTGCCCCTGAGAATACGCGGAAGGGGAAACTATACGTGGTCGGATTTCGACAAGAAACCCTACCGCATCAAGCTGGAGGAAAGCAAAGAGTTGTTGGGAATGACGAAAAGCAAGAACTTCGCCCTATTAGCCCACGCTGACGACCGGGTGGGATTCATGCGCAACACCATAGGCCTGGAGCTGAGCCGTTGTCTGAAAATGAAGTGGACTCCCGAACAACAGCCTGTAGAACTGGTGCTTAACGGTGACTACATCGGGCTTTATTTCCTTACGGAGACTATTCGAATCGACAAGGATCGCGTGAACATTGTGCCGCAAAACGATGATGAGACCGACCCCAATCGGATAACTGGCGGATGGCTTGTGGAAATAGACAACTACAACGACCCGTGCCAGATACAGGTTCAAGAAACGTCTTCACGCACTTTGAAACTCACTTATCACTCGCCCGAATCACTTTCAGCCATCCAACAAATCTATCTCAAGGAGCAATGGGAAGAGGTGGTTCGGCGCGTTTACGCCACGGACAAAAGAGATGCGGAGTGGGAAGAGATGGTCGATATGGACCAATTGGCGCGTTTCTATGTGGTGCAAGAGGTGATGGACAATCAGGAATCTTTTCACGGCAGCTGCTTCATCTACAAGAATCAAGGGGAGAACGAGAAGTGGACATTCGGTCCTGTGTGGGATTTTGGTAATGCCTTGCAACGCGGAACGGATAAGTTCATCTATGAGGACCCGCAATTTGGCACGCACCTCATCGACGAAATCGCTCGCTTTCCCCGTTTCCAAGAATATGTGAAGCAGGTTTGGACCGCGTTCTACCGTTTCAGTTATCCTACGTTGGATGATTATGCTGATGACTATTCCACGAGGATTGCCTACGCGGCTGCCTGTGATGCCGCCCGTTGGCCTAACTATGGCAATGCTGATGAGCAGGAGCGAAGCCGACAGTTTATGGACAAGCTCCATAGAAAAGTGGATTGGCTCTATGGCCAATGGGGCTTGGTGGAGTTGCCGGTGACTATCGGGCGGGATGTGGTACAACCTGTTGTCCGTGTTGTGGATGGTCGGCTTGAAGTGGAATCCAGCGTTCCCATAGCTGCCGTTTATGTCTATGATGCCGCCGGGCGTTTGGCAATGTTGCCTGTCTCTGTTGCTTCCCACACGTCAGCCGACCATGTTTGTGTTGATTTCTCCAACCCATCTGGTATCTACATCGTGGAGGTTAAGACTGCCAATCAGATTGCTCCCTTCAGAAAGAAAATCATCATCCGATAATGAGAATCCTATGCCTATGAACCCATCCAATCATCCCAAAGGTAAGACGCTTATTGCCGACAGCGGCAGTACCAAGACCGACTGGCTGCTCATTGACGGCCAAAACGAGTGCTTTCTGCATACGGAGGGCATCAATCCCATATTGCAAACGTCCGGGCAAGTAGCCGGCGTTCTTCGTCAGGTAGTGGAGGGGTTGCCGTCTTCCGATGTTCAGGAAATCCATTTCTATGGTGCCGGATGTATAGGAGAGCATCGTGAACGCTTGGCACAATTGTTGCGAGAAGCCTTTCCCCAAGCCGGAAAGGTGGAAGCCGAGAGCGACCTTCTGGGAGCAGCGCGTGCGGTTTGCGGCTATGAGGAGGGCATCGCCTGCATCCTTGGGACGGGTTCCAACTCCTGCCTGTACGACGGCGAGCGCATCGTGGAGAATGTCCCGCCCCTGGGATTCATCCTTGGCGACGAGGGAAGTGGGGCTGTCTTGGGGCGCAGATTCCTGAACGCCCTGCTCAAAGGTCGTTTGCCGAAAGCCTTGCTCGATGGTTTCTACGAGGAAATGAACCTGACCTATGCCGATATCATCCGTCGCGTCTACCGCGAACCGATGCCCAACCGTTTTTTGGCATCGCTCTCGCCCTTCATTCATGAACACCTCGAAGAGCCGGCAGTGGAGCAGATTGTGGTGGAGAATTTCGACGATTTCTTCGGGAAAAACGTGGATAAGTACGGGCGAAAAGACTTGCCCGTCTGTGCCGTAGGTAGCATCGCCTGCGCCTACGAGCCCTGTTTCCGACACGTTGCCGACGCTCATGGATATGAGGTTCGTCGTATTCTGAAGAGTCCCATTGATGGACTCCGAACCTATTATAAAAACAAGAAGCCCGCTCATCACTGAGGGGGCTTCTCTAAAACTATATGTTATGGGAACAATTATTTGTATTCCTTGATTTCCTCTTCGCCAATGAGTGCACGGTAGGCGTTGTTGGCAAGAGCTGTCAGTTCGTCTTCACCCGGATAGATGTGTACGGGAGCGAGATACTCGATGCGCTCCTTCACCCAGTCGCGTACGTATGGGCAACGGCAGAGGGCACCCGTGAGTAGCACGGCGTCCACCTTTCCGTTCACCACAGGAGCCAACGAACCCAGGTAGCGTGCAGTCTGGTAGCACATAGCGCGCAGGTAGAACTCAGCCTCCTTGTCGCCATTGTCGATGCGGCGCTCCACTTCCATCAGGTCGCTTGTGCCAAGATAGGCTACGAGTCCGCTGTGGCCGTTCATCTTGCGCAGCATCTCGTCGAGGGTGTACTTTCCGCTATAGCAGAGCTTCACCAGTTGCGAGCTGGGCAACTGTCCGGCGCGTGAGGGGCTGAAGGGGCCGTCGCCGCTGAGGGCGTCGCTGCACTCGATGGCGCGTCCCTTATGATGGAGAGCGAAGGAAATGCCGCTTCCCATGTGGCAGACGATGAGCGTCTGCTCGTTGTATTTCAGACCATTCTCGCGGCAGTAGCGCTTGGCAATCTCGCGCTGGTTCAGGGCGTGCCAGATGGTCTGGTGGGGCAGTTCGGGCATACCTGTGACACGTGCGATGTCGTCGAGCTCGTCCACCACACCAGGGTCAACGGTGAAGGCTCGGCAGCCAATCTCCTTAGCGAGGCTGTTGGCCAATAGCGGGCCGAGGTTGCAGGCGTGGTTGATGCGCGGGTGGCGTGTGTCCTCGATTACTTTGTCGTTCAGCTCGTAGACGCCGCCTTCCATAGGCTTTACAAGTCCGCCACGGCCTACTACGACGTCGAAATCCAAACTGACGCCCATTTTCTCAAGTTCTTTCAACAGTGCTTCCTTGCGGTAGTCGAACTCGTCCATGATGTTCGGATACTTGCAAAGCTCGTCGTAAGGATGGTTGATGGTGGAATGGGTCACCAACTTCTCGTCTTCGAAGATACCAATCTTCAGAGACAGCATTCCTGGGTTAATTGCTAGTATTCTCATAGGTTTTGATCGTTGCTTGATATTCAAGACAATGCAAATGCTTGTGGTTTATTGTTTTATGGGTTATTGTTTGTTGTCTGTTGTAGCTTATGCTTGCAGGCAGGCCATAGCCAGCGAATGGTACTTGGTGAGTGCCGAGTCGCTGCGTGAGGTGATGCTGATGGGGCAGGCAGCTCCTTGCAATCCTACGGCCAGGTGGGCGTCGGTGAAGGCGGTGAGTGCCTTATAGAGCACGTTGCCGGCCTCGATGTCGGGCATGATGACAACGTCGCTGTTGCCTTCCAACGGACTCTTGATGCCCTTGATATCGGCCGATTCCTTACAGACGGCACATTTCAGGTCGGTGGGACCGTCGACGATGGCGTTGCCGAATTCGCCGTTTTTGCACATCTCGATGAGTTTCTCGTAGTCGAGCGTGATGGGGAACTTGGGCGACACCTTCTCCGTGCAATGCACGAGAGCGATGCGCGGCTGCTCCACACCAAAGACGTTGCACACGCGGATGGCGTACTTGATCATGGCGATGCGCTGCTCAAGCGTGGGGAATGGGATGACGGCGGGATCCATCATGAACAGGAGCTTGTGGTAGGTGGGGATGTCGAATGCGCTGATGTGCGTCAGGATGTTGCCCGGCGGAATCAGACCCTCGGCCTTGTTCTCCTTGTTGATGATGGCCTTCAGCAACACGTCGGTGTTGATAATGCCTTTCATGATGACATCGGCCTCGCCGCGTCGAATCATACGCACAGCCTCGGCTGCCGACTCTTCAATAGTTGACAAATGGAGGTTGGTGATTTTTGCCCAGCCTTCTTTCTCTGCCCGGTTGATAGCCTCTTGCGAGTGCTCGTCGTGAGCTTCTACGGCGACAACGCGGCAGCATCCACGGGCTTTCAGCTGCTCCACTAACTCGCTAAAATCTTTAATTAATTCCATGGTATCTCTCTGTTTTTTGCGCAAAGTTACTGTTTTTCATTCAGATTCCGATAGAATGGCTATATTTTTAAGAAAGTTTTGCACATGAATAAGGGTTTTGTGCAAAAACGATTCTCTTTTCTTCCTGTTTTAGATGACAATATCAGCGACGAGTGCGTATACCTAACACGCGTACATTATTATATAGGTATGGGTGTGGGAGTTTTTTTGCACTTTTTCTTGTGTGGTTCGTGAATTATGTGTAAATTTGCACGGAAGAAAACAAAGACCGTGAAAGGAAACGCGAAATATGGATGAAAAACAGAGAATAGCGAACTTGCGGCAGGAACTCCATGAGCACAACCGCCGATATTACGTGCTGAACCAGCCTACCATCAGCGATCAGGAATTCGACATGCTGATGAAAGAATTGCAGGCATTGGAGGATAAACATCCAGAGCTTTACGATGCCAATTCGCCCACTCAGCGCGTAGGTTCTGACTTGAATCAAGAGTTCCAGCAAGTGGCCCACCGCTACCCGATGTTGTCGTTGTCGAACACCTACAACGAACAGGAGGTTGGCGAGTGGTACCGAAGTGTGGAAAAGGGTTTGGCAGGCGAGTCGTTCGAGGTGTGTTGCGAGCTGAAATACGATGGACTGAGTATCTCGTTGGTCTATGAGGAGGGACGGTTGGTGCGGGCGGTGACCCGTGGCGACGGCGTGCATGGAGATGATGTGACCGCCAATGTGCGCACCATCCGCAGTATTCCGCTGATTGTCGCCGATGAGGCTCCGCGCAGCTTTGAGATTCGGGGCGAAATACTGATGCCTTGGAAAGTGTTCGAGCAGTTGAATGCCGAGCGCGAAGCTGCTGAAGAGCCGCTCTTCGCCAACCCGCGCAATGCCGCCAGTGGCACACTGAAAAGCCAGAAATCGGAGTTGGTGGCTTCGCGGAAACTCGATGCCTATCTCTACTACCTGTTGGGGGAGGAATTGCCTGCCGATGGCCATTACGAGAATTTGGAGAAAGCCCGCGAATGGGGATTCAAGATCAGCGAGGGCATGCGCAAGGTGCGGTCGTTGGAGGAAATCATGGATTTCATCCACTATTGGGACACAGAGCGGAAGCTTCTGCCTGTGGCCACTGATGGCATCGTGCTGAAAGTGAACTCCCTACGCCAGCAACGTGCTTTGGGAAGCACGGCCAAGAGTCCACGTTGGGCTATCGCCTATAAGTTTAAGGCAGAGCGTGCCTGCACACGTCTCAACGAGGTGACCTACCAAGTTGGTCGAACGGGAGCCGTCACCCCTGTGGCCAATATGGAACCCGTGCAATTGGCAGGCACCACCGTCAGGCGTGCTACGCTCAACAACGAGGACTTCATCCGTTCGTTCGACCTGCATATTGGCGACTATGTCTATGTGGAGAAAGGAGGCGAGATCATCCCAAAGATTGTGGGTGTTGACCTCGACCAACGCCCCATCATCGCACAGCCCGTGCAGTTCATTACCCACTGTCCGGAATGTGGTACGAAGCTGGTGCGCTACGAAGGTGAGGCCGTGCACTATTGCCCGAACGATGCCGGATGTCCGCCGCAGATCAAAGGGCGCATCGAGCATTTCATCTCACGCAAGGCGATGAACATCGACTCGTTGGGGCCGGAGACCGTCGACGACTACTATCGTCAGGGACTTATACGCGATGTGGCTGACCTGTATAAGATTGATGTGCAACAAATCAACGGCGATGGGTCGCGCGAAAAATCTGCCCTGCGCATCGTCAATGGCATCAAAGCCAGCACGCAAGTGCCATTCGAGCGTGTGGTCTTCGCCTTGGGAATCCGCTTTGTCGGCGAAACCTCGGCTAAGCTTTTGGCGCGCCATTTCAAGACGATGGATGCGCTGATGGCCGCTTCGTTGCAGGACTTGCAGGAGGTGGAAGGCATCGGTGAGGTGATGGCCAAAAGCATCGTGAGTTTCTTCCTCAACGAGAAGAATCGCGACATCGTGGAGCGGTTGCGCTCGTATGGGGTGCAGATGGCGCTGGCTGCCGATCAGCTGGCTGCTGCTTCCGACAAGCTGGCGGGCAAGAGCATCGTGATCAGCGGCGTTTTTGCCCATCATAGCCGCGACGAATACAAGACGCTGATTGAGCAGCACGGAGGCAAGAACGTGGGGAGCATCAGCGGTAAGACCTCGTTCATCCTGGCTGGCGACAACATGGGGCCTTCGAAACTTCAAAAGGCAGAGAAGTTGGGCATCCCCATCGTCAGCGAAGAGGAGTTTTTGGAGCTTATAAAATAGCAAGCTTTATGAAAGTCATCGTATCAAAAGAAATAGAGAACGTTTGCCCGGGATTCGTGGGGGCAGCCGTGGAGGCCAACGTCACCAATACACCGTATAGCGTCGAGTTGTGGAAGGAGATAAGCACGCTGGGCGAGCACTACAAGCAGACTTTGACCACAGAGAGCCTGAAACAGATGTCGGGCATTGCGGCCACACGGCGTGTCTACAAGGCCTGTGGAAAAGATCCTTCGCGCTATCGACCTGCATCCGAGGCATTGATTCGCCGCATCCTTCAGGGAAAGGAACTCTACCAGATTGACACTTTGGTGGACCTCATCAACCTGGCGAGTATCCGTTTCGGCTACAGCATAGGAGGTTTCGATGCCGACAAATTCGTAGGCGATACACTCACATTGGGCGTCGGCCGGAAAGATGAACCCTATGAGGGCATCGGGCGAGGGGTGATCAATATTGAGGGGCTGCCCGTCTATCGCGACGAAGAGGGTGGGGTAGGCACGCCCACCAGCGACCATGAGCGCACGAAGATAACCCTCGCTACCACCCATATGCTGGTGCTCATCAACGGTTACGACGGCAACGAAGAGCAGGTCTTGGCCAATGCGCGGTTTATCCGACAGCTCGTTGTAGACTATTGCGGTAGCCAAGATGCTTCCATCACGATTTACAGATAGCATGATTATGGACAAACAGAAGGACAAGAAACCGACGTTGGAATTCTTCCCGATAGAAATGAATTCTCCAATCGGCATCCCGATGGTCGAAGCGGCAGAGGTGCATGCCGGCTTCCCGTCGCCTGTGCAGGATGCCTACATGAATCAGCCCATCGATCTGAACAAGGTGCTGGTGGACCATCCAGCCACGACATTCATCGTTCGTGTGGCGGGCGACTCCATGATTGAAGAGGGTGTGGATTCAGGCGACCTGCTGGTTGTGGATCGTTCGCTTTATCCTTCGCAGCGCAACCTCACCATCTGTATGGTCGATGGAGAATTCTGTGTGAAACGTATTGTGCAAAAGGGCAATAAGGTGTTTCTGAAATCAGGCAACCGCAAGTATCCGCCCATCGAGATCGACCCGTCGATAGATTTTACCGTGTGGGGCGTTGTGACGTGGGTCATCAAGAAAAAGTAGGTGTGTCATGAAGGGATAAGATGAAGTGAAAGGGATGGTATAAAGAAACTCGCGACAACCTGTATGATTCTCCATATCGATTGCAACAGCTTCTATGCTTCTTGTGAAGTGTCGCTAAGACCAGAGCTCAAGGGGCGCCCCGTCGTTGTGGCCAACTACAACGAGGCGGGGGGCGGCATCATTCTCGCCTTGTCGAAAGAGGCGAAGGCGCTGGGACTGAAGCGTGGCAATCCCGTGTTTCAAGTGAGGCAATTGTTGGAGCAGCACCAGGTGGTGGTCTTTCCCGCCAATCTTCAGAAGTATGTCGACATCTCGCGACGGGTGATGAAGGTGGTCATAGAGTCGGGCTTGGTAATGGACTTCCAGCGCTATAGTGTGGATGAGTTTTTTGCCACTTTGCCTGAAATGACGAAAGCCGACACCATCGACTATGTGGCTCAAATCAAGGAACTTATCGAACACGGGACGGGCATTCCCGTGAGTTGTGGCATCTCGCTCACCTATACGTTGGCGAAGGTGGCGACGTGGTATGCGAAACGTTATGAGGGCTATCACGGCATCTGTGTGTTGCAACAGTCCGACATCGAGAAGGCATTGCGCGGTCTGCCCATCAACGATGTGTGGGGCGTGGGCTATCGTACGGCACCGAAATTGCAGAGAATGGGTATCAAAACGGCTTGGGACTACGCACAAAAGCCGCAAGCCTTCATCCAACATAGTTTCCATCTGCCTGGTGTGAGAACGTGGAAAGAACTGCGCGGCGAGCCAGCCGTTGACATCTCGTCGCCTCCCAAGCAGCAGACCATCATGCACTCGCGCACTTTCACCTACATGACTTCCGATGCCGACACCCTCTCGGCCTACATTGCCAATTATGCAGTGGCAGCTGCTCGCAAGTTGCGCGACCAGCATTCCGTGTGCCGCTCGGTCACGACCTTCATCAATACCAATCGCCACCGTGAAGACCTCCGGCAGTACAGCAATGCCGCCACAGTGCGCCTACAGAATCCTACTGCCGACACCTCAGCAATTGTGAAAGCTGCCCAACAAGCCTTCTATGCCATTTACCAAGAAGGCTATCAGTATAAACGTGCTGGCATTGTGCTGGCTGAAATCACGGGCGATGAAGCTGTGGAGCAAGACTTGTTTGCCGATGCTGCCGCAGGCATGCGTCAACGCAAACTGATGGAGGCCACCGACAAAATCAATATGCGTTATGGGATGGACAAAGTGAAACTGGCCGCGCAAGTCTATGAGAAAGAGAAACACACTCCTGCCAATCAGGTGCGGTTTGAGCCTTTCCGCAACCAGACCACCGACATCGACGATGTGATTGTCGTGAAGTGAGGCAGGTATAGTCCCAATCTTTCGTTATTCGTGATGATAGGGTTCACCTCGTATGATGGTGCACCCCCGATAGAGTTGCTCTGTGAAAACAAGGCGCACCATCTGATGGGAGAAAGTCATCTTCGAAAGCGAGATTTGCTCGTCGGCACGCTGGTAGACACTGGGTGAAAACCCGTAGGGACCGCCGATGACAAATAGGAGACGGCGGGCGGCCTGTTGTTTCTTTTCTATCCACCGTGCGAACTCCACGCTCCGCATCTCTTGTCCGTGCTCATCAAGCAGGATGACGACATCGCCTGGCTGTATGTTGTTGAGTATCAGTTCCCCCTCGCGTTCTTTCTGTTGCTGCTCGTTGAGACTCTTGGTGTTTTTCAACTCGGGAATGGTGATGACAGAGAAGGGCATATAGTGCCCGATGCGCTCAACGTAGTCGTTGATGCAGGCCACGATGTGCTTGTTGGTGGTTTTTCCTACCTGTAGAAGGATGGTTTTCATTCTGATTTGTTGTCTTGTAGATGGAGTGCGCGTAAGAGCGAATAGCTGAATTCGGGGTTCATCTGCTCCAGTTGGGCGATGATCGACTTCATGTTGTGGCGATGGGAATCGTTTTCGTAGGGGCAGTTCTTCAAAGGCTTGAGAAATCCGTGACGCTTGGCATACTCTTCGACGTCGGCTTCGCGGATGAGGCAAAGCGGACGGATGATGGCGATGGGCATGCGGTTCATCTGAAGCAGGGGTGTCATTGTCTCAAACCTTCCCACGAACGTCATGTTCATCAGGGCTGTCTGCATCAGGTCGTCCAGGTTGTGGCCAAGGGCAATCTTGTTGCATCCTAACTCCTGCGCCAGATTGAAGAGTGCCTTGCGGCGGTTCCAAGAACAGAGGAAACAAGGAGTGTGGCGGTGGTCGGTCGATTCGTCGAACGCCGTTTCCACGATGTGAAGCTTCACGCCCAGCGATTCCGCGAACTCTTGCAGATATGTCTCATCGTTCTGATAGGGAATGTTGGTCATACGCACAAAAGCCGCTTCCACACGGAAACGCGGTTTGAATATCCGTGAGCGCAGGGCCAGTAAACGAAGCAGAGCCATCGAGTCTTTTCCACCCGATAGCCCTGCCAGTATGTAGTCACCATCCCCGACAAGGCCATACTTGCGCAAGGCCTTGCCGAAGAGTTTAGTGATTTGTTGGTCGGTCATCTTGATATTAGCCCAGACGCTTGAGCTGAACAGTGAAGTGGCGCATCAGCGGAGCTTCCCATTCGATGGCTACGCCGCGTGTGATCTCGTTGCGACGGTCGTAGACATTCTTCAGAGCAGCGGCAATCACGTTCATGTGGTTGTCGGTATAGACGCGGCGGGCGATGCACAGACGCAGCAGGTCAAGACCACCGAAGCGGTTCTCGCGGGTTTCGGGGTCGCGGTCGGCCAGGATATAGCCAATCTCACAACCGCGGATACCGGCTTCGAGATAGAGCTCGCAAGTCAGAGTCTGAGCGGGGAACTCTTCCTTCGGCACGTTGCAAAGCACCTTGTCGGCGTCGATGAAGAGGGCGTGTCCACCCACGGGGCGCTGATAGGGGATGCCATACTCGTCGAGCTTCTTGGCCAGGTACTGCACCTGGTGGATGCGGGTCTCCAGCATCTGGAACTCAGTATTCTCGTCGAGACCTACTGCCAGAGCGTTCAGGTCGCGGCCGTTCAGACCACCATAGGTCAGGAATCCCTCGAAGGGGATGCAGAACTGCTTGGCACCCTCGTACCAATCCTTCTTGTTGGTGGCGATGAAGCCGCCCATGTTAACCAGACCGTCTTTCTTGGCCGACATTGTCATAGCGTCGACGTAAGAATACATCTCGCGGGCAATCTCCTTGATGGTCTTGTTGGCATAGCCTTCCTCGCGGGTCTTGATGAAGTAGCAGTCCTCAGCGAAACGTGCGGAGTCCATCACCACGGGCACACCGTACTTGTGGCAGAGCTCGCAAGTCTCCTTGATGTTCTTCATCGAGACGGGCTGGCCGCCTACGGTGTTGTTGGTCACGGTCAGCACCATGAAAGGCACATTTCCGGGGTTCTCCTTCAGCACCTTCTCCAGCTTCTCGAGCGATACGTTGCCCTTGAAGGGGATTTCCAGCTGCGTGTCCTTAGCCTCGTCGATAGTCACGTCGATGGCGTGAGCCTTGCGGAACTCGATGTGTCCCTTCGTGGTGTCGAAGTGGGCGTTGCCGGGCACGACGTTGCCTTCCTTCACCAGATAGGAGAACAGCACGTTCTCAGCGGCACGTCCCTGGTGTGTGGGGATGACATATTCGAAACCGAAGATACGCTGTACGACGCTCTGGAACTTATAGAAAGAGGTGGCGCCGGCATAGCTCTCGTCGCCCAACATCATCTCCGACCACTGGCGGTCGCTCATGGCGCCCGTACCTGAGTCGGTCAGGCAGTCGATGTACACCTGCTCGGCCTTCAACATAAACACATTGTAGTGAGCTTCCTTCAGCCACTGTTCTCTCTCTTCGCGTGTGCTCTTACGGAGCGGTTCAACCATCTTGATTTTCCACGCTTCTGCAAATGGGATTTCCATAATACTTATTTTTTTTATATGTGAATGAATGATTTTGCGGGTGCAAAGGTACGAAGAAAAGTTGAATCATAATGAATAAAAACTGCAAAATTATGCTAATTCGCACGATTTTCTTTATTTCCATTGAGCGTATTTGCCTGCATGAGATAAGCGAGATGGGCATATGGGCCGTGTTTAATCAGTTAAGCCTCCCGCAATTTTGTCAGTCATGCAGTTCATGGCATGATTTTTGATAGCGTTTGTTTAGGAGTAAACTAAAGCAAGAAAGGAGGATGTAATATGGCATTCATTGATTACTACAAGATATTGGGCGTTGCGAAGGACATTCCGCAGAAGGATGTGAAGAAGGCATACTTGAAGCGTGCCAAGCAGTTTCATCCCGACCTTCACCCCGACGACCCGAAGGCGAAGGCCAAATTCCAGGCGTTGAACGAGGCCTACGACGTGATTGGCGACCCTGAGAAGCGACGGAAATACGACCAGTATGGCGAGCAGTGGCGCGAGGCTGATGCTTTCCAGGGCGGTTTCAAACGTGGCGGTCAGGGTGGTTCGCCGTTCGATGGATTCGACTTCAGCGGTTTCTCGGGAGGCGGCGGTTTCAGCAGCTTCTTCAAGGATCTGTTCGGCGGAGGCGGCCCAAGTGGCGGTTTCACCAGTCCCTTTGGCGGCGGTTTCGGCGGAAGAAAGTCGGCGGATTTGGATAGTGGCGATGTGAATGCCCATGTAGAGATCGACCTCTACACAGCATTGCTGGGCGGCGATGTGGTGGTGCAGCTTTCCGACGGGTCGAAGATTAAGCTGAAAGTGAAGCCCGAGACGCAGAATGCCACAAAGGTACGTCTTCGCGGGAAAGGCAGGAAGCGTGCCGACGGAACGTTTGGCGACCTCATCATCACCTACCAAGTGAAACTGCCCACCCGTCTGACAGAACGGCAGAAGCAGCTTCTCCGGGAAATGCAAATGAGTTAGAAATAAGAGGGTGTGTCAAAACGCCAAATGCTATCCCTACAATCGGCAGAGTTTTGACACACCCTCACATGTTTGGTAATCTGAGCAGAGAGATTCTACTCCACGAGCTTGGTCATCTTGAGCAATGAGATTTTTCCCTCAGGATTGACCGTAGCGCTAACCCGATATTTATTGGTAACGTTCTTGGCAGCATCGTTGTGTTGGATATCAACGTTGGCCGGGAACGTTACGTTGTATTCATACTGGCTGTCGGCCACTTCCCGTTTCTTGATGTCGTAGCCTCCGGGAAGGCGGAACGTCACGGTGGTCACATCGTCCTTATACCAGCGGTTCATGAACTCTTGGATGTCGCCTTTCGAGACATTGGTCTTGTCGAGCAAGGTCATCCCTTCAGCAACGGTGGAGAGCAGCGTGCCCTCGTCGCGGGCGTTGATGCTGACGAAGAAGTTGTGGAAGATGCTGCTCAGCAGGTTTTTCTCCTCGGCGGTGATTTCCTGAGCCTTGAGTTTCTTCATGGCGTCTTCAGCTTCGTCGTAGTGCTCGCCGTCGTTATGGTGGTCCATGTATTCCTGATAGCCTTCGATGGTGTTCGTGGCCTGGCAGAATGCCCAGTCGATGGAGTCGATGAGGAGTTTCGCCTCTTGTTTGTGATTGCTGTCGGGATATTTCCTGAGATACTCTTCAAGCACGGCTTTCGAATTGCTGACGCGTGCGTTCGTCCAGTCCTCGTCTACCTGTTTGATGGCGAGCAAGTGGGCCTGAATGCTGTCGCGGTGGGCCACAGGTGCGTCTTTGAATGTGTCGAGGTAGCCCTGAAGCACCAGCGGGTCGTTGCTCTGCATGGCGTAGTTCCACTCGTCGAGTTCCTTCTTGTCTTGCGCGTTCTTATACATATAGAAGCATACGCCGCAGATGATCAGTGCAATGACAAACGACACGATGATGCCCACCTTGCTGGCCTTTTTCTTGGGCGGTGGGGGAGGTGGGGTGCTCTTCTTCGTGCTTACGGGCACTTTGTCCGTCGTGGTGTTTGTTTTCTCTTGCTTCGTGGGCGTTTCCTGAGCAGGGATATTGGCTACGGGGGCGATGGGAGCTGCGGGCTGCGGGCTTGCCGTATGATAGTGGCAATGAGGACACCAGTCTTCGTTGGTGAGATACACTTCGCCGCATTTCGGGCAACGGGTCACTTTGCCTGCTATCTCCACCCCGCAGCTGGGGCATGTGGGTGCTTTGTCGCTTATCTGATGCCCGCACTCAGGGCATTTGATGATGGCCATCTTTTGTTTCGATTTATTTATTTGGCAATTTTGTTGATACTCTCTCTTTGCATAGTCATCGGTGTCGGAACCTTAGCTCACGCAGGGTGTGACGGCCCATGAGGCGGCTTTTGTCCACATATCCGTTGATGCCGTTGATGCGCCCTTTCGCCGTGTATTGCCAGGCGGTGTAATCTCGACCGTCGGCCAGTATGGGCTGCTGGTCGCTGTACATCGCCACCATGAGCGGGTAGTCGTCGATGAGGTGCTGCAGGTATTTGTTGTAGAAGTTGCGCCCGGTGTAGATGAGCGGCTTCTGCTTGTAGGCTTTCTCCACCATTTTGAGGAACACGACGAGCGAGTCGCGGAACTGCTGCACGCCCAGTCCGCCGTTGGTTTCCACGTCGATCATGGGTATGAGGTCTTGGTCGCCCGGCCGGCATTGCTTCTTGAAGTTCTCCAATTGCGTGGCGAGATTGGTCTTCGGGCGGAAGAAGTGGTAGGAACCTACCTTCAGCCCGTGTCGGTGGGCCAGTTCGATGTTGCGCTCATACTGGTCGTCTATGCGGTCGCCGCCCTCGGTGGCTTTCAGGTAGACATATTTCATGTGGGTGTTGTCGCCCACCGTTTCCCAAAAGACGTTGCCTTGATAGTGGCTCAGGTCAATGCCGTGAATGTGCTTGCAGGTATCCTCGCAGAGAATATAGCTCTCCTGTGCGGCAAGCCTGAGCACACTGGTGATTATGATGATGATGGTGAGTATTCTTTTCATACGATGTGCAAAGTTAAAGTAAAAACCGCAATCCACAAAATAAATTAGGTTTCTTTAACCCGAAACGCAATCCTAATCATTCTGTGTATCATCGCGAAATAGCTTTCCCTTGACCGTATAAAACCGGAAATAGGCCGTCAAGCGGCGTTTCCCGATGTTTTCTTAGTTAGAAAACGTTGTTTTCTGACTTGGAAAATAATGTTTTCTGACTTAGAAAATAATGTTTTCTGACTTAGAAAATAATGTTTTCTGACTTAGAAAATAATGTTTTCTGACTTAGAATTCATTCCGTTTTTCCTGCTGTCTGCCATCAGCAGGCTGTCTGTCGTGCTATTCTTCGATTTCTGCAAGCGTCTTGGCGAAATTGGCCATGAAGTTGCTGGTGGTCTCGATGGGGTTGTAGCGCAGGTACTTGAAGCTGCGGCGTAGGTTGCGCCGCAGCACTTTGCTGTTGTTCTGCACCATGCCGTTGGTGCGCATGCGGAAATGCCAGTTCTCGGCGGTGTCGGCAGCGGTATGTGTGAGCGAGCGTTCCACGAGTCTGACGGCGGCTTTCTCCTGCTGGTGCATGAAGGGAATCTCGTCGTTGGCGAAATTAAAGAGGTTCACGAGTATGCTTCCCTGAAGGCTGGTCATGCGCATGATGTAGAGTCGTTGCAGCCAGTTCTCGATTTGCACGAAGTCTACAAGTTGGCCTTTGGTTCGCAAGAATCGTCCGAGCTCGATGATTCCCCTCAGGGAGATGCCTTTGGTGAGTGTCTGGTTGACATTGTTGACGATGATGAGCATCAGCTGCCAGGTCTCCGGTGTGGACTCGGGGTTGTTTTCCTCGCGGCGATGAATGCGTTTCATCTGCCATTTCAGGAGGATGTTGGAGAGTTCCGGCTCTTCTTCCTCGATTTCCCGGACATAGTCGTCGATGGTGGGGACCGCAGAGGATGTGATGGGAGGGAAGTTCGACAACGCAGGACGGGCAGGGTCGCTACTGAGATTGTAGAGACCCTGCTCGATGAATGGCTCAACGTTTTGCATCTCGGCTATCTGGCTGAGGCGCTGCCATTTGAAGGCCGACATGGGCTCCAGCTTTTCCTGTGTGCTGAAAGCCCCGTTGCGGAGAAGTCGGAAGAAGTTGCGGTTGATGATCGACGACATGACTCAGGCTTATAGGGTGACACCGTTCTTGAAGATGGCTATCTCGCTATAGCCGTTGGCTTCGTTGCGTGTGGGTTCGCCGTTTGCTATGGCCACGATCTTCTCTACGAAGCGCGGCATCAGTTCTTGCATGGGCATCCCGTCGGCCAGAAGGCCGGCATTGAAGTCAATCCAGTTGGGTTTGCGGTTGTATAGCGTGCTGTTGGTAGCAATCTTCATGGTCGGGACGAAGGTGCCGAAGGGTGTTCCGCGGCCGGTGGTGAAGAGCACTATCTGGCATCCGGCGGAAGCGAGCGCGGTGGCTGCCACGAGGTCGTTGCCTGGTGCGGAAAGCAGGTTGAGTCCTGTGGCTTGCAGCCGGTCGCCATAGGCCAGCACTCCGCTGACGAGAGCCTTACCGCATTTTTGCGTGCATCCCAACGCTTTGTCTTCCAGCGTGGAGATGCCTCCGGCCTTGTTGCCCGGCGATGGGTTTTCGCCTACGGGTTCCCCATGACTGAGGAAATACTCTTTGAAGTCGTTGATGAGCTGAACGGTCTGGTCGAACAGCTGTCGCGTCTTGCATCGGTTCATGAGGATGGTCTCGGCTCCAAACATCTCAGGCACTTCAGTCAGTATGGACGTACCACCCCGCTCCACGAGGTAGTCGGAGAATTCACCTACGAGTGGGTTGGCGGTGATGCCGCTCAGTCCGTCGGAACCACCACACTTCAGTCCTACGCGAAGCTTGCTCAACGGGCATTCTGTGCGGCGGTCTTGGCGTGCCAGTTCGTAGAGCTCACGCAAGATGCGCATGCCTTCCTCTGTCTCGTCGCCTTCCACCTGTTGGGTGACCATCAGGCGGATGCGCTCTTGGTCGTACTGCCCCAGCGTTTGCATGAAGGCCTCCGGCTGGTTGTTCTCACATCCCAGTCCAATCACCAGAACGGCTCCTGCGTTGGGATGGAGCACTATGTCGCGAAGAATTTTTCGCGTGTTCTCATGATCGCCGCTCAGTTGCGAGCATCCGAAGTTGTGGTGCCAGGCATGAATGGCGTCGATGCCTTGTAGTCCTGTTTCTTGCTGGAGCTGATGGGCGAGGCGTTCGGCAATGCCGTTGACGCAACCTACTGTCGGCACGATCCATATCTCGTTGCGAATGCCAACTTCGCCGTTCCGTCGTACATATCCCTTGAAGGAGGGCGCATCAAGAGGCGGTTGCGAAGCGTTGTCAGAGAGAACCTCTGGCACAGGATGGTATTCGTAGGAGAGCGTTCCCTTGAGGTTGGTCTTCAGGTTGTTCTCGTTGACCCATTGCCCAGCCTTCAGGTCGATGGCTGCGTGGCCGATGGGGTAGCCATATTTTATAATGTTCTCGCCCGCGGGTGTGTCGTTGAGCAGGATTTTATGACCTGCGGGCGTGTCTTGCAATACTTCTATCGTGCCTGCTTCTGTGACCACCGTTTCTCCTTGCTTCATCGCTTCAAGGCATACTACTACTGTGTCGGCGGGATTGATTTTGATGTACTTCGCTGTCTTCATTATTTTACTTGCTTATGGCGGTTTATACTTTTCTTATTCAGTTGATTGCGAGGATTTCCTGAAGATTATATTGAAGGTCAGATGAGTTTCCTCCAATAGAAGTCCACGTTCTCGCGTGTGAGCAGTTCAATGGGCATATAGTTCACCGGTTTCACTTTTTGTCGGAGCACGATGGCCTTGAAGAGCGTGTCGATGCAATAGTAGCCCTGCATGTAGGCATGTTGAGCGATGAGGAAGGAGATGCTTCCTCGCCGTAGGCAGGTGGCGTTGTCGTTGACCATATCGTAGCCCATGATCTGTATGTCGGTGCGGTGCTTGCGTAGCAAGTAGTCGCCCACGATATGGGCTTTTGAACTCATCGTGATACAATGGTGGATGTGGGGGTGGGCGGCAAAGAAAGTGTCGAGCTGGCGGTCGGTCTCTTCCTGCTCTTGAGATAGCGAAAGGTCGAATACCGAGATGTCGATTTGGGGGAAGTGCTGATGCATGTATTGGCGGAATCCCTCTTCGCGGAATGCCTGTTGCCGACTGCCCACTTTGCCGTCTTTGGTATGTCGCATGAGCATGATTTCCGTCTCCTTCGATGCAATGAACATCAGGGTCTGGGCTGCAAAGCGTCCGCTCCGGATGGGGTCTTGTCCGTAGAACGAAAGGGGCTTGAGTTCCGGCACGTAAGCGTCGATCATCACAAAGGGTATGCCCAGCTCGTGCAGCTTGTCGGTGTAGGGGCGCATCACCTCCACTTCTGAGGGTACGACCACGACTCCATTGGGATGAGAGTCGATGACCTCTTGGAATGTCTGTTCATACGACTGTGTGTCGAAACGGGAAAAATGGCGTATTTGAACGTCAACGTGGAAGTCGTTCATGATTTCGCAGGCCTCCATAGCCCCTATTTCCACTTCATGCCAGTAGGCTTCGCGCTCATATTGCGGCACGATGATGAAGAAGGTGTAGTGCTTGTTGTAGGCCAATGCGCTGGCGTAGCGGTTGGGGCGGTAGTTGATTTCCTTCATCACCTGCTCCACCTTCTCGCGTGCCTCTTTGGAGACGTTGGGGCGGTTGTGAAGAATCCTGTCTACCGTTCCCACGGAGACGCCCGCTTTCTCAGCAATGTCTTTGATTCGTATTTTCTGAGTCATGATAACCTCTCTTTTTCGTTTTTCTCACGATGGCGCTTCGTCCGTGCACACAACGATGAGCATGCAAATGTAGTAATAAATCTTGAATTGTGCGAACGCACAGCGTTTTTTTTGCTAAAAAGCAATAAAAAAAAGAAAAAACCTTGGGATTTTGAAGGGGAAGACGTAATTTTGTAGACTGTTAGAATAAATAAACAGTGGGGCTCTGCATCAGGAAGAGTCGTTGCGGATATATATTCAGAAACATCTATTATAATCAAAAATAAAGAACATGGCACGTATTATTACATTAGGCGAGATTATGCTCCGCTTGTCTCCCGAAGGAAACAACCGTTTTGTACAGAGTGAGTCATTTAGAATCATCCCCGGCGGCGGTGAGGCCAATGTGGCCGTCAGCGTAGCCAACTATGGGCATGAGGCATGTTTCGTAACCAAGTTGCCCAAGCACGAGATAGGACAGATTGCCGTGAATGCACTTCGTCGCTATGGTGTGGACACCCGTTTCATCGTGCGTGGTGGCGACCGTGTGGGTCTGTATTATGCCGAAACAGGTGCTTCGATGCGTCCGTCGAAGGTGATCTACGACCGCGCCCATAGCGCTATTGCCGAAGCGAAGGCCGATGAGTTTGACTTCGACCGCATCATGGAGGGTGCTCAGTGGTTCCATTGGAGCGGCATCACTCCGGCTATCAGCGACAATGCTGCAGAACTGACACGCTTAGCTTGTGAGGCTGCCAAGCGTCACGGTGTGATGGTGTCGGTAGATTTGAATTTCCGTAAGAAGCTGTGGACCAGCGAGAAAGCCATCAGCGTGATGCGACCGCTGATGAAGTATGTGGACGTATGTATCGGCAACGAAGAAGACGCAGAGCTTTGTCTGGGCTTCAAACCCGATGCCGACGTGGAAGGTGGCAAGACCGATGCTGCCGGCTATGAGCGCATTTTCCGCCAGATGAAAGAGGAGTTTGGCTTCAAGTATGTGGTCTCTACGCTCCGCGAGAGTTTCTCGGCTACCTTCAACGGCTGGAAGGCACTCATCTTCGATGGGAAGGAGTTCTATCAGTCGAAGCGCTATGAAATCAACCCCATCATCGACCGCGTGGGTGGCGGCGACTCGTTCTCGGGTGGCTTGATTCACGGCCTTCTGACAAAACCGACACAGGGCGAGGCCTTAGAGTTTGCCGTTGCAGCGAGTGCCTTGAAGCATACGATCAACGGCGATTTCAATTTAGTGAATGCCGATGAGGTGGAAAGTCTCGCTGGCGGAAATGCCAACGGACGTGTACAGAGATAATAGAAGCGTATGAAACAGTATGAATATAAAGTGATTTCCCCGCTCATCAAGCGTGAGGACAAACTCAACGAGCTTGGTTTTGAAGGTTGGGAACTGGTGGCGGTCAGCGACATCTATATGTATCTGAAACGCGAATATAAGGAATAAATAAGCAAAAGGAAATGGCAAAGTTTGATAAACTGGCCGTAATGGCCAAGATAGGGCAGACGGGTATGGTGCCCGTGTTCTACCATCAAGATCTGGAAGTGTGTAAGAATGTAGTGAAGGCATGCTATGAAGGTGGCGTTCGGGCATTCGAGTTCACCAATCGTGGCGATTTCGCACAGGAGGTGTTCGCCGGACTCGTGAAATGGGCCGACAAGGAATGCCCGGAATTGGCGCTCGGCATCGGTTCCGTGGTCGATGCACCGACGGCTGCTCTCTACCTGCAGCTGGGTGCCTGTTTCGTGGTGGGACCATTGTTCAATCCCGACATCGCCCCCGTGTGCAATCGTCGTCTCGTGCCCTATTGTCCGGGATGTATGACCGTTTCTGAAATCGGAAAGGCACAAGAGTTGGGCTGCGACCTGACGAAAGTGTTCCCCGGCGACGTCGTGGGTCCTGCTATGGTGAAAGGCCTCAAGGCTCCGATGCCTTGGTCGAAGATCATGGTGACGGGAGGCGTCTCACCCGACGAGGAAAACCTCACGGCTTGGTTTAAGGCAGGAGTCTACTGCGTGGGTATGGGTTCGAAACTCTTCCCCAAGGACAAAGTGGCAGCTGGCGACTGGGCTTATGTCACCAAGAAGTGCGAGGAGGCACTCGGATATATTGCCAAAGCAAGAGCGTAGACATATCGTTTCAGTGGTTCTAACGGGGCTTCTATGTCTTGTGAACCTATTACTCCTTTCAGCTTGTTCACCGACCGAGAGAGGAAAGGTGGACGAGCTGAATGGTATATCCTATGCATTTCATTACGTAAGCCTCGATTCTACAGAGCTTTACGCGCGTAAAGCTTTCCGGTTGGCAGACAATCAACGGCTTCACGACGCACAGGCGGAAGCACTCAACAACCTGGCTTTTGTCAACATCGCACGTATGCAATATGCTGAGGCCAAACATCAGTTGGATAGCATACCGCAAATCACCGACAACCAGATAGAACTGCTTGTGGCGGCTATCCAGCAGATGCGCCTATGCCAACGAGAGTCGAGAAACAAGGAGTTCTACGAGTTCTACGAGCAAGCCAAACGAGCGCTGAGCCGTATAGATGAAGACCACAATCGGCTGTCGGAACGCCAGTCGAAGCGAATGGTCTATGCACGTAGCGAATTGGCCTGCGTCGTCTCTACCTATTATTATTATGTAGGACTGGAGCAGAACTCGTCGGAAGAACTCTTGCGCATCAACGTCAGAGAGGTGGAACAGGACACCGCTCAGTATCTGAACTATCTGTATCAGGTTGGCGCGGGAGGCATCATCCAGGCGGCAACACGCCAGGAGGTTGCCCAACAAGAGTGGGACTACCTGGTCTACTGCTACCAGTTGGCCCAAACGGCGGGGAATGTCTATTGGAAGGCCAATTCCATGCAGGCACTTAGCGAGCACTTGACCGATGAAGAAGTGGGGCGGCAGCTGATGGCCGACAACCAACCCACCGTCCAGATGGTCAATGTAGAGAATGTCCCCGACTCGCTGTTGGCGGGTTATTTAGCCGAGAAGTCGCTCGAGTTGTTTATGGAATACGGCGATGTTTATCAGGTGGCTGGTTCTTACCGCACGCTGGCATCGTGCTATTGGACGCTGGGCGACTATAATGCTTCGGGCTATTATCTGGAGAAGGCTCTGGCCGACACGATGATCTATCAGGCTCCCGACCTTGTGGCGAGCATCCGCGAGAAACTGTCGCTGACTTATTCGGCCATCGACGACAAACCTCGGAGCGATGAAAACCGCTCCATCTACATCGACTTGCAAGAGCAGACACGGCAGGACCGGCAGCTGGAAGCACGCGCCGACCGACTGGCCCGCAACGGTGTGCAGCTCAATTTCATGATTGCCGCTGTGGTGATGATGATCGTGGCGGTGGTGTTTTCCATCTTCTTGTTCGACTATCTGCGAAGGAGGAAAGCCCGGAAGAATCCTATAGAGAAACTCCTTGAACCCTTAAAAGAGTGGGAGAGGGATAACACGATGTTCCTGAACGACTTAAATGAGAAATATGAAGAGGTGAATGAAGCCTGCTCGATGAGTCGTTTGTACATACAAAACAACAAGAGACGCAATGTGGAGAATCGTGCGAAAGTGTTTCTTGTGAACAGTGTGACACCGTTGATCGACCGTATGACCAACGAGGTGTCGTGCCTGATGAACCGACAGGAAACCCCAGACGTTCGCACTGGCCGTTACCATTATATTGCAGAAATAACAGAAAAGATAAACGAGTACAATGCCGTTCTGACCGAGTGGATTCAGTTGCAACAAGGGCAATTGTCGCTCAAGATAGAGACCTTCCGCTTGCAGGATGTTTTCAACATTGTAGCCCGAAGCCGTATGGCTTTTCAACTTCGAGATATTGAATTGGTGGTCGAGCCCACCGACGACGTGGTGAAGGCCGACCGCATCCTGACGCTGTTTATGATCAACACGATGGCCGACAATGCGCGGAAGTTCACGCCGAAAGGCGGTCGGGTGGTGGTCAGCAGCCAGCAAGCCGACGATTATGTGGAAATAGCGATCGAGGACAACGGTGAAGGAATGGACGAAGCGCAACTCAGCGGTCTGTTCGACCACAAAGTGAAGGGCGGTCATGGTTTCGGACTGATGAATTGCAAGGGCATCATTGAGAAGTATCGAAAGACGAGTCAGCTCTTCCGCGTATGCACCATCCAGGCAGAAAGTCGAAAAGGAGAGGGGAGCCGATTTTCGTTCCGCCTTCCCAAAGGTGTGGCCCATACCGTCCGTACGATGGTCACATTGCTGATGGTGCTCACGTTAGGCTCTTCCCCTTTCAGCGCGTCAGCCCAATCCTCTCAACCGTCCAAGTTGCTCACTGAAGCGATGGCCTACGCCGACAGCACTTATCAGTGCAATTTAGACGGGCGCTATCAGCAGGCTATGTTCTATGCCGATAATGCTTGGCAGTGTATTGTGAGCGATGTGGCCCTGAAATATGAGCAACAGCAAGTAGACGTCGTTCAGCAGGAGAGTGCCGAACCGCTGGAGCTCCAATGGTATCATCAGGGTATCGACACCGACTACGACCTCATCGTTTTCCTCCGCAATGAGATTGCCGTAGCTGCTTTGGCCTTGCACCAATGGGATGTCTACCAACAGAACAACCGCATTTACACCTTATTATACAAAGAGAAGTCGGCCGACAAGCGTCTGGGCGACTACGTTCAAACGATGCAACGCCAGGAGACCAACAAGACCATAGCCGTCGCTTTGCTTGTCTTGTTGCTTGTAGCGATTGTCGTGGCCTATTATATGCTTTATGAGCGGCATCGTATCTATTTCAGGTCGTGCGTGGAGCAAGTGGAGAGAATCAACGAAATGTTGCTCAGCGAGATGACGGCCGAACAGAAACTGTCGGCTCTCGACGCGCGTATCTCGCCTTCGGCAATGCCCGATCAGTTGCAACACATCGTCGGTCAAATCAAAGATGCACTCCAACGAGCCGTTGAAACCGAGCGCAGTCAGCAACTGAGCATCGAGTTGGCTGGTGATGAGCTCCGCCGGGCAGAATATGAAAACCAGAAGTTGCACGTGAGTAACAATGTGCTCGACAACTGCTTGAGCGCACTGAAGCACGAGACGATGTACTACCCCTCGCGCATCCGTCAGCTAATAGACGGCACAGACAATAACCTGCCCGCCATTCAAGAGTTGTTGGCTTACTACAAAGATCTCTACACGATGCTTTCAGCTCAGGCTATGCGTCAGATAGACGAGGTGCGGCCGGAGAGTAGAAAAGTGCAGCTGGCCGATGTGCTCGGCACACAGATAGCATACACCGATACTGGTCAGCAGGTGATGGGCGACGAGACGATGCTCAGCTACCTCTTTGAACTCTTGGTGCGACAATCCGGACAGCAGAAACTCTCGGCCACAGTCAGTCAGCGTAGCAACAGCTATGTAGACGTGAGGCTGCCGATGACCTCGTTGCCGTATCGTGACTTCTTTGTTCCTTCGATGCAGAACGTGCCGTTGCTCATCTGTCGCCAAATACTCCGCGACAACAGTGAGGCCACCAATCTGCGTGGTTGTGGCATCGTAGCAGAGCAGCAGGCCGACGGTTCAACGGTCTTCCGTGTCATCATGCCCGCCTTGTCGCCATTACCCATCAATCGCAGTGAATCACAATCAATCCCATAAACAGGAAACAATGGAAAAGTTTAAAGTAATCATCGTGGAAGACGTGCCCTTGGAACTGAAAGGCACAGAAGGAATCTTCCGTAACGACATTCCCGAAGCCGAGATTATCGGCACAGCTGAGAATGAGACCCAGTATTGGCGACTCATCAAGAACAATCTTCCCGACCTGGTGTTGCTCGACCTGGGGCTGGGTGGTTCGACTACCGTAGGCGTGGAGATATGCCGACATACCAAAGAGAGCTACCCACAAGTGAAAGTGTTGATATTCACAGGAGAGATCCTGAACGAGAAGCTCTGGGTGGACGTGCTCGATGCTGGTTGCGACGGTATCTGTCTGAAGAGTGGCGAGCTGCTGACCAGGGCTGATGTGTCGAGTGTCATGCAGGGAAAGAAGATGGTTTTCAACCAGCCCATTCTTGAGAAAATCATCGACCGCTTCAAGCATAGTGTCGGTTCAGAGTTGATGCGTCAGGAGGCTTTGGTGAATTATGAGATAGACGAATACGATGAGCGTTTCCTGCGCCATCTTGCCTTAGGCTACACCAAAGAGCAAATCACCAATCTTCGGGGTATGCCTTTTGGCGTGAAGAGTCTGGAGAAACGGCAGAACGAACTCATCTCGAAACTCTTCCCCGACAGTGAGCGTGGCACTGGTGTCAATGCCACCCGCCTGGTGGTGAAAGCCTTAGAGATGCGTATCCTCGACCTCGACAACCTACATCCTGATGAAGAATAGCCGATACTTAGCTCTCATCACTCGTCTGTCGCTCTTGTTGTGTGTGGTGCAGCTGCTGCTCATCATTGGCTCGTGGATGATCAATGCCCTGTGGCCGCAGACGGGGGTGCGCTCCTTGCTCAGCAGCGAAGGGGTACGGTGGTTCTTTGGCCATTTCGTCGATATGGTGACCACCTCTCCGATGGCTTGGCTGCTGTTATTGGGGATTGCATGGGGAGTGTGGCGCTATAGCCGGTTAGGCGAAGGTCTTCACTTGGCTTTTTCTCATATATTTCCTTCCACACCAACCCGTAAAAAAACATCTGAACCAATTAGACGAACAACCGTGCGCCATCATTTCGCACTCATTGTCGTAGTGGCTGAGCTTTTGGCTTTCGTCGTGCTGATGCTGTTGCTTTCGCTGATGCCGCACGCCATCCTGCTCAGCGCCTCTGGCACCCTGTTCCCCAGCAGTTTCAGCGCCAGTATCGTGCCTTATGTGGCTTTTGCCCTTACGGTAATGGCTGCCACGTATGGATTGATTGTGGGTACGTTGCCCTCGCTTTACCACCTCTATCGTGCTGCTTGCAAAGGTCTTTCTGCCGTAGCCCCTTTGTTGCTGCTCAGCATTTTCGTTGCCCAATTCGTCTTTTCCCTGTTTTACGTTTTTGGGCAGCGCATACCTTTTGCCAGCATGTTATGATGCCGAGTATAAATACAAAAAAACTCCCTACTTACAGTAAGGAGTTTCAGTTTCTGTGATTCCGTTGGGATTCGCCCCCAAGCCCCACATCGTTTTGGTCGGGGATAATAAAACTCCCTACTTAAAGTAAGGAGTTTCAGTTTCTGTGATTCCGTTGGGATTCGAACCCAAGACCCACAGCTTAGAAGGCTGTTGCTCTATCCAACTGAGCTACGGAACCAGAAATCGGCTGCAAAATTACTGCTTTTTATCCATTATTCCAAATAAAAACGGAATTATTTTAGATATTCAGCCTTTTCAGCCATATTTCCAATTATCAGGAATTCATAGACATGAGGAATTCCTCGTTGCTGTTTGTACGTTGCAGATTGTCGTGGATGGTATTCATTGCCTCTAAGGAGTTCATGTCGGCAATGTACTTGCGCAGAATCCACATACGGTCGAGCGTAGTCTTGTCTTGCAAGAGGTCATCGCGACGAGTACTCGATGCCACAAGGTTGACGGCGGGGAAGATGCGCTTGTTCGAGAGTGAGCGGTCGAGTTGCAGTTCCATGTTGCCTGTGCCCTTAAACTCCTCGAAGATCACTTCGTCCATCTTCGAACCAGTGTCGATGAGTGCCGTTGCCACGATTGTGAGTGAACCGCCATTCTCAATGTTGCGGGCTGCACCAAAGAAACGTTTCGGCTTTTGCAGGGCGTTCGCATCGACACCACCCGTGAGCACTTTTCCGCTGGCGGGTGCTACCGTGTTGTAGGCGCGTGCCAGACGTGTGATGGAATCCAAGAAAATGACCACGTCGTGTCCGCACTCTACCATTCGCTTTGCTTTTTCGAGCACGATGCCGGCTATTTTGACGTGCCGTTCAGCAGGTTCGTCGAACGTTGATGCGATGACTTCTGCATTCACCGTACGTGCCATATCGGTCACTTCCTCTGGTCGTTCGTCGATGAGCAACATCATGAGATAAGCCTCGGGATGGTTGGCAGCAATGGCGTTGGCGATGTCTTTCATCAGGATGGTCTTACCTGTTTTGGGTTGGGCCACGATGAGTGCGCGCTGTCCTTTACCGATAGGGGCGAAGAGGTCGACCACACGTGTGCTGAGATTGGTTGTGGCGGGATCGCCGCAGAGCGTGTATTTCTCGTCGGGGAAGAGTGGAGTGAGATGCTCAAAGGGTATGCGGTCGCGCACCTCGGTGGGTTTTCTTCCGTTGATTTTCTCAATACTGGTCAAGGGGAAGTACTTCTCGCCTTCGCGCGGAGGACGCACGTGACATTCCACTACATCGCCCGTCTTCAGACCGAAGCGCTTGATCTGTGCCACGCTGACATAGACATCGTCGGGCGAAGAAAGGTAGTTGTAGTCGCTGGAGCGGAGGAATCCGTAGCCGTCGGGTATCACTTCCAGCACTCCGTTAGCGGTGATGATGTCGTTGAAGTCGAATTCTTCATTGCCCTCCAACACACTTTGCTGGTGATAGACGGGTGGAGCGACAGCCATCGGAGCCATTGGGTTGTCGAAGATGTCGTAGCTGGGGAGGGCAGCCTGGTCTTCTATAGGTAGGTCGACGACGGGGATGAAGTCTATGCCATTGCCCGGGTCGCCGGCCCAGATACCGTTGTCTTCCATTTCGCCCATTTCTGCTTCCTCGGCCTCATTGTGGGCATTCACCTTTTCCTGCAGCTGGGAGAGCAGTTCGTTGGTCTCTTCCTGATTCTCGTCATTTTGCACATACTGTGCTTCTGGCACAACGGTGTCTTCCATTTCTTGCATGTCAGTCACCGTGTTCTCTTCTACAATATCCTCTGGTGTGGTGGCTATCTCCTCTTCAGCAACTTCAGCAGGTGTCTCCTCATCCTGCTCTACGGCTGCTTTTGCGGCAGCAATCGCCTCGAGTTCGGCTTTCGATTTCCGTCCGCGGTGCTTGGGAAAAGCTTGCAGCGCTTCGTCTACGAGTTTCTTCTCGCTGGCCTTTGTCTTTTTGGTTTTTGTCTGTGCGGGCGCTTCTTCCTCTTCTTCATCAGGGAACTTAAACAGCGGAGCCTGCTCCTGCGGCTGAACGTTCTTGTTTTTCTTCAGGTCTAAGTTCTCGCCTTCCTTCCCGCTGACTGTGTACACGTGGTCGGTGTCTTTCTTCGCAATGCGTGTTCGCTTGCGTTTCGTCGTTGACGGTTGTGCCGAGGCTCCAATCTTGGCCTGTTCGTCGAGAATGGTATATACGATATTCTGAAGTTCCGATTTTGGATCAATGCTAATGCCTAACTCTTTTGCAATATCTTCCAATTCGGAGATACTCTTCGATGATAATTCTTCGATGTTATACATATTCTATAATGTATGCGTTAAATATAAAAATGGATGCTTGTTTTGATGGGTTATGTTTGCTCATTTCCTGTTGTCGTGGACGTCAGATGTTTTTCTGGGCAAACATTGTTTTGAAACCGGGTGCAAAGTTACTAAATAATTCATTATGTGCAATTCATAATTCAAAATTATTTAGTATTTTAACTTTTTTTGTCGACTGGTTGTCATTTGTTGACTACCACCTCTGTCGTCATGTACTTTCTATCTCAGCCAACTCCAGCCATCGCATGCTTTTCTCGTCGAGTTCCTCCTTGAGTCGGGGCAGTCGCTTGCTTTTCTCGGTCAGCTCCTCAATGCTCAGTGTTCCGCTGCACAGTTGCTCTTCCAGTAGCTTCTGTTCGGCCTCAAGGGCTGCGATTTCCTGTTCGAGTTGTTCAAACTCCCGCTTTTCTTTGTAGCTCATCTTTCGGCGTTCAGCCGATTGTGCGTTTTTACTTTTTTGGGCGTTTTGGTGTTTCTGGGTGGGTTGTGTGGATATGTTGTCCTTGCTCTGAAGGGCACTCCATTCGCGGTATTGCGTGTAGTTGCCTGGAAAATCCTTGATTAATCCTTCGCCCTTGAACACCAACAGATGGTCCACCACCTTGTCCATGAAATAGCGGTCGTGGCTTACCACAATCACACAGCCGGGGAAGTCGGCAAGGTATTCTTCCAAGATTTGCAAAGTCGTGATGTCCAGGTCGTTGGTCGGTTCGTCGAGAACCAGGAAGTTTGGGTTTTTCATCAGCACCGTGCAGAGGTAGAGCTTACGTCGCTCGCCACCTGAGAGTTTGTAGACATAGTTGTGCTGTTGTTCGGGCGAGAAGAGGAAATGCTGCAGAAATTGGCTTGCCGAGAGGTGCTTGCCGCCCCCCATGTCGATGTATTCCGCGATGTCGCGCACTACGTCTATGACTTTCTGCTGCTCGTTGAACTGCAACCCCTCCTGCGAGAAGTAGCCGAAACGAACGGTGTCGCCAATGTCGAACTTTCCTTGGTCGATGGGTTCCAGGCCGAGGAGCATCTTGATGAACGTTGACTTTCCCGTGCCGTTGTTGCCCACGATACCCATTTTCTCGTAACGTGCGAAGTTGTAGTAGAAGTCTTTCAGGATGGTCACGCGGCTGCCGTCGTTTTCGTCGCCATAGGCTTTCGACACATACTGGCATTCGAAAATTTTTGAGCCGATGTAGACGTTGCGCGACTTCAGGCGCACCTGCCGCTCCTCGATGCGCTGTTTGGCCACGCGTTCCAGTTCGTAGAAAGCATCTTCCCTGTAGCGTGCCTTGTGGCCTCGTGCCTGTGGCATGCGTCGCATCCATTCCAACTCACGGCGGTAGAGGTTGTTGGCCCTTATGATTTCTGCGCGTGTGTTGTCGATGCGCTCTTGCCGTTTTTCCAGATAATAGCTGAAATTGCCGCGATAGGTGTAGAGTTTGCGATTGTCTATTTCCATGATTAGGTTGCACACACGGTCAAGGAAATAGCGGTCGTGTGTCACCATGAGCAGTGTTTTGTTACCTCTCGACAAGTAGCCTTCCAGCCATACTATCATGTCGAGATCCAGATGGTTGGTCGGCTCGTCTAAGATGAGCATGTCAGGTTCGGTGATTAGCACGTTGGCCAGCGCCACACGCTTCTGCTGTCCACCGCTCAGCTGACCCATAGGCTGTTGCAAGTTGCCAATGTGGAGCTGCGTCAGAATCTGCTTTGCCCGCAGCACTTTCTCGTCCTCGCCTTGATGGTTGAAGCATGCGTCGAGCACCGACTCCTCAGGGTCGAACTTCGGCGACTGTTCCAGATAGCCTATGCGCAGGTCGTTGCGGTAGACAATGCTGCCGCTGTCGTATCCGTCCTTGCCCATCAGGAGCGAGAGCAGGGTAGACTTGCCTGTGCCATTCTGGGCTATCAGTCCCACCTTCTGGCCTTCGGCAATGCCAAACGATATGTCTTCGAAGAGTACTTGTGCTCCGAACGACTTCGTCAGATTCTGAACAACGAGATATGGATTTGCCATTGTTTTCCTACATATCCCTTAATCGCTTGTTAATCTCTTCGATGTAGTCGAGCACCTCATCGCGACCCGTGCGCTTCTCGGCCGAAGTGATGAAGTAGACGGGTGTTTCTTCCCACGTGTCGAGTAGCTTCTGCATCCATGCCTCAGCGTTTTGTTTTGCCTTCACGGCTCCCAACTTGTCGGCCTTGGTGAACACTATGCAGAAGGGAATGCCGCTCGTGCCGAGCCAATCCACAAACTCGCGGTCTATCTGCTGTTGCTCGTGACGGACGTCCACCAGCACGAACACGTTCACCAACTGCTCCCTTTGCAGGATGTACGACGAAATCATCTGCTCCAGCTTCGCCCGCTGCGTCTTCGAGAGTTTTGCATAGCCGTAGCCGGGAAGGTCCACCAGATACCATTCGTTGTTCACGATGAAATAGTTGATAAGCTGCGTCTTGCCAGGCGTGGCCGAGGTCTTGGCCAGGTTCTTGCGTTGGCAGAGCATATTGATGAGGCTCGACTTGCCCACGTTGCTTCGGCCGATGAACACATACTCAGGCTTTGTGTCTTTTGGGCATTGCATCACAGATGGGCAGCTAATGACGAATTCTGCTTTCTTGATTTCCATAACTGATTTTGTTTTTCGGATGCAAATTTACATAAAAAGGGTGAAATGCTCGTCAAACCTCAAGAGAAATTAAGTTTTTTTGAGAACACCCGTGGTGTAATTTGTCGGCAGCATCTGTTGAGTGGCCAAACATCGTTGGCGCTCTGAACAACCTGTTTGTGCCTGTTTGTTGGGGCATCCTACTATATATAAAGGATGCCCCAACAAACAGCACATTACACACGCACAATTATCATGCTCCAGAAATAGATTAGGCAATTGTATGTGATGTCCACGTCTTATCGGAGCTCAGAGATATTGAATGACAAGCTTGGAGATATTGAATGACAAGCTTGGAGATATTGTATGACATGCTTGGAGATATTGTATGACAAGCTCAGAGATATTGAATGGCAAGCTCAGAGATATCAAACGACAGATTCAGAGAACACACTCCTATTTCATTCCTACAATTTGCGTAGCTGCCTGTTCGCGGTTGCGGCGATTGGTGACGGTGACCACGGCCTGTGCCAGGTTGATGAAAGCCAGTCCGGTGGTAGAATCACTACTCAGAGCCACAGGCTTTCCGTTGTCGCCACTGTCGCAGATGCTCTGCACGATGGGAATTTGCGCCAACAGCGGCACATGAAGTTCCTCTGCAAGCTGCTTGCAACCCTCTCGGCCGAAAATGTAGTAGCGGTTTTCGGGCAGTTCTGCGGGCGTGAACCACGCCATGTTCTCCACAAGGCCGAGAATGGGCACGTTTACCTTCTCGTTGCGATACATATCCACACCTTTGCGCGCATCGGCCAGTGCCACCTGTTGTGGTGTGCTGACAATGACAGCGCCTGTGATGGCCAGTGTCTGTAGCAGCGTCAGGTGGATGTCGCTCGTACCCGGAGGTGTATCGAGAATGAAATAGTCGAGTTCGCCCCAGTCGGCATCGCCGATGAGTTGTTTCAGTGCGTTGGTGGCCATTCCTCCGCGCCAGAGCGTGGCGGTGTCGGGTTTCACAAAGAAACCGATGCTGAGCAGTTTCACACCATATTGCTCCACAGGGCAGATGAGGTCGCGTCCGTCCTTATGGATGCCGTAGGGCTGAGCGTCTTCTACATTGAACATCTTGGGCATTGATGGGCCGAAGATGTCGGTGTCGAGCAGTCCCACGCGGTAGCCCAGTCGTGCCAGCGCGATGGCGAGGTTGGCGGCTACGGTGCTCTTGCCCACACCACCTTTGCCCGAGCTGACGGCAATGATATTCTTCACGCCTGGCAGCATCTTTCCTGCCTCGGGACGGGGCTTCGACTTGAACTCCGTCTTGATTTCCACCTCCACATCCTTTCCGCAATGGTAGTGGATGGCCGCTTCAGCAGCTTTGACGGTCGATTTCAGAAACGGGTCGGTGTCGCGTGGAAATTCCAGCACCACGCCCACACGCCAGTTCTGCCGGCCGGAAGCAGGGTCGGGGGCTGCCACACTTGGTGTGTCGGCCACCATATTGCTCTCCACAATACTCTTTTTCGTGCCGGCATAGGTCACGGTTGCCAGCGCGTCCATAATCATTCGGGGATATAATGTCTGTGCCATATACCTGTTTTTCTTTATTATTGAGAGCGCAAAGGTACTATTTTTTTATGGAGTAAGACAAAGGGAGAGTGAAGAATTATACTTTTGTTAGTTAATATTGCTTAAATTAGAACTAATTCTTCATTCTTCCTTCTTCATTTTTCAATTTTCTGCGTACCTTTGCAGCCGCAAATTCGACTGACAGTCAGGAGAGATGGTAGAGTGGTCGATTACACCGGTCTTGAAAACCGGCGCACTGAGAGGTGCCGGGGGTTCGAATCCCTCTCTCTCCGCAGAATGGAATCCCAAACGAGTAGAAACCCTGACTTGCAAGAGTTAGGGTTTTTGTTTTACCCTGCAATAAGCTTTTGATATAACCCTTATTTTGATAGCAGACTTATGCCAAAGGAGAGAAACAAGGCAGACTCATATCGCGAGCGGGCTTACGAGGGCGACACTAAGGCGATGAACAATCTTGGTGTATGCTACGAGCGTGGCATTGGTGTGAAACTTTGTCTTGACCTGGCTTTCAAGTGGTATATGAAGGCTGCTGAGCTGGGCGATGTCTATGGCTGCTTCAACGTCGGCGAGTGCTACTATCACGGCAAGGGCGTGGAACAAGACGAGGCGAAAGCCTTCGAGTGGTACATGAAAGCCGCCGACAAGGGCGACATGCAGTCGCAGGTGAATGTGGCCAATGCCTATTATTTGGGCAACGGCACAGAGCAAGACCACTTTAAGGCCTTCTTGTGGTATCGCGAGGCAGCCTTTCAAGGGCATATCCTGAGTCAAAAAAACTGCGGCGCTGCCTATTGGAACGGCGACGGCGTGGAGAAAGACCTTGTGGAGTGTGCCTTTTGGTATGAACTGGCGGCCAATGGAGGCGATGCCCAGGCGCAGTTTGCCATCGGTTGGTTTCACATGACGGGCAACGGGGTTCCCGTGGATGAGAAGAAAGGGCTGAGGTGGATTCACAAGGCAACCTTTCAGGGCTATCAGCCAGCCATCGACTATTGCAAGGAGCATGGATACAAATGGTATTGAATCCTAAAATAATGAAAGCGCGCACGACAGTATCCAACAAACAGCGCAAGGAATTGCAGCGCCAGCGGCTGATGGGCAACAAGGCCTATCAGGCAATGGACGGTCTGACACGTTACTTGGATCGCTACCATCTCGATGCGCTCATTGGCGTCATCCCGGGATGGGGCGATGCCATAGCCCTTCTCTGTGTCGTGCCGTTTGTCTATTTCTCGTTGCATGTCGTCAAGAGCATCCCGCTGACATTGGCCGTGTTGAACAATTCCCTCCGCGACGTATTAATGGGCATGATTCCCTTTTTCGTGGGCGATGTGATTGATTTCTTCCATCGCGCCAATATCCAGAATATGCAGATGATTCAGGGATTTGTCGATGGCGATGAGAACATCATCAAGCGGGTCAACCAGCGAGCCTTACAGTCGGCCATCGTCCTCGTTGTCTTGGTTTTGCTCATCATTCTCATGATATGGGCGCTATTCTGTTTTGGCAGCTACTTGTATTCGTTTGTAAACATCCTTGTTGCCAGCATTGGATAATGGAACTGATGAATAAAAGCAAAATAGACGCCAAAAGTTTGTTTGTTCAAAGAAAAATGCGTACCTTTGAACCCATGAAAATGAAGCATATCTTTTTAATTTCCCTGATGAGTATGATTACTCTCTGGGCAAATGGTCAGAACGACCAGACGGAAAAAGGGCAAAAGAGTAAGTTTGCCGGTATGAGAATGGAGGTGGCCGAGTCTGAAACAGACAATGGTGAGTATAGTATCTTTACTCTTGAAGACGAGGATGGCCACTTTGGCTACTACCTTAGTCTGGGGCGGCTGACAAGTGTGTTAGGTGCTGATGAGATACTTGGTATGGAAATAAAAAACGTTTCCGAAACCACCATCTGTATAGGAGAAACCGCAGACAAAGCCCTTGTGGCACTCAATGACATTCTTGAGCTATTCGACAAGGATGTAGATTTTACCACCGAGTTTGTAGGGCGTTCAGTCACCAAAAGTGGGCAACTTGGAGAACCGAACACCTCGCTCTGTATCGTGAAGAAAAAACCGTTTGGAGGTAAGCGTCTGATGTTTGTATTTGATCGTGGCAAACATGAGGCACATGCCTATCTGAACAAATCGACAGTCAAGGAACTTCGCACAGGTCTGAAGATAGACAAAAAATTGCATCCTAAGCATCATCGCTAAGCGGTTTAGGCAAGCATGACAAAGATTATTGTTGCTATTGACTCGTTCAAGGGCTGTCTGACATCGGTGGAAGCCAATCAGGCGGCAGCCGAGGGAATTCTGCGTAGGATTCCTGAGGCTACGGTCGTTCAAATACCCGTTAGTGATGGCGGTGAGGGTTGGCTCTCTGCATTTCAAGCTGCTTGGGGCGGACAATTGGTGGATGTCAACGTTTGCGACCCGCTGATGCGTCCCATCGTGGCGCAGTATCTGATGAAGGATGAAACGGCCGTAATTGAAATTGCAAAAGCCAGTGGACTCACGCTGCTGAGTCGAGAGGAGCGCAATCCCATGAAGGCTACCAGTTATGGTACGGGCCAGCTCGTGGTTGATGCTGTGCGTAGAGGCTGCAAACACATTATCGTAGGGCTGGGAGGCAGTGCCACCAGCGATTGTGGCATCGGTATGCTGCGTGCTGTAATCGACGGACTGACATTGCGTGGTGACTGCTCACGAATGGAAATGGAGTCGAATCCTGATATATCCCGTATCATCGCTGCCTATGCCGATGATGAAATGAAAGCGTTGGACGACGTTCATTTCACCATAGCCACCGATGTAGGCAATCCTCTATGTGGAGAGAACGGAGCTGCTAATGTGTTTGGACCTCAGAAAGGAGCCACCCTGGAAATGGTACGCTCTCTCGATGACCGTGCCCGGCGGTTTGCTGAGGAGACGGCCAGGCATTTCGGCTACGACTGTCAGCATGAGCCTGGTGCAGGAGCAGCTGGAGGACTTGGCTATGCCTTCCTGCAATTTATGAGCCGAAGCCGTAGGACGTATTCTGCGGAGTCGTTGCAAGAGGGTGGGGGTGTGAAGCTCGGAGGAAAGGATGGAGTGGAATGTCGTCCGGGCATCGACCTGATTCTGGATGCAGTAGGGTTTGAGCATCATCTGGAAGACGCTACTCTTGTCATCACGGGCGAGGGATCGGCCGACCGCCAAACGCTGATGGGCAAACTGCCCTTTGGCATTCTCCGAAGGGCAAAGGGGCGCGGTGTCCCTGTGGTCTTGATAGCAGGACGTATCAAGGATAGTCAGCGATTGCTCGATGCTGGCTTCTCGAGAGTGGTGTGCATCAATCCCATAGGACTCCCCATTGAGGAGGCCATGAATCCTTCGACAGCCAAGCGGAATATCTCTTCACTTGTTTCAAGACTGTCAGACTAAGTCCAAAACTCCTTCTCACCTGTGTATTCCATCTGATGATCGACCTGCCGACTTGCGCACTTCGGGCAGGTCTTCATGTCCCATTTTCGAATATTGGCGCTGCCACATTGCAGGCACAGCCGACCTACTTCGCTTCGGTAGGAAGGAGCCACATCGGCTATGATACCACCCACCACGATGTTCTGGACGGTCTTGCAGTCGGGGCAGTACATAGCCATTATCTGCTGGCGGAACAAGCCTCGTCCTTCATAGACATCTGCTTCATAGCCGCATTGGTTACAGCGGTATTTCCTTTTCCAGGCCATAGGTGCTATTTCGCATGAGGGAAAAGCAGTTGCCGGTCGCGCTCAATGGCGGGCAGTGTCCACGCCTCCGGCACGAATCGCCAGTTGTGGTTAGGGAGTGGGTTGATCTTTCCTGCTTTCTCAATTTCTTGCATCAGGTAATAGCGTTGGTCGCGCTCACTGCGCCAGACAATGCGGCTGTTGAGTTCCTTCTGTGGGATGCCTGCTCCGCGAGTGAGCAGTTCACCGCCGCCGTTGCCGCGATAGCTGTTCATGGATACGCGGTAGGTCTTCTGTGGGTCGAAGGGCTGCCCATCAGACATGCTGAGGATGTGTACTTTCTCTCCGTCGGGTTTCGTCACGTCCACTTCGTAGTCGATGCCGGCAGCGCTGTCGAAGTTGAAGGCCAGGTTCTTGAACATGAAGCGCTGGTTGTCGTCGCCGTTGTCGTCAGCCAGGAGCATGATGTGGTCGTCGGGCGACTTCATCGTGTTGACCCAGAGGTCGTAGCTCATCTCGAGGTGGCGTCGCACTTCTTCACCGGTGAGCAGCATGACGTATATCTGGTTCTCGTACTTGTAGAGATTGAACATGTCGGCCACGCAGACATCTCCCTCGGGGATGACGGTGTCGAAAGTGAGTGGCGCGTTCAGTGAGATGTCGGCTCCTGTGATTTGCAGCTGCAGGTTGTGGATGAGGTCGCAGAAGGCGCTGTTGCCGAAATAGCTGTCGCGTACGTAGACGGGTTTTTGGAAAACGCCGATCTTGCGGTTGACGAAGTGGTTGACACTGTCGATGTCGGCCTGGAAATACGCCATGTAATCTTCATCGACATCCATATCGGCCACGCTGACGAGCTGTCCGCTGACTTGTTTGTAGATGACCTTACCTTCTTTCATCTTCACCTGGATGTTGGCATCGCAGAGGTTATAGGCGTTGCTTGATGGGTTGAGCAGCACCACCTCCTGTCCGGCATCGTTGCGGATGACGTCGCTGCAGCTGCGGTGGTCGTGCCCGAAGACTATCAGGTCGAAGCCCGGCACCTCTTTGGCTACCCGCAGCGTGGCGTCTTCCTCATATTCGGGAGTCGTGATGCCACCCTCTTTACCAGCATGAAACAGTCCGATGACAACATCTGGATGCTCGTTCTCCTGTAGGTGTTTCATCCAGTAGCGTGCACTGCTCACCATCTCGTCGAAACGCAGTCCTGTCCAAAGGCTTTCCTCCAGCCAATTGGGTATGGCGGGCGTTATCAAACCAAGAATGGCAATGCGCAGTCCTTCGCGCTCCAGGATGGTATAAGGCTGTACGTACGGTTTCCCAGTGTGCGTGTCGATGACGTTGGCACCCAGCATGGGACATTCCACTTCGCGTATCCATTTGTCGTAGACGGGATGCCCCGTTTCAATATCGTGATTGCCAACGGTTTGCGCATCGTAGTTCAGGTAATTGATGACCTTGGCCGCAACGTTCTCGATGGTGGGGTTGACGAAGTTGCAGTAGTAGCATGTGGGCTGCCCTTGCAGGATGTCGCCGTTGTCGAGGAGTATGAGGTTTCGCCCATATGTTTGTCGCAACTGGTTGATGTAGGTGCAGGCACGGGCAAGCGAACCGCGACGGGGCCTGCGGTTGATAAAATCGTAGGGGAAGAAACTCCCGTGGACATCGCTTGTCTGTATGACACGCAGGTTGACGGTCTTTACTTCGCTGGTTACGGTCGTTTCGGTCATGGCGTTCATGTTGATGCAACCTGTTGCCAGGAATGCCAAGAATAAAGTTTTCATCATTTATAAAAAGTCCGCAGACTTCCTATGGGAGTGGGAGTCTGCGGATGGTTGTCATATTAATATGATTACTCTTTGATGTTAGGCTCTTCCAGTCCAAGACCACGCTTCTTGTCTACTACCTTCAGCACCAAGCCGAGGATGAGTGCTGCCACACCAAGGCTGGCCAGCATCACGAGCGGAGCGGTGTAGTCGAACTGTGTGGGATCGGTCACGCCCGGGTTGGTCTTGTCGAGCACCTTACCGATGAGCAGCGGGAACAGCCAGAGACCGATGTTCTGAATCCAGAAAATCAGGGCATAGGCCGAACCGATGACCTTAGCGTCGACCAGCTTCGGCACGCTGGGCCACAGCGATGCGGGCACGAGCGAGAACGAAGAGCCAAGCACGAGGATGGTGATATAGGCGATGGCGATGCCGCCGACAGCGCTACCCTTGAACATCGGAAGCACGAAGGCAAACGTCAGGTGGCAGGCGATGAGCAGCAATGAGCCCAGCACGAGCATGGAAGCAGCCTTTCCCTTGTGGTCGACATAGCTGCCGAGAATCGGCGTGATGAGCACGGCCAGCAGCGGGAACACGGCGAAAATCGACTCTGCCGACTGGCGCATGTAGCCCATGTAGCAGTAGGTGATGAGCGCGATGATAGAGATGGCAAGCAAGCCATATTTCGGACCAGCCTTCTTCTGGAAGTTGCTGGCAAAGCCTGCTGCAGCCACGAGCAGCATGATGACATACTGGACGATGGTCACCGTGGGACTTGCCCAGAACGAGTCGGAGGCTGGTTCGGTCAGCGTCAGGTTACACTGCAGCATGTTGACGGCATACTTCTGGAAGGGGAAGATGGCCGAATAGTAGAGCACGCAAAGCAAAGCAACGAGCCAGAAACCGCTGTCGGTGAGAATCTTGCCCAGGTCGGAGATCTTGAACGGATCGTCCTTCTCCTCTGCCTCACCCGTCTGCGCGTCGAGTTTCTTGTCCATGAAGAAGTAAACGATGAACATCATCAGGGCGATGCACATCAGCACAACACCGAAGGCAACGCTGCGGGTGACGCTGATGTTGCCGCCAAGCTTGGCGAAGAAGGGCGAGAAAATCATACAGGTAGCCACACCGAGACGGGCGAGCGCCATCTCAGAACCCATTGCCAGAGCCATCTCACGTCCTTTGAACCACTTCACGATACCGCGACTCACGGTGATGCCGGCCATCTCACAGCCGCATCCGAAAATCATGAAACCGCAGGCTGCAAACTTGGCCGAAGCGGGCATACCCTGGTAGAAGGGCGAAACGCCTAATTCGTCGAAAATGGGGATGTAGTTGAGGTTGTTGGTGAACCATGTCTCCAGTCCGCTGCCGATGAAAGCTTCGCTGACGGCATACCACTTGATGATAGCGCCCACGAGCATCACGGCACCCGACAGGACTGCTGTGAAGCGTACGCCCATTTTGTCGAGGATGATACCAGCAAAAATGAGGAAGAATACGAAGACGTTGAGGAATACCTCAGCCCCCTGCATCGTTCCGAAGGCAGAGGAGTCCCAGCCACGTGTTTCCTGCATGAGGTCCTTGATAGGTGACAGTATATCCATGAAGATATACGAACAGAACATGGCCAAAGCCAAGAGCAAGAGAGCGGTCCAGCGCATGGCTGCAGAGTCTCTCAGTGTTTTTTGAATGGTTTGTGTCATCTTTTTTGATTTACTATTTGTTATTACGAATGGTTTTACTGTTTATTCGGTAACGGTATAATACATTTTGCCTTGAGGGTTTTACGGGGCAACCGATCAGGCATTTGGCGGGAGGACAAGAGGACTATTTCAGCCAGCGGTCGAGCCAGTTGAAGTAGGTGCGCTGCCAGAGGATGCCGTTCTGGGGTTTCAGCACCCAGTGGTTCTCGTCGGGGAAGATGAGCAACTCGGCGGGAATGCCACGCATGCGAGCAGCATTGAAGGCACTCATGCCCTGTGTAGCGTTGATACGGTAGTCCATTTCGCCGTGGATGCAGAGAATGGGTGTGTCCCACTTGTCCACAAAGCGGTGGGGTGAGTTCTCGTAGGTGCGCTTGGCGTTGAGAGTCATGTCCTTGTTCCAATAGGCATCGTCGTACTCCCAGTTAGAGAACCAGTTCTCCTCGGTTTCGGTATACATGGCTTCGAGGTTGAAGGCTCCGTCGTGGGCGATGAAACACTTGAAGCGCTTGTCGTGGTGACCGGCCAGGTAATAGACTGAGAATCCGCCAAACGAGGCTCCCACAGCACCCAGTCGGTCTTTGTCGACGTAGGGCAGGTTCTCGGCGGCATCGTCGATGGCAGCCAGGTAGTCCTTCATGCACTGACCAGTCCAGTCGCCTGAGATTTCCTCCAGCCATTCATGTCCGAAGCCAGGCAGACCGTGACGGTTGGGTGCGATGACGACATAACCGTGAGCGGCCATGATCATAAAGTTCCAACGGTAGCTCCAGAACTGGCTGACGGGACTCTGCGGGCCACCCTCACAGAAGAGCAGGGTGGGGTACTTCTTGTTTGGGTCGAAGTGTGGCGGCAGGATGATCCAGTAGAGCATCTGTCCGCCATCGGTGGTCTTCACCCAGCGCTCCTGAACGGTGCCGGCAGCCAACTGGTCGAAGATATGCTTGTTCTCGGCTGTGATCTGCGTGATGGCCGTTTTCTCTGGCTTCTTCGAGTTGGGCGTGACGAGGTAGAGGTCGGCGGCGTGCATGTAGTCGTGACGCTCGGCCAGGATGCGCTTTCCGTCGTTCAGCATTTGCAGGGAACCGAAGTCGGCGCAGTAGTCAGTCAGTTTCTTCACCTCGTTCTTCCAGTTTACAGAGTACATGTTCTCTGTTCCGTGCCATACGCCGATGAAGTAGATGAGCGCGTCTTTCGTATTATCGCTCCAGCAGAAATCGTCGACGTTGGAGTCGAACGACTCAGCCAGATAGTGGTGAGTGCCGTTTGTCAGGTCGTAGGCCACAAGGTGCTGGGTGTCGGCCTCATAGCCGTCGCGTGCCATTGAGAGCCAAGCTACATATTTGCCATCGGGCGAGAACTTCGGGTTCTGGTCATAGCCAGGGAAATATTTCAGGTTTTCCGGACGGTTCACGGGCTGGTCTTTCAGCGACTTCGTTCCGTCGTAGGCAGGAGCCTTATAACCCTCTGGTTTGCAGAGATTGACGGTTTTTCGCGTGCTTACATTATAAAGGAAAATGTCAGAGTCAGTGGAGAAGCTGTATTCGCGACCTATCTTTTTGCGACAGGTGTAGGCAATGCTTTGCGAATCCTTGCTCCAGTCGAGCTGTTCGATGCCACCGAACGGTTCCATCGGGCATTCGAACGGTTCGCCTTCGAGGATGTCGACCAAATCATTGGCGACGGCATACTGGCCATTCTCCATTGAGACACTGGCCACGAAGGGGTGCTGGATGGACTCCACATAGTGGTCCCAGTGGCGGTACATCAGGTCGGTGACGCGACGTCCTGTAGCCTTTGGCAGGTCGTCGGGGTTCTTTTGGATGATCTCATGGAAGGGCATCGACTTCAGGATGATGACCTTTGAGCCGTCGGGCGAGAACTTGAATCCCTCTACGGCACCGTCGGTGTTTGACACCTGATGGCGTTCTGAACCGTCGGCATTCATCGTCCAGATCTCGCCGCCAGTGATGAAAGCGATGCGCTTGCCTATCCACGCTGGGTCGGTCTCGTTTTTGGCCGAAGAGGTGAGCAACTGCTGTCCCGTGCCATCGGCGTTCATGATGTAGAGCACATGGTGGCTCTTGTTCTCTTTCACGCTGTAGTAGCCCACTTGATAGACAATTTTCTGTCCGTCGGGTGATGCGGCATAGGCACTGATACGTCCCATGGCCCAAAGGGCTTCGGGGGTCATCAGGTCGCTTTTCAACTGGATGTTCTGCTTACCAATGTTCACTGTGTTCTGAGCATTTACTTTGCCGCCTCCCATCATGAGTAGGGCACATGCGGCGAATGTTACGACTTTCTTCATATTTATTAAGGTATGATTTTTCGTGCAAAGGTAATAATAAATTCATAAACCATTCACCATTATTCATATTTATTTAGAAAAGCGTACTTTTTTTTAATCTTGTTGGCACATTTCTCCTCTCTCTTCACTCCTCTCACCTCCCTCCTCTTAATCTATCCTAATTCTTCCGCTTTACATGATGCTTTTCTCCAGATTTTTTGTATATTTGCACGCAGTTTCATCCCATCGCGTTATGATAAACCATTCCAACTTAGCCGATTTCCAGGCAATCTACGACTACTTGCTGTCCGTGCCCTTCGATGTGAGCCGTACAAAGCTTTATCGTGCACAAGAGCTCTATGAAGGCTTCCGTGCCGACGTGCCTGATTCCTACGACAAGTGTTACGACAAACGGGTCTACGACCATTTCCTCTCTTTGGGCAAGCAGACCAAGCATTTCAACGAGTCGATGGCTCGCACACTCCACGATCATCGGATATACGTGGCGTTGGGCGAGTTCTTCCGCGATCATGATTACCTGAAGTGTGTGGGCATCATGGGTGGCCATGCGATGCTACGAACCGATAATATGTACAGGCAAATAGTTTTCCTTTGCAAACGCCTCACCGAACTTGGCTTTTGCCTGCTCAGCGGCGGAGGACCTGGCGCTATGGAGGCTACGCATCTGGGCGCTTGGATGGCAGGACGCGAGGAGAAGGATGTGGAAGATGCCCTTCGGCTCTTGTCCGAAGCGCCCTCGTTTCACGATTCCACTTGGCTGTCAACAGCTTTCGAGGTGATAGGCAAATACCCGCAAACCAAATACGAGAGTCTGGGTGTTCCCACCTGGCTCTATGGACATGAGCCCTCCACGCCCTTTGCCACACATATAGCCAAGTTCTTTGAAAACAGCATCCGCGAGCATAATATCCTCACATTGCCTTTCGGCGGTATCATCTACACACCGGGCAGTGCAGGCACTATGCAGGAAATATTCCAGGATGCGGTGCAAAACCACTATCTCTCGTTCGGCTTCTCCAGTCCTATGATTTTCTTGGGCACAGAGTTTTGGACAAATGAGATACCGGCTTACCCGTTCCTCCGCCAACTGACGGAGGCGGGGAAGTACAAAAACCTTTCCCTTCAGCTGACGGACAATCCTGAAACAATCATCCAGGAACTCATCAACTTTCAGGAAAGAGTCAAAGCCAACCCTGGGGAGTTCAACCTTCAGTAGTACGAAGAAGAGAATGAGCTTTCACCGCTTTCATGATATCAGCGTGGTCGAAAGCAAGTGCTGGCAATGCTGACAGGGGAAACCATTCCGCATTGGCCGCATCATCCTGGCCTTTCACCTCAACGGGAGCTTCGACGAAAGCCAAATAGGCCACGGTGATGGTGCGTCCGCGGGGGTCGCGATCGACTTTCGAGAAGGCACCAATCTGGTGCACTTCGTCCACTTTCAAACCGGTTTCCTCTTCCAACTCACGGATGGCACATTGCTCCGTAGTCTCGTCTATTTCCATGAAGCCACCAGGGAAAGCCCAGCATCCTTTGTAGGGCTCGTCGCCTCGTTGGATGAGAAGCACCTTTGGCTCTGCCTCTTTCGTGATGACGATGCAGTCGGCAGTCACTGCGGGTCTCGGGTATTTATAAGTATATGCCATAAGCAGTTGATTGTATTCTTCCTCAGAAATCGTTAAATAGCTGTCTTGCAGCGTCTAAATGTGATGCAAAGGTACACATATTATCTCATTTTCCGTTTTCTTTCCTTTCTTTTTTTAATATAATTCACAGATAAAAAACATCAGTATTGTTTGGTTGGGTCAAAAAATAATCATACCTTTGCAACGATTAAAGACTACACTGAAGCATTGTATCAAAATGAAAACAATCAAACGAATGAGAGGGATGCTTGCCCTGTTTTTTTCTTTGGTGTCCTTCGTGGCAAGTTCGCAAGAAGCTGAATACATTGGCGCCGTCCCAGGCGAAGGCCGTTCGCCGTTGTTGCGTAAGGTTTTTAAAGTCAACGATGTGGGCGAACGGGTTGTACTTCGTGTCAATTCGCTGGGCTATCACGAAGCGTATATCAATGGCGTGAAGGTGGGCGATGCTGTGCTGACCCCCGCCGTGTCGCAGTTGAACAAGCGTTCGCTCATGGTGAGCTACGATGTGAAGCCCCTTTTGCGGAAAGGTAAGAATGAGATTGTGCTTTGGACAGGCAGCGGTTGGTATAAACCGACTACCTTCGGCACAGCCTACGACGGTCCGCTGGTGAAGGCCGCGCTCTACAAGATAAGCAGCACGGGTGTCGAGCAACAGCTGCTCTGTACCGATGGCTCGTGGGAAGGCACCTGGAGCGGGTATGCCGACTTGGGCACGTGGGAAGCCCACCGCTTTGGTGGGGAGCGCATCGACGCAAGAGTAGCCCCAAACGGCTATGAGCAACTGATGGAGGGACGTGAATACCTGCAAGCACAGAAAACTCCCTCAGGGCATACTACGCTCCTCTCCCCTCGGAGAGGGAGCGGGGGTGAGGCTTGGCAGCCTGTCGATGTGGTGAAGGTAGAGGGCATGGAAGTGTCTGAGCAGCGGTGCGAGTTGTGCCGGGTGCAGGAAGTGCTTACTCCCGTGAGCATCGAGGCGGCGGGCGAAGGCCGATGGGTGGTAGACTTCGGGCGTATCGTGAATGCGATGCTCGACATCCGCCTGCCCCAGCTGCCCAGTGGCCACGTGTCAACGGCTGGCTTCAGTGATGTGCGCAAGGACGACGGCTCGTTCTATATGGTGACGCGCAACGAATTTGTTTCTTCGGGCAATGTGAAAGGCGACCGCTTCGTCGACCGTTTCAACCATCATGTGTTCCGCTATGTGGTATTGGACAGTCTGCCCGTAGCACCCCAGAAGGAGGACATCAAGGCTCTCCGTATGCGCACCGACTACCGGCGCACAGCCTGGTTTGAGTCGTCGGACGATGACCTGAACCGCATCCACAATATGGTGGCCTACACACTGGAGAACCTCGCTTTCGACGGTTATATGGTGGACTGTGCCAACATTGAGCGACTGGGCTACGGCGGCGACGGCAATGCTTCCACACAGACCGTGCAGACGCTCTTCGATGTGGAGCGACTCTACGATAATTGGATGATGGCTTGGCGCGACGTGATGCACGACGACGGGTCGCTGCCCCACACCGCTCCTTCCTATTGTCAGGCAGGCGGAGGTCCCTATTGGTGCAGTTTCATAGTGCAGGCTCCTTGGCGTACCTACATGAACTATGGCAACCGTCAGGTGTTGCTCGACAACTACGCGTGGATGAAGCATTGGCTCGAGTATGTAGACAAATACACCGTTGACGGACTGCTCAAGAAATGGCCCGACCAGAAAGACCGTTGGTGGTATCTCGGCGACTGGGCAGCCCCCAAGGGCATCGGTGTGAATGTGCAGGATGAGGAGTCGGTCGACTTGGTGAACAACTGCTGTATGTGCCAGGTTTACCTGCAACTGGAACAAATAGCCCGCATATTGGGCAAACCGACGGAAGCGCAGGCGTTCCGTCAGCGTTACGAGTCGTTGAAAAGCATCATCCACAATCGTTTCTTCCATCCGGAGAACAACACCTACGGCACGGGAAGCCAGATAGACATGGCCTATCCGATGCTCGTCGGCGTGGTGCCTGAGCACCTGCGGAAAGCGGTGCGCGATGAGCTGGTGGCTCTGACCGATAGTCTCTACAACGGCCATCTGGCCACAGGACTTGTGGGCATACCCGTACTTACGGAATGGGCTACGCTGAATCATGAGTCCGACTGGATCTACGGTATGTTGAAAAAGCACGGCTATCCCGGCTATCTCTATATGCTCGACAATGGTGGCTCTGGCACTTGGGAGCATTGGAACGGCGAGCGCAGCCTTCTGCACAACTGCTTCAACGGCATAGGCTCGTGGTTCTATCAGGCCTTGGGCGGTATCATTGCCGAGGAGCCTGGCTATGCCCGTGTGCGCATCGACCCACAGATGCCTAAGGGATTGGAGTGGGTGCGCGTGACGCAAGACACGAAGCAAGGACGTATCGTGGTCCATCGCCGAGGAAACCGGCTGCATGTGGAGTTGCCCGATGGAATGACCGCTACCATACAAGGACGCGTATTCACGGGAGGCACTCACGACCTGACGTTGGCAGATACCAGCAGGGCCGACAAGATTGTAGCCGAACTGAATAACCCGCATTCCGACTATGTCCTGGTGGCTGCCCATCGCGGTGATTGGCGCAACCATCCGGAGAATTCCCTGTCGGCGGTAGAGTCGGCCATCAATATGGGCGTCGACATCGTGGAAGTGGACCTGAAACGCACGAAAGACGGCGTACTGGTCGTCTGCCATGATCCCACCATCGACCGCACGACCACTGGGCGCGGCTACATCAGCGACCTGACCTACGAGGAACTGCAGCAATACGACCTCAAGACGGGGCACGACATCGCCATTCCCGGGGAGAAAATACCCACACTGCGGCAACTGCTGGAATTGTGCAAAGACCGCGTGATGGTGAATCTCGACCAAGGATATGCCTTCTACGATCAGGCGCTTGCCATTGCTCAGGAACTTGGCGTAGCCCACCAGCTCATCATCAAGAGCGGGCTGCCGAAGGCAGAAGTCAATCCGCAGCTCCTTTCCTCAACTCTCTCCGCCCATCGATCACCCCAGATGATTTACATGCCCGTGGTGAACGTATCGGCTGGCAGCGACCTGACCGTATTGAATGGTTTTGCCACCAGTGTTAACCCGCCCAAAGCCTTTGAACTGTGTTTCGGCAAACTGGATGATGCCGTGCGGCAGGCCGCAAAGACCGTCTTGTCGGCTGGCTCCCGTCTGTGGGTGAACACATTGTGGGCATCGCTCTGTGGTGGCTATGAAGACGACCGCGCCTACAACAGCGTTGACCCCGACGAGGTCTATGGACCCATCCTCAACCTCGGCACCTCCATCATTCAGACCGATCGTCCAGAGTTCCTCATCCGCTATCTGGAGAGCAAAGGGCGGCGAGACCTCTGAAGACGCCGTTCGTTGTTATGACGCGATGCAAGGATAGGGCAGAAAACTCTCCAATGTCTGTTCATGTGCTCTCCGATATCTGATTACGCGCTCTCCGATATCTGATTACGCGCTCTCCGATATCTGTTCACGCGCTCTCAGATGTCTGTTTACGCGCTCTCAGATGTCTGTTTACATGCTCTCCGATAGCTAATGATGCAAAGCGTGACAATTGTGACAATTGGACAATGCATTTTTTCGCCCCTGAAATGCAAAGCGTGACAATTGTGACAATTGGACAACGCTTTTTTGCGCATTTTAGAGGGTGCAAAATCTATGTATACAAATATTGTTACTATTAATTAATGATATATCTGTATAAGGTGTTTTTATTACTACTCATATTTTACACAAATTAACTTAGTTATCCCTATATATAATTGTATCAATAATAATGATATAATAAGGTAAGTATATACTTATATACTATCTTATATATTTGACTCCAAGATAACCAATACCATAAACAATAGGAATAACATAGAAGTTGACCCGAAAGGTTCGCAGGAGTATGAACGCCCCTCAACCTCCTACAGGAGGAATGTGACCCCCTCTTTACTCCCCCTGTAGGGGGAGGAGAAGTTAGAACTGAGCGCAGGAACTAACCAGCTCCCCTCCTGTAGAAGTGAACAATACTAACCAGCCTGCTCCTACAGGAGGAATGCGACCCCCTCTTTACTCCCCCTGTAGGGGGAGGAGAAGTTAGAACTGAGCGCAGGAACTAATCAGCCCGCTCTTGCAGAAGGGAACAAAGCTAACCAACCCCGCTCTTGCAGAAGGGAACAAAACTAACCAGCCACCCTCCTGCAGGAGGGGTGAGGGGGAGGTCATATAAGGTCTATTGTTATATTATTACCTTATTATTATATTATCATCATTATAAAATTCATCATCATTATAAATTGATGATAGCGGATTATTGAATGATTATGGAGTTAACTATATTAAAATATGTAAATAATGAGTAGTAGTAAAAATAGGATATCTAAATAAACTATTAATTAATAGTAGTAATATGAGTATATATAGATTTTACACCCCCTAAAATGCGCAAAAATGCGTTGTCCAATTGTCACAATTGTCACGCTTGGGGGGCTCCGAGTAGTGGAATGACCCTTCGCAGAAACAAAGAGGGGCGGTTACGGAAAGGATGTAGAGCGCTGCGGAGCGAGTGTGGACTTTTACAAAACAGTGTGTGGACTTTTGCGAAAAAAGTGTGGACTTTTGAAGGAAAAGTGTGGAGTTTTCATTTTTTGCGAAAACTTTATACAAAATTGTTTGGCGTTATGCAGATAAATATGTATATTTGCACCAAATTTATGTTTCATTTAAAACCATACGGATATGAAAAGCTTCTACCTGTTAGCAGCCGCGCTTGCGGCGCTACTCTTCCCCCAGACCATGTTGGGGGAGGTGAGTTTTCCAATTGACATCACTTTCGCGGCGCGTGGTGAGGCCACCACAGTCGATGAAGTGACAGTAACCAACCTTTCTGATCCCGACATTGCACCTGTGACGCTCAGCGGCACGGACATCCTGCGCCTGGTGGACCCGTCGAGCATCCCGACAGCCATCGAGAACATTCAGGTGGTTGAGGGTGTGACGAAGCCCATCCTGACGCCGAACCCGTCGATGGGCGACGGCACGCTGATTTTCGATGCCCGCGAGTCAGGTCCCGTGCATGTGAGCATCTACACGACCGACGGCAAGCTGCTCGAGTCGGCGACCTTGCAGGTGGAGAAGGGCCGCAACACGGCGTTCATCCCCTCTCAGTCGCCCGGCATCTACCTTGTTAATATAGAGGGCAAGGGTCTGAAGTCGAGCGCGCGCTGGATCTGCGGCGGTTCGAAGTCGGGCAGCCACATCGCCCTGGGCGGTGCTGCGCAATGGGCCAACGTCTCGCTGCCCTTCGCTGCTCCCTGGCAAACCAGTACCCCTCCTGCAGGAGGGGATAGGGGAGGTCTCACCAACGGCTATCACGCCGCCGAGGGCGCCAACGTGGTGCGCATGAACTTCCACGAGGGCGACATCCTGCGCTTCGACGGCACGAGTGGCGGTATGCGTACTATCCTGCACCTCAGCCCTGAAAGCACGCACGACGTGTTCTTCGATTTCTTCAAGTGTGAGGACGCTGACGGCTACAACTACCCGATTGTGCGCTCTGGCGACATGCTCTGGATGCTGGAAGACCTGCATGCGCTGAAGATGAAAGGACTGCTGAGGACCGACAACTCCACCATCTGGCAGGGACTGGACGAATACGGTGCTGGCTGCTTCGTTTCTGGCGATCATGCCTACTACACCGTTCCGGGTGCCCGTCTGGCTCTGCCCGAGGGTTGGGAGATGCCCTCAATCGACGAGATGTATGCCTTCATCAAGGAGCTGAATGCCGACTCGCTGAAGGTGGGCGACTTCATGAAAGACCGCGACTTCGACTGGCCCCTGACGTTGGAGGAAGGCTTGGACACCATTCACCTGCTGTTGCAGCCCAATGGCTACATCAATCCCAACGGCGAGCTTAAGGAAGCTGCGCTGACGGGCGCCTGGGCCACCCGCACCACCATCAATCACGGCTGCCCAGTGTCGTTTGAGGTCAAGGCCACTGAGTCGCGCTTCTATCCGCTGGTCATCCACGAGAAGCGTTGTGGCTTCACAGTTCGTGGCTGCCGCCCCGCACCCTCTGTCTATCAGGAGATGCTGGTTGAGGTGTTCAGTTCACAAAGCGAAGAAGCGTCTGCCGCTCCCCGCCGCTTGCCCATGCAGTTGGTGAACGACAACGGCCCCTTGGGTGCCTATTACACCTACGGTTCCGAACGTAGCAGCCTCTTCTTTGACTATTCTGGCAGACAGTATAATTCATCGAACGACGAGAAGCGGTCAGGCGTGCTCTATAAGAAAAAAGGGTCTTCGTCATGGTCGTTTGAGTCGAAGAACTTGGTGCCATTGAATGTGAATGGAGCCGAAGGCTCGAGGCCTCTTCGCAAAGTGGCCGCCCAGGGCAATGCCTCCGGCTACGAGAATGTGGTGTATGCCTCGTGGAGCAAGTCGTTCCAGGTGTATTTAGGTGGTGCATCGGGTACCGGTAGCGTGATGGGCGAAGGCGTGGTGAACATAACCATCTTTGGCGATTCCGTTCACAATCATGCTATACTCGACGGTTTTGAAACGCGTCCGCTGCTCGATGCCGACGGCCAGGAATACAAGTGGACGATGCCAACGCTCGACAACAGCAAACTGCCATATACGGCTTACGGGACTACTGGTCACCTTTTGTCAGATATCAGAACCCAATACTTCGCACGTGCCTTCAACCTCCGCTGCATTCAGGACCAGACGGGCGACGGCGTGGAGGAAATCGTGATGAACGTGGCCAACAAGATTGCCGTCTTCAACGGTGTGACTCTCTGTTGCCTCTGCGAGCGCGAGTTTGAAGACGAGGGCAGCTACATCGGTACGCCCAACCTCCGCTTCGACGTGGCCGACGTGAACGGCGACGGCCGCGAGGACATCGTGTTGCTGCTGAACAGTAGGAGCGGCATTGCCTACCTGAAGATATATGGTGACGGGCAGCTCGACGAGGCACCGCTGTTTGAAACCCAGTACGGGTCGGAAGCGCTGCTCTGCGATGTGAAGGTGGGCAACATGAGTGGAAGCGATCTACCAGAAATCGCCGTCCTGACGCGAGGCTTACGAGTCGGCTACAACAACTTGCTGACAAAAAATGGCTATCTGTATATGTCGCGCCTGGAATATGACGCAAACATGGAACTGAAGGAAAATATTGTCCAAGGCCAGCTTTCGGTGGGGTGTTTTGAAGACGGCAGCCACGACGAACTCTGTTATCATGTGGGCAACATGGATCTTGTGTTCGGCTATTTCCGCGGCCGCAGCTACAATCAAGACTTGGTTGTGGGCGACGGTCTGTGGCGCTGGGATGACTCTAAGGAAAAGCCAACCTACAGATTCCAGGTGCTGGCTGACTCAAAAAACAAGTGCATGACCATCCCTGCCGATGCCATCGCCGCAGTGCCATTCACGGACAATCACTTGGAGTCTCTGATGTTTATCTGGAATATAGCAAGAGGTAAGGCAATGGGGGGTTTAAAAACAGATCCGTTATATGTGTTTTCAGATTTTGGTGAAGTATATCTTACCAACAATGGCAACAGTGCTGCGACAAGTATGACGTTCAACGTCGATTACTTTGGCTGGGGGAACTCTGGAGACGATTGGTCTAATAGTTCAATGCTTGAACTTGATGCTTGGGAAAAATACTCCAATGGAAAGAATCCGGAACTCACGCACTTTATTTCAAATTCTAATAACTGGGAAGCCAACGCCCATCCCGTGCTCTGCAAGTTCAACGACCGTGAGCAGGCCAAGCACTTCCGCTTCATCAGCCACGAGGTGACCTTCAGCGAGCCGCGCATCCATGCAGCCATCGCCGCAGCACCTTACTACGCAGGCCTCGATGGCTCTAACGGTGCCAGCAGCACTTGGGGCAAGGACAAGTCCGAAGGATCCAGCTCGTCGCAGTCTGACTTCTGGGGCGGCTCTGTCATCATGGGCTACGAACATTCCTACAGCGCACCCTTCCTCAGCTCCATGAATGCCGGTATAGAATTCACCGCAAAGATAAGTGCGGGAGCCGGCATCGCCACAGGCACTGAGCAGACAACAACCTTCGGACAGAGATACACGGCAAACAAAGACCACGTGGTGGTGATGCAGGCATCGCCCTTCGACACCTACACCTATGAGATTATCGACAGCGACGATCCAGACGACATCGGCATGAACTTCGTGGTTTCCATACCTCGTGATAAACGCTTTGTGAGCATCAATCTGGAAGACTACGTTCGACTCACCGCCAGCCAGAAACATGTGTCAAAGCCGCAGATATTCCTGACGGCCACACCTGGCGTGCCCAGTAGCTATCCTGTCAACTACGACGAGGTTCCCTACTACAAAGGCAACATTCTGACAGGACTGATCTGCCCGTTTTTGGAGGGGCGCGACCTGAACGGAGGAAACACCTACGAAATGGTGGGAACCGGTGGCAGCACCACACGCTCCATCAGCCTGGCTAACAGCAGCTCCACCACCACGACAGTAGAGGTAGGTGTGGAGACAGAACTGGTGGCTACCCTCATGGGAGTGAAGGCCGGCGTGGGCTTCAACTACAACCACACCAACGAGAACACGCACACCATCGGCCAGGAGTTGACGGTTGAAGGCACCGTGCCCGGTCTGCCTTCACTGAGCGACCCAGAGCACCCGCAGTTCAACTGGAACATCGTGTGGTTCTACGTCAAGGACGATGGCGGTATCTATCCTGTCGTCAACTACGCGGTGACAAAGAAGTAAGGATTGTGACTTGCGTCATCTGCGAAAAAAAACGGGCGAACCCTTTGGCGGTTTGCCCGTTTTTTCGTACCTTTGCCCAAACAATCAAAAACAGAATATCATGACAAGGAAATTGTTGATTGTATGCAGTTGGCTGGTGGCTACGTCGTGTTTGGGCCAGACAATAGGAAAGCGTGTGGCTGTACTCGATGATGCAGCGTGGAACGTGTCGGAATGGATTTCCGTGAAAGATGCGCCTGTGGCGGTGGGACGCGCCGACAAGGTGCTGCGTGCTGCCGATGGAGCCAACTGGTTTGTCTTCGTGCTTACCAACAAGAAGAAAGTGAAGCAGGCACGATGGATGGCAACAGCCCTCGGCGTGTTCGACATCTATCTCAACGGCCAGCTCGTCGGCGAGGAGGTGTTGCGCCCGGGCTTCACCCACTACGCCAAGACCAAGCGTTCGTTTACCTACGACATCACCGATGCCTTTGTGAAGAAGAAAGGCAAGCAGAACGTATTCATGGCACAAGTGACGCCTGGCTGGTGGGCTGACAAGATTGTCACCCCCGGCGATTTTGAGGGTATGCGCGGAAAGAAATGCGCCTTCCGTGCGGTCATCGAACTCACCTTCACCGATGGAACGAAACAGCTCTACGGAACCGACTGCGAGCATTGGCGCGCCACAATAGCCGGCCCAGTCACTCATGCCGCCATCTTCGACGGTGAGGAGTACGATGCGAATATCCCCTCGCCGCCATCCTCCGTGGAATGGCGAATCATACTGATGACCCCTTATCTCCAATATCCGGAAGTCAACACGGAGTTCACTGGAGAGATACTTCCCTCTGATGGCGCGGAAATCTACCAGCGCCACGACCTTGCCTTGACTCCCGCGAAAGCTTATATATGGGAAGGTGTCACTCATGCCAAAGCATCAGAGAAGAAAGAGGAGGTGGAACACGGAACGGTGGTCGTCAAGCGTGAATTTGCCCAAGGGGAGCCATTGGTGGTTAAAGCCAATGAGACGTTGGTGATTGACTTCGGCCAGAATTGTGCCGGTGTGCCGTCCTTCGTATTCAAAGCCAAGGAGGGGACGCGGCTCACCTGTCTCCCCGGAGAGATATTGAACGACGGCAATGGTGCCGAGCGGCGAGGGATGGATGGCCCAGAGGGCAGTGTGCATCGCAGGAATCTCCGCACACAAGACCACCATTTCCGTTTGGTATATACTTTTAGTAATGATAACGGCTTTGTTTCGTTTACACCCCGTTGCACCTTCTTCGGCTATCGGTATGTCTCTATCACGGCTACCGACGAGGTGGTGATCAGCGACATCAAGTCGGTGCCTGTCACTTCCATTGCCCAAAGCTTGGAATCGGGAACCATCACCACGGGCAATGCTTCCATCAATCAATTGATCAGCAATACCCGCTGGGGACAACTGTCGAACTATCTTTCTGTGCCAACTGACTGTCCGCAGCGCGACGAGCGACTGGGATGGACAGCCGACACACAGGTGTTTTGCGAGACGGGAACATTCTTTGCCAATACCGACCGTTTCTTCCATAAATGGATGCGCGACATGCGCGATAGTCAGACAGCCTTGGGAAGCTTTCCTGGCGTTGCCCCCGTTGCTCAATATGGTGGCTCGCCTGGCGACATGATGCGACTGGGGTGGGCTGATGCCGGCATCATCGTGCCTTGGACCATTTGGAAACAGTTTGGCGACAAAGCCATTGTGGACGAGAACTGGGAAGCGATGGACCGCTTCATGCAGCATATCTACGACTCGAAGTATTGTCATGACTCATTGACTGCAGAAAACAGCAACTACCAATGGGCCGACTGGCTCAGCTATGAAGCCCTGGAGAGTTGTACGGGACTTGCCTTTAAGGATTCCATCACCCGCAAGCAGGCAACGGTCTATTGGAGCTACCTTGGGGCTTCATATTGGGCCATCGATGCAGGGATGATGCGCGATATGGCTGCGGCTACCGGTCGCGATGCTGCCCGCTACCAACGTATGGCCGATGAGGCAAAGGCTTATCTGAGAGCTCATTTCCTTGATGAAGAAGGCAACTTCCTGTTGCCTGTCCTCAACACCATGCAGACGCCGGCACTGTTCGCCCTGAGAAACCATTTGGTTGAGGGTAGGGCTAAGGAAAACCTGATTGCTCGTCTGCGCCAGAACTTTGCTGACCACGGTAACTGTCTGCAGACGGGATTCCTCGGCACGTCAATTCTTATGGCGACACTCACGGAAAATGGTATGGCCGACATCGCATACGATTTGCTCTTCCAGCGAAAGAACCCGAGTTGGCTCTATTCAGTCGACAACGGTGCCACCACCATCTGGGAACGTTGGAACAGCTACACGATAGACAAAGGTCTCGGCCCCAATGGCATGAACAGCTTCAACCATTATGCCTATGGCTGTGTGTGCGAATGGATTTGGAAGACTGCAGCGGGCATTGCTGCTGACACCGCCCAGCCTGGTTTCCGCCATATCATCATGAAACCCATACCCGACCGCCGTCTGGGCTTCGTTAAGGCTGAATATCAGTCGGCAGCAGGTCTGATCAAGAGCGAATGGCACTACGAAGGCAACCAATGGCATTGGTCGTTCACCATTCCCGAAGGTGCCACAGCGCTGGTGACGCTGCCTGGTTCCACCGTTGCCAAGGAGTTCAACAGTGGGAGTTATAATCTGACGGTGGAGCAATAGAATAATGTAAGTATCACTAAGATAATTTGAACTTTGACGTTCGCTATTCGTTGACAGTCATGAACATACGTTTATTCTTTACATATCTTCTTTCATCGTTCTTCGCTTTGTCTTCGCAGGCACAAGTGCTGAAGAACGGTTTCCTCTCGCCGCCGCAGGAGGCCCGTCCGCGCGTATGGTGGCATTGGATGGATGGCAACATCACCAAGGAGGGTATCCGTAAAGACTTGGAGTGGATGCACCGCGCTGGTATAGGAGGCTTTCATTGCTTCGAGGCATCACTGGGCATTTCGCCCATTGTGGAGCAGCGGTTGGTCTTTATGTCGCCTGCGTGGCAGGATGCTTTCCACTATGCCATCTCACTGGCCGACTCGCTGAACATGGAAACGGCCATCGCCAGTTGTGCGGGGTGGAGCAATACCGGCGGCCCTTGGGTGAAGCCCGAACAGGCCATGAAGAAGTTGGTGTGGAGCGAGGTTCGGATGAGGAGCGAAGGGCGAGGAACAAGGAGTAAGGAGGTCTTGTCGCTTCCGCATCCCGACGGCCTGATGTGGTACAAGGACCTGTATGTGTTGGCCATTCGTCTGAATGAAATCGACAAAACGATGGAAGAGATGGGGGCAGCACTTACGACTTCTCCTTCTTCCATACAATATGCTTTCCCCCTGCCGCAGACTATCAAGGCATTGAGCATCAACGACGGTCAGTATCGTAGCATTTGGGCTGCTCAGCCAGCACCCGTCAACAAGCATTTGGAGGCCAGCGACGACGGTATCACATTCCGTTATGTGTGCGACATTCCCCACGGCAGTATCTCCTGGCAGACTATTGACATCCCGCCGACCACGGCCAAGGTGTTCCGAGTGGTGTTTGACAACCCCATGAAGAACACACCACGATTGAAACTTTTCACTGTTTCTAAGATCAATCATATTGAGGAAAAGGCGGGTTATGCCTCACCCTCCGACATGATGTCGTTTGTCACAACGGCAACTTCGGAAGATTTTACACCGCTGTCGGACATCGTTGATATCACTGACAAGATGGACGCTGAGGGCAACTTAAGATGGAATGCACCCAAAGGAAACTGGCGTATCTTGCGATTTGGTTGTACACTTACGGGCAAACAGAACCATCCTGCCCCGAAGGAAGCGACGGGACTGGAGGTGACAAAGATGGACAAAGCGGCCTTTTCTGATTTCCTGACACATTATCTCGATTTGTATCGCGGGTGTGCGCTCCCCGACAATCTCCTCATCGACAGCTATGAAGCAGGGTGGGAAACATGGTGCCCCACGTTGCCCGATGAGTTTGAGCGCAGGCGAGGCTATGCATTGTTACCTTGGTTGCCTGTGCTAACGGGCCAGATAGTGGAGAGTGTCGAGCGCAGTGAAGAGTTCCTTTTCGACTGGCGCACCACCATTGGTGAACTTATCGACGAGTGCATGTATCAGAATGCAGCCCGCATAGCCAAAGACTATGGCATGAAAACCTACTTCGAGTCGCACGAGAACGGACGACTCTATCTCGTAGACGGCATGTCGGCGAAGAGCAATGCCGACATCCCGATGGCTGCTATGTGGACTATTATACCTGGCAAGAAGTACGACAACTCGTCGCAGATGATGGGCGAGAGCGACATCCGCGAGTCGGCTTCCGTCGCCCACCTCTACGGAAAGAAGTTCGTGGCCGTGGAGTCGATGACCGTCAACGGCTCTATCGGTGGAGCCTACAGTTTCTATCCTGGTAACCTGAAACCCACCGTAGACCTCGAACTGGCGAACGGCGCCAACCGCATCGTCATTCATGAAAGTGCCCACCAGCCAGTGGATGACAAGCGTCCTGGCTTGGGGCTGAATATCTACGGTCAGTGGTTCAACCGCCACGAAACCTGGGCGGAGATGGCAAGGGCGTGGACCGACTACATCGCCCGCAGCTGTTTCCTGCTTCAACAGGGGCAGAATGTGGCCGATGTGCTCTATTATTATGGCGAAGATGATGTCGTCACCAGCCTTTTTGCCCACCAGCCGCCAGCCATTCCTGATGGCTACAACTACGACTATCTGAATAAGGAAGCGCTGTTGGAACTTGTCAGTTATGATGGGAATTGTTTCCGCACACCCAATGGTGCAACCTATCGACTGCTGATTATTGGCAAAACGTGCCGTCATTTCTCTGAAGGGGTGTTGCAGAAAATAGAGGCTTTGAAACGGCAGGGTGCACCCATCGTTGATGAGAAGAGCGTCGATTTGTCGAGCGTCATTTCGCAAACCATCCCTGCAGACTTCCTTGCCGACGACATGACCGATCTGCGCTATGTTCATCGAAGTACTCCTGAAGGCGAAGTCTATTGGGTGAACAACCGCAGCCATGAGCAGCGAACCGTCCTCGTCAGCTTCCGTATAGACGGGCGTAAACCGATGATTTGGCATCCTGACACCGGGGAAATGGAGGAGGCCTGTTATGAAACCAAAGACGGTCGTACCGATGTCGGTATGAATTTATTGCCTGACGATGCCGTGTTTGTGGTTTTCGAAACTCTTCTGCCTCAAAAAGAGGAATCTGAAAACTTTCATGGTAGTATGCCGACTACGGCTCCGGAGGTGACAGAGATTGTATCTCCTTGGACCGTTCGCTTCGACCCGCGTTGGGGAGGTCCTGTGGAAACCACTTTCCCGCAGCTGATTTCTTACACTGATTCGCCCGACGACGGCATCCGTTATTATTCCGGCACCGCCATCTATTATAATAAGGTGCGCTTGACGCATTCATACCTGCGCAAGGCTCGTGTCGTTTTGGACTTAGGTAGAGTAGGGTGCATGGCCGAGGTGTCGGTGAATGGTATTCCTTGTGGGGTGCTGTGGAAGGCGCCTTATCGCGTAGACATAACCCAAGCCCTACGGAAGGGGTGGAACACGTTGGAAATACGTGTGGCCAACCAATGGGTGAATCGTATCATTGGCGACTGTCAGCCCAATTGCAAACAGCGATACACCTTCACTCCTTTCGATTTCTATAAGGCCGACTCACCGCTGCTTCCTGCAGGACTGATAGGACCCGTCAGTCTGAACAGAATTCGTGAATAAACTTTTGTATAATACTAAAATAAGACTGTATGAAAAAAATGAGAATGATTTTGATGCTTGCCCTTCTTGCTGTAGGTGGGATGGCGCATGCTGCGCGTTTGACGATGCCTTCAGACGCATTGGTACTGACAAGCCCAGAAGGGAAGTTGGAAATGCGATTCGCTATTATTGACGGCGCTCCCTATTATTCACTCAAGCGTGGAGGGCAAGACGTCTTGCTGCCGTCGCGCTTGGGATTCGAACTGATTAACCGCGAGGGTCTCGACCGGAACTTTGCGCTGACCGATGTTTCCACTTCGTCATTCGATGAAACATGGAAACCCGTTTGGGGTGAAGAGGCTGAGATCCGCAACCACTACAACGAACTGTTGGTGAAGATGGAGAAACCCGCAGAGGCTCCGTATTTGGCAGGCGGAAAGCGCGGAAAGGCTGCCGATGTGATGTACATCCGCTTCCGGCTTTACGACGATGGCCTTGGATTCCGCTATGAGTTCCCTCAGGACAATGCCCTTACTTATTTCATGATTAAGGAAGAACTGACAGAGTTTGCTTTAACGGGCGACCATACGGCGTGGTGGATTCCCGGTGACTATAGTACGCAGGAGTATAACCCGACGGAGTCGCGCTTGTCGAAGATTCGTGAACTCTCCGACATTCCCCACAAACGGGGAGGGTGGCCGTGGACTGCTTTCTCGCCAACAGGTGTGCAGACGGCTCTGCAGATGAAGACCGACGAGGGGCTCTACCTGAATATTCATGAGGCGGCAGTGCTCGACTATCCGACCACAAACCTCGACCTTGACGACAAGAACTTCGTGTTCCGTACATGGCTCACCCCCGATGCCGAGGGCGTGAAGGGCCGTATGCAGGCTCCTTGCAAAACTCCGTGGCGCAGTGTGATGGTCTGCACGAGTGCCACTGAGGTGTTGGCATCGCGACTGGTGCTGAACCTCAACGATCCGTGTGTGCTTGACGACACTTCTTGGATTCATCCTGTGAAGTACATGGGCGTCTGGTGGGAGATGATTACGGGCAAGTCAGAGTGGTCGTACACCTACGACTATCCCTCTGTGCAGTTAGGCAAGACCGACTATCGTGCTTCCACACCTCATGGCCGTCATGGTGCCAACAACGAGAACGTGCGTCGTTACATCGATTTTGCCTCTGCCAACGGTTTCGATGCTTTGCTCATCGAGGGATGGAACGAAGGCTGGGAAGACTGGTTCGGCCATCAGAAAGATTTTGTGTTTGATTTCATTACGCCTTATCCTGACTTCGACCTGCCCGCTCTCAACCGATATGCTCATGAACATGGCATCCGCCTCATCATGCACCACGAGTCCAGTTCCTCTACGCAGAACTACGAGCGGTGGATGGAGCAAGCCTATCAGCTGATGAATAAGTACGGATATAATGCCGTGAAGAGTGGCTATGTCGGTAAGATCATTCCCTACGGCGACTATCATTACTCGCAGCCCACCATCAACCACTACCATTATGCCATCACCGAAGCTGCCAAGCACCACATCATGGTGAATGCCCACGAGGCCGTGCGTCCCACAGGCTTGTGCCGCACGTGGCCCAATATGATTGGTAATGAGAGTGCGATGGGCACAGAGTTTCGTGGCACCATCCAGCCGGGACACACCACCGTGTTCCCCTTCACACGACTACAGGGTGGTCCGATGGACTACACGCCTGGCATCTTTGAGATGGATTTGTCAGTGACGGCACCGGGCACGACGGGGCACATGCACCACACGCTGTGCAACCAGCTTGCCCTTTATGTCACGTTCTATTCGCCGCTGCAGATGGCTGCCGACCTACCCGAAAACTATGCCCGTTTCATGGACGCCTTCCAGTTCATCAAGGATGTGGCCGTCGATTGGGACAAGAGTCTCTACCTTCAGGCCGAGCCGGGAGCCTACATCATCACGGCTCGCCATCCGAAGCTGTCAACCTTGAACAAGGCTTCTGAGAGTACTGCCACACTGGCTGATGCGAAGAAAGGCGTGGTGAACAGCGCCACGAAGTTTGTCTATGCCCTGCCCGACAATGCCACGACGGCCGACTTGGCCAATGCCCAGCCTCATGATGTGTGGTATGTGGGCGGCATTACTGATGAGAATGCCCGTGAGGTGAAGGTAAAACTCGACTTCCTGAAGCCGGGCGTGAAATACGAGGCCACCATCTATGCCGATGCTCCGGATGCTGACTACGAGACCAATCCGCAGGCTTACACCATCACCCGCAAAACGGTGAATAGCAAGACCGTAATGAAACTCCGTATGGCACGTGCCGGCGGCTTCGCCGTATCTCTAAGGTCGTTGTGAAATAAAACATCATGACAATTCTGTTACGGTATAATTGTCTTGACATTGGTAGGTTGGTTATGGCCTTTCTGGTCATAGGCATTCATGTGGGGGCCATAACCAACACCACCTATTCACCCCTCTTGATAGCAATCCAGTCTATGGCTGTGCCTTTTTTCTTCGTCTGTTCTGGTTTCTTTTTGCAACACAAAACCATCAGAACTGAACAAGAAAGGCATACCTTGGCTGCCTATCTTCTGAAAATACTCAAGTTGTTCATTCTTTGGCATCTCGCATGGTTACCTATCGATATCATCTTCATTCTGCGTGACAATAGCTTAGGCCTTTTCTTCCGTAACTTGTTTATCGAGGGCGAAACCTTTTTCTCCTGGCATTTGTGGTTCCTACACGGATTGCTCGTAGCGGTGGCCGTCGTTAGTCTGTTGCGCTTTATCAAGGTGCCTCTGCCCGTGGTTTGGCTGATAGGTCTGTTGCTTATGTGGTTGGGCGACGCGGGGCGTAATGGCTTGTTTCAGGGCATGCCACTGGTCACCACTGGCATGATAGTGCGTGAATACGATGAGAAACTGGTCGCACGCCTGCCATTGGGATTGTTGTGTGTGGTGCTGGGTATCCTGGCTGACATCCATCAATATCCCTTAGCCCTGTTGTTGATGGGCGGTGGAATGCTCCTCGTCGTCACATCGGTAAGGCTAAAGGACCGTCCTGTATATTCCACCATCCGGACCAGTAGTATGTTGGTGTATTTCTTACACATGTACTTTGTCGTATTGCTCGTCTTTCTTTATCCCAAACTTCCGCATCATTGTAGCTTAGTATACATAGTCTGGGGAGTCATTTCCATGCTGACATTCCTGACCGCCTATGTTTTTATTCGACTCAGCAAATACAATGATTTCAAGTGGCTGAGACAATTCATGGGGTAGTAAGGATACGTTGGGCAGAGACAAAAAATGAAGGGGCGCATCGGATGATCCCGATATGCCCCTTCATGATTCAATACAGCAAGTGTTTATTTGTATTTGTTCATCTGTTGCTCGCGCTGGCGTTTCATTTCCTCGGCCTGCTTTTGCATGGCCTCGAGGCGGGCGGCCAGACCGCTCTGCTTTTTCGGATTCTTTTCGTTCTCCTTGCGACGTTCCTCGAGGTAGGCCAACAGTTTCTCGTCGTTGGTAGTCTTGCGGAGCGTCCACATGATGGCGGCCGAGAAGAAGAGCGACACGAAGTAGTAGAAGTTCAGACCTGAAGAGTAGTCGTTGAAGATGAAGAAGAACATCACGGGCATGAGGAACATCATCCATTGCATCATCTTCATCTGTTCGGCCTGCTGTCCCACCATCTGGTCCTTCTGCTGACGCATGGTCATAATGGAGTAGAGGATGTTGGCACCGCAGAAAAGAACGCAGGTCAGGGAAATATGGTCGCCGATGGCCCAGAGGCTCTTGCCCCATTCCACGATGGGATCGTAGGTGCTGAGGTCGTTCATCCACAGGAAACTCTCGCCGCGCAGCTGGATGGCGTTAGGCACATAGTTGAACATCGCAATCCAGATGGGCATCTGAATGAGCATGGGCAGACAGCCGGAGAGGGGTGACACGCCGTACTTGGAGTAGATGGCCATTTGTGCCTGTTGCTTCTGCATGGCGTCCTCAGGCTTGTTGTACTGCTTGGTGGCCTCCTCGATTTTGGGTTTCAGTACACGCATCTTGGCCGACGACATGTAGCTCTTTTTCACCAATGGGTAGGTGATGGCCTTCAGCAACAGGGTGATGAGTATCAGCACAATGCCCATGTTCAGACCGAACTTCGTAAGCCAGTCGAACACGTAGAGCGTGAAATAGCGGTTGATATAGCGGATGAGCGGCCAACCCAAATAGACGAGGCGCTCCATCTGCAAGTCTTTGCCGAAGGTGCTCTGCTTCTCGATGCGCTGCAACAGACGGAAGTCGTTGGGGCCATAGTAGAACTCAAACTCCGAGGCCTTCAGTCCCGACGGGTCGAAAGGCGTCTTCAGCTTGGCGCCGTATTGCTTCAGGTAGTGCGTTTCCTTCTCTTGCGGCATAGAGGTCATCAAGGCATTCTCGGCAAAGTTGTCCTTAGCTATCATCACTGCCGAGAAGTATTGGTTCTTGAAGGCCACCCAGTCGATGGCTTCCTTCACTGCTTTGTCCTGCTGACTCTTCGTCTCATTGAGGTAATCTGTACCACCGTCGGTGAAATGATAGGTCAGCGCCGAACGCTGGTTCTCGAACGTGAAGCCTTTCTCTTGCTGGCGGCAACGTTCGTTCCACTCGATATCCATCTGCTTATAGGTGGGTGGGAACAGTCCGTTCATACCCTCGGCGGCCATCGACATGTGCAACAGGTAGTCTTTGCCGAGCGTGTAGTTCATGACCAGTTGTTTGCCGGGAGCAGCCACTGCTGTCATCGTCACGGTGGAGTCAGTTAGGTTCGAGGGGGTGAATACAAGTTCCTGCGTGATGATGTTCACATCCTTACCGGCCAAAAGGAAGTTCAACTGCTGGTCTTTCTCGTCGAAGAGGGTGACGTCCGTGTTGCCCTGATGGTCCTTGAACCCTTTCACTACGGCTTTTGTGACGGTTCCACCTTTGGTGGATAGCGTCAGTTCCAGCTTTTCGTTCTTTAGCACAATCTCCTGAGCCTGTCCGTTCAGGGCAGCATGGAACAGGGCCGTCGTGTCCTGAGCGGCTTCGCTCTTGGCCTGCTCTGCTTTTTTCTGGGCGGCCAATTGCGCTATTTTGGCTTTTTCGTCGGCCTTCTTTTTCTCTACCAATGCGAGGGAGTCTTGCTTGCGCATCTCCTCAATCTCCTCCTTCGAGGGCTGCTGCCACCAGCTGAAACCAATCAGCACGGCAGCAATCAGCACAAATCCGATGATGGTATTCTTATCCACGTTCTTCTTTCTATTACTGATTTACAATATCCTATTTGTTTTCTTTGGTGTTACAGCAACACTTGACGAAATCCATGAACAGCGGGTGCGGGTGCAAGACGGTGCTCTGGTATTCGGGGTGGAACTGAGTTCCAATGTACCACTTCAGACCGGGAATCTCCACGATTTCCACAAGGTCGCTCTCTGGGTTGCGTCCCACACACATCATGCCGTTGCGTTCGTATTCGGTGATGAAGCGGTTGTTGAACTCATAGCGATGGCGATGGCGTTCCTGTATGTGCTCGCTCTTATATATATTAAAGGTACGTGAGTCTTGGCGAAGTGTACACTCATAGGCGCCCAGTCGCATGGTGCCGCCCATGTTGGTGATGTTCTTCTGCTCCTCCATAATATCAATCACGTTGTGTTCGGTCTTGCTGTCCATCTCGCGGCTGTTCGCATCGGTATAACCGAGGACGTTGCGCGCAAATTCAATGACCATCATCTGCATGCCAAGACAGATGCCAAAGGTGGGAATGTCGTGTGTGCGGGTGTAGTGGGCGGCAATGATTTTGCCCTCGATGCCACGCTGCCCGAAGCCCGGACAGATCATGATGCCATCCTGTCCCTGCAGCATCTCAGCCACGTTCTCCTTCGTGATCTTCTCTGAATTGATGAATGTCAGCACAGTCTTATGGTCGTTGTAAGTGCCTGCCTGTGAGAGACTTTCTCGTATACTCTTATAGGCATCCTGCAAGTCGTATTTGCCCACAAGGCCGATGCGCACTTCCTTTGTGGCCTTCTTGCGACGCTCCAGGAAGTTGCGCCACGGGCCGAGGGTCGGTGTCTCGCCGATTTCCATGTCGAACTTCTTCAAGATGGCCGTATCGAGCCCTTGGTTCTGCATGTTCACGGGTACCTCGTAGATGCTGGGCAGGTCTTCGCTCTGAACCACACAGTCGATGTCTACGTTGCAGAATCGAGCCACTTTCTCAAGAATGTCCTGCCCTAAGTGTTTCTCTGTGCGCAACACAAGGATGTCGGGTTGGATACCGACACTCTGCAGTTCCTTCACCGAGTGCTGTGTGGGCTTGGTCTTCAGTTCGCCGGCAGCTTTCAGGTAGGGTACATAGGTGAGGTGTACGCACACGGCGCGGCCTCCAAGTTCCCACTTCATCTGTCGGATGGCTTCCATGAATGGGGCGCTCTCAATGTCGCCGATGGTGCCGCCAATCTCAGTGATGACGAAGTCGTAGTGGTATTTCTTGCCGAGCAGTTTCACGTTGCGCTTAATCTCATCGGTGATGTGTGGCACCACTTGAATGGTCTTGCCCAAATAGTCGCCGCGACGCTCCTTGTCGATGACGGCTTTGTAGATGCGTCCCGTGGTCAGCGAGTTGGCTTTGGTTGTCTGAATGCCGGTAAACCGCTCGTAGTGTCCCAGGTCCAAATCGGTCTCCATCCCATCGACGGTGACATAGCACTCGCCGTGTTCGTAGGGATTGAGTGTGCCCGGGTCGATGTTGATGTATGGGTCGAACTTTTGGATGGTGATGTTGTAGCCTCTGGCTTGCAGGAGCTTACCGATAGACGACGAGATGATGCCTTTTCCCAACGAGGAAACCACGCCGCCTGTCACGAAGATATACTTTGTCTCTGTCACGATGAAAGTTTTTAATAATAAAATTTGGGTGCAAAGGTACGAATAAGCGAGAACAATACAAAATGAAAACCCAAAAATTTTTATTTTTATTGCAGAGCGAAACTACCATCGTTGTCCCGCGGGTGTTTTGTTCTTAACTGACACCAAGCATAGAGATATAGTACGACAGGCATAGAGATATAGAATGACAAGCATAGAGATAATGAATGACAAGCAAAGATAGTGAACGGCAGGCATAGAAATATCAAACGACAAGCTCTGTAATAGCGGTCGGCAGATTTGCAGATAACAAACGGAAAAACATGAAACGTGACAATTGTGACAGAGATTAGATTAGTGTTTTGATATTGTTTCATGCTAACATCTATTATCTTTTGGTTAATTGTGTTAAAAGTGTTAAAATTGTTGTAAGTCTGCAGTAAATACGTTACTTTTGCACCATAAGATATGTGTAATGTAACAAATAATTCTAAAATGCTATAATTATGAAGAACTTTTTACTTAAAAGAATGGCGCTTGCCGCGATCATGAGCGTGGCGGGTGTAGTCGGTGTCCATGC
>Ga0310695_10000448_pt1 | contig 107698 bp, 81 predicted proteins | sample RumenRJG_04DNA_FD_203882 | JGI IMG/M metagenome (GOLD analysis project Ga0310695, IMG submission 203882) | Bovine rumen microbial communities from Lethbridge, Alberta, Canada - RJG_04 (v2) (version 2) | ecosystem: Host-associated > Mammals > Digestive system > Stomach > Rumen | place: Canada...
GTCAGGGAGTGCCTGTTTTTGTTTTCATCAAGAACAAAGATAAAGGCCGTACCATCATGACGATTTTTGTATGCCTCTGGGGGGATGGCAATGGCCTTTTTATTCCAATATACCCTACCCATTTTGGCCTCCTATAATTATAACGATCTAATCTGCTGTTTTGCAGATTAGATTATACAATTATAAAAATATTTTTTCAAGGAAAAAATCAGGCGCAACCCCTTATAAACAAAGGAATTGTCCAAAAAATTAAAAACTAGATTAAAAAATGAGAAAACTGCTAAAAGTTGAATTGAAGACAGAGTTTTAGGGCTATTGGTTGTGTAGAATTGGAGAAAGTCTAGGTTTATAATTACTGCGGTTTTCAGAGAAGTTTACGCTCAAGCATGGTATTTCGCCGCACCCGGCTTCTTATCAGAAAAAGCCCGCAGAGCATCACCGCCAGACAGAAAAACAGGCTTAGGAAGAGACTCCCGGTAAATCCGGCCAGCAGGTATCCTGAAAGACTCACCACGGCAATGAATATGCTGTAGGGCATTTGGGTACTGACGTGGCTGACATGATCACACTCGGCTCCGGCAGAAGAAAGAATGGTGGTATCCGAAATTGGCGAACAGTGATCTCCGAACACCGATCCGGCCAGAGTTGCCGAAAGCACTATGCAGAGATACTCGAAGTTGCCCGGAAATACAGCCTCGAACACACTGATGATAATGGGAATCAGAATTCCAAAGGTACCCCAGGCAGTACCAACTGAAAACGACAGAAAACCGGCCAGGACAAACGCAAACGCCGGCAGCAGCGCAGCAGTCATTCCGTTATCAGCCGAAATCAGGGAACCAATGAATTTCGGTGCCTCCAGAAGCTCTCTCGTGATTCCGGAAAGAGTCCAGGCCAGCATCAGAATGATTATGGCCGGCAACATGTTCTGAGCCCCCCTGACCGCATTCTTCATAAAATCTGCCAGCGTGGTGAGCTTTCTCGGAATGTACATGAAAAAAGCTGCCAGAAGTCCGGAGAGGGCCCCCAGTATCAGGGAAAACGAGGGATCCGAGTTCCCCATGGCCAAAGCCGCCGAATGAAAGGCATCTCCATCCTTCCAGAATCCTCCGGTATAGAGCATGGCCAGCACCGTGGACGCTATCAGGCAAGACAGCGGAACCAGAATATCGGGAATGCCTCCGGAAACCTCGGACTTATTGCCGGTATCCGGAGAAACATGAGACTCTTTTTGTCCGGCCAGAATTTTCTGATGCCTGAGCTCCGCCCGGCGCATGGGCCCGAAATCAAAGTCCAGAGCAATAATCAGAAGCACAAAGCACAGACAGAATATGGCATAGAAATTCCAGGGAATGCAGGAGATAAAAATCATAAAGGGAGTTTCCGGCACGGCTTCGGTAACCAGATTCGAGCTTACCGCCACCGCCCAGGAAGAAATCGGTGCAATAATGCAGATGGGGGCCGCCGTGGAATCAATGATAAAGGCCAGCTTTTCCCGGGAAATCCTTTGAGAATCGGTCACCGGTTTCATGACAGTGCCCACCGTAAGACAGTTAAAGTAATCGTCTATGAAAATCACAATCCCCAGAAACATGGTGGAAAACAGGGCCTTTCTTCGGGTTTTCAGTTTCCTGCGGGCCCAGTTTCCGTACTCCCGAATCCCGCCCGAAGCGTTGATGACGCTGATAAGAGAGCCCAGAAGAGCGCAGAATATCGCAATCTTCAAATCGAATTTTGCAGTCAGTATTTCCAGCGATACCTCTGCGGGACGAATCAGAAAATCGCCGCCTGACATAAAGGTGTAAATCAGAACTCCGGACAGAATGCCGAATATGAGGGACGAATACACTTCCCTGGTCTTAAGAGCCAGAATAACCGCCAGTACCGGCGGCAGCAGGGATAAAAAACCGGCAGCCTGAGGTTCCATATATAACTCCTTGTCAAAACCGGAAGGTTCGTTTGTAACAAAGTCCGAACGGAAATCGCCCAAAACCGGAAATGCAGTTCCGATCCGGGATTTCCAAAAACGCTATTTTCCGGAAAGCTCCCGGGCCGGTCTGATTCCGGAAGCCATCACAGCGGGAATCACCGTGGCCGCAAAGCTCATGAATACTGCAATTCCGGCCACGGCAGCCGCATCCCTCCAGTGAAACTCCGTGGGTACAAAACCGATAAAATACACATTCTGATTCAGCACATGGAATCCGAACAGCGATTCCAGTCCTGAGACGATCTCCGAAAGGTATATCGCCGCGGGAATACCCAGGGCAATGCCGGCGGCAGCTCCGGCGCAGCCGCTTATCGCCCCCTGCACCGCAAAGGTCTGGATCACCGCCATTCTGGAATATCCCATAGACAGCAGAATGGCCACCTCGGAACGCTTGTCGTTTATGGCCATTATCAGACTGGACACGATATTGAAGCAGGCCACGGAAATCACCAGGAACAGCGCCAGATAAAGGATGGATCTTATCATCTGAATATCATTGTAAAGCCGCCCCTGCACGGACATCCAGCTCCGGACATACAACGATGAGGCGGAGGTCCGATCCGCAAGATACCGGGCTCCTTCAAGACATTCCGTTCCGGCCTCGAAAATATTCGCGGTTCTGTAGGCAATGTTGTTGGCGGAGTCCTCCGAAAGACCGAGAATTTTTCTGGCAGCGGTGATGTCCATGAACGCCACGGCGGCATCCAGCTGCCCCCCGATTTCCAGAATCCCCGCCACCCGGAACGGTGCCGAAGCAGGAGCCTCCGGTCCGTTTTTGCTCCTGGTCCCGGCGGTGTTGTGTCCCGCCGTCATAAAATCCACGTTATCGCCGATCTTAACCCCCAGCTTCCGGGCAATCCGGCTTCCCAGCACAATCCCGGACTTTTTATCACCAGACTCTGCTCCGGGATCTCCGCTTCCGGATTCCAGAAAGCTGCCTTCCCTGATGAAAGGGCTCAGTCTGAGCACCCTGAGCTCCTGATCCGGATTTACGGCACGAACCTGCACCCCCTTGTAAATGCCGTTATAGGAAACCAGTCCGTTAATGACAATTTCCGGACTGGCCGCCTCCACCGCGGGACTCCCTTCCAGAATGGCGGCCTTTTCAGAAGCGTTCAGGATATATTCCCCCTCGGCAGGATAGATTTCCGCCGCCGGAATAACACCCAGAACCCGGTACCGGAGCTCTCTCTCAAATCCGTTCATGGCGGAAAGACCCACCAGAACGGCAATAACCCCGATGGCCACGCCGATACCGGAAGCCCTGCTGATAAAGCCTGACATCATGGTCTTTCTTCCGGAGGAGGAGAATCTGAACCCGATTAAGGCAGGAAGCAGCTTGTTCATATCACTGAATAACCCCGTCTCTCATGGTCAGCACTCTTTCAAAGCGGGAAGCCAAATCCCGGTCATGGGTCACCACCATCATGGCGCAACCGGATTCCTCCCTGAGCTCCAGAAGCAGATCGAAAACACTGCCGGCGCTCCTGTGATCCAGATTTCCGGTAGGCTCGTCGGCCAGAAGGAGGTCCGGTCTGTTCACAATGGCCCTGGCAATGGCCACCCGCTGTCTTTCTCCTCCTGAAAGCTCGGAGCTCCGGTGATACATACGATCCTTAAGTCCCACCCGTTCCAAAAGCACGGTGACTCTCTCGGTGATCTCGTTCCGCGACACCCCGGCAATGAGAAGAGGCATGGCCACATTTTCAAATGCCGAAAAATCAGCCAGAAGATGATGAAACTGATACACAAAGCCCAGATGCCGGTTTCTGAAGGATGACAGCGCGGCCTGATTCATCCGGAACAGATCCTGTCCCCGGAACAGCACCCTTCCCGAGGTGGGGGCGTCAAGAGTTCCCAGAATATGAAGAAGCGTGCTCTTGCCTGATCCGGAGGCTCCCACCACCGCAGTCATTTCATTGGCGTCAAGGCTGAAATCCACTCCCCGAAGCACACTGGTCTCAATGTCGCCTTCCCGATACACCCTGGTAAGCGCGGTAACCTCCAAAAGCTTTTTACTGTCCATTCTGACCGATTCCTCTGTCCCGCTGTTTTCACTGATCATGCTGTTTCCGCCGTTTCTGCCATTGCCCTGCTGACTATTCATATCTCAGGAACTCCACCGGACGGGTACGGGAAGCCCGGAATGCCGGATAAAGAGTTACCAGAAAACTCATCATAACCGCACTCATGGCAATAATCAGCACGGAAAAGGTATCCACACGCACCGGAATGCCCGCCATGGCCCAGAAATATTTGTATAATCCGGTGAGCCGAAGCGTGGCGCCGATATGGGTTGCCAGAAATATGCCGAGTCCGGTGCCCAGGCAGGTACCGATAATGCCGGACACCGCCCCCTCAACCACGAAAATCCCCATGATGGTTCGGGATGTCATGCCCATGGTTCTCAGAATGGCGATTTCCTGAAGTTTACCGGCCACCACCATGATAAGAGCGGAAAGCATGTTGAAGCCCGCCACGACTACAATCAGGGCCAGCATCAGGGTCATCATGAACTTTTCCATGGCGACGCTCTGAAAAAACTCCCCCTCGGTTTCACGCCAGTCGGCGGCGATTTTAAACCCCAGACTCTCGGCATCCTGACGCACCCGTCCCACCTCGTAGGGATCGCTCAGCCACAGACGGAACCCTGAAACGGAATCCCGGGGATACCTGACAAGCTTCCTGACATCCTCCATGTTTGCCAGAATCATGGCTGCGCCGTCCGAGGAGGATACACCCAGATTGTAAACACCGGAAACCGTGAAAAGCCGCTGCACCGGTTCCCGTCCGAACGGTGTATGGCGCACTCCCGAGGTGGATATAATCCGAACCCTATCCCCGGGCAATACAGAAAGTCCATTGGCCAGCTGTGAGCCCATAATCACCTCGAAGCTCCGGGGTTCCAGACTGGAAAACGCCTCGGATCCGGCATCGATGCGCAACATGTCATGAACCGGGTACTTATCCGGAGAAATACCGTAAAGTCTGGCGCCGGTCAGGGTGTTTTCCCCCTGAATCAGCACTTCCTCGGAAATTTCAGGCATGGCGGCAGTTACTCCGGTGATGCCAAGCACCCCGCTCATGTTGGCATTTTCGGAAATGGTTCCGGAAGGGCCGGTAATCACCAGGTGCGGCACCTCGGAAAGCACGCGCTCCTTGAGGTCCCCCTCCAGACCGTTCATTACCGAGACCACAATGATGAGAGCCGCCACCCCCAGCATGATTCCCAGCATGGAAAAAAAGGCAATTACGGACGCAAAGCGGTGCCGTCCCGACGAAAACGCATAGCTGAGACCTATTGAAAGGAAAATAGGACTGTAGATCTTTCTTTTCACAAGAGACCTGCCTTAAAAATCCTGCCGCGGCAAAACAGGGAATCGCAACAATCCCCGGCGCTATTCCCTGTCCGGGGTCCGGCCCGATGCCGGATTATTTCCCGCAGTCAGAATTACCGAAAAGCAAATAACGAAAGATTATAACTGAATTCCCCGCCGGAGTCGTTTTCCCGGCGAAATAAGAGTTAAAAAATGCGGGGGCGGCACAGAGAGATGCTCCTGTTTCCGAAAACTCCGCAGGGATATTTACCTCCTGACACTGATATTGCCGGTACCGGTGTCAGCACGGTTTCCGCTGCCGATCTTCCTGCTCCCGGACCCGGGCATCGCTGCGCTTTCTTAAAAAGTCCCGTTCCCGGGCAAACACCATCTCCACAATGGCATCCTCATCCTCCGGACGCAACCTTGTAAAGGAGAAATGCCGGACTGTTCCGCTCTCCGCGGCCTCATCCAGTACCGCATAGGCATAAACGGCATTCCCCTGCTCCGGGAAATACAGTCTGACCCGGTAGTAATCTCCCGGCTTTCCGGGAAAACTGTTCCCGAACACCCTTTCAAGCTCTGATTCGGAAATTCCGAAACCGCTCCCGCCGAAGGAGCAGGTACGGAGAAGATTTCTTCCGGATATCATTTCCTGAACAAGAAGCCTTTCCAGACGGAGAATCTCCTCCCTCTGGAGGAGCACCAGTTCCAAAAGCGCCTCGAAATGCTTTCCCTCGGCCGCAATTTCCCGGGAACACCGCCCCGCCAGATCCGGAAAACGCCCCCTGAGCCGGAAAAAATCCGGGACCTCCTGATCCAGACTTACAGCATCCGGAACGGTACCGGCATCCGGAATAAATTCCAGTTCTGCCGAAATGCTTAACGGTATTTCATGAAGCTGTCCCATGGCATCTCCTTTGTTGATTCTGCCGTACCTTTCCGATATTCCGGTACATCCGGGTATCCCGGCATCACGCCACCCCGACCGGCACGCCCGCCATTATATCAAATCCCCCGAAGCCGCCGCCCGGACCTCCCTCCGGGAAACCGGATTCGGGAGCGAAACCGCAATCTTCCGGTATCCGAAAAAGCATACCCGGGCGTGAACTCCGAACGCCGGAACGCTTAATTTTAATTCTATTTTCAGAAGACAAAGTGTAAAATACAGCACCGGGCCGGGAGATTAACAAAGCGACACTGCCTGAGGAACTCCCCGGGCACTCCTGACCGGCAAGTCAGGGCATGCGCATTACAGCACATTGCAGCTTTTAGTGTCCGAACTGGGACAGGGCTCTTAGTGCAAACCGGCCAATAAGTGTACAATACCGGACGCGGAGCAGGATCCCGGCAATAATTGATGTCCGCCCCGAATCCTCTCCGGAAATCCCCCGCAATCCTGCCGCGCGGAGGAGTCCCTTATCCCGGCCGGAAGGAAAATCTCCGGACAGGAAAAGAGACGGATAATTGTCAGCATAATGACAGGCAGGGTATCGTCAGGATATCACCACGGGTCGGTTTCGGCTCCCTGGTAAATCCATAACGGTTCTCTATTGTTTTTGCAAAGGAGTTTTATAAATGTCTGATACTGCTCAGAAGACAGCCATTCTTTCCATACCGGGTATGGATCCCATAGAGCTGCCCATACTGAAAGGAACTCTCGGTCCTGAAGTTATTGATATAAGAGCTCTCGGATCTCATGGATACTTTACCTATGATCCCGGCTTTGTCTCTACAGCATCATGCAAATCCCACATTACTTTCATCGACGGTGCCCGGGGCGTGCTCCTCTACCGGGGCTATCCCATTGATCAGCTGGCCACCCAGTGCGACTATCTTCAGGTATGCTACCTCCTGCTGAACGGGGATCTTCCGGACAGCGAGCAGTACCGGGAATTCCGGCACCGTATTACTCACCACACCCTGGTGCATGAACAGATCAACTCTCTCTTCAAGGCCTTCCGCCGCGATTCCCACCCGATGGCCATCATGTGCGGCATTGCCGGGGCGCTTTCCGCGTTCTATCATGACTCCCTTGACATTTATGATCCGGAGCAGAGAGAACTGACTGCCATGCGCCTTATCGCCAAGATGCCGACTCTGGCGGCCATGTCCTACAAATACTCCATCGGACAGCCGTTCATGTTCCCGAAGAACTCCCTGAGCTATGCCGGGAACTTCCTGAACATGATGTTCGCCACCCCGTGCGAGGACTACGAGGTTAATCCGGTAATCGAAAGAGCTCTGGATCGGATCTTCATTCTTCACGCCGACCACGAACAGAATGCCTCCACTTCCTCTGTGCGCATTGCCGGTTCCTCAGGTGCCAATCCTTACGCCTGTATCGCTGCCGGACTGGCTTCCCTGTGGGGCCCCGCCCACGGCGGCGCCAACGAAGCCTGTCTCCGCATGCTGGAGCGTATCGGCACCGTTGAACGCATCCCGCAGTACATCGCCAAGGCCAAAGACAAGAACGATCCGTTCCGCCTCATGGGCTTCGGCCACCGGGTTTACAAGAACTACGACCCACGTGCCAAAGTGATGCGGCAGACCTGCCACGAGGTTCTGAACGAACTTCATATCACCAACCACCCGCTCCTGGATGTAGCCATGAAGCTGGAGGAAATCGCTCTTCACGACGATTATTTCATCGAGCACAAGCTGTATCCGAACGTGGATTTCTACTCCGGAATCGTGCTGAATGCCATCGGCATACCCACCAACATGTTTACCGTAATCTTCGCACTGGCCCGTACCGTAGGCTGGATCAGCCACTGGATCGAAATGAACGAGGATCCTGCTTCCCGTATCGGAAGACCCCGTCAGATCTATATCGGCGAAGCGGAAAGAGAGGTTAAGCCGCTGGATGAAAGACAGAAGTGCGTTGTCTGCCATCCCGCGTAAATGATGGCCGTTAAGGCTTCATAAAACCAGAAAAGGGCCGGAGCAAAAACTCGGGCCCTTTTTTGGGACATCAGCCAAAGTTTCGGAAAGAGGAAATTCAAAAAATCCCCGCCCGGCATTACGTTATCGATGGCCGGACGGGGATCTCCAAGAAAACCTCAAACTGTCAGAAGCTCTCTCAGCCCTGAATGTCCTCTTCGGGTACCGGAGGTGCCTTCTATTCGGGAGCTTCCGAAGCAGGAGCTATCTCTTCGGAAATTACGGATTCAGGTGCCGCATCCTCTGCCGCGGCATCCTCGTCGGAAGCATGCATGGCGGACAGTGAAGACTGTACAGATTTTCCGGGCTTCCTTACCCTGTTAAGATCATTCAGCCACTTCTCGGTTTCCTCCTGATTCTGCACCTGGAAGAAGAACAGATCCTCCTGAAGCTTCCGGTAAGCATGCAGCTTATCGCAGCGATGCGTGTTCACATCATTGGAGACCGCAATATATTGTTCCATAAGACCTATGGATGAAAAGCTGTACCCGGTATTGTTGCTGAGAACACAGGCATATTTGCCGGAGGCCGGCACTCCCATGTCCCGGTTAAAGGCAAAGCTGAACTTGCAGTTCTTGCTGCTCTGAAGCATATCACAGCCCAGGGTGTAAATATCCCTGCCTGCCAGGGAATGCGCCATCAGAGTCGGCATAATATCCTTGTGTGAACCCCAGCGGTCGGGAACATAGATATCCCGGGAAAGCTTATAGTCATCCGGAAGGTGCAGATAAAAGGGAACCATATATCCCAGCACTGACTCCACCGGATGCCGGCTGTAGCCGATACCCCGAAGGTTGTGATCTCCGGTGGCAGCAATAATGGTACGGGGTCCCAGTGCCTCATCATCCTTAATCCTGGTAATAAACTTCCCCAGCTCGTTAAGAGCATACTTGTAGGTCCCGAAAATCACCTCGGTGTTCGTATACGGGAAACGTCCCCGCACATCAGGTGTCAGAGTCGGCGGCAGGATGCCGGAATTTTCCGGAATACGATAGGGAGGATGATTGGTAACGCTCAGAATTACCATAAACATGGGGCGGGGCTTTCCTGCGGAATCTGTGCTCCGATCCTTACTGAGAACACTGAACGCCTTGTCAAAGGTATAGCTGTCATCTACACCCCAGGTACCAAAAGTGGCATTCGGGTAATCCTCCAGAAGACTTGCCTCGTCAATAACCCGATCCACCCCCTGTTTCCTTAGGAAATTACCTATATTGCGCCAGCTTTGGGAGCCGCCGGTAACAAAAACAATCTCATAGCCAGCCTGCTTGTAATGCTCGATAAAGCTGGTAATAAACCGATCACCGGAATAGGAGGCCGTGGACAAAGAAGGCGAAGGCACTCCGAACAGGAGTCTGGACATGCTGTCCATGGTACCATTGCCGCCGGACAGAAAATTCAGCCAGAAATAATCCCCAGATTCCCCTTTTATATGGGAAGCCATTTCACCCACAGGATTCCACTTCCCGGTACTGGTGATCATTATATGCCGGCCCCAGCTCTCCATAACAGCCAGTACAATATCCGGAGGATTGCCAGCAATATAATCAGCACGAGGAAGAGTTTCCTTAAAATTCTTAAATGGTTCAAGAGTATTGATCTCCGCTATTCCCGACTTTCTGAAATCCAAAGCCAGATCCTCAAACTGCACCCGGGGAATTTCATCCTGCTTCAGATACCATTTCCAGGCCCAGTAAAAGTTTATCGGTCCGTTACTGACTCCCATATTAACAAGAGCGCTCCGGGACACGGCCGTATGCTCCATGCGAAGCGGCAGTGTTCCCAGGGATCCCCGGAGAAAGAATCCATAAAGAACAAGACAGATCACGGTTCCGGTAGCCAGAAGCGGCACTCCCATTCTGACATGACCAACGGTATTCCGAAGCTTCATGTAAAGCCAGGGATGAAGCCAGTGAATAAGAAGCGCGCTGGTAAGCAGGAAGACCGCAAAGCCACCCAGTCCCCAGTACACCGGATAATCCTCGACAAGGGTATTTATCACGGCCTTGGGCGATTCATCGCCGAAGGAAAATATAAAGGCATCAATAGGGCGATCGTAGGTCCTGAAATAGAAATAGTTCACTACCGTAAGCGCCGCCAGACAGCCCTGAGCCAGGAAATCGAATACCCAGAATAATTTCTGATAAAGGTCCGCTGCGGTTCTTCTGAAACAGAAAAGAGCCAGCACCGCTGCCGGAAGATACACAAAGGCAATGGCCTTCAGATCAAAAAGCAGCCCCACCCGGAAAAAGGCAAACTTTTCAGATGCGGACAAAACGTTAAATCCGGTTCCCATAAAATCCCTTATGAGAAAAAACCGTCCTGTCCACAGCACCAGAAGACCAATCAGGAACCCCAGAAAAAACCTGACTACCAGAAAGCGCATAAACTTGCGGTAACTGATTTTGCTGTGGTCACAAAAACCGAAAAGACCCAAGGGAACCTCCCTTCTTCATCATATGGAATGAGTATCTGTCAACACTGATCATACAATATTTGCCACTTCATACAAACGGAAGCTGTCTGATATGTGAGTCACAAAAAACAATATTACAAAACAGCGACACCGGGCATGATGCCCATTACATACACATTCATACTATCGAGACCATTCAGGCATCATGTCGCTGAAGTTTTCCACTGCCAGCCGCCTCCTGAATCCAAAAACATGACCGGACCTGAATCCGCGCCACGAAAAAGGGAAGCATTGCTGCTTCCCATGCCGTTATTGACTTCTCAAAAAGGACCCGGACTATGAAAAAAACACCGGATCCGGTTTCGAAATTACAGAGAGTTCTTGGAGCCCAGCTCTTCGAAGGCTTCCTGGAGACGGGCAATCATGCCTTCCTGACCCTTTCTGAGCCATACACGAGGGTCATAGTACTTCTTGTTGGGAGCGTGTTCGCCCTCAGGGTTGCCAAGCTGCCCCTGGAGGTAGGCTTCCTTGTCCTTGTAGTACTGGAGAACGCCATTCCAGGTGGCCCACTGGGTATCGGTATCGATATTCATCTTAACAACACCGTAGCTTACTGCATCACGGATATCCTGGGCTGCAGAGCCGGAACCGCCGTGGAATACGAAGCTTAAAGGCTTGGAGCCGGCAGGGAGACCCAGCTTTTCGGCCACGTAGGCCTGGGAATCACGAAGAATGGTGGGCTTCAGCTTAACGTTGCCGGCCTGGTATACCCCGTGAACATTGCCGAAGGAAGCGGCAATGGTGAAGTTAGGGCTGATCTTGCTCAGACGCTCGTAAGCATAGTAAACGTCCTTGGGCTGGGTATAGAGGGCGGACTCATCCTTGCCGGAGTTGTCAACGCCATCTTCCTCACCGCCGGTGCAGCCCAGTTCAAGCTCGAGAGTCATGTCGATCTTGGCCATACGCTCCAGGTACTTGCAGCAAAGGTCAACGTTATCCTCAAGAGACTCTTCGGAAAGGTCAATCATGTGAGAAGAGAACAGCGGCACGCCGTGCTCTGCATAGTACTTCTCACCGGCATCCAGGAGTCCGTCAATCCACGGAAGCAGTTTCTTGGCGCAGTGGTCGGTGTGCATGATTACAGGAACACCATAGTATTCGGCAACGTTGCGGGCATGAAGAGCGGCGGAAATGGAGCCAAGAACCTGAGCCTGCTGGCCTTCCAGCTTGAGGCCCTTACCGGCGATAAACTGAGCACCGCCGTTGGAAATCTGAACGATGACCGGAGCTTTGGCGGTACGGGCTGCTTCAATTACGGCATTGATGGAATCGGTACCAACACAGTTAACAGCGGGAATGGCAAAACCGTTCTCTCTGGCAACTTCAAAAACCTTGTTCAAATCCTTTCCGGCAACTACACCAGGCTTAACAACATCTAAAATCTTAGTCATTTCGACATTTTCCCAAAAATTGATAAAGAAACTTAAAAGAAGCGGGAGGATAAATCCTCCCGTGGAACTGCATTACAAAAATCAGGCCTTTTCGGCTGCGCGCTTTTCAAGAATCTCCACAGCAGGAAGCTTCTTGCCCTCGACGAATTCAAGGAAGGCACCGCCACCGGTGGAAATGTAGGAAATCCTGTCAGTTACGCCGTACTTCTGAATAGCGTTGATGGTGTCACCGCCGCCGGCTACGGAGAATCCTTCACTTTCGGCAATGGCTTCAGCCATGGCCTTGGTGCCTGCACCGAACTGATCGAATTCAAATACGCCTACCGGGCCGTTCCAGAGAATGGTCTTGGCATTCTTGATGGTGTTGCAGATTTCAGCCATGGTCTTCGGACCGAGGTCGAAAATCATATCGTCATCGAGAACATCCTTGACGTCCTTGGTTTCGGCAGCGGCACTTTCGCTGAATTCCTTGCCTACAACCACATCGACAACCTCGGGGATCTTGGTCTCCTTGGCAATCTGGGTGGCTTCATCAACAAGATCATTCTCGTAGAGAGACTTGCCCACCTTGTTGCCCTGAGCGGCAATAAAGGTATTGGCAATGCCGCCGCCTACGATCAGGAGGTCAGCGATCTTGGAAAGAGAGTGCAGAACGGTCAGCTTGGTGGAAACCTTGGAACCGCCTACAATGGCAACCATCGGATGAGCAGGATTGTCCATGGCCTTGCCGAGAGCCTCAAGCTCGGCAGCCAGTAACGGACCGGCACAGGCAACCGGAGCGAACTGGGCAGCGCCGTAGGTGGTGCCCTGAGCACGGTGAGCGGTACCGAAGGCATCCATCACGAATACGTCGCAGAGAGCGGCATACTTCTTTGCCAGAGCTTCGTCGTTCTTCTTTTCGCCCTTGTTGAAACGGCAGTTTTCAAGAACAACAACTTCATTCTGATTTACTTCAACAGGAGTATCAAGATAGTCCTTTACCAGGCGAACCGGCACATCAAGAAGACCCTTCATGTACTCAACTACCGGCTTCAGGGAGAATTCCTCGTTGTATTCGCCTTCGGTAGGACGGCCCAGATGGGAGGTAACCATAACCCTGGCGCCCTTCTCGAGAGCGAGCTTGATGGTCGGCAGCGTAGCGGTAATGCGCTTGTCAGAAGCAACCTTGCCATCCTTTAAAGGTACATTCAAATCTGCACGAATAAGAACCCGCTTTCCAGCCAGATCCAAATCAGCCATCTTGATAATAGACATTGTGTGATCCTCAACGGAATAAAAGAAAAAACCAAACCGCACCCGAGAAGAGATATCTCCGCAGGCACAGGCTTATTCAGACTGAGTTTATTCTACCCCATTTTGCCCGCCGTGTCTTTATTCGCAAAGAAATTATCCATTCCCCGGGAAAGGGGCATAACGGCAGCTGTGAATTACAGAAGTTTTCAGAGAATTTCCGGACCAGCCTGCTGAAAAAAACTCGAAAAACACCTGAAAAACATCTCGGAGAAAGCGATCCGACCTTATCCGGACAGAACCTGAAAACAAAAAAGGGAGGATTTTTTCATCCCCCCTGTACCCTGTCAGCCCGGGACAGATTGCCTCGGGCCTGCCCCTGTCTTAAGCTGCCGGATCTGCCCTGAGACTTTCCGGCAGCACGCGGCTTTCAGTCAAACATGCTTTCTGCCAGAGAAACGGCATTATCCACGGTGAATCCGAAATACTTGAACAGCTTGTCTGCCGGAGCCGACTCTCCGTAGGTATCCATGCCGAGAACCTTGCCGTCCAGCCCCACATAGCGATACCAGAAAGAGGATACCCCGGCTTCAATGGCCAGTCTCCTGCGACAGGATGAAGGCAGAACACTCTCGCGGTATTCCGCACTCTGGGCGTCAAAGACTTCGGTGCAGGGCATGGAAACCACCCGGACGGACTTACCGTCATTTTCGATAACGTCGGCAGTCTTCATGGCCAGCTCCACCTCGGAACCGGTGGCGATAATAATCAGATCCGGATCCTCGGAACCGGCACGGAGCACATAGCCGCCCCGGGCAATATTCTCAAGCTGCTCCGGAGTGCGTTCCATCTGCGGCAGGCCCTGTCTTGAAAAAATCAGAGCGCTGGGACAATCCCGGGATTCTACGGCCAGCTTCCAGGAAACTGCAGATTCCACCTGATCGCACGGTCTCCAGGTATTGATGTTCGGAGTCAGTCTCAGAGAGGAAATCTGCTCCACCGGCTGGTGGGTGGGGCCATCTTCACCAAGGCCGATGGAATCGTGGGTGAACACGTAAATTACCGGCAGCTTCATAAGAGCACTCATCCGGACCGCATTCTTGGCATATTCCATGAAAATCAGGAAGGTGGCGCCGTACGGAATAAAACCGCCGTGAAGCCAGACGCCGTTCATAATGGCGCTCATGCCGAACTCGCGCACCCCGTAATGGACATAGTTGCCGGAAGCGTTGTCGGGAGTGATGGACACGGAACCGTCAAACATGGTGAGATTGCTGGGAGCCAGATCCGCAGAACCTCCCAGGAACTCGGGAAGCATGGGGCCGAAGACGTTCAGAGTGTTCTGACTGGCCTTTCTGGTGGCAACCTTTACCGGATTGGCCTGCAGCTCCCTGATGTAGGCGGCAGACTTTTCAGCCCAGTCTTTCGGGAGCCTGCGGGACAGACGTCTTTCCAGCTCGGCGGCCAAATCCGGATATTCCTTTCTGTAACCCTCGAAAAGCTTCTTCCAGGCTTCTTCCTTTGCAGCTCCGGCTTCTCTGGCATTCCAGGCGGCATAAATATCCTCGGGAATCTCGAAGGGACCGTAATTCCAGCCCAGTTTTTCCTTTGCCAGCAGAATTTCCTCGTCCCCCAAAGGCGAACCGTGGCACTTCTGGGTTCCCTCCTTATTCGGGGAACCGAAACCGATTACGGTCTTGCAACAGATAATGCTGGGTTTCTCCTTTTCGTTCTGCGCCTGTCTTACAGCCTCGGCCACGGCCTCGGGATCGTGTCCGTCCACCTTCTGCACGTGCCAGCCGTAGGCCTGGAAACGCAGTGCGGTATCCTCGGCAAACCAGCCGGATGTCTTGCCGTCAATGGAAATTCCGTTGTCGTCCCAGAAGGCAATAAGCTTGCCCAGCTTCAGGGTGCCGGCCAGGGAACAGGCTTCATGAGAAACACCTTCCATGAGACAGCCGTCGCCCATGAACACATAGGTGTAGTGGTTTACCACATCATAACCGGGACGGTTGAACTGAGCTCCCAGAACCTTTTCGGCCAGGGCCATGCCCACCGCATTGGTAATGCCCTGCCCCAAAGGACCGGTAGTGGTTTCAACGCCATCGGTGTAGCCATATTCGGGATGTCCCGGGGTACGGGATTTAAGCTGTCTGAAATTTCTGAGATCATCAAGGGTCAGATCATAGCCGGAAAGGTGCAGAAGAGAGTACAGGAGCATGGAGCCATGACCGTTGGAAAGCACAAAGCGGTCTCTGTTAAACCACTTCGGATTGGCCGGATTGTGATTAAGAAAATCATGCCACAGCACTTCAGCAATGTCGGCCATGCCCATGGGGGCCCCGGGATGACCGGAATTTGCCTTCTGAATTGCATCCATACTGAGAGCGCGAATCGCATTGGCCATATCTTTCTTTGTAGCCATCTCTGTTAACTCCTGAAAAATAAAAAAGCGGCACCCCTGAGGCCTGCCGAAAAAATCCCGAAAAAAGTTCCCGTTATTGTATCATGATTTAAACGGCTGTTTTACAGTTCGGAGATCATGTCACTGATAATACTGCTCTCCGATATCCCGCACTTTTCTGATGGCAGCGTCATAATCAAGCTCCAGCACCTGATCCGATGACGGAGCTTTCCGTTCCAGCACCCCGGTTTCGATAATGTTCTGATTAAGCCACAGAGGCATATCCTCAAGATATCTGTCGGAAATCGAGCTGTCGGCCGGGATTATGAGGCGCATGCGGTTTGAATAAACCGGACCGTAAAAAATTCTGTTAACGCCCTCTTTCATATGGGCAATCTCATTGCGGATCTCAATCTTGCTTTCCGCCGGAGCATTGTTGTTAAGCTGGGTAAATTCCACCACCTTCTGCCGGTAGTCAAACCAGTAGTTGTGCCAGATTTTTCTCTCACCGTTATTAATGGCGGAAAAGAAGAATGAATACACAACGCTCATGTTGTAATTGAAGGTGGCCAGCCGGAGATTGCGGATGGCACTGGACTTGTCCCCGAATTCTCCGAAATACATAATCCCCTCATTTTCGGCTATCTCGCACCACTGACAGTTGTCAAGAGAGCCGTTAATAATGTCAACGCCGTTGTCCCGTATCAGGTTTTCGGCGGCTTCGGTTCCCAGAGAATGATCTCCCTTTATCCAAACCAGATGAACCTTGGCAAACGGATTCACCCTTTGCACCCCCAGAGCAAAGGCATTCACCGAACGATCCTTGTTGTTATGATTAATCTCAGAAATGTACCCCACATGGCCGGTTTTGGTCATCCGTCCGGCCAGGAGCCCCTGCAGATACTTGATTTCGTAGGTGCGGGGAATGTAGTTTATGACATTGTTTTCCCGGGAATCACCGTCATACATGAAGAAGGTGACCGCAGGATAGGCCCGGAAAAGATTTCCGAGTTCCACATCATAAATGAAACCGTGAATAAAAATATGATGATACCCTTTGGAAACATACTCGCTGACAATTCTGGCAATATTGTCAGTCCGGGCATTCTCCACCACGGCAAGCTCAATTGCCGGAAAATTCCGGGCTGATTCCACAAAACCCCTGAGATGCAGATAGTTTTTCTTGTCAAGCTGCGACAGTCCCTGCTGAATCAGCAGAACCTTTTCGGTTCCGCTGTCGGAATAGTAACTTTCCCGATAGCCGTCACCGTGCCCCATGGAGGAACTGTAGCCGTCTATGATGAACCAGAGCATCACCGAAAATATCGCAGCATTTATGCACAGAAAGAGAATCCGTCTGTCATACTTCATAGCTCGTCAACCCCCTCCGCAAACCAGTCGATGCTGTACATGACATACAGAGGATCCAGCTTTTCTCCCTTCTTAACCCGGAGAACTCCGTTATTGTCGTATATCGGTCCGGTAAACACATCAAAACGGGACTGCACCATGAGATTCACAATCTTGTCCATTTCCGTCAGAGCCCGATCCGGAAGAAGTTTGTAGTTCACATGGCGGATTACCGTGTTTCCCGACTGAAAATCCACCCACTGACTCCCTGCCTGAAACATCCCCTCGTTAACGGAAGATATAAAGTGCTTGTAATAGACTCCCCAGCGCCAGGAAGCCTCGGCCAGGGAATTCTCGCGATAATAGTGCCCGCCGTTGCTGCCGTAGGAAATGCAGAGAATGCCGGCATGATAACAGAAGAAATCCACATCATCGGTGTCTATGCTGTGGGTAATGGCCTGAATCTGCGGATACCGGTGATAGAGACGCCTGATGGCATCCTGAATCTGCTCGTGGTCATGCCAGGTATTGGCCATTGCCACATGCACCCTGGCATCCGGACGCACATACCGGAGCCCCATGGCAAAGGCATTCACGTCCCGGTAGGTCTCGGGATTACGCTCCGAGGCAATGAACCCGAATTCCGGAGAATCCACGGCATATCCTGCCAGAATTCCGGTAATGTATCTGATATTGTGCATCTTGCCGCTGTAGGAAAGCAGATTCGGCCGCTGCTCCACCCGGTCATCAAAAATTCCGGCAAAGAAATACTGGGGATACTGCAGGGACTTCTCGTTCACACAGACGGTGAACTCATAGCTGGGTGCCATAATAAGCCCGCCCTTGCCGTGAGTGGACTCCACAAAACGGTCAATATAATTGACGCACTTCTGGTAATTAACATTGTCATGAATTTCAGACTGGAGTCCCAGATGATTCACCGCCTCAAGAAGACCGTCAATATGTGCGTCGGCCCAGGAACTGTCGCCTCTGAAGCCGTTAACCAGGAGCATTACCATCACCTTCTGCTTTGAGGCCAGTTCATCCTCGATAACCACCTTGGTCTTAAAGTCATAGTAAAACAGAATCAGTATTGCCAGTCCCATGACAATCAGGGAAAGCATAATCGCCTGAAGCTGATAGTATGCAGCAAACTCTTTGGGGTTCTTCACGCCTTCTGCCCCTCTTCTGTGGTATCACATCTGTCTGTGAAACTTTCGTCCCGCGCCAGAAGCTTTTCAAAATCCTCCAGGGGCATGGGCTTTGCATAGTAATAGCCCTGACAGTATTCGCAGCCCAGTCCCCGGAGAATCTCCTTCTGTTCATAAGTTTCGATACCCTCCACCAGGGTGTGGATATTGAAGTGATGCGCAATCGAAATGATGTCCTTGATAAGAAGAACGCTCTGAGAACGCTTTTTGCGGACATCAATGCGATCAACGAAGGACTTGTCGATCTTGATGATGTCGAACGGCATCAGAGAAAGATTCGAAAGTGAGGAATAGCCGGTTCCGAAATCATCCATGGAGATCTTGAAGCCAAGCTTCTTGATTTCGCGCAGCACCTCCTGCACATGCCGGACATCATCAATGGTGGCGCTTTCGGTAATTTCAATGTCGATATATGGAACCAGATCCTCGGATCCCTGAATCTGACGCTTAAGCTCGGTAAGCAGATTGGCGTTCATGAACTGAACCTGAGAACAGTTCACGGAAATGGGAATCTGCCGGTATCCCAGATCTTTCCAGCGCCGCTGACATTCCAGCACCTTTCTGAAAACAAAGTTGTCTATCAGGGCGATGGAACCGTTTCTCTCAAAAATGGGGATGAACTGATACGGCGGCCGGATCCCTTCAAATTTGTAGTTCCACCTTATCAGGGCCTCGGCACCGTAGAGCCGGTTGTTCTTGAGATCATACTTCGGCTGCAGATAAACCAGAAACTCTCCCCGCTCAAGAGCCGGCTGGAGCTCGTGCTCAATCTGTTCGGATCTGATAATCTCAAGACGCATGGCCTTGTCATAAACAGTGATGGTATGGCATCTGATATTGAGAGCCTTCTGCGTAATGGCGATGGCGCAGTTGTCCAGATCATAGTCCAGCCGATCCCCGCCGGTCTCGCTGACAATTTCGTCATCGAAAACGCAGTTGTTGATTCCGGCAACAAAATAGGCCTTGAAATCCACCCCGGGGATGGTTTCCAGATCCTTCAGGAACTCCCCGATATAATCCCGGACATACTGAATGTCGGCGTTACGGTACAGAATTACAAAATAATCCTGAACCCGGGCAATAAACACATCGGGATCGGTAACCCGCCGGAAAATTTCCGCAGAATGAAGTTCAATTCTTTCCGTTTCCTCAAAGCCGTAAAGCCGCGTTATGTACTGGCGGTTCACCATCTCCAGCTTTACCAGAAACAGATCCTTTCCGTCGAAGCTTCCGGCAATGAATTTGCTGAACACCTCTCTCAGCCGGGCCTTGCTGAACAGTCCGGTAACTTCGTCCTGATATGCCAGCTTGTAGATTCTCTTCTGATTCTGGTTAACGGTAAACTCGTAGCTCAGAAGAAGAATGAGGAGCACCAGAATGGTGGCTACCTCCACCACCAGGAACATGCCCATCACCACCCGGGGGTTGTTGTTTACCACATCCACCGGAATCAGCATGGCATAGCTCCAGCCGTCAAACTGGGTGGGAGTAATGGAAAGATAGTGCTCGGGGTAGCGATCCACCTTGTAATTGTAAATCTCGTTGACGTTCTGCTCGATGATATTCTTCATCTCTCCGGGAGAGGTGACCTGGTAACGCTGGCTGAGAACGTTAAAGGTAAAGTAGGGCAACAGTCTGCCGTCCGTGGAATGGTTGACATAAACCACGTCCGAAAGATTGTAGAGCAGGTACGTCATAACCGTTCTTTCGGTTTTGATGAAATTATTTCCCCGGTTCAGATATTCGATAAGCTCATCATCGGAGGAACGGATGAACATGACATACTTGATGTAGTCGCCGCTGTACACAGGCACCGCAAAAATAACGTCATAGCTGCCGCCGGAGATGGAGGGGGCAATGGTTACCACCGAATTTCCCTGAAAGGCTCCGGAGATTTTCTGAAAGACGTCCCGGGAAACCATATCTCCGTGCAGGGTAACACCATGGATATCCACCACTCCCACGGTGGAAAAACCGGTGACGTCGGTAACACTCTGCAACGCCTTTATGGAACTGCTGCCGCCGATGTTTTTACTGTCCCCCAGCGTGAGGGCCACCGACTTCATGGCATCCACAATGCCGGCAAAGCTCTTATTAATGGCCTCGGTTTCAATCAGCGACTGTCTTACAAAATTTTCCTTGACATCACTGTACATAACCTCCCGGATCTTGTTCTGAAACACCAGGGAAACCACCATAAGGATAACGGTCATAATAACCACTATTATGACGGTCTGACGATAGTTGCGTAAATCACTTAGGCGAAACATAGAACAATTCCGGGGAAAAACAATTCCGGGATGAGAGTATATCTGAAAAACCTTTAAAATAATGTTTTTCCGGTCATGAAATGACTGGAAGCCGGCACGCCGATCTGCCGGCGATCACAAAAAACGGCACAACTCTCTCAGATTACCCGAAAAACGGAAGCGCGTGCCGTTTCCCGGGGAAAACTCCCCCGGGGCAACGCATCAGAAGTTGGATCCGTTCCAGCCCCAGTCGGAAACCGGGGTGTAGGTAACATACAGGGCCCCGCCGTCAACCCCGTAGTCTCCTGTAAGAATCCGGGTAATCTCCGCAGTCATTCTGGAATAATCCTGGGATGAGGCACTGCCGTACAGGCTTACAGCCACAAAAGCTCCGTCCGGACGTTTTTTGCCGGCAAACCAGAGATCGGCATCATCGGAAATCGCCACCATAAGATAGCTCTCAGGCTTGTGAATAATCGAAACTGCTTTCCCGAGCGCGGATTTAAGATTCTCCTTCTGGGAATCGGAAAGCTTTCCGGCAACTCTGACATCAATAAAAGGCATAGTCATTCTCCATAACAACAATCAGCAAAGACAGGGAACACCTGACGCGGTGGCGCATTCCGTAAAACTCCGAAAATGGCAATTCCCTTTTGAAGCCCGCTGGCACGGCCTTCATTATCGGAAAATTACCACCGTTTTTCCAAAAAAAGCCCCGTCTGACATACCCTGTTTGTGTCTTACTTCCCGAAATCTCCGGCCTGCCCGTTTTTTTTTCGGAAAAACCGGAGCAGGTCTTTTCGTGATAAAATCCCGGCAGAAAAAACGAATGCCATCAGGATTATCCCGGTCTCCCCGGATACTCCGGCAAAATTCAGGAGAAAACCATGACCAGATTATTTACCTCTGAATCGGTGTCGGAAGGACATCCCGACAAAATTGCGGATCAGATATCCGATGCCGTGCTTGACGAGATTTTCAAGAGCGACACCGAGGCCCACGTTGCGTGCGAAACTTTTGTAAAAACCGGAATGGTACTGGTAGGCGGTGAAATCACCACCTCCACTTGGGTGGACATCGAAAGCCTGGTTCGCAAAATCGTCTGCGATATCGGCTACAACAGTTCCGAGGTAGGGTTCGACGGCAATTCCTGCGCCGTGCTGAACGCCATCGGCAAGCAGTCACCGGACATCAACCAGGGAGTGTCCCGGGCCGATCCGAAGGAGCAGGGAGCCGGAGACCAGGGACTCATGTTCGGATATGCCTGCGACGAGACCGATGTTCTCATGCCGGCTCCCATAACCTATGCCCACCGGCTGGTAATGAGACAGGCAAAGCTCAGAAAGGAGGGAGCCGTCAAGTGGCTGCGTCCGGACGCCAAGAGCCAGGTTACCTTCGTCTACAACGATGACGGCTCGATTCAGGGAGTTGATACCGTGGTGCTGTCAACCCAGCATTCCGAAGAGGTGGCGAACAAGGAACTTCACGAATTCGTAATCGAGGAAATCATCAGGAAGACCATTCCTGCCAAGTGGATATCCCCAAAAACCAGATTCCTTATCAACCCTACCGGACGCTTCGTAATCGGCGGCCCCATGGGAGACTGCGGCCTTACCGGACGCAAGATCATCGTGGATACCTACGGCGGTTACGCCAGACACGGCGGCGGAGCCTTCTCCGGAAAGGATCCTTCCAAGGTTGACAGAAGCGCCGCCTACGCCGCCCGCTATGTGGCCAAAAATATTGTGGCTGCCGGACTGGCCTCCAAATGCGAAATCCAGATCTCCTATGCCATCGGAGTGGCCAAACCGGTTTCTCTCAGTATCAACACCTTCGGCACAGGCACCATCCCGGAGGAGAAGCTTATCGCCCTGGTAAACAATAATTTTGATCTGAGACCCTACGGAATCATCGAGATGCTGAAGCTGAAACGTCCGCTCTACTTCAAAACCGCAGCCTACGGGCACTTCGGAAGGGAGGAATTCCCCTGGGAGCAGATCGACCGGGCAGAAATTCTGAGACACGAAGCCGGCAATCTCTGAAAGCCCGCCCAGGCATAAAACAGGAACGGGCGGAAACGGAAGTTCATGTCAGAACATTCCGGTTCCGCCCGCCTTGTTTTAGGAGCCCCCGGTTTTATCCTAGAACCACTTCCTGTCTCAGTACGCTTATGCAATCAAATCTGTTCCAGGTTTCGGTGCGCAGCAGTTCGGCAATTTCACTGTGCGACATGCCGTGAGGATAGAGAACCACATAGCTGATATCCCCTTTCCGCACATATTCTTTTTCGCCAAAAGGAGTATATCTGGTGGCCCCGATACTGATGAGGGCATACTCCGGAAAGCCCGTAAGACCGAGATACTCGGAAATATTCTCCTGCGGGCCTTCATCCTTCTGATTGTTCATCCGATCCCGAATCCAGGAAAGGAGTTCCCCGTACATGTAGCTGTAACCGTTAACGGCGCTGTCCACCCCGTATTCGTAAAGAATACCGTCTCTTTTGAGAAACGAGGCGATCCGGTATCCGGCAATATTCCCGGACGGCGAAAAGGAATCAATTCTGATCATGTTGGAGGAAAAACCCTTGGTGGCGGCCCCCCAGTTTTTCTTGGTGCTGATCTTCACCGCCCCGGGACGGCGGATGGAACAGTCGTTATAGGCCCCGAAATATTCCGGAAAAAGTTCCCTGACCCGCCGGTTTTCATCATATTCGATGCGGGTAAGAACTCCGACCTCGGGCTCCGGCTGCAGGTTCGCATCCGGTTCCCCGGCCGGAATCCGTATCTCGGAGGAGGACAGCGGAAAGACCTTCAGAAAGGAATCCGCCATTTTTCCGGAAGGAAAAGGCAGATAAAACGGAAAAACCGCCTTGGGTGCCCGGACATCGGCCACCTTTACATCCTTAAAGCTTTCCAGTTCCCCGGCCTGTTCCAGATGTCCGGCGAAGTTTCCGGCAACTCCCAGCCCAATAACCTTTGTCAAATCCATAAACCGCTCCTGAAATTCTCGTATACATATTCCGATGTCACTATTCTACCCCGAAAACCATGCTTTCGGGACAGCGTTCCGGAACATCCCCGGGTTCGGAACGGTTTCGTGCGGCCCCGGAAAAGCCTGTCTCCGATCCCCTCACCGGAAACAGCAGCACATTTTGAAAGACGCTTCCCGCCACCCGATCATTTTTCTGAAAAAATCCTGTTAGAATACATGTAATCAAGCGCAACATGGATGTTTTTTTTGTTATGAATGCCTCCTCGAATCTTCCCGCAAACCTGCCTCTCGGACAGCAGATCCGTCCTGACAATTCCCGGATCCCGGTGCTCAGGGACGGTGAAAAACACTATCGGTGCCTGGATCCGGAAAACCCGGCGGACTTTCCGTACAATCCGGGACTGCTCTGCCCCGTTTCCCGGGCCCTTAACAGAGATACTCTTGATATCAGAATTCCATTTGCCGGTTACGATCTCTGGCATTTTTACGAGCTCTCGTACCTGGATCCCCTGGGACTGCCTCAGGTGTTTACCGGAGAATTCATCATCCCCCAGGACTCACCATACCTTATAGAATCAAAATCACTGAAACTCTACCTTAACAGCTTCAACATGACCGTAATCAAAAGCGCGGCGGATTTTCAGGAAATAATCCGCCGGGATCTCTCAAGGGCGGCCGGCAGGGAAGTACGTGTCCGAATTTTTCCGCTGACCGCAGATCCGACACCGGAACTGGTCGTGCAGTATCCCTCGGGCATTATTCTGGAAGACGAAATCAAATCCCGGAGCGAGGAACCGGCACCCATAGACTGCTACGAGGTTAATGCGGATCTTCTTAAGCAGGATGCCGGCGGAGAGACTGTTACGGAAACCCTGATAACCCATCTCCTGCGCTCGAACTGTCTCGTGACCGGACAGCCGGACTGGGGCACTCTGGTTATTTCCTACACCGGAAGACGTCTTGATCACGAAACGCTTTTAAGATACGTAATATCCTACAGAAATCACCGGGAGTTTCACGAACACTGCGCGGAACGCATTTTCACAGATCTGGAAAATCATGCCAAGCTTGAATTTCTGGACGTTCGGGCCTGCTATACCAGGAGGGGCGGCATTGACATCAACCCCCGGAGATGCTCGAGAGAGATAGCTCCCGACAGTATCAGACTGGAAAGACAGTAGACGCGATTCCGATGCCGATTTAAGGAGAAAACGCCATGCTTCTCGACAGTTTTCTTTTGGCCGTGCTGATTCCGGCCTATCCCCTGCCTCCATCACAGGAGATTCCGGATCCCGTGCGCATCAGCGCCATGCAGGAATTTACGAATCCCTACAAATGCTCCAGAAACATCACTGGCTACATGAACGGTCTCGGTGCCAGGGATATTTTCAGAAAACCCGACAGCGAAATTGAAACCGATCTGCACCATGTATATTCAGACCTCTGGATTCTGAGCATGAACGTCGGTTATTCCTGTCATATCGCTCAGGATCCTCCCGGAAACGACAAAAGCAGCAACAAATCGGAAATTCTGAAAACTCACATCGGCGACACCTCCTCAGGATATCTGATGAGCTACTACAGCTATAACAGCCTGAGAGCCCAGATAAGCCAGGAACCTGTATCCCGGGAAAGCATCCGGAAGCTCCCGGAATATACTGAACTTTCCAAATCCGGTATCCAGAATTCCGAGGAAAAACTCGCCTTCAATCTTCTGGATCTGACTCTCATGCTTCAGGAAAACAGCATTCTGGATGCGGAAAAGCTCCTGAAATCCGTACTCCAGAAATCCTCTGAAAGCAGCATATCCCCGCATATACGGGCGGCAGCACTGCTTCAGGCCTACTACCTTTATGACTATGCCGGAGAAAACGAACGGGCTCTCGGATACCTGGAGGATGCGGTGAGTGTTCTGGACTCCCCTTTCTATACCTACACCAGGGCACTCATCTCACACAAGGCAGCCAGAGCGTTCGAGGAGGAGCATAATTATAAGAAAGCCATGTACTATGCGGAAATATATCTCCACACCATGGGCAGCATTCCCTCTCAGTCCCGGAACTATCTTCAGGCGCTTATCGAATTCAGCGACTATTGTCTCCTGGAGGGCAAAACGGATACCGCCTTCATGGTACTGCGCCGGGCAGAGGGACTGGCGCAGTCAGCATCCTCCGACAGGCACACTGCGGCCATTGCCTATATGAAGCTCGGCAGCGTCTATGCCATTAATGAGCGCTTCGGAGATGCCAGGATTTATACAGAAAAAGGCTGCAGCATCCTCAGAACCGAAAAGGAAGATCCGCCAAAGGAGCTCACTGACTGCGAAATCGGACTCCTGGACATCTACATAAGGGGACATAACGGCGAAGCAGCCCAAAATCTCGCCAAAAAACTGAAAGTCCGCATCCCTGACATGACAGAATCCCAGAAAAATCTTTACTACCGAAAAGCCGCCGCCATCGAAGCCGGACACCGCAATTACCGTGATGCCTACGAGATTCTCCGTCATGTGGTTATTGCCGGGGAAAACCGGGAAAACGTCCCGGCCGCCGGCAAAAAGCAACTCAAGGATTCCCTGGACAGCTCCCCGAGCTCCGGAAACCGGGATATCGGAAACGTGGTGTCATATCTGAATGAAAGCTATCTGTTCTACCCTGCGGCCATTTCCTTCCTGATTTTTCTGATGCTGTGTCTGGTGCTCATCATTGTCAGCAACCGCTACCTGAGTCTCAAAAAGAAAATTGCCCGCCTGAATATAGACCAGGACACTTCAAACGCCGCCCCTGATAAAAGAGCCTTTCTCTCGTATATCACGGAACTGCGCATGGATTATATTCCGCAGCAAAACTACACCAGGAAGAATCCCCGGCCGCTGGTACTGGATGAAAAGCTGATAATCTGCTTCTCGGTACCCGGATTTGCCGGTCTTTCCGTAAGCCGCGGCAGCAAATACGCCTCTCAGATAATGCAGATATTCTTTCAGGCCATGAAGCTCAGATTTCCGGCAGATCTCCTCTTCCAGCTTTCTGACACGGAATTTATCACCGTTCAGAAAATTAATTCCGAAAAGGTCATCTCGGAAACCATGGAACATTTTTTCCACCTTCTTGAAGAGGTTCTGGACGAAATCCGGATGGAATTCTCGGTAACTGCCGGGATTATCAACTACCCGCTCCTCATGAACGATCCCTATCGCCTCCCTTCCGAAAAAATTCTGGAGGTGATCCTCACGGCGCTGTCAGGAGCTCAGGAAATTAGAAAGGCTACCGGTAACAACGCATGGGTGAAGATCAGACCTAAATCCGCCACCATAAGCGACTTTGAAGGCGATGCCCGCCAGAAAACCATTGACGGTATTATCAAAAAGGAAATTCACGTCATTAATTCAGAGCCGGGCTTTATCATTGACTGGAGAAGGCTTGACGAAGAAAACAAATACTGATTTCGAAAATATCCGCACCTCACCATAATCGTCAGGCACAAGGCATCTGCAAAACAACAGGACTGAAAAACAAGGAGGAAAACAAAAGAAACAGGGAATAAAGAGAAGAAATCCGGAGTGGTACGGGAAAAGAGACTTGAACTCTTACGCCTAGGGCGCCAGAACCTAAATCTGGTGCGTCTACCAATTCCGCCATTCCCGCAGAATGGGGTGGCTAGGGGGAATCGAACCCACGACAACTGGAATCACAATCCAGGGCTCTACCAACTGAGCTATAGCCACCACTGAACGAAAGCAAGATAACCACTTTGAATGGCGCACCCTAAAGGACTCGAACCTTTGACCGACCGCTTAGAAGGCGGTTGCTCTATCCACCTGAGCTAAGGGTGCCCTTCAAGGGATGGTCGGTGATGCAGGATTCGAACCTACGACCCTCTGTACCCAAAACAGATGCGCTAGCCGGACTGCGCTAATCACCGCGGAATCATCGCTTAACGGGGGTGAATGATACAGGGTTAGCGTTATGCCGTCAATAAGTTTTTTGATTTTTTACACATTTGCTGATTTTTTAACCGGAAATCCCCCTTAAAACACTGCATTTTGTACAATTATCGAACAATATGCCATAACCAGGCGCTTTCCGTTCAATATTATCCGGCTCCTGAGGCGGCAATCAGCCGTTTGAGATAACACAAAAACAGTGCCGCTCGCGATAAAAATCACTCCTCGAACAGGTCCCCGAGCAGGATTACATTGGAAAACACATTGCTGTATTCATTTTTCTTAAGGCCGAAAGTGGTTACCAGGGTATTTCTGATAACCGTTTTCGGAGACACATATTTCTGAAGCAGAGATTCTCTGTTAAGAAGTGTCCTGTAGTATTCATTGTTTACATCATACTCACCGCTGTAAAACTTCAGTTCGCACATATTGATCACGTTGTCATTTCTGATTATGAGGAGATCAATCTGTGCCCCCTTCTCGTCATCAGGCCTTTTGGACCACGCCGAGGCTCGGGTAATCACCCCTGAAATACCCAGAGATTTTTTAAGCTGTTCAACATGATTGAAGCAGACATTTTCAAATGCCAGTCCGCGCCATGCAGATAATGACCGGGCAGTGGAATTCTGCTGCCAGAATAGCTCATTACCGGACTCATGTTCCTTCAGAAAACGAAGATAAAAAATACAAAACGGATCTGTCAGCTTGTAATGAGGCTCGCGCCTGCTGAATCCGAACGGGACATACTTAACCGCAAAATCGCTTGCAACAAGAGCCTTCAGGCCTTTTGAGATTCCTGCTCCTTCCGAAAGATGCAGCTTTTCGATAATCTCCTTTCTGGTATATCCGGCATTGTTTTTGCTCAGCAGATTTACGATAGATTTTTCACATTCCGGATTTGCAAATACCGACGCAAAAAGTCTGTCATATTCATCCTTTAATTTTGCATTTTTGGCAAAGACGATGTTATCGATATTCTGAGCCAGGCTGAACTCCCCGTCTACATACCTCATATAGTAGGGAATGCCTCCAAAAACCATGTAGCTCTGCACAATATCGTATCTGGAAAGCCTGACATTGTTTGATTTGTAAAACTCCTCGCATTCAGCCAGGGTAAAAGGGGCCAGCTTTATTTCACAGGTAACACGGTCGTAAAGACCGCCATGATCATTGATAAGATTATCCAAAATCCAGGAGTTTGCGCTCCCGCAAACCACCAGCATGAAATTTTTACAATGACAGGCCCAGGTATTCCAGAACCCTTCAAAAGCCTGGACAAATGATGAACGCGGAGTATCCAGCCATGGCATCTCGTCAATGAAGACCAGTTGTCTTGAACCGTCATCAATTTTCTGAAGATGCTTTTCAAGGAGAAAGAAGGCATCAAACCAGGACTTTGGTTTTGCCCCTTCTGTCATCCCGTGCAGAAGCAGGGACTTGTAAAAGTGCTCCAGCTGCTTTTTTAACTGACCTTTTGCGTCGCTGACATCAGGAGCAAGCCCGGCATGTCTGAAAGTAATCCGTCCCGCAAAGGTTTCATCCACCAGAAAGGTTTTTCCGACTCGACGCCGTCCGTAAATTGCCACAAATTCCGCACAGCTTCTGTCATACAGCTTGTTTAATTCCCGGATCTCTTTTCTGCGCCCGATCATAACAGCTCTCCGAAATGCACATATTTTGAGGTAAAATACCATTTTCAGTATTTCACCTCACTTTTAGAATCATAGCTTACGAAAGTAACAGTCGTCAATGAACCCCCGTCAGATTTCAAATCTGGCTGTTCCGTCGTTCTCTCATTTTTCCCCGTCAAGTCCTCCAAAAAAACGTGTTTATTATGAGGTGAATACTGTTTTTATCATTTCATCTCATATTAAAAATCATAATCCTGCTGATACCGGAGGTGTTAACAGCTCATGATGGCTTCATTATTCAAAAACAGCGGAATAACCTCCCGGATCATCCTTAACAAAATTCCGGAATCCCGTCTGATGCTATACAATATCTGTCAAAACCGTTCTTCTGAATTATTGGAAACCCAGCCCCTTAACATCAATATGGATTCAATTGCATCTCTGGCACCGGTAGTTGCCATCCTATGCTGTTCCGGAATTGCCGCGGGTTTTCTCGCCGGACTTCTCGGAGTCGGCGGCGGAATTATCTTTGTTCCGGTATACTACTTTATTTTCACCGACTGGTTTGCCATGGCTCCGGATGAAGCCATTGTTCTGGCCACCTGCACCTCTCTGGCCACCATGATCCCCACCACCATGGCCAGCAGTCTTTCCCACATCAGACATGACAATTATCTCCGGGAACTCCTTTTCAGATGGCTTCCCTGGCTTTGTGGCGGGGTGGCTGCGGGAACCGCGCTTTCACATTTTTTCGGAGGAGGCTGGCTCTCCACCCTGTTCGGTTGCATTCTTCTCTTCGCAGCCTGTAACCTGATATTTTTTTCAAAGGCCCGGGGAATTTTTACCGAACTTCCCTCAAAAGGGTTTCAGGCCTTTATTGCACTGGGGATATCCTGTCTTTCCGTAATGCTGGGAATAGGCGGCGGGACTCTTACTGTTCCGTTCCTTTCCCTGTTCCGGGATATGGACACAAAAAAAATTGTCGGTACCGCTTCGGTTATCGGGCTGATTGTCTGTCTCCCCGGGGCCGTTATCACGATAATAATGGATGTCATTGATGTCCTGAAACTTCCGGAAAACGTTTATACTTCATTTAACAATGCTCCGGCACTGACCTTCGGCCATATCTGCTTTCCGGCAGTTTTATGCGTAGCTCCCTTCGCCATGCTTTTTGCTCCGCTGGGGGTACGGCTTAACCGGAAACTGCCGCCTCACATCATCAAAATCATTTTCGGGATTATGGTGGTATTTACCAGCATCAAAATGCTGATGTCCGGCGGCTGAAAATGTGATGTCTGATAAAACCCAATTCCGGGAACAGCCGGAAAGAGCAAGGATACAAGAGAAAAAATGGGAAAGAGAAACAGGGAATGAGGTTAATTGCCTTTCTCTGATTCCAAAAGCTGATAAACCCTGCCGTAAACACCGGCACCGAAATCCGCGTTCTCGGGTTTCCCGGTGGCACGATGCACCATAAAAATCACCGGAAATTCCACCTCAAAAATCCGATCTCCGTAATTTTCTTCCGCTGTCAGAGCCGCAATTCCCCGAAGATACCGGATCTCTTTAAGAGTCCGGCGATCCGCATCCGGGAAAGCCGCGGGAGACAATCTTCCGGAGAGCAGCCCTTCGTATTTGTGAAGTCTTTTCCCTCCGAAACGCGCCAGGAGGGCATTATGAAGCCCCGAGGCATTTCCCAAAAGCCGGAGTCTGGCCTCGCAGGTTACAAAGGAACCGGATTCCGAAATCTTCCGGAATCCCGAAAACTCCGCCTGAGGAAGATCCTGACGCGACAAAAGCTCGTAGCTGAAACTGTATTTCAGGAATTTTTCCACCTGAGCCCCCTGACAGAGATCCGCGGTATCAGAAACACACCCGATGAGACAGATTCCGGCCAAAACAGGAAAAACATTCCAAAAAGCCCGCAAAGCGGGGAGCGGATTCAGTCTCCGTCTCCTGACAGCAATCATCCCTGATTTTCTCCGTACATTCCCACGCCTCCGATAAATTCCGGGAAAAACAAAAAAAACCGGTTCCGCACCGTTTCAGACTTTTCTCGAAGGCACATAGGAATTATAAGTTCCGAATACCGGTCTTCATAATTCCGGAGAAAACTATTTTCAAGGCTTCCGAGCCAATTAACATTTCTCGCCCCCCGTTCTCGTTACCGTCCCTGTCATCACTTCTCATCTGTTTCATCCGTATTTATCAAATGGATTTCAGGATGTATAATTACGGGCATTCATTAAAAACCATTGATCCCTCCAGGAGAAATTTCATGACCGCACAGATTATTGACGGCAAAGGCATTGCAAAGTCAATCAGGGAAGAGCTAGCAAAAAAAGTTATCAGACTTCAGGACGAGGGCAAAAGAACTCCGGGGCTGGCAGTGATTCTCGTAGGCGAGGATCCGGCATCCCAAATCTATGTTAACAACAAGAGGAAGGCCTGTCAGGAAATCGGTTTTATTTCCAAATCCTATGACCTTCCCGCCGATACCACCGAGCAGTATCTTCTGGAGCTCATTGACGGTCTTAACGACGATCCTACCGTTGACGGAATTCTGGTACAGTTGCCGCTTCCGAAACATATCGATTCCACCAAGGTTATCGAAAGAATCAGGGCCGACAAGGATGTGGACGCCTTTAATCCCTACAACGTAGGCCGACTGGCTCAGAGAATTCCCTCTCTCCATCCGTGCACTCCAAAGGGCATTATGACTCTCATAAGAAGCACCAGGATCGATCTTCTCGGCAAAAATGCTGTAGTTGTAGGTGCTTCCAACATTGTAGGTCGTCCCATGACTTTAGAGCTTCTCCTGGAAGGATGCACCGTAATCACCACTCACAAATTCACCAGAGATCTGGAATCATTTGTAAGACAGGCCGAAATTCTGGTAGTGGCCATCGGCAAACCCAATTTTATTCCGGCGGACTGGATTAAGGAGGGGGCCGTGGTAATTGACGTGGGCATTAACCGTCTTCCTGACGGCCATCTTACCGGTGACATCGAAAAGGCCGCTGCAGAAAAAGCCTCCTTCATCACTCCGGTTCCGGGAGGTGTCGGCCCCATGACTATCGCCTCTCTTATGGAAAACACCATGGAAGCTTACGAGAAGTACCATTCCTGATTTGCCGATCAGATTTTCCGAACCTGAGTCCGGGACTCCTTCCAAAACTGCAAGGCCTGATCGTTCGGGCCTTTTCTGTTACTGCACCCGACACTTTTCTGATCTTCCCGTTCTGACATTGCAAAAGGCACATACAAAAAAAACGGCAGGAGTCTGAATCCGTGCCGTCTCTTAATACGTCTGTCTATGCAAAAATCCCTAATCCGGAAGGAATTTTCTCCGCTACAGGTTTATCACCTCAAAATCCGCTACCGGGCTTACATCGGCAGTATAATCAACACCGGCCACCCCGAAACCGAACAGCTTAAGGAAATCCTTCTTGTACTGATCATAGTCGGTCTTTTCTCTGAGATTCTGAGTGGTGATTTCCGGCCATATCTTCTTGCAGGCATCCTGAACCTTCGGATCCAGCTCCCAGGTATCCATTCTGATACGATCGCAGTCATCCAAAGGGAATTCTCTGTTGTTAAGTGCAGTGCTGAACAGCCGGTAAATATGATCAATTACCTCTTCGTGCACCCCCTGCTCCTTCATAATGCGGAAGCAGATGGCTATGTAAAGGGGCATAACCGGGATCGCGGAGGATGCCTGAGTGATTACGGACTTTAGAACAGCCACATTAGCACGTCCGGAAACAGGAGCCAGACTGGCGGTAATGGCATGAGCCGCCCGATCCAGATCCTCCTTGGCCTTGCCCAGAGTGCCGTGCCAGTAAATCGGCCAGGTAAGTTCGGTGCCGATATAGCTGTAGGCCACGGTACGGAAACCGTCAGCCAGAACACCGGCTTCGGAAAGAGCCTTGATCCAGAGCTCCCAGTCCTGACCGCCCATAACCTTTACGGTATCCTGAATTTCCTGTTCGCTGGCCGGCTCCACGCTGTCCTGGATGATTTCGTCCTTGTTGGTATCTACCGCAGTGGTGGAGTAAACCTGCCCGATTGGCTTCAGGGATGACTTTACGGTTTCTCCGGTGCCCGGGATGGTCCTGCGGGGTGAAGCCAGGGAATATACCAGTAAATCAATCTTTCCCAGATCATTCTTAATCAGTTCGATTACCTTGTCGCGGCAGGCATCGGAAAAGGCATCGCCATTGATGCTTTTCGCATAAAGGCCCTTTTCATGAGCGGCGGCATCAAATGCAGCCGAATTATACCAGCCGGCAGTTCCGGTGCGTCCTTCGATTCCCGGCTTTTCAAAAAACACCCCGATGGTGGCAGCCCCGGAACCGAAAGCGGCACTGATGCGGGAAGCCAGACCATAGCCTGTGGACGAACCTATTACCAGAACATTTTTAGGCCCGTTCTCAATTTTGCCGTGAGATTCCACATAGGCAATCTGATCTCTGACATTCCGGGCGCATCCGGCAGGATGGGCGGTGGTACAAATAAATCCACGAACTTTCGGCGATATAATCATGTTTCGTTCTCTTTCTAATCTAAACTGTCCCGAAATTAATCTGACAGAACAGGTTCCAATTAAAGACATCTGGCTGAAAACAGACCAGCATTTCCTGAGGGGAATTTTACACTCAGTTGCCAGGTTTTAACACTGGCACCGGACAATATCCCGCCACGGATCTGATTTTTGCCATGATTTCCGCCTTCCAGAAAAAAATAGAGTATCAGCCCCCTGTTGCCTTATTTTTTAGATGCTAACAGATAACCCTGACGTCGGTTTACTGATAATTATTCCCGGAACCGCACAAAATTCATCAGGTACCTTATTTATGGTAGAATGCAATATGGAGTTTTTTTGTCAACAGTCAGGCTCCTGAAAACATCCGGGATTACGCATCATGGCCAACAAAAAGTATTTGCTGTTCACATTACTAGTTCTGATAATCCACATTGTCCTGGCCGTGATCTATGCCGACAATCAGGTCATCGGAAGCAGTCAGAACCTGCTTCTTACAAATGCCTATGATGCGCTCTACAACGGCAAGTTCAGTTCCTTCGGAGATACCTTTCCGGGGATCGGTCCCACCCCGGGAACCCTGCCGGTACTGCTTTCCTATACGGCTCTGGCAGTCTGGGACACCCCGCTTTCCATAATGGCGCTGATTATCATTCTGCGCATTCTGGCATTTGTTATTCTGAGCGCCTGCCTGAAAAAGTACTTCAGCAACATCACCATGTGCTGGTTTTCGGTATTGTTCCTGCTATCGCCGTTCATCCTCTATAACACCACGCTCACCCAGGATGCTTTTTTCCTTTTCGGGGTGGCTGCGGTGACCTCATCATATGTGATGCTCAGAAAGGCCACTTCCTTCCAGGATATTTACAGCAGAGAAATTACCTTCACCTACGACCGGAAGGGATGGACATTTTTCGGAACTATTGTCATGGTTCTCGGTCTTTTCTGGTGCGTGGAAGTCGATTATCTGGGACTCATCATGCTGTTCCTGACGCTGTTTATGTATATGAGAAGGCTGCTGACCTTTTCATTTACGGGAGCCGCCATCGGATTCTTAATCGGAGGAATGACAATCTATCCGTTCCTGCAGGAACTAACCTCCAACAGCACTCTTACAGGGCTTTATGCCGCAGACAAGGATCATCCGGTGATGTACGGACTCACCAATGTCTATCCTCTGGCAATTTCGGTTTTTGATTTCCTGAGACTGGGAAGCACCAATTTCTCACATTATCTGGTAACGGAATTCAATGCCGGTTTTGTTACCGGGGAACCGGTATCACGCGCTCTCAACACCATCTGGGTGGGCGTGCTGTATGCAGTGGGGGGAATAACTCTGCTTCTCAATATCGCCTCCTGGTCGGTGGCTGTCAAACAGTGCTTCCGGATAGCCTTTAACACTCAGACAGTCCCCAACAAGAAGGAGTATCTCTGTCTCGTCTCCTTCTACACTTTTTTTGCGCTGGTGCTTACTGCAGCCGTTTATTCGGACAAGCTGCCTTTTGTCACTCTGGGAGCCATTCTGCCGCTGGCGCTGATTCCGGCACTGACCATTGTCGACGGACACCGGCAGAACAACACCTCCGCGCATTTTGCAATTCTGACCGGCGCCATCATTTTCCTCACTGTGGTCAATCTGGGAGCGGCCGTTTCATCAGGATACTTTGACAGCAATGCCAGCCTGGGCATGCAGCTTACGGAAGAGGTAAATGCCATTCTTTCCGAAATGAACAATTGATTTTTCACTGTTTTGAGAATCTGATATCTGACAGGTTTCGGGGATACCATTCAAATGATAAAAAAAGCTTTGCTGGGAATAACACTTTCCCTTTCGTTTTTTTCGGGAATTGCCATGGCCGCTCCCGACGGCAAAAGCGCCAGAATTCAGGAAGGTGCTCTGAACGGAGTTGCCTACAGTCTGAACGGCACGGTTAAGGGCTATAACCAGGATCTGTACTTTAAACCGGCTTCCACCGAAAAGGTAATCACAGCTCTGGCCGCCCTGTCATATCTGGGACCAAACTACCAGATAAAGACCCGCCTTCTCGTGAGCAGCAAATCCCTCTCCTCAGGCAACAAAATTGTCACCCAGAACGGAGTCCTTAACGGGGATATCGAAATCGAATTCCGCGGAGATCCGTATTTCACCAAACAGGAACTTTATAACCTGCTCAACACCCTGAAGGATGCCGGAGTGCGCACCATCGCCGGCAATGTTTATCTTAACTCCGGTTATTTTGCCGGACACGACTATGCCAGTGGCTGGTCATGGGACGATCTTTCCAAATGCTTTACCGCCCCGCCCTCCTCCGTAATCATTAACGGTAACTGCGTCTCCGCAAAGCTGACTGCCACCAAAATAGGCGGCCCGGTATCCGTGGAAATTCCGGAAGGAATGCCAATTTCGGTAATCGCCAGTGATGTGGAAGTGGTATCTCCCTCGGAATTTTACGGGGGATGCGAGTTGGAAATGGATCGCAATTCCCAGAATGTCTATCGTCTCTCGGGATGCATTCCGGTACAGCAAAAGGGAAAGCCCCTGGGACTCTCGTTTGCCATTCAGGATCCCGAACAGTGGGGAAAGGATATTACCTCCCAGGTGCTGGCCAAACTTAAAATCCAGGTTAACGGCAAAATCGAACCTGTCAGAAAGTCCCCCGGCACTCTGTCATACTATGCCGCCCATCTCTCAAAACCGATCTCCGCCATGCTGGACAAATGTCTGAAACGCAGCGTGAACATCATTGCCGACAGCATGGCCCGCACTATCGGCACGGTATTCTACAGCCGTCCGGCAAACTATGATATGTCTCTGACAGCCATCAGGAGAATCCTCAAGGGGAAGGGGATTGATCTCGGAAACGCCACGCTCATTGACGGATCCGGACTGTCACCTCACAACAACATCACCCCGCGGCAGATGCTGTCCGTACTGCAGTACATCGCTGACAACGACAGTCATCTCAATATGATCAGGCTATTCCCGGTAGCGGGACAGAGCGGCACTCTCGGAAGCCGCGGCAGCGTGATGAAGGCTCCGCTCCTCAAAAATGTTACCGCCAAAACCGGCACCCTGAACGGAGTGTCCAACCTGGCGGGCTTCCTGACCACCAAATCCGGAAAGCTGGTTCCCTTTGTCTACTTCATGAACAATCTTTCCTACGACGAAGCGACTGCCAAAAAGCTCAAGGCCAAGAAAATCGCCAAACCGCACTATGCTCATGAAAGGCAGGTTCTTGAAGCCATCTACAACGAAGAGTCGGTAAGGGAAAATCGCTAGCAGATCCTGCGCAGAAAGTCTGACTTTCCGACACTGCTTCCTGACGGCCGGAGATCTCCCGGAAGATCTCCGGCCGTTCTGTTTCCGGAAAATCCGTCCCTGATACTGCCTTACAGCAGCAAAATATGCTAAAACAGACTAATAATTGAGAAACAGACAGCATTAATCACTATACATCCCCGAATATCGGGGTATAAGATCCGTTATATTTCCGGAACTTGTAAATAATATTCTTCTCGCACCATACCTCCCGGCGGGCATTATCGCGGCAATGGTGCTACAATTGCCGGAGTTACTGCAGGCATCGCAGTTCGCGCCATGCGAAAATATTCAGACCGTTAATTACATATTTTTGGCAGCAAAATAGGACCAGCTATGAAGGTTATAGAAAAATCCCACAAGCTTGACAATGTCTGCTACGACATTCGCGGGAAGGTAATGGTTGAAGCCCAGCACATGGAAGAAGAAGGGCAGCGAATTCTCAAGCTCAATATCGGCAACCTGGCCACCTTCGGGTTTGACACCCCTGAAGAAGTCATCAAGGATATCATAATCAATATTCCAAACGGTCAGGGGTATTCAGAATCAAAGGGAATCTTTATCGCCAGAAAGGCCATTGCCCAGTACTACCAGCAGAAGGGGCTCCGGGACGTTGATCATAACGACATCTACATCGGCAACGGTGCCTCAGAGCTTATTGTGCAGTCCATGCAGGCTCTTTTAAACAACGGTGACGAGATTCTGGTTCCAGCTCCGGACTACCCGCTCTGGACAGCTGCTGTAAATCTGAGCGGCGGGCATGCCGTGCATTACATCTGCGATGAAAAGGCCGACTGGCTGCCGGATCTTGACGACATCAGAAAGAAGATCTCCCCGAGAACCCGCGGCATTGTAATCATCAACCCCAATAACCCCACCGGAGCAGTATATTCCACAGAATTTCTGATGGAATTGGTGGAAGTGGCCCGACAAAACAATCTGATTATTTTCGCCGATGAAATCTATGACAAAATCCTTTACGACGATGTGGCTCATACCAGCATCTGCACCCTGTGCGATGACGTGCTTTGCCTCACCTTCAACGGTCTCTCCAAGGCCTATCGGGCCTGCGGTTTCCGCATGGGCTGGATGGTGGTGAGCGGCCCTAAACGTCAGGCTCAGGGATATATTCAGGGACTAAACATTCTGGCATCCATGAGACTCTGCGCCAATGTTCCCATGCAGTATGGCATTCAGACAGCCCTTGGCGGCTATCAGAGCATCAAGGAGCTTACCAGACCGGGCGGTCGGCTCTGGAGACAGCGCAACAAGGCATGGGAGCTCATTAATTCCATTCCCGGATTCAGTGCCGTGAAGCCCAAAGGGGCTCTTTACATGTTCCCGAAAATCGATACATCCATGTACCGAATCAAGGATGACCAGAAAATGGTCCTGGATCTCCTGCGCCAGGAAAAAATGCTTATTGTTCAGGGCACCGGCTTCAACTGGCCTGCTCCGGATCATTTCCGACTGGTATTCCTGCCTACCGAGGAGGTCATTACCGATGCCTGCGACCGTCTGAGACGCTTCTTCAAGCATTATCATCAGGACTGATTTTTATATAGTCATAACCAGGGCCCTTCCGCGCATCCGGAAGGGTTTTGTTTTTGAAAATCCGGGGAAAGCAAGCAACCGCAAAAAGTGACGGCAATACTTTCGCCGCCGAAAAAATACCGCAGCAGAAAAGCTTTCCGGAGACGACAATGACATACTTTGCCAGCAATCATAAATTCCCGGGCAACATTTCAGCATCCGAAATCCGCTATTGAGGCTTGAATCAAAAAAATTCACATAAAAAGCGTTCAGAAAACCTGATACCGTTTATCATGAATCATGGGTTTCAGAGAATTAATCTCTGAATTAATCAAAATCGGAGGACGGAATCAGTATGTTAAGCGATAACAAGCAAAGCACCTTCATGGCATGGTTTACCAGAATGCCGCTCATTAAAAGATGGGCACTGATGCATTCCGTTAAATCTGAAAACGTAGCCGAGCACAGCTATCAGGTTGCAGTGATTGCCCACCTTCTGGCAATTATCAGCAACGAATACTACGGCAGCTGCTACATCCCGGAAATGGCTGCCACCATTGCCCTGTTTCATGATATCTCCGAAACCAAGCTTCAGGACCTGAACGCCCGCACCAAATACCAGACCATTGAGTTTGCCAGGCAGTTCAAGAAGCTGGAGCACCTGGCAGAACGGGAATGCCTGAACACCCTGCCTCCGGATCTTAAATCTCACTACCGGAACCTTATAGTGCAGCGGCAGGTAAATCCCGTATACAAGCCTCTCGTAAAGGCAGCCGACACTCTGGCAGCCTACATGAAGGCGAAGGACGAGCTTAACAACAATAACCGGGAGTTCACTCATGTGGTGGAAACCTTCGAAAACAAGATCCGGAAAATGGCTTTGGTAGTACCTGCCGTGAACTATTTCATGGAGCATTTCGCAGAATGCTGTGCCTGCACCATCGACGAACTTTCGGGAATCGATGCTGAAAATGCCACTGACAGCAACGACTTCTGCGAAGAAGACGAACTTTCCAAAGATTAACACAGTAAAATCACAGCCAGTGTGACAAACAGCGGGGAACTCATCAGGTGAACGATGTACTGGATGACCGGGTCTGCTTTCTGACTGACAGCAAGGGTACCCGAACCCATGCTGTGCTTCCGATATCGGTTTATGACGAGCTTCTGGGTCTCAGACAGCTCCTTAATGAAAGCAAGAACCTGAACAGCCGGGAGGATTACTTCTTTTCGGTAAAAGGAGTAAACGCCTCCGGATTTCCTTTGGGCAAAAGAACCAGCCCGGGATTTATGCTCAACAAGGGATCCATGGTCTCCATCAGACACGCCCCCTCTCTCAGACAGCCGGTCATTGACGTCAAAAATGACCTCATTATGAGAAAAATACTGGTTATCAACACCAAGCTGAACTGCTACGAGCTTAAGGAAAGCTATCTTCTGACCAGCCCCAGCTTTGCAGCCAGTCTGGTGGCCGGAAACACCAGAAACGGACTGGATGTTTGGACAAATCAGGAAGGTTTTTCATTAAAGGATTCCGGCTACGGCCCCAAAGCCGGAGACGGACATCCCGATGATGAGGAAAACGGTAAAAAGTAGCACCTCAGACAAAAAAAGGCCGCTCGGTTTCCTTCCTTGCAACAGAGGTGCGGCGGCTGGTTTATTCCCGACTTTATTCCCGACTTTATTCCCGACTTTATTCCCGACTTTATTCCCGACTTTAATTCCCAATTTTATTCGGAATTTTCCAACTTCTTACACCAAAATAAAACCATTCAATAATAACAAGACAAATAAATATATGACATTACCATATTAATCAGCAGGGTCTTGCTATTCCATGAGGTTCTGCTCATTTTGTCAGCCATATACTTTGCCAATAATCAGTGATTCATCCAAAAGTCCTGTCCTTCCTGTGATTTTGGAAAGAAAGGTTAGAGCCCCTCCTCATATTTTGCTAAAATTCCGCATCAGAAACGTTTATCCGATAAATTCCAGGAGCCTCAGCATGGCGTCATATTCTCTTTCAGATTTCAAAATCAGACTGATCTTCTCCATCCTCACCGAAGTCTTTGATGCCGGAAGATCACTGGACAAGGCCTATGCCATCTATTTCAGGAAGCTGAAGCTCGACAACGACGAACAGGCTCTTATTGTTTCTCTGGTAAACGATGTCTTCAGAAGACTTAACTACTACACATACGTTGCCGGCTATAAAAAAATCAAGGACGTCAAAAAGCACATCAACAAGATAATCTGCGTCATACATCTGGTTCACAAATGGCCGGTACCCCGGGGACTTCCGGACTGCGAAGACTTTTCCATAAAGGATGCCAAAGCCCGCATGGAGGAAGCTGACAATATCCCCAATCTAAAATACGGCTGTCCGGTATGGCTTGACGAGTTCGGGAAAAAGGAACTGGGAGAAAAATGGGAAGCCGAGAAGCCCTGCTTTGCAAAGGAACCACGAAGATTTATCAGAGCAAACACCCTGAAAACCACCCGAAAGGAGCTCATGGAAATTCTCGCGGCTGAAAATATCACCACCCGGGAATGCCCCCTCCCCGATGCTTTGGAGGTACTGGGCACCCCGGCCATCTTCAAAACCGTCGCCTTTAAAAAAGGACTTTTCGAGCAGCAGGATACCGGATCTCAGGAAATTCCGCTGTTCCTGGATCCCCGGCCCGGGAACAAGGTTATCGATGCCTGTGCCGGTGCCGGAGGCAAAACTCTGTACCTGAGCGCACTCATGAAAGGCCGCGGCAGCATCATCGCCATGGATGACAAACAGTGGAAGCTGGACGATCTTAAGCTCCGGGCCAGAAGAGCCGGAGCCTATAACATCGAAACCAGGCTTATTGATACCACCAAGGTCATCAAAAGACAGTACGGCAAGGCGGACTGCGTGCTTTTGGACGTACCGTGCTCCGGCAGCGGAGTGCTTAAGAGAAATCCCGAAACAAAATGGACTGACGGCACTGATACCATCAGGGAGCTGATTCAGATCCAGGCAGACATTCTCAGCAGGTATTCCAAAATGACCAAAGTCGGCGGTACCCTGGTCTACTCAACCTGCAGCATTTTCCCCTGCGAGGATCATAACCAGATAGCCGCATTTCTGGAAAACAATCCCGATTTTGAGCTTCTTGATGAAAAAACGGTATATCCTTCCGCAGGAGGCGACGGCTTCTACATGGCCAAGCTCAAAAGAAAGGAAAACTCCGGAAATGTCCAAAGTGCAGGAACGTGCGGTGAAGATTCCGTAACCGGTACCGAAAAACCCGAAGAGGTAAAAGAGAATACTGAAACCAAAACTGAAATTACCGAGGCAGAAGCCCTGAAAAATAAGCCGGAAGCTGAAACCGAAAACTCCGGAACTGTAACGGAAAAGACCGAATCAGTGAAGGAAGTAACAGGAAGTCCGAAAGAAAAGCCTGAAAACAACAGGGAAAAGGCCAACCGGAAGGAAAAGATAAACCCCTGGACAGAAAAGCCAGCCACCGGAAAGAAAGGAACTTCTGACAAAAACAAAGGCACTGAAACTCGCCCCCGGAGGATCCGGAGAACTTCAGGAAAGCCCGGCAATACCGAAAAAAACTGAAGGAAAAGCCTGAATTAGTGACCTGAGACCGGGAGCCGTCAGACAATTCAAAAAATCCGACTAAGTTTTGAACCCCGGAATTCCGTATCCGGGGCTGCCTGCTTATCAGGCCCCGAACTTAAAGGGAACACCTCTCAGAACCCGGCCTTTCTTTCCCCGGGGTTCCTCCTTGCGATCGTGCCGGGAACGCTCCTCCGGGAAATCGTTGCCGTGTCTGCCGCGGCCCCCGCGATCCTCGGATCTTCTTCTGGAAAACTCCTTTCCGTTTCCGCGGTCCTGACGACGATAACGGGATTTGAAGCCGTTTTCACCGTTGTCATCCATGTAATATTCCCGGATCTCCAGATTTCTCCCGCATACCACCGCTTTTTTGAGAATCCCCATGGTTTCCTGTGGCATCCCCTCCGGAAGATCAACAGTGGAATAGGTATCGAAGATACTGATAGCACCGATATAGCGGCTGTCAATGGAACCTTCGTTGGCCACGGCACCGACAATCTGGCCCGGCTTCACGCCGTCCTTGCGGCCCACGGCCACCCGGTAACGGATCATTTTGAGGTCGGGGAAATCCTTGAGAGGCATCGGCTTCTGGGAGCGATCACGCTTTGACTTCCGCTCGCGGCTGAAATCCTCCAGGGTCTTCTGCTCCGGCTCCGGTTCCGAAGCGTCGACAAACAGGGGCTTTTTCCCGTTAACCATTCTGGCCAGAGACGCCGCAAGAGTAACGGCATCCTCTTCTCCGGATTCCAGGATATCTTTTACGATATCACGGTACGGAGCCATTTCATCATCTGAAACTCCTTCCATGGCAGAAATGATCCGATCCCTGAAGCGATCCGCTCTGTGTCTGTTTATATCCTCGTTGGTGGGCATCTTCATGGGTTCAATAACCGAACGGGTAACATTCTCGATAAGCCGGAGCATTCTTCTTTCCCTGGGAGACACAAAAAGAATGGCATCCCCGGTTTTGCCAGCTCTTCCGGTACGGCCGATACGATGCACATAGGATTCCGGATCAAAGGGAATATCGTAGTTGATAACATGGGTTATTCTGTCGACATCCAGACCTCTGGCCACCACATCCGTAGCCACCAGCACATCCAGCTGCCCCTTTCTGAGCCGATCCACAACCTTTTCGCGTATCTTCTGGGGGATATCACCGTGAAGAGCATCACAGGAAATTCCGCTGGCCGAAAGCTTCTGCTCAAGCTCCTCGGCATCGGTTTTGGTTCTGGTAAATATCAGAAGAGCATCATAAGGCTCCACCTCCAGAAGACGAATCAGGGCGTCAATCTTTTTAAGACCGGAAACCAGCCAGTAACGCTGTCTTACGGTGGTAGCGGTGGCGGTTTTGGCGGCAATTCTGATTTCCTCGGGAGAAATCAGATTTTTTTTGGCAACCTTTTTTATAACATCAGGCATTGTTGCCGAAAAAAGCGCTGTCTGTTTTGCGGCAGGACACTTCTCAAGAATCCATTCCACATCGTCGATAAAGCCCATTTTGAGCATTTCATCGGCTTCATCCAGCACCAGCATTCTGATGGCGGAAAGATCAAGTTTGCCTCTTTCAACCAGATCCATCACCCGGCCCGGAGTTCCGACAACGAGCTGCACGCCGTTTTTGAGCGCCCGTATCTGTCTCTCGTAGGAGGAACCGCCATAAATGGCCAGCACACTGATATTTTTAAGATATTTGGCAAATGAGGTGCAGGCATCAGCCACCTGAATGGCCAGCTCACGAGTGGGAAGCAGTACCAGGGCCTGAACCGCAGTTGACTCCGGGTCAAGTTTGGAAATAAGGGGCAACGCAAAAGCCGCGGTTTTTCCGGTGCCGGTCTGAGCCTGGCCGATAATGTCAAGTCCGTCCATCAACGGTTTTATGGCAGCCTCCTGAATGGGAGAAGGCTTTATATAGCCAAGATCCCGAACCGCCTGAAGAACTTCTTCCCTGAGACCGAGGTTTTCAAAACCGGGGCCTGTTTCCTCCTCGGAATCCAGAACCTCGTCGGTATCGTCATCCTGATCATCGGAGAGAAGAGCCTCCTCATATTCGGAATTCTTCTTTTCCATAAGAGCTTCGGCAAGATCATCTCCTGCGACAGCACTGTTGTTCTGATCCGGGGATAAATTTTCGGTTGTATTTTCGAGCATAAATTTCCTCTGGCAGGAAAACGCTCCCGCCATTTTTAATATTGTGAACCGCACAAATAAACAGAAGTCAGACGGTATCCCCGCCTGAAGCCATTTCCGGCCTTAATCAGGTTCACACAAGGAAACACACACACGATTCGGAAAACGCTGAATACAGCAGAATCACTGAACAGAAAGTCAGCTTCTGAATTCCCCGGGCGTCCCGGTCTCAAGACTGCCGGGCCTGCACCAAGACTGGTGAACCATTTTTAAAACAAGACTCCGAATTATACATGATTAACGGAATTTGTGCAGAAAATTAGATCTTGATCAAAGAATCCAGTTTCATCACTGACAAAACAATATGAATATGCTGAGGCAGGAACCATTTTTTAGTTACAGATTTTAAGGGTATAACACTGTGTGACACGGTATAACACCGTTGTTGTATAATGCCCGCAGCTTACGATATAAATTCGCAAATTTTTCGGAGTATCCCAAAATGACCCAGACCTACAAAATCGCAGTTCTGCCCGGCGACGGCATCGGCCCCGAGGTTATGGCAGAAGCTGTAAAGGTGTTAAAAGCAGTTGAAAAGAAATTTGACGTAAACTTCGCCCTTTCCGAGTGCTTTGTCGGCGGAAAAGCCATTGATGAAACCGGAGAACCTCTCCCGGATGCCACCCTTAAAACCTGCGAGGAATCCGATGCCATTCTTTTCGGTTCCGTAGGCGGCCCCAAGTGGGATCATCTCCCTCCGGAGAAGCGTCCTGAAAGAGGGGCACTTCTCCCGCTCCGCAAACACTTCAAGCTTTTCTGCAATTTACGCCCCGCCCGCATATATCAGGGGCTTAACTCCCTTTCACCTCTCAGAAAGGATATCTCAGATCGCGGCTTTGACATGGTGGTGGTGAGAGAACTTACCGGCGGTATTTACTTCGGACAGCCTAAAAAACGCGAAGGCTCCGGACCGGACGAGGTAGCCTATGATACCGAAATCTATCACCGCTATGAAATCGAAAGAATTGCCAAAATTGCATTCGAGGCTGCCAGACTCAGAAAGAAGAAGGTCACCTCTGTGGATAAGTCCAACGTTCTTCAGAGTTCCATTCTGTGGCGTGAGGTAGTGGAAGAGGTTTCCCGGAATTATCCTGACGTGGAGCTCACCAATATCTACATCGACAATGCCACCATGCAGCTCGTGAAGGATCCGTCCCAGTTTGACATTCTGCTCTGCAACAACATGTTCGGAGATATCCTTTCCGATGAATGCGCCATGATCACCGGATCCATGGGGATGCTGCCGAGCGCCAGCCTTTCCGAAAGCGGCTTCGGTCTCTATGAGCCTGCCGGAGGTTCCGCTCCGGATATTGCCGGAAAGAACATAGCCAATCCGGCAGCCCAAATCCTGTCCGCTGCCCTGATGCTCCGCTACAGCTTCAAGATGGAAGAGGCTGCCCAGGCTATCGAAAAAGCTGTTTCCGATACTTTGGCCGAAGGGTATCTGACCGGAGATCTAATGGCCAGTGGTACCGCAAAACATGACGTGCAGTCAACCTCCGGCTTCGGTAGCATTGTTGTATCAAAAATTGCAGGCTGATGAGAAAAGGTGGCGGAGCCGATTCTCATCGGTAACATGGGATCTTCCCTGGTTGCCCGGTTTCTCGGGGGATTGTCTCCGCTGCCAAATATCCGCAAAACAAAAGGATTCTGAAATGATTTTAATTAAAAGCATCACCGTAGCAGCCACGGTTTCGGTAATGGCTCTTGCACTCCTTAATACCGCCGCCGCCGAAAGCAGCTGTAATCAGTACACCACCTCCTATGACAGAACCTTCTGCTTCTGCAAGATGATCGTGGAATCTGACAAGGAGCTGAACGAGGTTTACAAGGAGCTTCGCGAAAACCTTGATGAGAAAACCGCAGAAGGACTTAAGCTTACCCAGCGCAAATGGATCAAGTACCGCAATAACCAGTGCGAGAACAACGGCACTATCCAGCTCCAGTGCAATTACGGCGTGAACAAAAGCCGCACTGACTATCTTCGGGAACGCCTCAGAGAATGCAAGTCCGGTGTCTGCCAGAATTCGCTCGTGGTAAAACCTAGCTGGTAAAACCGTTCCCGTCAGAAGAGAACGCTTTTCTGACAACCATTTTTCATAAAAAGCAGTCTTTTCAGACTGCTTTTTGTTTCTGTGAGGCGAAGTCAGCCGTTATTTTGAGTTTAAGGCGGTAACTTTTTAAAAAATCTCAAAAGTTACCGCCTTAACTCCCCGATAACTCCATAGCAAAGGTCACTGCATATGCGCCAGCCGCCGCCATAATCTTTCTTGCTCCCGAAATGAGATCCAAAAGCAAATCTGTTTTTACGGAATTCTGACTGTTTCCCAAGGATTTTTTCAAAAAACGTCACACGCTGTTCGCGCCCCCGGAAAAAAGGATTAAAAACAGCTTTTAAACCTTATTTTATAAGGATTAAAAGCTCATTAAAACCACAGTAAAATATCAGCATCCTTATTGGTACGGATCGTCAAACAGACGATTTTTCGGAATAAATTCAGGAATTTTCTGACGGTAATTTTAAGATCAGTTTTCCGAACCTTACCGCTCCTTCCGGCACCTCATCCCATGTTGCTATTCAGGAATTCCCCGAAGTGAACTATAATTCCACCTGAAGCTGACCCATGGCATCAAAGCTCCGGAATCACCAAAAACCGGGTTTTCACAGCATGGTGGATGTCGAACGCTCTGAATTATCCCGGCGCGGAAAGCAGCTTCTTCAGAAATAAGGAACAATTATGGGTAAAACACTTTACGACAAGCTTTATGAATCACATATAGTCTGTGCCAGGGAAGGAGAGCTTCCGATTCTCTATGTTGACAGACATCTGCTTCATGAAGTTACCAGCCCTCAGGCTTTCGCCGGACTGGCATTTCATAACAGAAAAATCCGCCGCCCGGAATGCACCTGGGCCACCATGGATCACAATGTATCCACCACCTCAACCGATATCACGGCCTGCGGAGAACTGGGCCGGATTCAGATGCAGACACTGATTGACAACTGTCAGAAATTCAATGTTCCTCTTTACGGGCTTGGCCACAAATGGCAGGGCATCGTGCATGTTATCGGACCGCAGCTCGGCATCACGATTCCGGGCGTGACACTGGTGTGCGGCGACTCCCATACCGCCACTCACGGAGCCTTTGGGGCCCTGGCCTTCGGCATCGGCACCTCCGAGGTGGAGCATGTCATGGCCACCCAGACCATCAAGCAGCAGAAATTCAAAAATATGAAAATCGAGGTTACCGGGAAGCTCCAGCCCGGAGTAACCGCCAAGGACGTGATTCTGGCCATTGCCGCCAAACTGGGAACCGGAGGCGGTACCGGCTATGCTGTGGAATTTACCGGAGATGCAGTGAAATCCCTGTCCATGGAGGGCCGCATGACCCTTTCCAACATGGCCATCGAAATGGGGGCCAAGGTCGGACTTATCGCTCCGGACGAAACCACCTTCAATTATGTCAATGGTCGTCCGTTTGCTCCTCAGGGAGAAATCTGGGAACAGGCTCTCGATTACTGGAAAACCCTGAAATCCGATGATGACGCCGTATGGGATGCCGAGGTAGTGCTAGACGGCAGCACCATTGCACCGATGGTCACCTGGGGCACCAATCCCGGTCAGGGAATCGGCATTGGCGATCTTATTCCGGCTCCGGAGGACTTTTCTGACGAAATTCAGCGGCATTCCTGCGAGAAAGCCCTGAAATACATGGATCTCAAGCCTCATACCAGACTCACAGATGTCAGAATTGACAAGGTATTTATCGGCTCCTGCACCAACGGCCGCATTGAGGATATCCGCGCTGCCGCCGCCGAAATCAAGGGACGCCATCTGGCACCGGGAGTAGTAGGAATTGTGGTTCCCGGTTCTCAGGAGGTGAAGACCGTCGCCGAACAGGAAGGTCTCGACAAGATCTTTATTGCTGCGGGTTTCGAATGGAGACTTCCTGGATGTTCGGCATGTCTTGGCATGAACAGCGACAAAGTGCCGGCTGGTGAACGCTGTGCCAGCACCTCAAACCGCAATTTTGAAGGCAGACAGGGACGCGGCGCCCGCACCCATCTGGTAAGCCCGGCCATGGCTGTTGCCGCCGGCATCGCCGGACATTTTGTAGACGTTCGCACATTCTAGGAGACCATCATGCAGAAATTTACCGTACACGAAGGACTGGCCATCCCCCTGGATGCCGCCAACGTAGATACCGATCAGATTATCCCCAAGCAATTCCTGCAGGCGGTAACCCGCACCGGTTTCGGAGTGCACCTGTTTAACGACTGGCGCTACCTGGACGAAGCCGGAACAAAACCGAATCCGGATTTCATTCTTAACTACCCCCGCTACAAGGGCGCCACCATTCTGGTAGCCCGGGAGAATTTCGGCAACGGATCCAGCCGCGAACACGCCCCGTGGGCTCTTCAGGACTACGGGTTCCGGGCCATTATCGCCTCCAGCTTTGCCGATATTTTCTACAACAATTCCCTGAACAACGGACTTCTTCTGGTAACCCTGAAGCCGGAGGAGGTAGACGCCCTGCATCGGGAAATCAACAGCCACGACGGTCAGAAAATCACGGTGGATCTGGAAAATATGACTGTTTCCTGCAACAGCCTGACCTTCTGCTTCCAGCTGGACAGTTTCAGAAGATATTGCCTCCTTAACGGCCTGGACAATATCGATCTTACTCTTCAGAACGAGGATGCCATTAAACTCTACGAATCGAAACTCCGGCCGTGGATTGTGGTACCTCCTGTGAATAACTGACCCCCGGAAAAACTGTTAACAGTTTTTCGGTTCCGGCAATACCATCCGCCGGAATCCGAAATCCGGATTGCAAAAGCTCTGAACACCGTTCAGGGCTTTTTTGATCCACAGAAGCCGAACGAAGCCGGCAATCCCACGTTTTTAGAGGGAAAATGGGATCGTTTCTGAATAATTGCATTCCCAAATTTCATGTTTAAAAAGCAGATCTCACTTTTTAGGCCCTTGTTTGAGTAAACTCACACAGAAAAGTGCTTGTTATGCCATAATTTACTACTACAGAACAAACAGGATTATCAGATATGGACAATACCAGAGAACGTCGCACATATATCCGCGTGGAGCTCCCGGTGGAATGCACCATCCTTTTTGCCGGAAAAAAGTTGCCCGGAGAATGTCTCAACATCAGTGCGACAGGAATGTCCATAGCCGTAAAAACAAGTGTCAGTCTTAATATCGGGGATGAGGTTGAAATCCAGCTGGATGACTCCGACGATGATCTGCCACCACTGGATGCCAATGCCAAAGTGGTCAGGATTATTGACAAGGAAAACCGGAAATACGGAATTCAGTTTATCTCCAGAAAGGGAAAGGAAAACTGATTTGAGGCTTGCTGTGATGATTCCATTCCGGCATACGATTATTACCGAACAAAAGAGCGTTCCTGCTTTTTTATGCCCAGATCCTGATGAATCCACATTGGTCAGTAAACTTCCGGAATATTCAGTCCCAACTGTGAAATTGGAACTATAGGATCTGCCCATTGTCTCCTTACGGGATTATTCCCTCGGTCGCCTTGATCAGTCAATTCGGAGCTTGGGCAAAAACAAATAATGATAACGCGCTGTCAAACATAATCATACCAGGCAGACACGAATGATTTGTATTACAAATAGGATTGTAATCTCAAGGATACCGGTATATCCATATCTCTCAGATTGAACGAAACAGATACAGATATCGTAAAAGCATACGCTCGAATGCAAGGTGTGTCTGTCTCAGAATTGATTCGCAGAATTGTCATGGATCATATTGAAGAAAAATGATTGAGACGCTACGCCAGTTGCAGTAGCTAATATTAATTAAACAGCTCGAAAAAGTTCCTTCCCGCCTTTCTCCTCAATCTGACGACTTTTCCTTCTTTTCAGAGCGGTACCAAACCCCAGACAAAAATCCCGGAACAGCGGGAGAAATCAATTCGGACCATCTCCTCGCAGTCCGGGACTATTCCGTTCTAAGTCCGGATGCCTGATGCAAAAAACGGCTGCGGAAATGATAATCCCGTCACCGGCTCTTTACCTGAAGTTCCTCCTCATCCAGATCCAGAATATCAGTGTGGAACTCCCTAAGAGTACTCCGGTGTCCGACACTGATAACAACCGCCTCCGGCAGCACCTTGCCAAGCATACTGTAAAGCCGCACCTCGTTTGTTTCGTCGAGAGCGCTGGTAACCTCGTCCATAAACACCACGTCGGGCTTGTTGACAAAAGCTCTTAAGAACGAAATACGCTGCTGTTCGCCAAGGCTCAGCACATGATCCCACTGGTTGATAACATTCAGGCTTCCTGAAAGATACGAAAGCCCGACATCGTCCAGCAGTCTGACAAACAGATCATCGGTAACCAGTTCCCGGCTTCCGGGGTAGCATACGGCATCCTTGAGAGTACCCAGGGGCATGTAAGGCTTCTGACTCAGAAAAAGCACCCGAGCCCCCTCAGGAAAAGCAACCCGCCCCTCGGCATACGGCCAGATCCCGGCGACAGTGCGGAGCAGCGTGGATTTCCCGCATCCGGAATGCCCCTTTATCAGAAGGCTTCTTCCGGGGGCCAGGGAAAAACCGAGATCCGGAATCAGCACGGTTCCGTCCGGCTTGGTTACCCTGACATGCTCCAGAGAAAGATCCCGGCCGTTTTTGTCGGGAACAATCCTGGGAAGACTGTCAGCAGCTCTGATGCTCTTTTCAAAGAGGGAAAGACGGTCAATCACCGCTTTCCATGCAGCCAGGGAAGTAAAGTTTTCAATAAGAGTCGAAAGAGAATCCTGCACCTTGCCGAAAGCGGAGTTAATCTGCATGATGCTGCCAAGAGTAATAATCTTCGCAAAATACATGGGCGCGGAAATCAGGATCGGAAAAATAACCGCCAGCTGAGCGTATCCCAGGGTGAAATATCCAATCTGCTTGGTTTTAACAATAAGATTGACGTAGTTATGAACCACATCCAAAAAGAGGCTGTTGAACCGCTTGCGCTCCTCAAGTTCGCCCTTGTAGATAGCCACGGACTCGGCATTCTCCCGCAGTCTGACCAGGGAGAAACGGAAATCCGCCTCATAGCGCTGCTGTCTGAAATTCAGGAGCACCAGGGGTCTTCCAATTATGAAGGTGAATACGGTACCGAAAGCTGCATAAATAATCGCAAGATAAAGGAGATATCCGTCCGGAAGCGATATTTCATACCCCATAATCGGAAAGGTTACCGCCTCTGACAGTCCCCACAGCACGATGGCAAAGGTAATGAGCATTGAAAGATCAGTAAGGATGCTGATTACAATAGTGACCGTCAGGGACACAAACTGGGACAGATCCTCACTGATACGCTGATCCGGGTTATCGGTCTTCTGATCGGTAAGCTGCAATCTGTAAAAAGTGCCGTTTTCGGTATAGCGCCTGATGTATTCGGTAGTAAGCCACCTTCTCCAGCGTATCTCCATGGCGGAAATTATGTACCGCCGGTAGACCACCGCGCAGACATGAACCGTGGCCAAAAATCCGAAAAGCCACAGCATGCCGATAAAACCATCCAGATTGTAGGCCTGCATGAAATCCCAGAATCCCTTGTACCAGTCATTGAACTGCTTGGCCAGATAAATACTGAGAGCACTCAGCGCCACAATGCCTACCAGCATAATCCAGGCAAGTCCGCTCTCCCTAGTCTTCCAAAAGGGAACGGCAATTCTGAAGAACGCCCTCACAGTATCAAAAATGCTCTGACTTTCATGCCTTTCGGGATTTTCCCCGTCAAAACGCCTTTTCCCAAAAACGCTCTGGCTCTGAACCGGCTTTTCCTTTCTTAACACAAATCCTCCCGTTATATTCAGTTACAGGCAATCCGACTCCAAAATCAAAAAACAGAGAATCCGAACCTTTAGCTTTATTAGCAACTCTCCTAATTGCCGCCGAATTCCCTGCTGAGAATCCTGTCTATTACATAGGCCACACCGCTTTCGTTATTTCCCGGAGCAATGAAATCTGCCCTTTCCTTAAGCGAACTTACACCGTTCTCCATCACTACGCCCAGACCGGCGCAGTCAATCATATGAACGTCATTTCCGGCATCTCCCAGGGCCACCGAGGCGGACAGGGGGATATCAAGATAGCCGCAGAGCTGCTCCAGGGCCGCTCCCTTGGAGGTTCTGGCATTCATCACCTCCAGAAAGCAATACATGCTGCGCACCACGGTAAAGGATCCGCAAAGATCCTGAAACTCCTTTTCTGCCCTGTCCAGCTGATCCTCGGTTCCGAGAAACATGAATTTGAAAAACTCCTCATCGTCAGGAATGTCTTCCATGGAGACTTTTTGAGCGCCGATACGGTTTATCCGCATCTCGATATCGGTAGCAAAGTTATCCTCCTCATAGATAAGCCCGCGGTCTTCGGAAAAGGCATGCCAGTAAAGTCCGGCCTTCCGGGCCCTCTCTGCCAGGAGACGCACCTCGCACCCGGCAAGAATTATTCTTGATATCAGTCTTTCCGATGCAGTCTCGTATACCGCGGCCCCGTTAAAGCAGATGGCATAATGCCCAGGACTCTTAAGATCCAGAGCTCCGGCATAATTCATAAGCCCCTCATAGGGTCTTCCGGTGGCCGGAACAAACAGAATCCCCGCCTGCTCTGCCTTCCTTATGCTTTCTATGTTCTTATCCGAAATGGTTTTGTCATCATTAAGCAGGGTGCCATCCATATCGGAAGCGATAATTCTAAACTCAGTCATACTGTGCAGGTCCTCTGAAGTCCGGCATCGGCCTGTGCCGTTTACGCGCCTCTGACATTTCTGTCTTCGGGATGCAGTCTATCACACATAGTCTGTTTTTTGCCCGTTTGTTTTTGACAGTCTGTCATTGCCATATGCTTTTGTCAGTCCGCTTCGTTCCTGCCGCCGTTGTGCACGTTTGCTAAAATACCGGCATGTCCCGGAACACGGTGTAAAAAATGCTGCTTCACCCCTGGTTTAGACCATGAACAAAGCCGCTCCGGGGTTAGTATTATTGGGGAATGAGACACTTCCGGACTCCCGAAAACTCAATTCCAGCAAATTAACCTTTTTTGGGACATGCCAAAATACCTTCCGAATCCGTACCCAGTCCGGCGCAAAAAACCGGCAGCACCAGAGCCGGGATACTGCAAACAGAAAACGCACAAAAAGAAAATGCCATGAAATTCATCATGGCATTACAACCTCCGACCCTGGTTCCGCAGCAATCACAAACTGTCATTCTGCAACAACCATACAGTAAAACACAGCGCTTACTTTTCAGAATTCTTGTTTATCAAATCCTTGAAGGTCTTCCCGGCAGTAAATGCCGGCACGCTGCATGCGGGAATCTTAACCGGTTCGTTATTGCGCGGATTCCGGCCTTCTCTCGGAGCACGGTAGTTAACCTTGAAGGTACCAAAACCGACGAGACTCACACTGTCGCCGTCCACCAGAGCAGACTGAACAGCCTTCATGAAAGCCTCTACCGCATCATGGGCATCGCTCTTCTTCAGACCAGAACGTTCAGCAACGGCATCAATTAATTCCGACTTTCTCATTACCTGTCTACCTTTATTTTATAATTATTACAGACTACAAACCCACGATCAAAATTAACCAAGACGATGAAAAAAAACAACAGGTTTTTAAGGTCTGCACAATATTGGATCTCAGAATTTTGCTGATGTGTAATAAAGATCACATTTTGAACCATCGTTACAATGTGGTAAAATCATGCGAAATCCGGAGCTTTAACGGCTATACCGGCGGATCGCCCGGCTTTTCAGTGGTCTCGGTTACCGCTGTACAAAGCGCCATCAGAATTTCCCCGGGGGCATAGCTCCCAGAAAACTTGCCAGAGGTTCGATTTAATGGATAATGCACGTCCCATCCGCAGAGCACTCATCAGCGTATCTGATAAGAGCGGAGTTGTAGATTTTGCACGCGCTCTTCAGGAACGCGGTGTTGATATTCTTTCCACAGGCGGCACTGCAAAGTTGCTTGCCGATTCGGGAATCAGGGTTACCGAAGTCAGCGACTATACCGGCTTCCCCGAAATGATGGGAGGCCGCGTAAAGACTCTGCACCCCAAGGTTCACGGCGGCATCCTCGGTCGGAGGGGTATTGACGACGAGGTGATGGCGGAGCATGACATCAAGCCTATCGATTTGGTTTGCGTTAATCTCTATCCTTTCGCTGCCACCGTTGCAAAGCCTGACTGCACTCTTGAAAATGCCATCGAAAACATTGATATCGGCGGCCCCACCATGGTAAGGAGCGCTGCCAAGAACTTCAAGGATGTGGCAATTGTGGTAAATGCCGTCGATTACAGCCGTATCATCAGCGAAATGGATGCCAATAACGGCTCCCTGACCTGGGAAACCCGCTTTGATCTTTCCATCGCCGCCTTTGAACATACTGCCGCCTACGACGGGATGATTGCCAACTACTTCGGAACCAAGGTTCCCCAGTACGGCATCAGAAGCGAAGAATCCGCAGAGCCCAGATTCCCGAGGACTTTCAATGCCCAGTTCATCAAGAAGCAGGAACTCCGTTACGGCGAGAACGGCCATCAGGCAGCTGCCTTCTATGTCGAGAAGGACTACACCAACCCCAGCATCTCCACCGCCGTGCAGCTTAACGGCAAGGAGCTTTCCTTCAACAACATTTCCGACACAGATGCCGCTTTGGAATGTTGCAAGGAATTTTCCGAACCGGCCTGCGTCATTGTAAAACATGCCAATCCGTGCGGCGTGGCCCTGGGCAGGGATATCCTTGAAGCTTATGAGAAGGCCTTTAAGACTGACCCTACATCAGCCTTTGGCGGCATCATCGCTTTCAACAGAGAGCTTGACGAACAGACTGCTGCCAAAATCCTGGCCAATCAGTTCTGCGAGGTTATCATTGCCCCCAGGGTTTCCGAGGCTGCCAGACAGGTGGTATCCGCCAAGAAGGGGATCAGACTTTTGGAATGCGGCTTCTGGGAAAAGAGGATTCCGGCACTGGAATACAAACGGGTAACCGGCGGTCTTCTGGTTCAGGATACCGATATCGCCACCTATGTCAAAGACGACCTGAAGGTTGTAACAAAGAGAGCCCCTACTCAGGATGAGATGGATGAACTCCTGTTTGCCTGGAACGTGGTCAAGTACACCAAATCCAATGCCATCGTTTATACCAGGGACAGAATGACCATCGGGGTGGGCTGTGGTCAGATGAGCCGGGTATTCTCCGCCGAAATCGCCGTAACCAAGGCTGAACGCGAAGGGCTCAGTGTAGCCGGCTCCGTGCTGGCCTCCGATGCCTTCTTCCCGTTCCGTGACAGCGTGGACGCCGCTCACAAGGCCGGCATTACCTGCATCATTCAGCCGGGCGGGTCCATCCGGGATCAGGAAAGCATTGATGCCTGCGATGAATACGGCATGGCCATGGTATTTACCGGCATAAGACATTTCAGACACTAATTTTTAATTGATGAGGGAGAGAAAACGTGCTCTCCCTTTTTTAATCAGGAAACTTTATGAAGGTTTTAGTTATCGGAAACGGCGGGCGCGAGCATGCCCTGGCATGGAAGGCTGCCTCCTCCCCCCTGGTAAGCCAGGTATTTGTTGCTCCTGGAAATCCGGGCACTGCCGGAGAGAACAAGGTTGAAAATATTGCCATCGGAGCTGAGGATATCCCGGCCCTCAGGGACTTTGCCGTTAAAAACGGCATCGACCTGACCATTGTGGGCCCCGAAGCTCCGCTGGTTATGGGAATCACCGATGCATTCACGGAAGCCGGCCTGAAAATTTTCGGACCGAGTAAGGCCGCCGCCCGGCTGGAAGGCTCCAAGTCATTTACCAAGGACTTTCTGGAGAGACACCATATCCCTACCGCAAAATACCGGACCTTTACGGAAACCGAACCGGCCCTGGCATATCTCAGGGAACACGGTGCTCCTGTGGTGGTAAAGGCTGACGGTCTGGCTGCAGGCAAGGGCGTTATTGTCGCCATGGATCTGGAAACCGCCGAAAACGCCGTCCGGGACATGCTGTCCGGAAACGCATTCGGCGCCGCGGGATCCCGGGTGGTTATCGAGGATTTCCTTGAGGGAGAAGAGGCCTCGTTCATCGTCATGACCGACGGCGATCATGTGGTTCCCATGGCTACCAGCCAGGATCACAAGAGAGTCGGCGACGGGGACACCGGTCTCAATACCGGCGGGATGGGGGCCTATTCCCCTGCTCCGGTGGTTACCCGGGAGGTCTATCAGCGGGTAATGGACGAGATCATTTTCCCGACCATCAAAGGAATGAAAGCCGAAGGCTGCAAATACGTGGGCTTCCTTTATGCCGGGCTTATGATAGACAGCACCGGAGCACCGAAGGTTATTGAATTCAACTGCCGTTTCGGAGATCCGGAAACCCAGCCTGTCATGATGAGAATGAAGAGCGACCTCGCCGATCTCTGTCTCAGGGCAGTAAACGGAGAACTGGAGAATGGCGATGCCGAGTATGATCCCCGGCCGGCAGTAGGCGTGGTTCTCGCCGCTCAGGGCTACCCGGCAAAGCCTAAAAAGGGCGACGTCATCAGCGGTCTTGACACTCCTTCTGCCCCGGATACCAAAATATTCCAGGCCGGTACCAGAATTTCAGACGGTCAGGTGGTAACAAGCGGCGGACGGGTGCTCTGCGCCACTGCTTTGGGAAATACCGTGTCGGAAGCGCAGGAAAAAGCCTATGCGCTGGCCCGAACCGTTTCCTGGGATGGTATGTTCTTCCGGCACGATATCGCCTACCGGGCCATAAGACGCGAAAAGCAGTAATTCTGCTGCCGCATATTCTGACAAAGACAGCTCTGCGCTGTCTTTATTTTTTGCCGGACTTAACAGCGATCAGCGATCCTGTTTCTCCGGGATCGGATTTATTGAAACAGGGACAGTCAGATGCTTCAGACCGTTATTGAACAGATTACTCTATTTTTTACCGGCTTTCTCGCAAATGTTCTGGCCTCGCTTTCCGGAGGCGGCGCCGGATTCGTGCAGCTTCCGGTGCTGATTTTCATGGGACTCGGATTTACCGAGGCTCTCGGCACTCACAAGGTGGCCGTGGTGGCTCTGGGCATGGGATCCTATGCCAGAAACCATGAACTCAGGAGCATCAACAGGATAATTGCCGCCGAGATGATTCTCATAGGATGTCCCGCGGTAGTTCTGGGATCATGCCTGGTAACTCTGGTTGCGGACTGGCTGGCCGAACTAATTCTGGGAATAATCACCATAGCCTCGGTAATATATTCCATCCTGAGAAAGGATTTCGGGCTGGAAAATCATGAAAACTCCCTTACAGTCAGGGATTACATTCTGGGAGGCTTTTTAATCGCCCTTACCGGCATGCTCAGCGGTTCCTTTTCCTCGGGAGCCGGTCTTATCGGCATTATGGTGCTGGTAATGTGGTTCAGACAGGATATCAAAAAGGCCATTCACCACTCCATGATCTTTATCGCCCTTCTGTGGAACTTTATCGGGGCCTTCACACTGGGAACCGTGGCGGTAATACACTGGGCCTGGGTGCCGATGCTGACCCTGGGAGCATTCATGGGAGGCTTTGCAGGAACCATGATTATCAAAAAGGTTAACGCTGTTTTTATCAAAAAGCTTTTTCAGAGCATCATGATCCTGAGCGGAATCCTGCTGCTATTTAAAAGCTGGCAGCACTTCGGCGGCTGAAGACCGGAAACGGCGGAGACTGCAATTACAATTCGGAATCCGACGAGATTCCGATATTGGAGCACGTGACATTGCAGAATTCCTCATAAAGCTCCTGAATCCACGAGGACTCGCGTTTCCGGCGCAGTCTTGACAAAAGCTCCACCTGAAAATCCATCTCCTCCTCCATGAGCTTCCGTTCTCTGAGCTCATCGTCAGAAATGCTCCGCTCCTCCTGCACCTCCAGAAACTTTGCCACCGTGCATACCGAAATGTTGCTGGCATTAAGAGCCTCATCACCGTTCTTTTCGGTAATGGCCTCAATTGCCAGAACCAGAGCCTGACAGGCATCGAATGCCGGGTAGGCCCCGTAGGATCCCTCCGGGTCCGGCACCGGCATCACCTTTTCGAGATCATCATGAACGATATCCAGACTGACATGATTGTTCTTGTCGGTATGATAGACCCACATGGCATCAATGGCTTTGCGGAATGCCTCCCGGAGATCCGTATCCTGCGACAGATTGCAGTAGAGATACAGGTTGGGACTCATTCTTGATGCCAGAACCAGTGAAAACAAAGACTGCTGCCATATGCTCATTTCATCAAGAAGACGATAAAACTTGTCACCGAAAATCATAGAAAACCTTTGTAAAACAAATCTCAGGTCAGACTCCGGTATTCTGCTGACAACAAAATAAAGAACCTGAGAACCTGCCGTTTCTACCTGAACCTGAGAATAACCGCAGAAAAACACTCCCGCATGCCGGCCGGTATAAACAGCAATTTTGCAATTAATTTGAATTTAGACGATCGACTGTTTCAAACTATTTTGAATAACGGCCAATTAACGTTATCATATACGAAATCTCCCTTATTTGCATGGGTGTTTTTTGTGCCGGTTTCCCGGTGCCTTTATATCCTCCTGACAACTGTTTTTGACACTCTCTGTGCCGTTTGTTAAAAAACACCGTTTTCAGGGAACTTTTATTGCAAAAACCGGTCTCATATTGATGGTTGCCAGGTGGTTTTTGTTAACAGCGGGTTGGAGTCAGTTTTGTGATGCGAGATGTCTCAGAAAATCGTTCCAGCTCAGACGAATTAAGATTTCCCATCCCGAAAAACCATGTCTATGCCATTTGCATTCTCCTGACCATTTCTCTCGTCACCGCAATTTTTCTGCCAGCCCCCCAGAAATCCTCCGACAGTCGTGCCATGCAATGGTCCTCTACCGGCAGGGTTCCGGATATCCACCAGGATTTTCAGGGCATCACCTACTCCGATGACGTTAACGCCACCGAAAGCATTGACGAGGATCCGATTGCCGATTCCGAACTCTTCGGCTCCTCGGATGACAGCGATGACGCTCCGGAATGGTATCTCCAGGTAGTTGTGAGAGGGGATAATATCAACAACATTTTTCTCACTCTTAATCAGCCCTACGAAATCCTGAAGGCAATTGAAAATGCTCCGGTGTACGGGAGCTCCATCAAGAAAATCATCCCCGGAGACAAAATCTATTTCCTTTTGGACAGCAAGAATCAGGTGCTGCAGCTGGTCAAGCCCCTGGATCGGGAAAATCAGGTGCGCTACATCCGCAACAGTAATTCGGAGCAGTTGCAGTTTATTGCCGTAAAGGAACCGGTGGATACCCACATAAATCTCAATAACGAGGAAATTGAAGCTCTGAGCGCCAGGGAACTGGCAGCCCAGATGGCAAATGCCGGAAAGACCGAAGAGGAAAAGGCCCGGGAAGAAAAAAAGAAAGCAGAACAGGCCAGACAGGCCGAACTGGCTAAGCAGCAGGAGCTGGCCCGCAAGAAGGAAGAGCAGGCTAAACGGGAACAGGCCCGCAGGGAAGAAAACAGCCGCAGAATTCAGGCTCAGGCCGCTGAAAAGCAGAAACTCAGGGAAGAAAGGGAACGGCAACGTCTTATTGCCGAAAGAAAAGCAGAAGAGGAAAGAAAACGCCGGGAGCAGGCGGCCCTTGCCAAAGCCAAGGAAGAAAAGGAAGCCAGACTCCGTGCCGAAGCAGAACGACTGAAGAAGGAGCAGGAACCGAATATTTCCGTAAGAAAGAGTCTCACCATCATCTCCCTCCAGAAAGGGGACACTCTCAAAACTGCCGGGGTGCGGGCAGGACTCAGCGGCAGCGAAATCAAGTCCATTGTGTCAATGTTCAAGGGACGCTTCTCCATGACTAATCTGCAAGCAGGAGATGAAATCAGGATTCTGTTCAGCGGCAACCGCCAGGGGGATCGCATAAATGCCGTATCCATCCAGTCCCGCAAGCAGGGGCGCGTCAATGCCTTCAGACTGAGTTCGAACAACAAATACTATGACGAAAAGATCTTTCAGAACAAGTCCAGCGGCAAGTTCAGCCGGTACCCGATAGCAGGCCAGATTCGCATCACCAGTCAGTTCAATCCGCATCGGAGGCATCCGGTTACCGGCAAGGTACGGCCGCACAACGGCACGGATTTCGGGGTTCCCGTGGGCACGCCGGTATATGCCCCGGCAGACGGCGTGGTCGAGAGATGCACTTACCAGAGCGCAGCAGGCTACTACATTGTAATCAAGCACCAGGGAGCCTACTCCACCGTATACATGCATCTCAGCAAGATTCTGGTCAAACCTGGTCAGACTGTAAAGGCCAACCAGCGCATCGCCCTTTCCGGAAACACCGGAAGATCAACGGGGCCGCATCTTCATTACGAGCTCAGAATCAACAATGTTCCTGTAAATGCCATGAAGGTTACCCTGCCTTCAGGAGGCTCCGCATCTCCCGATGTCTCCAGCAAGGACGCCAAGCTGTTTGCCATTCAGGTCAGAAACTACAAAAAGCAGCTGGGAATAAAGTAATCTGCTCTCCTGACGTTGTTTCTGCTCTGCCGGACAGAGAAAAAGCCTCAATCTTCCCGGCCGGAAGCCGGGAAAACTGTCTTTAACTTCCGGCACCAGCCCTCTTTGAATCATGAAGCCATGGTGATTTTGCAGGGAAGACCGGTTTTTTCCGTAATCTCAGAGGTCACCGCCGCCTGCGTCGCCGGGGTAAATCCCTGCACCTTCAGCTGTACCTCCCGGTTTGCGGGCATATATGAGGGGCTTTTTTTCAGAACCAGCCCGGCACGTTCCGCAGCACTCGCCGCTATGGACAGAACCTGATTCTGCAGTACGGTATTGCCAATCAGAAGGCGCCATCCCACAGTCTCCGAGAGAGAGTCTATCTGTTTCCTGTACCGTCTGCCGATCTCCGGGGAAATGAAGGTCATTTCCATGTATTTTCCCAAATGATCGTACTTGACACCTATCTTCTGCAGGGGGATTTTTTCCTCGGCACAGATGCTTCTGACATATGAAAGCGCGGCGTTCTGTTCGTCAAACCTTCCTTTGCCTGCCGGAGCTGCCGCCTGTGTAGCAGCCTTATCCGCAGTATCACGGTTTTGAGCATTATCGGAAACCAGTGTAAGCCTCCAGCCAGTTTCCGATTTAAACCTGTCAGCTATGGCACTGTCGTTCCTGTCGCTGTTTAAAACAGTAACCTGATATCTTTTCTCAGGTTCAAAGTAGCTGATTTTTACAAGGCGCTCCTCAAGAAGCTTATGCAGAAGCTGCTGTGCGGAACCGTGATTCGTGGCCGGATGAATGGAAACCGTCCACCCGGTTTCCGCTTCAAAAAGTTCAGCCGCTGCCTTAAACGCCTCCTGATTCACGGCATCCGGAAAAATGAAGCGCAAGACCAGCTTCTTTTCCTCAGGATAAGTGCCGGCTTTGGTATAACCGAAGGATGAAAAATGCTTCCCTGCCAGTTCCTGAATCGTCTGGATAGTAAGCTCCCTTGGCTTCCTGGCATCAGACAGCTCGGCGTCTGATGCCGGATGAAACTGGAAAAGGTGCATCTCTTCTGATATGAAGCAGGCCGTGTCCAGCAGAAGCTGCTGCCAGACCGTGATTTCCGAAGAATCGGCGGCCGGCTTTCCATACCAGATTTCCATAAGCTGCATGGCTGTCCACTGCCGTTCCGGATAATGTTCCAGCACAAACTGCCGCAGCCGGGACATTCCGGATTCATCAGGAAAACCGGTTTCACCGAGAGTCCAGGGCCAGTTACGGAGACGCTGTTTCCTCAGTGTGCGATAAGTTACCGTCGTGATTTCCCCGCACCGCGGCAGGTGAACATTCCTGAGGTGTTCTCCTGTAACAAGCCGTGCCAGAGCCGGCATGGCAGTGGCGTCACCGTGTACCAGAAAGACATCCCGCGGACTCAGTTTGGTCAGAAGGTTCAGAATCTCCCCCTGGTCTCCATGAGCTGAAAGTCCGACTTTGCAGACATTCGCCCGCACAGGAATACTCCTCCCTGCCAATGAAAAGGTCACCTCTTCAGCATCGGTTTCGGCCCCCTGACGTGCGGCGACTTTTTCCGCCAAATCCATGAGAGCCCGGCCGGGAGCTTCCTCGTCCTGATAGCCCGTGAGAATGACCAGACCATCCTCCCGGGAAATAATTTTTTCCGCATAGAGCACGCTGGGCCCCCCGCTGAGCATGCCTGAGCTTGCCACAAAAATGGCGGGGCCGTCTTTCTCCACAAGTTCGCCGCGATCCTGAGAGGGCAAAACCGGTTGCACCTCCTTGGAATAGAAGGGATTAAAACCCTTCATAATGCTTTTGGCAAGCTTGTTTCTAAGACAGGAGGGGTGCAGATGATAGATCCGGCAGATTTCCCGCACCATGCCGTCCACATACACGGGAACCGGAGGAATCACTCCCCGGTTTATCCCGGAACGCAGCAAAAGAATAACCTCCTGGGCCCGTCCGAGAGCAAAACTGGGAATCAGCACTTTTTTGCCGGCGGTAACCGCTTCGGCAACCATGCGGATCAGCCGCTCCTCCTCCACCTGCCGGTTTGCATGAAGACGATCGCCGTAGGTGGACTCCACAATGCCAATATCCGGACGAAGCCGCGGAATATGAATGCCGTCAATCGTCTGCTGAGGGAAGGTGGCAAAATCGCCCGAATAGAAGATTGTGCCCTCCGGGGTTTTAAGATAAATACACGCCGCTCCCGCAATATGTCCGGCCGGATAGAAAACCGCGGTAATCTCCGGCAGGATTTCCTTCTCAAACTGTTCATTGAGAGGCACAATACGATCCATCATGGCAGAAACTTCCGCCTCTCCGTAAAGAGGAATTTCCTCCTCCCGGGATGACATGATCTTAAGAGAGTCATGCAAAAGCACCCGGGTGAGATCCATGGTCATGGGTGTCATGTAGATGGGGGCATCCGGAAAAGCCCGGGAAATCAGGGGAAGGGAACCGATGTGATCCATGTGCGCATGACTGATCAGAATGGCATCAATTCCGCCCATCTCCTGAACCAGCCGCAAATCCGGCAGGGGATCCCTGCTGCCCCCCTGGCGGATCCCGGCGTCCATCAGAATACCACGTTCTCCGACCCGGAAGCAGATACAGCTTCCTCCTACCTCCTGAGCGCCGCCGGCAAATCCAATTTTCATTGTTATTGATTCCTCAAATCTGTGAACGGAGGTCTGAAATGAATTCACAGAACGGATATTCAAAACCTCCCGTCTTATTCAATAATATCCCGGCAGTGCAGTCCGCTTAATCCCAGGAACTCAAAAACATACTTCTGTCATAACATAAGAGCAAACTCATTTTTGCAAAGAAATACAGCATAAAACGCAAAGTGTAAATTTCAGTCGTACTCGCTGAAACCTCATAAATACTGGTTTTCTTCAGGATTTATCACGTGACAGCAGTACAACCGTCTCGACGTGACAGGTATGCGGAAACATGTCAAAACCATAAAGGCACTCCATCCGGTAACCGAGCTTCTGAAACAGCTCCACGTCCCGCTTCTGAGTTTTGGGATTACAGGAAATGTACACAATTCCGGGAACCTTAAGAGCCGCCAGAGTGTTTATGACACTCTCCTCCAGCCCTTTTCGGGCAGGATCCAGAATCACACCGTCAAATTTCGCCCCCCCATTAACCAGCTTCGGTAGCACCTCCTCCACCAGCCCCGCATAAAATCTGACATTACCAATGCCGAATTTCCTGCTGTTATTTTCCGCATCCCTGACAGCCTCCGGAACTGCCTCGATTCCGTATACCATCCGGACTCTGCCTGCCAGCCGAAACGATATGGTCCCAATACCTGAATAAAGATCCGCTATCACGGAATCCGGAGCCGGATCCAAAAGCTCAATGGCCTTGTCATAGAGTTTTTCGGTAACCCCGGTATTTATCTGAAAAAACGACTCCGGCCTCACCAGAAAGTGCCGATCATAAAGAGACATTACGGCATACGGATCTCCTCTGAGAGTCTGAAACTCCTCCCCGAAAATCCGGTTCCCGGGAGCGCTGTTCCGGTTAACCGCAATATTGGAAATCCCCGCAGTCCTGAGATACTCCAACACCGGATCAGGAACAAAACCCTGTCTCAGAACCAGCACGGCGCATCTTCCGGTATCAGAAGCTTCGGAATCTCCGTTTGCCTGCCCCCTTAAAAACAGATATCTGAAATTCCCGGCAAACTCCGCCATTCCGGGATCACTGTCAGGCCCGTTTATCAGATCCCGCAACCCGTTTCTGATCCGGTTCATCCAGACCGGCTCCAGCCGGCAGTCTGGAATATCGGCAATTCTATGGGAATCCCGTTCGTAAAGTCCGAGAACAAATCTCCCGTCCGAATCCCGCTCTCCCATATAAACGGCCTTGTTACGGTAACGAAAGGGATCCGGCATTCCGGTAATCCCCATGAAAAGCTCCCTGGAAAAACCCGGAAGATCCTCATAAAGGTGCAGCAGAAAAACGGACTTGAAACCGAGCTCCGCCTCATAGGAAAGCCCGGTAAAGGAACAGCCGCCGCACCTCATGGCACAAAAGTCGGGAACTCTGTCCGGACTTTTGTCAGTAATTTTCAGAAGCTTTCCGGAAATATATCCCGGCTTTTCAACAAGAGGTTCTATAACAGCACTTTCTCCCGGAAAAACTCCGGGGACAAATACTTTTTTTCCGTTGTAAAAGGCAAGACCGGTTCCTTCGGAAGTTAATTCGGATACAGTTACGGTGATTGAAGACATCAGAAAAAGAAAAAAAACGAAGAATCAAGAATGGTTCCTCATGGTGGCCCATCACTGACTTGAACAGTGGACCAAACGATTATGAGTCGTCTGCTCTAACCGACTGAGCTAATGGGCCTCGGAACGGGTGCAATTATACAAGTCCAAATTAAACTTGTCTATATTTCCCGCAAACTTTTTTAACCGGCAAAAAAATTCCGGAAGCAGCTCATTTTGGCCGGAGTTCCGGGACAGGACAAATTAAAAAAGGGCTTTTAAAAAGCCCTCTTTCTCCGATACTGAGGTTCTTGGACGGCATACCCGCCGAGTCTAAACCGCTTCCTGATTGCTGCTGTCCAGGAAGCTGCGGAGAGCGGTGGACCTGCTGGGATGCCGGAGCTTGCGAAGAGCCTTGGCCTCAATCTGACGAATTCTTTCCCGGGTAACATCAAACTGCTTGCCTACCTCTTCCAGGGTATGATCCGAGCTCATGCCGATCCCGAACCGCATCCTGATAACCCGGGCCTCCCGAGGGGAGAGTCCGCTCAGAGCCTTTTCGGTAATGTCCCGGAGACTGTCCACCGTGGCAACATCGGCCGGAAGCGGCAGGGTGGTATCCTCCAGAAAATCCCCATAATGCGAATCCTCGTCGTCCCCCACAGGCTTTTCCATGGAAACCGGCTCCTTGGAAATTTTCATAACCTTCCGGATCTTGTCCACCGGAAGCCCCATCCTTTTTGCCAGATCCTCCGGGGTCGGTTCCCTGCCGTTCTCCTGCAACATCTGCCGGGAAACCCGGTTAAGCTTGTTAATGGTCTCAATCATATGCACCGGTATTCTGATGGTTCGGGCCTGATCCGCAATAGACCTGGTAATAGCCTGGCGAATCCACCAGGTGGCATAGGTGGAAAACTTGAAACCTCTCTTGTATTCAAACTTATCCACAGCCTTCATGAGGCCGATGTTGCCCTCCTGTACCAGATCCAGAAACTGCATGCCCCTGCCGGTGTACTTCTTGGCAATGGAGATGACCAGCCTGAGATTGGCATTAATCATTTCCCCCTTGGCCTTCTGGGCATTCTGATCCAGCAGGATAAGCTCCTTTTTCAGATCCCGGAGCTTATAAATCTCGATGCAGATCCGATCCTCGATTCCCGAAATCCGTTTGAGCTCCTCCAGAATCTGCTTCCGGAGTCCGACCATCTTGGCGGCGAACGGGCGATCCAGTCCCGAAACCATCTCAAACCATTCTTCGTCAAAGGGCCTTCTGTTTTCCAGATAAAACTTGCGATAGGAAGGAAGATCCATGGAGCAGCGCTTTTTAAGAATTTCGGCCATGTAGTCATCATGAGGCCGCATTTCCGAAAAATGATCCTGGGCTACCCGGGAAAGGTAGGAAAGCTCCTTCTGCGGCAGCTTGAATCTGATAAACTCCTTCTCCATCATCGTAAGAGCACGGTGAGTCTGGGAATGCCTGAGGCCGTTTTTGATACGGGACTTTTCAAAAGAACGGTAAGCCTTCTCCAGATGAACCATCTGGGCGGCAACTTCCTCCAGAGAAGGCCCGGCCCCGCCGGCGTCATCCATATCCCCGTCATCCTTGACCGCTCCGGCATCACCTTCATCATCCGAATCATTGCCGGAACCGGAAGTCTCATCCTCGGAAATATCCCCGGACTCTTCTGCCAGTTCATCAAGATTTCCGGCATCGGAAGCGGCAGCATCGTCTTCCCTGATATCATCCCCCTCCGCATCTTCATCACCTTCAAGACGGAAACCGGATACCAGATCGGATACCCGGGAATTCTGACTGGAAACCTCCTGAAACTGATCCAGAAACTGCTTTACCACCAGGGGACAACGCCCCAGACATGACTGAACCCCGCGCACACTTTCTTCAATTCGTCTGGCAATCTGTACCTCTGTCTTGCGATCCAGAAGTCCCACACTGCCCATCTCCCGCATGTACATTCTTACCGGATCGGTGGTTTTTCCGATGTCGGATATCATCTTCTCGGTCTCGGAGGCAGTCTGATTCAGAATGAGGTCATCGGATTCCGGCGGCTTGTCGTAAATCTGAATGTCCATTTCCTCGCAGCGCTGGAAAAAATCCTCCAGTTTTTCATCATCCTCAAACTCGGCAGGCAAATGCTCTTTAATCTCGGATTTTGTAAGATATCCTCTCTCTTTACCATCAATAATAAGCTGTCTTAACGAAATAAATGCAGAAGAATTTTCCATTATACCGCCTTAATAGATAGCACCACTCCCGAAGGGGCCGCCATTAAAACTAATGCAAAGACCATGAAAAATTGAAACTGTCGCCCTTTTGTCACAGAAAAACGGAAGGCCTGCTGAAAGAAATGCACCGGCGCAAAATTATGAAAAAAGAGGACTCCCATAATTAAATGGGGTATAGGATTTTAGATCCAGGAGATGTCGCGTGTTAAACGCTGAATTGAAAAAATATGATCTATGTCACATTAATAGACGTATCCCGCTATAAAGTCTGACAGGGACGTCAGACTTTATTATGCGTTGATTTCCTTTTCCTTAAAAAAAGGGCTTAATTATCCACAAAACTCTTTAAAGGCTCGGATCTGGTGGGATGTCTGAGCTTACGAAGCCCCTTAGCCTCAATCTGTCGGATGCGCTCCCTGGTAAGCCCGAAATGCTGCCCCACCTCTTCAAGAGTATGATCCGACGGCATGCCGATTCCGTAACGCATACGAAGAACCATGGCCTCACGGGGAGACAGATCCGTAAGGATCTTCTCGATAACATACTTGAGATTGTCCTGAGCTGCCAAATCCTGAGGCATCTGCGTGGTTTCGTCCTCCAGGAAATCCCCCAGTCTGGAATCCTCGTCATCGCCGATGGGAGACTCCATGGACATCGGCTCCTTGGAAATCTTCATTACCTTCTGAATCTTCTCCACGGAAATGCCCATTCTGGCCGAAATCTCCTCTGGAGTGGCCTCATGCCCTTTTTCCTGAAGAATCTGCCGGGCAATCCGGTTGTACTTGTGCATGGTTTCAATCATATGCACCGGCACCCGGATAATTCGGGCCTGATCGGCTATTGAACGGGTTATGGCCTGCCGAATCCACCAGGTGGCGTAAGTGGAAAACTTGTATCCCCTGCGGTATTCGAACTTGTCCACCGCCTTCATAAGACCGATATTTCCCTCGGAAATCAAATCCTGGAACGGCATCCCCCGGTTGATGTATTTCTTGGCAATGGAAACCACGAGACGCAGATTTGCCTCGATCATCTCCGACTTTGCCTTCTTGGTCTTGGCTTCCCACATCATGATTTCCTGACTGATGCGGCGGATCTCCGAAATCCGGGTCTGAGAATCGTTTTCAATACCCCGGAGGCATTCCACGGCGCTGAGAAGCTGCTTCTCATAAATCACGGCCTTTTTGGCAAAAGGCTTCTTAAGCTTAATGATGTGCTCGTACCATTCGGAAGTGGCTTCCTTTTTGGATTCGGAATAATAACGGCGGTACTCCTCCGGCTTGAGGCCGCAGTTCTTGACAAGAATCAGACGAATCTGTCTTTCCTGATTCTTTAGTCTTTCGGCAAAATCACGAACCACCGTCAGAATTTCCTCGTTAAGCTTGCTGTTTATGACAAAACCGCAAAAGCTTTCCTTCATTTCCGCAAAATGCTTTTCGGTGGTCTTGGCTCCTCTGCCGAAACGCTTGAGAGCTTTCATGGCAGCGTTATAATTTTTTCTGAGCACGGCAATGCGCTCCGCTGCCAAAGCCGGATCCACATCCAGGGTATCACTGTCTGCCGGCATCTCGGCATCATCGGAATCCTCAGGTTCGGCACCTTCCTTTTCAGGATCGTCCATATCGGAAGAATCTTCTGCACTGTCCTCGCTGTCCTCGGCGTCCTCATCTTCCACATCATCGATCACTCCGCTGGTGTCCACGGATGAGTCCAGACCGTCAATACTGATTTCCTCATCAGCCGGGGAGGAACCGTCATCGTCGGCAGGAACCGAGTTTTCATCAAAAACCGAGTTTTCCTGAAAACCGACAATCACATCCGAAAGCTTGCAAAGCCCCTTCTCGTAATTGTCAAAGTATCTGAGAAGAATCTCCTCGGATGCGGGGAAATCAGAAAGGAGGGACTGTACCCGGCTCTTTCCTTCCTCAATACGCTTGGCAGTATTGATTTCCTGCTCTCTGGTAAGGAGGTTGACCGCCCCCATTTCACGCATGTACATCCTGACAGGGTCGGAGGAACTGCCGATATCGGTAATAAGATTCTCCGTTTCACCGGCGGTCTGGTTGAGAACCAAATCTCCCTCTTCGGGCTCTTTCTCGCAAATCTGGATATCACGTTCTGCCAGAACCTGAAAAATCTCATCCAGCTTTTCAGATTCAAAATATTCTTCAGGAAGCTTTTCCTTAATCTCCTTTACCGTGAGATAGCCACCCTTTCTCTTGCCTTCCTGAGTAAGCATCGCCAGGATTGATGACGGCTTTTCTTCCATATAAAAACATTTCTCCAGAGTTAAGAGTTCTTTACAACCGAAAACAGAGACGCTTCCCAAAAAAACGACCTCTATCTGAAAGCGCATATTTTACACTACTTGAAATAAGTTTAAAGGGGGTGAAATAAAGATCTTCGGTTGTTTTTTCAGATTTTGCCACGTGAAATCAGCTCTCGCGGCCTCGGTCGGTCAGAAGTTCCCGGGTTCTGGTTTCCAGATACTGAAACTCCATAAGTTCCTTGCTGTCAAGTCCGTTATTCCGGAGCCCTTTTATCCTGAGGGCCTCTGTTCTGGCCGTAAGATGCTCCATGAGGATGTTTTTTATGAAGTGCAGGAGATCAATGATTTTAATCTCCACAAAACCTTCCTGCTCCACTTCGGTATCGGATCTCGCTGCCAGAAGCCCGATAAGCTTCCCCACATTTCCGGACTCCCGATATTTTTCCAGAAGGGCTCCTGTCGTGGTATCGGGACAGGACTTTATCTTCGAAACAAGATCCAGAAGCACTGCGCTGCGATCCCTTGCATACTCGTTCAGAAGTTCTACAAGACGATCCGGTTCGGGAATTGCCCTGAGAAGCTCCGGATCCTTTACCAGTCTGGCCACCACAGCTCTCATGGGAGTCAGAGGGATGTTATCGGGGTCGGCATAGCCGTCCTGATTCCGAGAATTGACACGGTACTGCCGGTTCTCGGTGCTCCTGGCATTCTTTCGGGCCAGAATATTCCCGATGGCGGTATTAATGCCGGAATGCAGGCTTTCCTGAGACCAGCCCACCAGATTTGCCAGCCGCTTCTCAACCGCAGCCCGGGTCAGGGTGGCCTCAGGCATCATGCTCAGTAGTTCGGAGGCCCTGTCAATGCAGTTGACCCTGCCGCCGTCATCGGCAACGCTGTATTCCTTCTCCAGGGTGGAAACAATATATTCCGGAAGGCTTTCCGCATGCTCCAGATAGTCAATCATGGCCCTGGCACCCTGAGTTCTCACCAGGGTGTCCGGATCATGCTCCGGCGGGAGAAAACAGAAGAGAAGCTGCTTGTCATCCCTGAGGGCCGGAAGTGCAGTATTGAGAGCATGCCATGCCGCATTCCGTCCGGCGGAATCACCGTCATAGCAGAAAATAATCCTGTCGGCCTGCTTGAAAAGAAGATTCATCTGTTCTGGAGTGGTGGCCGTTCCCAAAGAAGCCACCGCATTATGAATTCCCGCCTGTTCCAGGGCAATCACATCCATATACCCTTCGGTAATCACGATATAGGAAAGATTCTTGTCCCGCAGATTTCTGATGGAATCAAGATTAAAAAGCTCATGCCCCTTTTTGTATACCGGACTTTCCCTGGAATTGATGTATTTGGGCTTGGAGTCGTCAAGAACCCGGCCGCCGAACGCAATGGTGCGGCCTCTTTTGTCGCGAATGGGAATCATCACCCGTTTTCTGAAGGTATCGTAGGTCTTTCCCTGCTGACCCTGAGTTGCCAGCCCGAGTTCCGTCATGGCCTTCAGAATCCTGGGATTGTCGCCCGCCAGATTCTTTATAAGAAAATCCCATGATTCCGGAGCAAAGCCCACATGATAACGTCGGAGGGTGTCATCGGACAGCCCTCTTCCATGGAGATAGGCCAAAGCCTCGGGATGTCTGGAAAGCTCGGCTTCGAATAATCCGGCGGCCCGCTCCAGAAGATCATAGAAATCAACCTCATGCTCCCGTTTTTCCTGAGGCTTTCCGGAACTCTCCTCGTATTCCACGGGAACCCCGGCTTCCTTTGCAAGTTGCTCCACCGCCTCCGGGAAGCTCAGCTGGTCATAATCCATAATAAAACCCAGGACGTTCCCGGATTTGTGACAACCAAAGCAGTTGAAAAACTGCTTCTGCTGGTTAACGCTGAAACTGGGGGTTTTTTCATTATGGAAGGGGCAGCAGCACATATAGCTGTTCCCGGAACGCTTCAGAGTAATCCGGGAACCGATAACGTCCACAATGTCAACGCGATCAATCAGGCGTTCAATAAAATCCTTTTTTATGTACGGCACTTTCGTCACCTCGTCTTAAGCTTTCTGTCTGTATTATTCATCCTGCCGTGCCGGAATTTTTCGCCGTATCACGGCCGTTACGCCCGAAAACTATAATAAATTTCATTAATAATTACAATAAAAAATATCAGCCCTATTATCATGCCGGCGGCAGGATTTTCAGAATCAATGAGCACTGAATACAGAAAAGCTTCGGAGAACAAACGAAAGCCCGACAACGGGAATTGCCGGTAACAGGAAATTTCCCGCCGGGCTTCCCGGTATTCCGGACCGGCCCGATTACGGGAACGGAATCAGCACCGTGTCAGCTTTTCATAAGAGGAATACTGTAGCCGGAAGCAACGCTGAAAACCCGGTCGGTATCATAGCACCAGCCGGTAAGCCTCCCCCCCCAGACGCATCCGGTATCCAGGGATTTTATTCCGGGAACCCGGCATCTGCCGCCCAAAGCCGCCCAATGCCCGAATACCAGTACGGATCTGCCGCTGTCCGGAGGGCTGCTTCTGAGATCGAACCATGGTCTCAATCCCTCCCCGGCGGCCTCCTCGGGAGAATTCTTGTTTTTAAAATCCAAAGCGCCGTCCGGCCGGCACAGCCGGATTCTGGTCAGAACATTAACAATGAAGCGGATACGATCGATTCCAGCCAGTCCGGGATCCCACCTGTCCGGTGTATCCGCAAACATATTCTGCAGAAACCTGCTCCGGGAAACCGGATGCCCGAGAACCCGCTCTGCCTCCCCGGAAAATCTGACGGCATCACCGATATCCCATTCGGGAATAATGCCGGCATGAACGAGACATACGGGAACCCGGGGATGCCTGAAGGCCAGGGGAGCCCCGGAAAACCATTCCGCAATATCCTCCAAATCCGGAGAATTCAGGAGATCCTGCAGCATATCCTTTCTTTTTGGCTCCCGGAAGCCATAGACAATTGCCAGAAAATTCAAATCATGATTACCAAGCACAAAGGTTGCCCGATCTCCCAGATCCATAATATAACGAACAGTGTCCAAAGGTTTCGGACCTCTGCCGATAATGTCTCCGGTCAGCAAGAGCTCATCCCTGGCCGGGTCAAACGCCATTTCCCTCAGAAGATGTCTGAACTCGTCATAGCAGCCGTGAATATCCCCCACACAGTAAACCGCCATAAAAACCTCGTTTCCGCCGGAAAAAAAACTTTACAGAAAATGGGACTTTCTGGCCAGGGTCAGGAATTCCATGGCAAAGGCGTTTTTCATGTCCCCCGGGACCTCCTCGCTTGAAAGCACGTTAAAGTCCTCCAGGGAATAGCGCGGAAAAAAGGTATCTCCGTCAACATGAGCTTTTATCAGGGTGATATAGAGACGATCCGCCAGGGGAAAAGCGGTTTTATACAGCTGGCCGCCTCCGATGACAAAGACCTCCTTGTCCGCCCCGGACTGTCGCACTCCCTCAGCCAGGGTTGGCACCCTGACTACCCCGTCGGCCACCTGATAATCGGGATTTCCGGTAACCACAATATTGAGTCTTCCCGGCAGAGGGCCTCCGATGCTCTCATAGGTTTTTCTGCCCATGATAATCGCATGTCCCCAGGTCAGTTCCTTAAAGCGCCGGAGATCCCGGGGAAGATGCCAAGGCATTTTACCGCCCCTTCCGATAACAAAATTTTCAGTGTGAGCAACAATAACAGAGAGCATATCAGACCACCGGACGTTTACGATAGAAGAAGAGCGGAGGCAGGGCAATTCCAGCCCCCATTGCAAGCATTATAGCCCCGGTGGTGATCCCGTTAAAACAAAAGGATTCAATTTCTTGAAGCCGGGAGCCGGTGCCGTCGTAAATCTGAATGGCACTCAAAAGGGTCATATAGGCATTACGTCCGGGAATTATGGGAATAATGCTGGCCACGGTAAACAGCGGACGCGGTACCCTGAGCCTGGGTGCAATGGCAATGAAGGCAAGACTCATCATAGTTACCGAAAGAAAGGTCGCCGTGACAATCCCAAGAGAAAACTCCCGTATCAGAATCATCCTGGAACACCAGGTAAACGCTCCGCCGGCGGCACACCACCCGAGATAACGCGGAGGAACATGAAACAGCAGAGCAAAGGCTGCCGAAGGCAGCGTTGCCAGTAACGTTTTAAGCACATAATCGGCAAACACGTTTTACCTCTCCCAGAAACCCTGCGGCAAAAAATACAGCGCTGCGGTAATCCCCAGGGAAACCGCTGTCAGCAGAATGGTAGTGATCAGAAGTCTGTTAATGGCCATGCTGTAATAGCCCTTGAAAAGATCCAGTACCCCGTTTACAAAGGGAAAGCCGGGAACAAGAAGCAACACCCCGATAACCAGGGAAATTACCAGATCAGCCTGATGCAAATGAAAAATATAAACCCCGAAGGCATAGGAAATCAGAGTCCCGAAAAAACCTAGAAATCCGAACACGAAGGCCGGAAACAGCGCATATTTCTGGAGCAGAACCCGAACCCCCATGGTAACAAAACCAGCCAGAAATCCAGAAGCTCCGACCAGGAGACTTCCGTCATTCAGGTATCCGAAAGCCATGGTGGCCAGACCGATCATGAAGCAGAGAGCCAGGGGATTAATCTCCCGGGTTCTGATGCTCCGAAATCTGTCCTGAAAAGCCGCCTGGGACATCTGCCCCTGCTCAGCCTCCAGACAAAGACCGGTTATTTCGGCAAGCACATCCATCTGAATGCCGTGGGGGGCCCCCCTTCTGGTCAGGGACTGGTAGCCTCCGGATGTTTTAACGGAAATGCACACCATTCCGGCCGCCACAATAACCTGGACATCCGGATACCCGAAGGCCCGGGCGATGCGCTCGGTGGTCTGCACCACCAGGCGGGTCTCGGCGCTGGATGCCATAAGACTGACAGCCACATCCGAAAACAGCTCCAAAGACTGCTGTTCCTCCGGAGTACAAATCACCGAATTCATAAAATTTCCTGAGCGAAGTCTTCCTGAATATCATCCGGACGATCTTCCTGCACGGGCTCCGGTCTTTCCGTCCACACAAAATCCCGGGCGGCCACATCCGTCTCATTCTGTTTTTCCTGCTCCGCCAAATCCTGAATCAGCTGCATCACCTCCTGACAGAGACTGTCGGTGCCCTTGTGGGCCAGAGCGGAAATCACAAAATACCTGGCGGGCTGTTCCGGAATATCTGCCAGAACGGAAGATACAATCTCCTCCTGTTCCTCGGCCGAAACCGCATCGCATTTATTGAACACCAGCCAGCGCGGTTTTTCAGCAAGCTTTTCGCTGTATCTACGAAGTTCGCTTTCAATAACGGCGATGTTTTTTGCCGGATCGGATCCGTCAATCGGTTTCATATCCACCAGATGCAAAAGCACCCGGCAGCGTTCCAAATGACGAAGGAACCGGTGTCCCAGTCCTGCTCCGTCGGCAGCTCCCTCGATCAACCCCGGAATATCCGCAACCACAAAGCTGGCCCCCTCGGAAACGCGAACCACGCCGAGACTGGGAACCAGGGTGGTAAAGGGATAGTCGGCAATTTTCGGACGTGCGGCACTGACCGCAGAAATAAAAGTGGATTTTCCGGCATTCGGGAGTCCCAGGAGCCCCACATCAGCCATCAGCATCAGCTCCAGTCTGATAAAGCGCTTTTCCCCGGGAGACCCGTCTGTCTTCTGGCGCGGAGCCCGGTTCACCGAACTCTTGAAACGGGAATTCCCCAGCCCGTGAAAACCGCCCTTGGCCACCAGAAGCTTCTGCCCCTTCTTCAGAAGATCCCCCAGCACCTCCCCGGTATCGGCATCGATTATGCGGGTACCCACGGGGACCCTGAGAGTAACGTCAGCACCCCTGGCTCCGGTACAGTCGGAGCTCCCGCCGTTGGCTCCCCGGCCGGCCGCAAAAAATTTCTGATACTGATAATCCACCAGGGTATTCAGATTATCATCTGCAATAACAAAAACATCGCCGCCGTCGCCACCGTCGCCGCCATCGGGACCGCCCTTCGGAATATACTTTTCCCGCCGGAAACTGACGATGCCGTTACCGCCATCACCGGCCTCAACGCGTATCTGCGTTTCATCGACAAATTTCATTATTCTGCCCCCTTCAGCAATAAAAAAGCCCTACCAATCGAAAATCGGTAGAGCCCCTGAAATCCAAAAAAAGCTTTAATTAAGCCGGAATAATGCTTACATATCTGCGATTCTTAGGACCGGATACGTAATTCTTTACCACACCGTCAGCCTTAGCAAAAAGGGTATAATCCCTGCCGATGCCAACATTTGCGCCTGCATGGAACTGAGTGCCGCGCTGCCGAACCAAAATGGAACCAGCCTGCACTGCGGTACCACTGTACACCTTAACACCTAAACGCTGAGCCTGGGAATCACGACCGTTGCGGGAACTACCGCCTGCCTTCTTATGTGCCATTGTATAACTCTCCTGATTAAGCGTTAATACCGGTTATCTTAAGCTCGGTGTATCTCTGACGATGACCGAAAACCTTCTGGAAATGCTTGCGGCGACGGAACTTGGTAATAGTTACCTTCTCGCCCTGAGTCTGATCAACAACCTCAGCCACAACCTTTCCGCCTTCAATATAAGGAGCACCAACCTTTACGTTGTCTCCATCAGCAACCATCAGTACCTTGTCGAGTTCGATAGATGCACCCTTCTGAGCATCCTTAAGAAGCTCAACGGAAATAACATCACCCTCAGAAACCTGATACTGTTTGCCGCCAGTCAATACAACTGCGTACATTTAAAACTCCATAGCCCGAAACCCGTGAGGGTTAGCAGGGACAAAAATCTTTAGATATAACAATATGATGGCGCGTATTATACAAATTGGATCACAGATACGCAACAAAAATGCCTAAGTTTTTTTCAATTATTGTCCGACATCCACTTCGTTCCGCCAAAACCGTTCCGAAAATCCGTTACGGGGCACCATTACAGAGCATTTTCTCTTATTTGCCGGTCACTCCCGACTGCCCGTCAGCCGTCCGCCCCGGGCTCATTCTTTTTTGCAGGGCAGAAAAACTGTATAATATTCCCGGCCGTCCCGAACGCGTCAGCCTTAATTTATTAAAGAGACATAACATGACCAGTACTGAAGAACTGCTCTCCATACCGCTGGATAAGGTAAACCGGTATATCATGAGTGAAGTCGATTCGCCGGTGGAACTGGTAAACAGCGTGTGCCGTCATCTTATTCTCGGCGGCGGAAAAAGAATACGCCCGACGCTGCTCCTTCTGTCAGCGGGGCTTATCAGTCCGGATGCGGTTCATGACGAACGGGTTATGAAACTGGCGGCAGCCATTGAAATTCTTCATACCGCCACCCTGATGCACGATGATGTCATCGACGAAAGCGAGATGCGCCGGGGCAGGAAAAGCACCAACAGCCTGTTCGGCAACTCAGTGGCCGTACTGGGGGGGGACTACCTCTTCACCAAGGCCTTCAGCCTGGCTTCGGTTACCGAAAACACGGAAATTTTCAGGGATTTCTTCCGGGCTGTCAGCACCATCGCCTCCGGAGAAATCGAGCAGATGGGAAATATCGACCATCCTGAGCTCAGCGAAAAGGCCTACTACCACACCATTTACGCCAAAACCGGGGTACTTTTTGAAATTGCGGTGCGAATTCCTGGCATTCTCTTCAGCGTCTCCGGAGAGCGGCTTCAGGGACTTTCCGACTACGGCCGCTATCTCGGCAACGCCTTTCAGATAGCCGATGACATTTTGGATTACACCTCCAGTGCAGATGAACTCGGCAAGAATATCGGAGACGACCTTCAGAATCACAAAATCACCCTGCCTCTGATTTATATTCTGAACGCCCTCCCGGATCATAAAAAACCGGAGGCGATGCTGGCCATGAAAAGCTGCAATCTTGAAGCCGTCATGAATCTTGCCGAAAAAACCGGAGCCATCGCCCGCTGCTATGAAAGAGCCGAGAAGGAAGCCTCCTGCGCCCGGGAGGCTCTTGGCATTTTTCCGGAAAGTCCGTACCGGGAACAGCTTTTTAATCTTGCGGAAATGGCAGTCAGAAGAACCCGGTGATCCCGCGCTCCCAAATATAAAACAACTATCCCGAAAACACTTGCCCGGAAAGGCCTATCCAAGACAGCAAAGATCCTCATTCTCTCCCAGAGCCCAGCTTTCGGACATCCTGATGATTTCATCCTTCATGGACAGAAATACCTCGGCTATCAGGGGATCAAAATGCTGCCCGGACTCCTCCCGGATTATTTCGAAAGACCGGTCATATGAAAAAGCTTCCTTGTAGCACCTTTTGGATACCAGGGCATCAAACACGTCGGCTATCGCCATTACCCTGGCGCACAAAGGGATCTGTTCTCCCCTGAGACCATCAGGATAACCCTTGCCATTCCACTTTTCATGATGGTGGGTGGCCATATCCACCGCCGTTCTCAGGATCAGAGGCTTTTCAATGGACTTCAGGGTTTCCTCGATCATCCGGCCGCCGATTCTGGCATGCTGCTTCATGATCTCGAATTCCTCATGGGTAAGCCGCCCCGGCTTCAACAGAATCATATCCGAAACGGCAATTTTTCCGATATCATGAAGCGGCGCGGACTGCACTATGGCCTCGCATACAGCCTCATCCTCAAGCTCCCCGGCATAGTAGCCGTTCCGCACCAGCCCCTGAACCACCATGGATACATACGATGCCGTCCTCTGAATATGCATGCCGGTGAGCTGATCCCTTCCTTCAATTATTGAAGCAAAGGCCTCAACAATATTCTGACGGATCTTCTCAATCTTCTCCTCCTGCTCCTGATAGCGCTGCTCCATGTCGGCACGGCACTGATAAAGCTCCAGAACCCGCATAATACGCCTTTCGATAACCCCGATCCTGGAATTCTTGCTGATAAAATCCTGAGCCCCCAGCCGGAAGCTGTTTTCCTCCACCGCGGGGTCGTCGTCGTCGCTCATTACAATAATTGGGAGTTCCCGGGGGCTTGTTATTCTCCTGATGCTGGAGAAAAAATCCGGAAGCGTCATATCGGGCAGGTCATACCCCGAAATAATAAGATCAAAGCTGCTGGTGGCCAGCTTAAAAGCGGCCTCCCTGGCAGTAAAGGCAAATTCCACCTCATGAGCGCTGTCAAGAATCTGCTGCATTACCAGCAGGTTTGCATTGTCGCCATCGACTAGCAGAATACGAAAATGAGAATCCATAATTATGCCAATAATCTGAAACGATCCGAAAAGAACACCCTGAGACCAAATATAGCATATTTCAGAAGGTTTTGCCGTGTGGCGGACGGTGTTTAAGAAAACATTTTCAAATACCAGTCTTCCCTGCCCCGAAAAGACCGGATTCTGCAGTTACGGTGATCCTCGCGTTCCACAGAAGGGCACGGTTTGCCCTTCAGGGAACCATAATCACCTTTCTTAAGCATAATCCGGGAAAATTATCCGCATAAATCAGATCCTCATACTGTTCCGCACGCAAAAAGGGGCGATTTTCTCTCGCCCCCTTTCCTGTAAGATACCAGCATGAAGCGCCGCCGAAACTGTTATATAAGGCAGCAACAGGTTACGTTACACTTCAAACGGATGATGCAGAATAATGGTCTGTTCCCGATCCGGACCTGTGGATATCACGTCAATTCTTACTCCGGAAACCTCTTCAATGCGCTTTATGTATTTTCTGGCGTTTTCCGGCAGATCCTCGTACTTGCTGACACCAAAGGTGGACTGCTTCCAGCCGGGAAGCACCTCATAAACCGGTTCCAGCCCTTCGTAGTCATCGGCGGCCAGGGGAGAATAATCAATAACAGTGCCGTCAGCCTTCCGGTAGGCGGTACAGATCTTAACCTCGTCCAGCTCGTCAAGAACATCAAGCTTGGTAAGACACAGGCCAGACAGCGAATTCATCTGATTTGAACGCCGCATGGCAACTCCGTCAAACCAGCCGCAGCGACGCCGTCTCCCGGTCACGGAACCGAACTCCGCTCCCTTTTCGCAGAGATAGTCTCCCGTGCTGTCCAAAAGCTCAGTTGGAAAAGGGCCGCCGCCGACACGGGTGGTGTAGGCCTTGACGATGCCTTCAATGTAGTCAATGTGGCGCGGGCCGTATCCGGCTCCGGTGCTGACGCCGCCTGCCACGGTGTTCGATGAGGTAACATACGGATAGGTACCCTGATCAATATCCAGGAAGGCTCCCTGGGCTCCCTCGAACATGATCCTGCGGCCGCTTTCCCTGGCCTTTGCCAGAAGCGAGGTAACATCGGCCACCATCGGCAGGATGTCCTTCGCATATTTCCGGCAGCTTTCCAAAACCTCATCATAGGAAACGGCAGGCTGACCGTAGTAGCTGACAAGACAGAAGTTATGGTATTCCATCACAGTCTTCAGCTTTTCGGCAAAATCTTCCATGTTAAACAAATCCCCAACCCGGACGGCTCTTCTGGCAGCCTTGTCCTCATAAGCCGGACCGATGCCCCTGCCGGTGGTGCCGATAGCCTTCTTGCCCAGCTTTGCTTCCCGGGATCTGTCAATGGCAATGTGATACGGCAGAATAAGAGGACATGCGGGAGAAATAACCATTCTGTTCCTTACCGAAACCCCCTTGGACTCAAGCTCGGCGATCTCGCCCATAAGAGCTTCCGGATTAACCACCACGCCATTTCCGATCACGCAGGTACAGCCAGGACGCAGAATCCCGGAAGGAATAAGGCGCAGAACCTGTTTCTTGCCATCAACCACAAGAGTATGACCGGCGTTGTTTCCTCCCTGATAACGAACCACATAATCCGCCTCGCCAGTAAGCAAATCGACAATCTTACCCTTTCCTTCATCACCCCACTGGGTGCCTAAGACAACTACACTTTGAGCCATTTTCTCTGCCACTAAAACAAATGACTGCTTCCCGGTACGCGAAAGCAGCAGTTCAACAATCAAACAGGATGATTTTAACAAAAAATCCCCCCGTTGACACGCTATCTCTCCAAAACCGGAACCGGCTGCCGGCTTTAAGCAAAAAAAAGAAAAACCTCCGTGCCTGTCAGGGTAACGGAGGTCTGTGCTGTCCCCGGAGAAGGAGCAGCACGAAAAGAGGATGATAAAAAAAGCGTTATTTCATATACTTGAAAAACTCATTGTCCTCATCGGTAACAATAATGTTGCCGCCCTTGTCCATGCTGGCACGATAGGCATCCATGCTTCTAAGAAAATCAAAAAGCCCGGTATTCCTGGAATAAGAGTCAGCATATATCCGGGTAGCCTCCGCTTCTCCCTCCGCCCTGATGGTCTTGGCCTGCTTTTCAGCCTCGGCCAGCTTCACCACTGCCTGACGATCGGCATTGGCCCTGATGGCTTCCGCTTCCTGACGTCCCTGAGAACGATGCAGTCTGGCCACGGCATCGCGCTCTGCCCGCATGCGCTGATAAATGGAATCGGAAACCTCCTTCGGAAGGTTGATCTTCATCATCCGGACATCAATAATTCTGATTCCCAGATCCCGGGCAGACACTGAAGTGGCCTGAAGAGCCTTCTGCATTACCTGATCCCTCTTGGAATCCTGGCTGTCCTCCCTCCCCGATACCGGCTTGTCATCGCTTTTTCCGGAAACAATCTCCTTAATGGTCAGAAGTCCGATCTGGCTTCTGAGACTGTTGGTGATTTTGGTTCTGAGCAGACTCTCGGCCTGAAAGCGATCCCCCTTGGTGGAAAGGTAGAACTTGACGAAATCCTCAATCTGCCACTTAACGTAGGAATCGATAATAAGATCCTTCTTTTCCACGGTAACAAAGCGGTCCTCATTGGAATTCAGAGTCTGAATCCTGGCATCCAGAAGTTTGACCTTCTCCACAAAGGGCCATTTAAAATGCGGCCCCGGCTCATAAACAATTATCTGGCCGGAACTGTCCCGAATCACCTTTGCAAAACGCGTTACCAGAGCCTTCTCGCCCTCATGTACCACAAAAACCGCATTAAAAAGCAGAATTCCCAGCAGTACCACTGCCGCAACAAGGGCATTTCCCGATATTTTCATTATTCCCTGCCTCCCTGCTTCATAAGCTGATCCAAAGGGAGATACATCAGCTGCTGGGCTCCCTTGCTGCCAGTATTAATAATCACCTTGGGATTCTTTGCGTATATCTCCTCCATGGTTTCCAGATAGATGCGACGCTTCGTGATCTCGGGAGATTTGAGATACTCCGGAAGAATCTTTTCAAAGCGGGCCACATCGCCGCGGGCCTTGGCCACCACCTCGCGCTGATAACCCTCAGCCTCCTCGACAATACGGCGCACCTTGCCCTCGGCCTTGGGAATAACCTCGTTCTTGTAGGCCACTGCCTCGCGCTTGAATCTCTGTTCATCCTCCTGTGCGGCAATGGCATCGTCAAAAGCGGCCTTCACCTCTTCAGGAGCCCGCGCCGGCAGAAAATTCACATCGACAACCGTAATTCCCATGCTGTAGGGAGAGATGATATTGCCCAGAAGCTCCCGTGTGGCCTGCCTGACCCTTTCGCGGCCATTGGTCAGCACGTCATCCATGGAGGTATGTCCGATTACATATCGGAGAGCACTGTCCGTCGCCTGGTTCAGACTGTCATCAGGATTAACCACGCGATAGAGATAATTCACGGGATTGTCCACCCGGTACTGCACCTCCATCTCCACATTGACGACATTTTCATCCTGGGTAAGCATGGATCCCTTGGACCTGGTGGATCGAACCATTTGGATATCAACGGTCTTGTAGCTCTGAAGGAAGGGACAGTACCAGTGCAGCCCCGGCTCTTCGACCCTGTCAAATTTTCCGAGAGAAAGTACCACCGCCCTCTCTGCTTCACGCACCGTGTAAAAGCCGGTAGCGGCAATTCCCAGTGTCGCTACGCCAAGAATCAGCAGAACCCCGGTAACGGGCGAGGGTCTTTTTCTGTCAAAAGGACTGCCGCCGCTGCCGCCGGAAAGCTTTTTCCAGAAATCCGTTATAAATGCGAACCCGTCATCGCTGCCGTTATCAGGACGCCGGTCTCGCTGCCAGGGATCATGCTTGTCGTGATCATCCCGGCCGCTGCCGTCTCCGTGATCGCTGGGTTCATTCCATGACATGACAAAACTCCTCTTCCAAAGGGGCGGAACTGTAAAATAAAAGACAGTGAATTATAGCCGTTCGCGGCAAATAATGAAAGACGCCCCGCAGAATGTCCGGCACGTCGGTCCGGAAGTCTGAAAAAATCAGTATTCCCAGGACTCCTGATGAAATCTAAATCCCTGAGGAGCTGTCACATAACGCTCCAGATCCCCTCCGAACCTGGCCGAAAGCATGGCCAGCTCCGTCAGGGAATGAGCAACCCGGAGATGATTGCAGCCGGCATCGTCGTAGGATTCGGACTCAATGGCCCCCATCTCAAAAAGACGCTGCCTTAAGGCTCCCGCCTCAGGAGGAAGACAGAGCTCCAGACAGACCCGATCCCGTCCCAGACATTCCGAAACGGCCCGGAGCAGCAGATCAATCCCCAGTCTCTCCCTGCCGGAAATGGAAACCGCACAGGGCTTTCCGGAGCTGTCATGCTCCACATGAGGAGAAATCCCCGGAATCCGGTCAATCTTGTTATAGACCTTCAGCACCGGAACACTCCCGGCTCCGATATCCTCCATGACCTTCTCCACCGAAAGGATCTTTTCCTTCATGTCCGCATCGCCGGAATCAATAACCATAAGAGCCAGATCCGACTCCCGGGCCTCTCTGAGGGTTGCCTTGAAGGCCGCCACCAGATTATGGGGAAGTTCTCTTATGAACCCCACGGTGTCGGCAAATACGGTTTTGCCCACCCGGGGCAACGTAATGGTTCTCAGCGTGGGATCCAGGGTGGCAAAAAGCTGATCGGCGGCATAGACATCCGCATTGGTAAGGGTGTTGAAAAGGGTGGACTTCCCGGAGTTGGTATACCCCACCAAAGATACTACCGGAAGCCCCCGGCGAGAACGGGCCCTGCCTCCCTGATCCCGCTGCTTCTCAACCACGGCCAGTTCCTTCCGGAGCGTGTTCACACGATCCTTGAGAAGACGCCTGTCATATTCCAGCTGGGTTTCACCGGGACCGCCCCTAAGGCCGAAACCGCCACGCTGTCTCTCAAGATGCGTCCATCCCCTTACCAGTCTGGTTTCCAGATATCCCAGCTGAGCAAGCTCCACCTGCAACTTACCCTCCCGGGTGCGGGCCCGATCCGCGAAGATATCAAGAATGAGAGCAGTTCTGGTAATTACCCTCAAGCCGAGAAATCCTTCGAGATTCCGTTCCTGGGAGGGGGAAAGCTCATGATTGAAAATGACGGTTTCTCCGTCGCAGGACTCCACCAGGGCTTTGAGCTCGGCGGTCTTGCCGGAACCAATGAAATACTTGGGATCGGGACAGGAACGGGCACAGGTCAGGATACCGACTATCTCGGCTCCTGAAGAAACGGCGAGCATCTTCAGCTCTTCCAGACTGCCCGAATCATCTTTCTGGGAAAAAGAAACACTTACAAGGACAGCTTTGGCACCGCCCTTGTAGCGCTCGTCGAAATCGAAAAGAGCTGTAATCTTGAACTCCTCAACCTAAACACCTGCTGCAAACAAACAGCGGTTACTTTTCCTTGGTCTCTGGAGCCTGCGGAGCAGCCGCATCATCATCGGAAATCGCTACGGCCTTGGCCGGGACAACTGTGGAAATGGCATGCTTGTAAACCATCTGATTCACATTGTTCTTAAGCAGTATCACAAACTGATCAAACGATTCCACCTGTCCCTGAAGCTTAATGCCGTTAACAAGGTATATGGATACGGGAATTCTCTCCTTCCGCAACGTATTCAGAAACGGATCTTGCAATGATTGGCCTTTCGACATAAAAACGGTCTTTCCTTCGATAAACAACTTAATAATAATAATCAACTGACGAAACTTCCGGCCGGAGCCGCAAAATCACGCCATCCTTCAGATACCGAACCGCACGTTTGCACATGCCGTCCCGTATCATTAAAATCTTAACAACACCTGTTAAAAGCAGAGCATTATACACCAAATGAACACGTTTTACAGGATAATAAGCAGGAACTTCCTGACAACCGTCAAATAATTACCCGCAACATGGGATGTAAGAACCTGTCAGATCTTTACATGCGTAATGATAATAAAAATAAAAATCACTTAACCGAAACAAATTTTGTCAATAGCATGAAAATACTGACAATCCGATCACTATTTTCCGCTAAAAAACTGTTTTTCGCCATCATTCTTTCCGGATTTCTCCCCCCTGAGTCGCGAAGATCTGGGCTTTCAGTTCCCGCAACACTGTTTCCGGATTGTCAGCCGCCCCCATTTCCAGACTGATATACGGCTGCTTCCAGCCCCTGATCCAGGTCATCTGCCTTTTTGCCAGCTGACAGGTTGCGATAACAGCCCGTTCCTTCATTTCATCATACGAAATTTCTCCGGCCAGATACTGCCACATCTGACGATATCCTACGGATCTCAGGGCAGGAAGATCCGGAGTCAGATCTCCTCTTTCGAAAAGGGCCCGAACCTCTGCCTCAAAGCCTTTTTCCAGCATCTTTGCAAATCGCTCCCTGATTATCGGCCTGAGGAGTCTCCTTTCCGGATCCGGCAACAGTGCAAACCGTCTGAGTTGCCACGGGCATCCCTTCCTGGGCTGGCTTCTGATGAGCTCCGTAAGCGATTTCCCTGTCATGAGATAAACCTCGCAGGCTCTGCCAATGCGCTGGACATCATTGGCAGCAAGTCTTTCCCATGATTCCGGGTCAAACTCCCTGAGCCAGTCCCGCACACGGGGAAGCCCCTCTTCCTCAATAAGCTCATTAACCTTTTTTCTGATCTCCGGAGTGGTTTCCGGAAGGCAGGACAGGCCTTCCTCGAAGGCTTTGAAATAAAGCATGGTTCCCCCGGTCAGGATCGGCATCCGGCCTCTTTTCCGGATTTCCGGAATCAGTCTGTCGGCATCGGCCTTAAAATCAGCGGCACTGTAGGGATCTCCGGGGTCTCTTACGGAAACCAGATGATGCGGAATTCCGGCCATCTCGGAAACATCAGGCTTGGCAGTGCCGATATCCATCCCCCGGTAAACCAGAGCCGAATCGGCACTGACAATTTCCCCGTCCAGAGCCTGCGCCAGTCTGATGGCCAGACTGGTCTTTCCGGTGGCCGTGGGGCCCATAAGCACAATGGCGTCAATGTTCTCACTCATCGGCAAGGTGCTCCCTTATCATCATTCCGAGAGGGAGCTCCCACACAATGTCCTCTGGAAGTCCCGTAAAAAAAACGGCATCAGGAACCGATCCAAGAACCCTTTCAGCCATTTCCTGACTGAAAAAAACCGGAGCCTTTTCAGCAAAAAGGGCTGCGGCAAAGGCAAGGACCAGGGTTCGGGATGTGTATCCGGCAAGTTCGCCGCCGGTTAACGCAATCTGTCCTGCGGGGGCCCGAAGTTCCTCAAGCACCGCATTTTCATCCAGATCCTCAAGAAAATTCCTGAAGAACTTTCCAAAATCCGATCCCCGGACCACAGCCGGCACCGCGGCCACACTCGTCTCGTAAAGGCCGGTATCCATAGTAAAACCAAGCTCCGCTAGGGCCTTCATTATCTCGGGGGAAAAGCTCCGGTTCAGCCTGACAAGGAACGGTATGGAAAGCTCCGATCTCCGGAGAAGATCCCCGGCATCCGTATCCAGTCTCTCGCAGAATCTCCTGGCAAAAAGACGCCCGGCCAGCTTTTTTGTATTAACCAGAAAAAGCCGCTGCGACATCCGGGCCACCGCATAATTAATTTCCGGAATAAGCACCGCGGCGCAGGGAGAATCCCCGGACGACGGAGAAAGCCACGGGAAAAGGTCCGTTCCCTGAGCCGTTCCGGAAACGCACTGAGTACTTCTTCCGGAACCATTACCGGGAACGGGCGACCTTCCGGTGGCTGCCTCCCCGGCAGGATTACCGGAAGTTCCGGCAGTTTCTGACGTAATTCCGCGGGGTGGCGGGAGTTCCCGTTCTCCCGTGCCGGACATGTCATCACTGCCAATGGGTTTCGTCCTGCTGAGATCCAAAAGCGATTTGGAAAACTCCTTAGCCCTGGCATTGGCACTGGCATTATACCTGCCGCCTCCGCACGGAAATCCCCCGCCTGCTGCCGGAAAGTGCGAGTATGCGGAAAACAGCTGCCCGGATTCCCGCGAGTCCGGAGGGGATTCCTCCTTTCTTCCGGTTCTGTTTCCGAATAATTTCCGGTACAGATCATCCGCCCCCGTTTCTGAAACTCCGGAGGATGGGGCGTCATAATCAATTACTGCGGCATCCGCAACATGGGACTCCGGGGAATCTGCCGGAAATACGGGGAAAGATGCGGAGGGCGGCACAGGGATCCCGGGGGACTGATTCTCAGGAAATCCTGATGATCCGGTCTCCCCGCCTTTCCCTGTCGCAAGACTCTCCCTTTCGAGCTCCTGAATCCGGGAGGCGCTGACTGCAATCGGTCGCGGGGTGTAGCCATGCTCCGGATCCGGATTTCCGGTTTCCTCCATGGTTTCCGGAAGAAGCTGCTGCGCTCTTCTCAGAGTATTCTTAAGAACCAGGGCTATAAAATCATGAATCTCATTGGCCTTCTGAAAACGCACCTCGTACTTCTGAGGGTGCACGTTGATATCCACCTCCCCGGGATCCATTTCCAGAAAAAATACATACTGCACCGATCTCTTTTCTCCGAATTCATCCTCGAAGGCGGTATTGATGGCATGAACCAGTGTCTTGTCCCTTACAATCCGTCCGTTGATAAAAAAATACTGACAGGGATGCGGCACCGGAGCAGGATTGACATACCCGGAAAAACGAACTCCGGAATTCTCCTCGGAAAACTGCAGAAGATCATTTAAGAATCCGTTCCCGATGATGGATCTCAGTCTTTCGCGATAGCTTTTTTCGTCCTGAGTCCTCCGAAGATCATAAATGACATGCCGGCCGTTTTTAAGAGAAAAGGCCACCTCTCTCCTGGAAAGCGCCAGTCTCCGGAAAATTTCCTCAATCTGCAGAAACTCTGTCTTTTCGGAACGCAGAAAACGCCTTCGGGCCGGTGTGTTGAAAAACAGATCCCGCACTTCCGCGGAGGTTCCCTCAGGATAAGCGGCGGGATGCAGCTCGGGCTCCTGTCCCAGACCTTCCACACTGACAGCCCAGGCCATCTCCTGATCCCGGGGACGGGAAACCAGAACCAGTCTGGAGACGGCGGCTATGGAAGCCAGAGCCTCGCCCCGAAACCCCATGCTGAGAAGATGATCCAGATCCTCGATGGCTGCGATTTTGGAGGTGGCATGCCTTTTGAGGGCCAGGGGAAGCTCGTCCCTGGGAATACCGGATCCGTTATCCCTGACCTGGATCAGCCGGGAGCCTCCGTTTTCAATAACAACACTGATGCTGTCAGCCCCGGAGTCCAGTGCATTTTCCATAAGCTCCTTGACCACGGCTGCCGGTCGTTCCACCACCTCACCGGCGGCAATCTGATTGGCCACCTGAGGTGGCAGAAGATGAATCCCCATTATTTTTTCTTAGGCACCTTAAGTCGCTGTCCCGCATACACCTGATCGCTGGAAAGCCGGTTCAGCTTCATCAGATATCCCGGGGACACTCCGTGATTCTGGGCAATTTTTGACAGATAGTCCCCCTTCTTCACCACGTAAATAACGGTCTTTTCGGAGACCGGAGCGTTGCCACTGCCAGCCTGAGGCTTCCGGTGCTCCCCGGACGGCTCGCTTACGGCAATGCCGCATCTCAGCGTATCCTTGTTCTTGTACACATAACTTCTGATGCCAAGATAGATGGCATGCGCAATGGCCCTCTGATATTTTCCGGTGGCCAAAAGACTGGCTTCATCCGGATTGGACAGATATCCCGTTTCAATAAGCAGCGACGGAATATCCGGCGCCTTGAGCACTGCCAGGGAACGATTTATGGGAACAGACCTGTGAAGCATGGTTATTTTGCTCAGACTTCCAAGAATCTCCTTGGCCAGATCATTGCCATCGCCTCTGCTTTGATTGAAAGCCATGTCCACCACCGCTTTCTGAAACATCGGGTCGGCATGATCCTTAAGGACTTCTCCCACTCCCGAAAGCATTCCGGTTGTGTCGTTGTTCTGCACACTCTTCTTTTCCCTGTTGGCCCGATCCTGGTTCAGAACCAGCACCGATACGCCCTGGGCCTGACTGTTGAGAGCACTGTCGGCATGAATGGATATGAGAATGTTGGCATTCTTGTTTCTGGCTATCTGCGAGCGCTGCCCGAGTTCAATGAATATATCCCGGTTGCGGGTCAGTCTGCCCGCCATCAGGGGATCGCCGTCAATATAGGCCACCAGGCTTCTGGAGATACCCAGGGTTACCGCCTTCTCCTGCACATTGCCAACACCGATGGCTCCGGGATCCTTGCCGCCGTGTCCCGGATCAATAACCACAGTGCAGGTGGCAGAGGATTTGCGCTTGTGAGATGTTAGCGGCTTGGGAGGCTCCGGCGCGGCGGCCAGGCGCTTTTCCAGGGATTCCGGAGGGGCCTTGTTGTCCCCCTCGGAATTCAAATCCTGAAACAGCTCTTCCTCAAGCTCCCTGACATCCCGGAGGTTATTCCTGCCTCCGGATCCGTTTCCGGAACCGGCGTGATCAGAACTCCTGCCGCTGCCGGAGTTTTTTGAACCGCTCCCGTTATTTCCTTCCCTGACCGCTTCCCGATCCGGCCTGTTTTCCCGGCTGTCGCCGCCTGTCCTGGCATCATTTCCGGGGGCAGGCTTCTTTCCCTGAGAAGTACCGTCAATGCCGGCATTGTTTCCGCTGTCCGGGGTTCTGTCATTTTTCGGAGTCCCGGAGCTTCCGTTCCGTTCCGGATCCCTGCTGCCGGGATGCGGTTTTCCGCTGTCATTTCCGGAAGCCGGATGCTGCTTCTCATCGGAATTCCGGTTCTGAGAGGTCTTCCTGGCATCTGCTCCGGAATTTCCCTGAACGGCAGGATCTGGCTTCCGGTCAGTTCCGGAATCTGCCGGCCTCGGAGCCCCGGATTCTCCACTCGCGGATCCGGTATCCTGATGCGGAAAATCCACCCAAAAGGTGTTGCCGTATTTCTTAACCACCGGATTAACGCCGTTTTTAAGAAAGAAAATATAGTGGACCTGGTCGTTCTGCCCCCGGGGCGCCCGTTTGATTCCGACATTGGATATCACGCTGGAACGCTTTATGGATATGACTCCGGTCTTCCTTGAAGGATCCGTGATATCGCTGAGTACCACCGTGTACGCCGTGCGATCATCTTTTGTTTTAAAAACATTGAATTTAGGAGGGGCCTTCATGGTGAAGGTTACACGGGTACAATCATTTTTCCCCTGCACGCAGGCGGATGACTGAACGTTTAATATTTCATTGGCAGAAGCCCCTCCCGCAAGAACGAAAACGGACAGGGCAAGACAGGAAATAAAAAACGCTTTGTACATTTAAGCCACCTGACTCTGAAAACAACTGAATCTCAGGATTATATCATTTTGAGGGCGATATTTATCCGGATACCTGAAAGAGCTTTCAGGACTGAAAATAAGATCACTCTCCTGTCTTTCCGGGGAAGACATCCGAAAGACTTTCGGAAAAAGCCGTAACCATAGCTTCGCCCCGGGGGGTCGCCCCCTCGGCAGTCAGCAGTCTACCGCCGTCCTGATAGCCGATCCTGACAATAATATCCGGTTCCGGCAGAATCCCCTGGCCCTGCTCCGGCCATTCCACAATACGAACGCTGCGATCCGCAAAGTAGTCCCGGATTCCCAGAAGTTCCAGCTCCTCCGGATCCTGAAGCCGGTACAGATCAAAATGCCAGACTGGAATTTCCGGAAAGTTATAGGTCTCCACCAGAGTATATGTGGGACTCTTTACCACACCCTGCCACCCCCGGAAACGCAAAAAGCCCCTGGTAAAGGTGGTTTTTCCGGTCCCGAGATCTCCGAGAAGAAAAATGGTAGTGTTTTCGGATACCGCCTTTCCCATAATTTCTCCCAGATATTCCGTATCGGATTCGTTTTCAAGAAAAATCCCTCCGGCAGTAATTCTGTGCATTTGCTGTCTCCTGTTGTCTCCCGCTGTTAAAGTAACGTCTGCAAGCCGTTCTCTCTGCCGTTAAGCAGTCTTCTGATAAACGGCAGAAGATCCCCGGCACACATGCCAATGGCCCCGTCCGCCCTTTCGGACAGGATGCCGGCCTCTCCGTGAACCGCCACACCGAGAACCGCAGCCTGGAAGGGATCCATTCCTCCGGCAATCAGGGCTCCGATAACCCCGGACAGCAGATCCCCCATACCGCCGGAGGCCATGCCCCGGGAACCGGTGTCGAGAATCACCGTATAATCGCCGTCTGAAACCATGGTGGCTGCCGACTTGAGAACAACAGTCGCTCCATAGCGTACTGCGATTTCCCGGATCGTACCCAGAGGATCGTCAAGGACCTCTGCAACCGTCCGTCCCGTCAGCATGGCCCCCTCGCCGATGTGCGGAGTCAGGACCAGTGTTTCCGGTCTCCCGGACGGGGCCAGTGCCGGATTATCACAGAGCCGGCGAAGCCACCGGAGTCCGTCGGCATCCACCAGGAGTTTCCGGGAATTTCCGTAAATCTCCCGGAATATCCCGGCGTCCCGGGCGGATCTCCCCATTCCCGGACCGACCACCGCTGCATCGCTCCATGCGAGATCCCGGGCAATATTTTCGGGGATGCCGGTCATGATTTCCGGATTAATGGCATTCATGGAATCCCGCCTTTCGCTTAAAAAAACCGTTCTGACAAGCCCGGCACCGCTTCTGACAGCGGCCCTTCCCGCTGTAATGAGAGCTCCCTCCATTCCGGTGCTGCCGCCGACAAGCAGAAGCCTGCCGGCATCTCCCTTGTGAGCACAGCGGGCGCGTACGGGCAAAAATGCCTTCAGGTCATGATAATCCATGGCAAAAATTCTTTCGTCATGCTGAATTCTGCGGGCATTGACGGCAAACTCCGAAAGGCTGTCCAGCACGGTCACGACCTTTCCGGCAAAATCTCCGGCACGCCCCAGAAGAAGACCCGGTTTTCTGCTGAAAACCGTGACGGTCACATAAGCCCGCACCGCCAGTCCCTGCGAAACCGGAATTCCGGTATCGGCATTCAGAAGAGACGGCACATCAAGACTGACTATTTCCAGGCCGCTCCCGTTAATTTCCTGTACCGCGGCAGACATCCTTTCAAAATCCGGATTTCCGGGACGTCCTCTTAGCACACCGATCCCGGCAATGGCATCAATAATCACCGGCGATATACCCGGTGTCGCCCCCCGAACGGAAGCAATCAGCCCGGAAATCCCGGCACTGTCGGCGGCATCCCCGTTTCCGGGTTCCAGAATTCCCCCTGCGGCAAGATAGCTTTCCCGGGCCCGGACTGCGGCAATTCCCGGCTTCTGGGGCACCGTCTGCACCGTCAGGACGCTACGATAGCCGTTTCTGATGAGCTCCCGTCCGACAACATATCCGTCTCCTCCGTTATTGCCGTTTCCGGCCAAAATAATAAACGGAGTTCCCCGGAAAGGATAAAGCCGCATAATCTCCGCGGCCATGGCGGTGCCGGCTTTCTCCATCAGAGAAAATCCGTCCTGTTCCAGATAAATCCGTTCGATTTCCCTGGTAGCAGCGACACTTAGTACAATATCTGATAAATTATCGCAGGGGTTTTGTCGAGCCCCGAGAAACCTCCTGATGAAGTCCGAGGCCCGGCCCCCTGAAGCCGCGGCGCTGCTTCCGGGCACCTGTGTTTGCTTTCCGCTGCAAGAAGAGTGATTCATGACTGCTGTCTCCAGAATTTCCGGGAAAACCGGCACTGATTATACTGATTATACGGAACTCCTGCAGGCAGTGTCCCGGAAATCCCGGGAAATCGGTCTGATTCCCCTGGGGTTTACCACGGCGGATCAGGCTCCCCGGGGAGAGAAGTCCTTTGAGGAACACCTCAGGGCCGGAATTCCCTCCGGCGTTTCATATCTCGGCAGAAATCAGGAGGTGCGCAACAATCCCGGCCTGATTTTGCCGGACTGCGGAATAATCATGAGCTTTGCCCTGCCATACTTCCAGGATCCGTCCCGCTCCGCCCCGGACACCGGGCGTATCAGCATTTATGCGCTGGGAAGGGATTACCACCGGGTTCTCAGACAGAAGCTTAACACTATCGGAGCCTTCCTTAAAGAACGGATACCGGAAATTCAAACCCGGTCCATTACTGACAGCGCCCCGTTCTATGAACAGTTCTTTGCCGAACTCACGGAAACAGCGGTGCGGGGCAGGAACAATCTGATCCGGGTGTGCGGGGGCGGCTCCTGGATTTTTCTGGGCGAACTTCTGACAAGCCTGAAGGCGAAAGTGCCGGGAAGCTTTCCTTTCGAAAGTCATTCCCGGGAAGCCTGTCCGCCCCCTTGTCCCGAAGGGTGTTTAAAATGCCGTCTCGGCTGTCCTGGAAAGGCCTTTGTTCCTGAAGGCTTCAAAATCGAAAGATGCCTTTCCTATCTTACCATTGAAAACCCTGGAGAAATCCCCGGCGAGATGATAGCAGCACTCGGAAACCGCATCTACGGCTGCGACGAATGCCAGCTATCCTGTCCTGAAAACAGGAAACTTCTCCGGTCCTCCTGCGGTGATGCGAAATTCGTCCCGGCCCCTGATTTTAAAAACCGCTACTCCGAAGATTTTCTTAAACTTGCACAGCTTCTGAAACTCACCGAGGAGGAGTTTTCGGAAACTTTTGCCGGGAGCCCGATTCGCCGGATAGGCTATCAGGCCTTTATGAGAAATGTATTCGCCGCCTGCACCAATGCCCCAGGGGATCCGGCACTTCTTACAGGGCTCAGAGCCCGCCTCGGTTCCGCAGCCTACCCCCGCACCCTGGAACTGGCCATTCGGGCACAATCGGAAAAGATCGGAAAGCACTGCCACGAAATTTCCGACTCTGAAAAAATTCTGTAACTCCGGCCTCATCCGGTTCCGGACGGAATTAAAAAACGAATTTTGCTCACAATTTAAAATAGTAAATGCCGGATTTTAAAGATAAAAGGATTAACTCAAATCTCAAAAAATTATAATAGCTTAGACACAACCCTGACCGCCGGTCAGGGCACAGCTCAGGATTAACGGAGGAAATGCGATGATTGCACTGGGAGTAGACATTGGAGGCTCCGGTATCAAGGGAGCCGTGGTAAACACTGAAACCGGGGAGCTTCTGTCAGAAAAAATCCGTCTCGCCACTCCCCAGCCGGCGACTCCGGAAGCCGTGGCCGGAACTCTCAGGGAACTGGCCTCAAAGTTCAGCGATTACGAAGCCATTGGTTGCGGATTTCCCGCCACGGTACACCATGGAATCGCCTTTACCGCCGCCAATATCGACCAGACATGGATCAACACCCCGGTGGAAAAGCTCTTTACCGAAACCCTGGGCCGTCCGGTATTTGTGCTCAATGATGCCGATGCCGCCGGCATTGCGGAAATGACATTCGGAATCGGAAAAGAACAAAAAAACGGCATCGTCATGATGATTACCGTTGGAACCGGCCTCGGATCGGCGATTTTCGTGAACGGCGTTCTGATGCCAAACACCGAGCTCGGTCATCTTATTCTCTCGGACGATATCGCCGAACACTACTGCTCCGATGCTGCAAGACAGCGGGAGGATTTGGGCTGGAACAAATGGGGAAAACGATTCAACCGCTATCTCCAGAGACTGCAGTTCCTGTTCAACCCGGATCTTATTATCCTGGGAGGAGGAGCCTCGAAAAGCTTCGTCAAGTATCAGGAAAAAATCCGTGTCAGAACCCCGGTGGTCCCGGCCCGGACTCTGAACCTGGCCGGAATTATCGGTGCTGCGGTTTATGCGGCCGGACAGTCCCAGGCCGGACTGGCCCCCAATATTGAAGGTGCCGAGGAATATATTAAAAAGATGCTGGAAGCTGAAGCCAGGCACGACCGGAAGGAACACAAAAAGCTGAGCGGAAGCCTGAAAAGCGAAGCTGACGACGACTGACCGCCCGCGAAGGGCAAAACGAGACGGTTTGCCCCGCTTCTCGCGCGGCGGCTGTTTCATTCAAACAGCAGGTGACAAATCTATGGCTACAATCGAAGAAGTCCACAATTATTACGAAAAGCTGGTTCGGGACTATATAAATGCCCTGGAGCTCGCCCAGACCCGGGATACTGACTACCTTACCGATCTGTTCTGCATGACGCTGAACCGGCTACCCGCACTTTATGTACGCTACGATGTGGACATGCTCTACTTCACTTCCGACGAAAAGCGACAGGAAATGGACGATATGGTTATCCGGGCAGTTACCGATTCCATTGCCTGGCTTGATGAGGCCGACCACAAAAGGGACGAATACGACAAGAAGGGTGAGGAGGTGGCCGTCGTCAGAAAAATCCAGCGTGAAACCTACGAGCCTCTGGGACAGCAGACCGTGGCCAATCTTCTGGCAAGCGAGGAAGCCCTGGCCATTCAGGATGAGTAGCGTCTTTCCCGGCAAGGGAGCGAGGCGGTGCCCGGTGCCGGCTCGGGCATCACCGCTCTACCTGAAGTCCGCATAGGGAATCCCGAGTCCGCCGTTCCACAGAATGCTTTCCCCGCTGTTCTCAGTGACCGGTTCCATGGCTCTGACTATCAGACTGATTTTGCCGCTGTTGCTGTTGCTGCTAATCTGAAAGCAGTATACCGCCCGCACCCTGGTAATGCTCTGGTTGGGCCAGAACCGCTCATCGTAGTAGAAATAAAAAGCCGGAAAGCTGCGGCCATCCGCAAGAGAGAGCCGGAACCTCAGATGCTGTTTCATCACTGTCTGGCGGCTCATGAAGAACACCCCGTCAAACACCGGATTCGGAAAGCCCTCCCCCCATGGCTGATCATAAACCAGGGTACGTACAAAGCTGGGGATAAAATAGGATCCCGGAAGCTCGCCGTCACTCTCGATGGTCTCCTCGGATACCGCGGTTGTCATAAACCCCCGCACCAGCTCCGCAAACCTGTCCCGAAATGCCGAAATCCCGTCCCGGCACATGGTAAGCCCCGCGGCCCTGGCATGTCCGCCGCACTGGAGCACCACCCCGGGAAGCAGTCCGGAAATTCTTTCCAGTGCCCCGTGCATGCTGAAATTGTCCACAGAACGGCAGGACCCCACAACGGTGTTTTCCTGGAGACCGTCAGCCAGAACAATCACCGGAACCCGGTAACGATCCTTGAGCCGGGCTGCAATGATTCCAGAAATTCCGGAATGAAAATCCGGGCTGTAAATTACAATTCCTCCGGAAACGTCCCGTCCCGGAATCTTCCGGATAAGCTCCTCGGCGGCCGCCATCATCTCGGATTCCATTTCCCGGCGCCGGATGTTGAAATTAAAAAGAATGCTGGCATCTCTTCTGGCAGTGTCGGCATCCCGGGCGGCCAAACATTCCACCCCGTAGCTCATATCGTCAATTCTCCCCGCGGCATTCAGCTTCGGCCCCAGGGAAAAGGAAATATCGGAACTGGTGATTTTCACTGCGGATACCCCGGAAACCCGGATAAGTTCGTCAATGCCGCAGGTAGTATTATGCTTTCTGATAAGCCCGATTCCGTACTGCACCATTACCCGGTTGTTGTAGTCCAGGGGAACCACATCCGATACAGTCCCCAGCGCCACCAGATCAAGATAGTCCTGCATCCTGGGCTCGGGAATTCCCTGATTCCGGAACCAGCCCTTTTCTCTGAGAAAGGAACGCACCTGGGTCAGCACGTAAAAGATCACCCCCACACCGGCGATATTTTTGGAACGGAAGGGACAGTCCTTTCTCTTGGGATCCACCACCGCATCGGCATCCGGAAGCTGCTCCCCCGGAATATGGTGGTCGGTAACCACCACTTTGATCCCCAGTTCCCGGGCCCGGGACACCGCTTCCAGTGCAGAAATTCCGTTATCCACGGTAACAATGAGACCAACACCGTCCGCCGCTGCCTTCTCGGCCATGCCTGAACTTAAGCCATAGCCGTCATTCTGTCTTCTGGGAACGTAAAAATCAGCCTCTCCGAATTTAAGATCCTGAAAAAACCTCATAGCCAGGGCGGTAGCGGTGGCTCCGTCCACATCGTAATCCCCGATAATCCGTATCCTGGTCCGTTCCATTACCGCCATGCCTATGATCTCCCTGGCCCGATCCATGTCCCTGAAATCCGGCAGGAGAAGATTACGGAGGGAATATGAAAGCTCGCCGGTATTCCTGATACCGCGCTTCCAGAATAATTCCGTAAGCACCGGATCCAGCTTCCATTCCGGCAGAGGACCGAATTTTGCAGCATCGCGACGTAGGATTTTCATAACACGGACCCGGAACTCCCTTAACCATACACAAAAAAAGCGGTCCGGAAAACACCGGCCGAACCCCCGATCCGTTTTCCGCGGCCATGCCCATTATTTTACAGATCTTTAAATGACACATTCCACAGATCTTTAAATGCCCCGCGCCGGTATTCCGGTCAAAGGAACGCAATTTTTACAATTAATCTGCTTCTCGCTCTGTTCAGAACCGTCAATTTTTATTATTATATGACCTGCCTCACAATTTTAACTATCAGACCTGTCTCATGCATCCTAACATCAACTATCGCACCCTTCTGATTATGCTGCCCGTAGCCATGGTCACACTGTGTGATGCCTCCGGGGTGTATACATTTAATCCGGCCGACACCCGCCTGCTTTCAAATTCAAGTCTGATAACGCTTACCTTTGCTTTGGCCTGCTCCCTCATATACGAACAGGATAACAAAGTCTGGAGACTCTTCGGCTGTGCCATTTCCTATGTTACCGCCTTTGAAATCATAAAGGCCTGCGGCACTCAGTCGGTATCTCCGGGGATTGTGGCGGCGTTTCTGTCGCCGTTTGCAGCCTCGGTACCGTCTCCGGCAGGTTCCGGAACCCCTTCCCTGGGGGAAATCATGCTCAATTATATTCTGGCCGGCTTTTTTGTACTCATCTTCACCCTGGTGCTGACATTTCCGGTATGGGCGATTCTCAATTATGCCATATCCGGCATCAGATATGCCCTGTTCTCCGTTACATCTTCGGACTTCTTCAGCTTTATCTACGGAACGCTGTGCCAGACTGCACAGGCCTTCGGTTCCGGAGACAGGATTCTGGAAATAGTCGCCGCATCTCCGGTATTCCGAAGCAGCAACGGCATCTACACGGGAACCTTGCTCTGTTTTTTCAGCGTGCTGTCCGGGATTTTCGGAGCAGTGGCCCTGTGGGAAGGGGTGCAGCGCAAATATTTTTCCTCCCTCCTGTTTCTTCTTGCTTTGAGCAGCGGCAGTACCGGAATGAGCATCGCTTTGCTCATGATGACCATGATATGGCTCTACCCATCCCTTTTTGCACTTTATCTTGGCATTTGCACCATCATTTATCTGGTTACCTGCAATGTAAAATTCGATGTCTCCGTGAATCCGGAGACTTTCTACCATCCGGACATTGCGTTTTCCGACATTATGGTTTCCGACCCCTCTTTTGTCATTACCGGTATAGCGGTATTCAGCGCCTCCATGGCTTTGGCATACATGGTCATCGAGCTCCAGGGAACCTATGCCGAAGCCATGAGCCGGGGCATGTCTGCCATCAGGGCCGTCAGCATAGAGTTGCGAAACAAGTCAGTCTATCGGGAGGAAAGCGTAAGATCGCTGGAGCTTCTCAAACTCATGGGAGGCTTCAACAACGTCATCTGGGTGGGGGAGGCTACCGACAAATTTCTGGAACTGAAGATTGTCACCGCAAACATGGTTAACACAGGATCACTTTCCCTTATCGGATGCAAAATGAAGCTGGACAGCGAAACCATGCTGTGTCAGATTGAAATGGAAAAGAACGCCGAAATAATCAGAAAGCAGCTTCTGATATATGCAGACGCCCTGAACATTGATGTCCAGACAGAATACCGGGAAATCAGGCCCTACACCCTGGAGGACAGTAAGTTCAAATCATTTTTCAGCACTCAGGAGGAAGTCTATGCCCTGGATACAAATTAAAATCGGAACAGTCAGCAAAAAGGCAAAAAAAATAAGTGGCATGCTCTCGGGTTTCGGAGCTGCCAGCGTAACATACACTGATACCGAAGACGCTCCGGTATACGAGCCGCTTCCCGGAGAAACCAGGCTTTGGGAAAACACCACCGTAACCGGTCTGTTCGAGGCGGACACCGATCCGGAACCGATTATTAAATTCTTCAGGGATCACTTCCACAACGAAATCACCTGCAAGGCCGAGCAGCTGGAAGACAAAGACTGGGTCCGGGAATGGATGAATCAGTTCCATCCACTGAAATGCGGAACAAGACTCTGGATCTGCCCCAGCTGGTGCGAGGTTCCGGAGCCTGATGCCGTCAATGTCATGCTGGATCCGGGGCTGGCATTCGGCACCGGTACCCATCCCACCACCTTCATGTGTCTGAACTGGCTGGACAGCCTTAATCTTGAAAACAAAAAGGTCATTGATTTCGGGTGCGGTTCCGGCATTCTGGCGGTCAGCGCCCTGAAACTCGGAGCTCCGGAAGCCACAGGCATCGACATTGATCCCCAGGCTCTCACCGCCAGCAGAGACAACGCGGAAAGAAACGGCGTTTCGGATAAGCTCAGCCTTTATCTTCCTGAGGATACCCCCAAAGGAATCAAAGCGGATGTCCTCGTAGCCAATATTCTGGCAGGACCGCTCAGGGAACTGGCTCCGACCATTTCAGAGATGGTGACTCCCGGAGGTAGTTTTGCGCTGTCAGGAATTATCGCCTCCCAGTGTGCGGAAATCCGGGAAATCTACGCCAAATGGTTCCGGCTTGACGAACCGGTATTCCGGGAGGAGTGGTGCCTGGTGAGCGGGGTGAGGTTGTAATTTCAGGGGCGGAATAACAACCAAAAATCCCGGCATCGGAAATTACAAAGATGTCCGGGACTGATTTATGATATCTGTTGTTTGCAGTACAAATACGGCTCCGGTAAAACTCTATCAGGAATGGTTCATTTTTGAGCACGGCCATAACGAAAAGCGGCCACATTTTCAAAAATAAAGCTCGTCATGGATAACCCCCGTAGCCTGCTCTTCTTGTGGCCTTAATCTTCCTCCAGGTTCCAAACCTCATATCTTTTCTGCACATGACAGAGTAAGGGGGAATGAGAAAAAACTTCAACCATTAACAGGAATTGCAGGCGGCATTCCTCTTCGGTCCATATCTTTCAATCCTTCAAACTTTCCAGGAACTGCCTGATACCGTCTATATCGTACTGGTTAAAAAACATCCGCCCTGCAAAATTTCCGAGAACCAAATTAACAGCATTCTATCTGAAAGATTTCTCAGGATTCTGAAGCAATCAGGAACCGTAATACCGCTGCATTAATCCCTGCCGGACACGGCATCCCGATCCCTGAAATTCATATCCGGACATCTCCTGATAATCTTCCGCCGTTCCTCCTTAATCTGCTCAATGATACGCTCCCGGACCTCACAAAGCCGGGAATTCACGCTGGCAGCTTGCGGAATAAGCCCTTCAGGCATACTCCCGGCTGTTCATAAAACAGCCAAACGCTTGAAAAAGTTTTACCTGAATCACAAAATCAGCTTTTAAAAAAGCGAAAAAAATAATAATATACGCCCCGTTGTTACGAAAAAGAGCCCCGGGATCCTCGGAATTCTTAAACCTCCGGTATTCCGATACCCGCAGCAGGGACGACATACAGTTTTTCAATGAAGGTCAAAAAATGTTAAATTTCACGTCAGACGGAATGAATCAGAACCGCCCAGCAATGAACAGCGCAGACTTCGGAACCCGCAATGCCGAAGCCGAACCCCAGGATCTGTCCAGCAAATACACCATCAACCCTTTTTGCGACAATATCTCCATATCCGTCATTCATTTTCTTAACGATCACACCCAGAGCGAACCCTCCAATATCTACGACCAGGTTATTCAGGAAGTGGAGAAGTCCCTTTTTGTAAGGATTCTGAACTATGTTTCCGGTAATCAGACCAGAGCTGCCAGAATCATGGGAATCAACCGCGGCACTCTCCGCAAGAAGCTTAAAAAATACGGCATTTCCGGCTGAATCTGCCCGGTATTTCCTGACCGTTATTTGCCGTTGCCAAAATGAGAAACTCGCCAGAGATTTTTCAGAAAAATGATGGCACTCAAAAAACGATGGTCTATAATTCAGGGATCCAGGTAATTTAAGGCAGAACAAATGACCCCGAAAATCAGACAGAGAGAAAGAGACTCCATAATTCAGTCGCTGCGTGCCGGGGTAACCCCCAGGACCGGGCTGCAGTATATTCAGGTGGGCCGTGTTAACGAAATCAGGGCCATGGTGAAGGATATTAACTGCATTGCCGACGAGGGAAGCTCCTTCAAGATGATTATCGGGGATTACGGAGCCGGAAAAAGCTTTTTTCTGCAGCTGGTAAAGACCATTGCCCTGGAAAAGGGACTGGTTACCATGAACGCGGATCTGGCGCCCGACAGAAGGCTGCAGGCATCCAGCGGACAGGCTCTCAATCTTTATCAGGAGCTGACCCGGAACATGGCCACCAGGGCCAGACCCAACGGCAATGCCCTGAACTCCGTTATCGAAAAATTCATAACCGGCATCCGGGAAGAGAATCCGGACGGAGAACCCGGAAGAATCATCAAGGACAGACTGGCCTTTCTTAATGACTTTGTCGGCGGCTATGATTTTGCCCTGGTGATTCAGGCCTATTGGAAAGGGTATGACACCGGAAACGACGATCTCAAAAACAACGCCGTAAAATGGCTCCGGGGAGAGTACCACACCAAAACCGAAGCCCGGCAGGAGCTCGGTGTCAGAACCATTGTGGATGACGCCTCCATATATGATTTCTTCAAACTGCTCAGTGCATTTGTCCAGGCAGCAGGATACAAGGGACTCCTGATAAGCATGGACGAGATGGTCAATCTGTACAAAATCCACAACATCAGATCCCGAGAGGCAAACTATGAGCAGATCCTGCGCATTATTAACGACTGCATGCAGGGAAATGTCAGAGGCTTGGGCTTTATCTTTGGCGGCACCCCGGATTTTCTGGAAGATCCCCGGAAGGGACTGTTCAGCTACGAGGCTCTGAGATCCCGACTCGCCGCCAACAATTTTGCCAGAAAAGCCGGAGTGAATGATCTTTCCGGTCCGGTAATGCACCTGGATAACCTCACCCCGGAGGAACTTTATATTCTCCTCTGCAATATCAGAAACATCTTCGCATTTTACGACCATGACAAGTATCTGGTTCCGGATGAGGCTTTGGAAAAGTTTCTTGCTCACTGCTCCCAGAACATCGGAGATGCCTACTTCAAAACCCCACGCAATACCATCAAGGCCTTTGTGGATCTCCTGTCAGTAATCGAGCAGAATCCTTCCCTGGACTGGAGAAAGCTGCTTCAGGATGTCCGGGTCGGTATTGAAAATTCCGACAATCTGGGAATGGACGGGGATAACGCCAATAATGATGCGGAAGATGATGATGAGCTGACGGGATTTACCCTCTGAACAGCATGAATACCAATGTCAATAATCTGCATCCGGTAATCCTGAAATGGCTGAACCGACAGGGCTGGACGCAGCTTCATGATATCCAGGAAAAGGCCATTATGCCCGTGCTTAAGGCCCGGGATGACATTATCATCAGCGCCGCAACCGCCAGCGGCAAAACAGAAGCTGCCTTCCTTCCGGCCTGCACCGGGATTCTGTCCCGGAAACTTCCCGGCATCAGAATTATTTATATAAGTCCTCTCAAGGCTCTGATAAACGATCAGTACAAGCGTATCAACGCCCTGGGAGAGGCCACCGGCATTCCGGTAACTCCGTGGCACGGCGATATCGGCTTCAGTCACAAAAAGAACCTTTTTAATTCCCCGGAAGGGATTATCCTGATCACTCCGGAATCTTTGGAGTCATTGCTGATTAACCATCAGGACTGGTGCATCTCCAGCTTTCGAAATCTTTCCTATTTTATAATCGATGAATTCCACGCCTTTATTGGCACCGAACGCGGCTACCAGCTCCTGAGTCAGCTGCATCGCATTGAATTCATGCAGCACAGACTGATTCCCAGGATAGCCCTCAGCGCTACCCTCAGCAATATCAAGTCCGTAAAGCAGTGGCTGAGGCCAAACAGCACAGGAAACACGGAAATCATTGAAAGCTCCGCGGGATCCAAAGGTATCAGACTCCAGATTCGGGGCTACGATATCAGAAAGGCCGCCACTCCGGAAGATGAGGTCAAGGATTATGAATATCTTTCCCGGGATATCTTCCGGCTGCTCCGGGGCAGCACCAATCTGGTATTTGCCAACAGCCGCAATAAAACCGAACTTATAGCCGGAACCCTTACCAGACTGTGTCAGGACAATTATGTTCCGGTGGAATTCTTCCCCCATCACAGCTCGCTCTCAAAGGACCTCCGGGAGCGACTGGAAAACCGTCTCAAAGAAGGACGCCTCCCCACCACCGCCATCTGCACCCAGACGCTGGAGCTGGGAATTGATATCGGAGACATTTCCTCCATTGCCCAGATAAATTCGCCACAGTCAGTGGCCAGTCTGCGTCAGAGAATCGGAAGATCCGGAAGACGCGACAAGGATGCCGTTCTCCGGATCTTCATTCCCGAAATCCAGAATCCGGAAAACGAAAAGCCGGCTCTGGGTGATCTTCTGCGCGATGAAACATTTTCCTCGGCCGCTATGATCGAACTGGTGCTGAGCCGGTGGTTCGAACCTCCCACAAGGCATGAATATGCCCTGTCCACCCTGACACAGCAGGTACTGGCAGTAACTGCGCAGTACGGCAGCGTTCAGGCAAAAAGCCTTTACAGACTTCTCTGCAAAACCGGGCCGTTCAGTCTTGCGGATCCCCAAACCTTCGGTGATCTCCTGCATTCTTTGGGCAAGCATGATCTTCTTACTCAAATGGGAGATGGCAGCCTTACCCTGGGCCTTACGGGAGAAAAGCTGCTTTCAAATTACAGCTTTTACAGCGCCTTCAAGGTCCAGGAGGAGTATGCTATCGACAACAACGGTCAGAAAATCGGAACCATCCCCCTGAATCAGCCCCTGGAAGTGGGGGATACCTTCCTGTTCGCCGGCAAGGGATGGGAGGTGGTGTATCTCAGCGACGAAAAGCATGAGATATATGTCAAAAGCTGCAAGGAAGATGCGGATCCTCTTCTTCTGGACGGCAACGGTGGCCGCATCCACGACGGGGTGCGGGAAAAAATGCTGGAGCTCTACACCGGAAAAAAACCACTGCCCTATCTCAACAAAACGGCACAGAAGCATTTTGATGAGGGACGCCGGCATTTTCAGGAACTGAACCTTTCTGAGAACCGTTTTATTGTCGGCATTACCGGACTCTACCTGCTGCCATGGAAGGGGGATCGCATCATGCAGACTATAGTCCAGATTCTTAAAAAGAATGGCATTCGCCGTGCAAAAAAAATCGGCAGCTACATCTACATTCCGGACATTACCAGCATCAGGTTTAAAGATACGGTAAAAACAATTCTGAGCATGAATCCTACCACGGAAGAAGAACTGGCAAAATCTGTCAGCAATCTGGAATTTGAAAAGTACGACAGCTTCCTGAGCCGGGAACTCCTGCAAAAAGCCTATGGCTTCAGAAATTTTGATGTCCCGGGAGCAATGGAATTCTTCAAAACCGTAATCCAGGAATCCCACTCTCCATTCAATCCCCTTAACGGAGCCTCGTATCCGGTCTACGCCTGAACCCGGATAATCCGTCCCCCTTCCCTTAGCTCATTTTCAGTTATATTCCGTCCCCGAGGAAAAGGGGCTCCTTCATACTGAAGAAAATCCAGAAATCCCATAACAGTTGTCCGGACCGAACCGGAGAGCAATGTCCAAAAAAGCAAATGATTCAAGGCATAAGTAACAAATAACGCGGTATTGTGAACACTCATTAATAACTTAAACTTAATTTTTAAAAAAAATTCCAAAAAACGCTATATCTCACGGTATACTTAATGTAGAATTATTGTGGTAATGATGGAAGATGACACATCATCCGGAGTAGCAGACATGCTGAGCAGAGCTCAGGGGCACGATATAGAGGCCATCCATACCAGCGGACGGGCCAGACAGCCAAATCATACCGCGCTGCCGGAAACATTTTTCATCATGAAAAACTGTATTGACTGGATTATAAATGAATCAGGGAAAGTACCAGGCTCCGTCGTGTTTCTTTGAAAGCATGCCATGGAACCTGAGGACATAAAAGACAATGATGCCTGATAAAACAATATGCAGCGGGAGATTCTGATTTGTACCGGGGTACAGGTATTGTAAGAAATCGCAATTAAACAGAACTTGAGAAATGTTTACACCTAAACAACAAGAAGAGATCAAAAAGCTTAAGGAGGCGGGAGTTTCCATTCTGGGAATTTCCAAACAGCTTAATATTTCTCGGAACACCGTCTACAAGTATATAAACGCCGAAGGCGGACAGCGCATTGGCAAGGACGGCCGGCATCTTGGGTTCAAGGGATACCTTCTTGATAACGAGCAACAGATAGTAAAACGTTTCCTGAAACTGGGAGGGAACTGCGTTGACCTGGCAAAGGATATTCAGAACGACTGTCCTTATCAGATTTGTCTCCGCACGCTGCAGGAATTTTGCAGACAGTACCGGCATCAGGTGGTAAAAAAAAACCGGAAACAAAGGCTTAAAAAACCCCACCGCAAAAGATCACTAACAGAGATTGTGGATAACAACAAATTTGTTCCGGCAGTCCCGGAGTTCTGACAGATAAACTGGATTCCAGATTCTTTCCGTAGCAGCCGGGTTCCATTTTAAAGTTTCCGGCTTTTTTTTACCCTTAAAAATAGTCAGAAACCGGCAGTATAGCTGTTACTGAAGATAATCATGCCGATAATCCAGGTCGTAAGAGCTGTCAGAAGGCCGCAGTAGAAATCATCCACCACTACCGAACAGAAAGGCGGAATCTTCTTTTGAATCAGGGAAATCGGAAAGGGGTGCATCATGGCAAAAAAACGGAATACAAAAAAGGCCACTACCGCCATAAACCACTCATCCGCATTCAGAAACATCACGCTGACTAGCATACCAAGGAACTCGTCGCACGCAATCTTATTCTTGTTTTCATAACCAATAAGATCAATGACGCTTTTACAGGCCAAAAGACAGATCCCGAAAAAAAACAGCAGCAGGATAATTTTAATCAGAATGGAAAGCTGAATGAACAGAAGACATAACGGGAGCATGAGCAATGACGCCATGGTGCCCGGCTTTTTGAATTTTAAACCAATACCAAACCCCACAGCGAACAAATGCATCGGATTCGCCATGTTCAGGTAGGTTAAACGTTCATCCTGATCAGACATAACATAATTTCCAAAACATAATACCCGTCTGAAACGGTGGTTATTATACCAAAAAAAAACAGTCCCCTTACAGCTAAAGGAACTGTCATAAAAAACGGAGATCTCGGTGATTACATTCTGAGAAGCATGAAGATCTCATCCTTGTTCTTGAGAACTATCTGATTCTTCTTGGGATCATCATTATCCACATCATCATCAGGGCTCAGACGCAGAAGCCGGAGCGTATAGAACAACAGGGCCTGACGGCACTTGTAGACAACCTCGCCGTTTTCCATGCCGTAATCAATTTCAATAGCCTTCTGCTGGCTGGGGGTAAGCTTGGGATTGGGACCGATCTTAAGAGATACCACAAAATTCCACTTCATATCCTCGTTGGGATCAACATCAGATTCCTCAGGCTTTGCCACAGAGTAAATGCGGGAAAGCACAAAATCACGGAACTCACTGTGCTTATCGTCAAACGCGCGGATATGCCACCTGATGCCGTCAAACCCCAAAGCATGAGGATGAATACGTCTCTTTTCCGGATCGACGCTGTTCATGGTCTGATAGGATATCTCAACGGATTTCTGATTGAGAATGCAGTCAACAATAAGTGAAAGAACATCAAAATTAATCTTGCGCTTGGGAGGCATAAAGCAGGCAATGTTCGGAGCCTTCTCAAGATAATCCCTGGTGGGATTAAGAGTACCCTGAGCCTTCATCAGAATATCGTTAAGATAGGATTCGGAAGCGCAGATCGGATAAATGGGCTTATATTTGGGACTTCTGCGGTAAATCTTGGAATGTCTGTCGTACTTAAGATTATCCTTGGCCATTTCACAGTAACGGGAAAGGTCAAGGGATGACTGGGGAATGGAAATGCCAAAAAAGGAAACCAAATCGGCACGATTGATATGACCGGCCCAGCAGAGGCGGTAATCAATAAATTCCAGCCGGCGTTCCTGGTTCCATTTATTGTTACCAGGTTTTTTTACGGAAAATTTGTTATTCATAAATAGCTACATTCTCTAGGTGCAGTTAATAAAAAGTCAACAGTATCAACAACCATCGGACAAATAAAAGACCATGTCCTGATTAAAACCCTAATGCTGACACGTGATAACATAATGATATAGTAAAGAGAATTAAAAAGCAATAGTATGTAAAGAAAATAGCTATAATTTATTTTATAAACAAAAGAAATGCCCATAATTAAAGAACTGTCACTTGTTCAATAAGCCTTAAAAGAATAACGAGAAACAGTCAAAATTAACGATAAATTAATTCAGTAGAGTTTTTCACCTTATCTCTTACGGATATAAAAAATTGTAACATCAATAGAATTAAAAAGAAGTAAACCTTTTGGAGAAACAGGAGAATCCTGTACCAGTAACATGAAGTTTCCCGACTTATAAACACGGCCCACCAAACCTAATGAGTCAGTACAGCTGATATGAAAAAAGGGAGCTCCGCACAGGAACTCCCTCTTCCATATATAATGCCTGACAATGACCTACTCTCACATAGCGAATGCTACACTACCATCGGCACTGTTCCGTTTCACTTCTGTGTTCGGAATGGATACAGGTGGTTCCAGAACGTTATCTTCATCAGGCAATCCG
>Ga0310695_10000449_pt1 | contig 107669 bp, 81 predicted proteins | sample RumenRJG_04DNA_FD_203882 | JGI IMG/M metagenome (GOLD analysis project Ga0310695, IMG submission 203882) | Bovine rumen microbial communities from Lethbridge, Alberta, Canada - RJG_04 (v2) (version 2) | ecosystem: Host-associated > Mammals > Digestive system > Stomach > Rumen | place: Canada...
CCAACACCTTGTTCTTTACGTATGTTTCAGAGCCACCATCATGACCCACCAACACTGCGGCCAGATGCGGCTGTTTACCACCCTTAGCTACAATCTCTTTCACTTCCTCGGCAATCTCAGCCTTAATAGCTGCTGCCGTTGCCTTTCCGTCAATTAACTGCATATCTGGATTTTGAACTTTGAACTTTGAACTTTACATTGGCATTCCGCCCTTCATATTCTTCATGGCACCCATCATGTTGCGCATACCGCTGCCCGTCACCATCTTCATCATCTTACGGGTCTGGTCGAACTGCTTGATGAGGCGGTTCACCTCCTGGATGTTCGTGCCTGAGCCCTTGGCAATGCGCATACGACGACTCTGGTTGAGGATTTCAGGATTTGAGCGCTCCTTGGGAGTCATACTCTGGATGATGGCCTCGATACCCTTGAACGCATTATCATCAATATCGATATCCTTCAACTGCTTACCCACTCCAGGAATCATGGCTGCCAGATCCTTCAGGTTACCCATCTTCTTGATCTGGTTGATCTGTCCGAGGAAGTCGTTGAAGTCGAACTTGTTCTTGGCAATCTTCTTCTGCAGTCGTCGTGCCTCTTCCTCGTCATACTGCTCCTGGGCACGTTCCACAAGCGAAACCACGTCACCCATACCAAGGATTCGGTCGGCCATACGACTCGGATGGAAGGCGTCGATAGCCTCCATCTTCTCACCCGTACCGATGAACTTGATAGGCTTGGTAACCACAGTGCGGATACTCAGGGCCGCACCACCGCGGGTATCACCGTCTAACTTGGTCAGCACCACGCCGTCGAAATCCAGACGGTCGTTGAACTCCTTAGCCGTGTTCACCGCATCCTGACCTGTCATGGAGTCAACCACGAACAAGGTCTCATTGGGATTCACCGCCTCTTTCAGGGCAGCGATCTCGTTCATCATCTCCTCGTCAACAGCCAGACGACCGGCGGTATCGATGATGACCACGTCGTTCCCCTTGGCCTTGGCCTCGCGGATAGCGTTATTGGCAATCTCCACCACGTTCTTGTTCCCATCCTCGCTATAGACGGGGACCTCCACAGAGGCGGCCACCACCTTCAGCTGTTCGATGGCAGCAGGACGATAGACGTCGCAGGCCACCAGCAAGGGATTCTTGTGCTGCTTCTTCTTGAGCATGTTAGCCAGCTTACCGCTGAAGGTTGTCTTACCGGAGCCCTGCAGACCGGACATCAGGATGATGGAAGGACGACCGTCGAGGTTCAGTCCTACCGTCTCGCCGCCCATCAGCTCTGCCAGCTCATCATGCACAATCTTCACCATCAGCTGTCCTGGTTTCACGGCAGTAAGCACGTTCATACCCAGTGCCTTCTGCTTCACGGTGTCGGTGAAAGTCTTGGCCACTTTATAGTTCACGTCGGCATCCAGCAATGCACGACGCACATCTTTCAATGTCTCAGCGACATTAATCTCAGTGATTTTACCTTCGCCTTTCAAGATCTTGAACGACCGTTCAAGTCTGTCACTTAGATTCTCAAACATATCTAATTATCTTTATTTCTGTTTTGAAGGTGCAAAATTACTGATTTTCAAAGAAACAAAAGAATATTTCTCAAAGAATTAGATTATTTTTTGAAGTTTGCGTTATTGTGGAATGTGGAATGTGGAGTGTGGAATGAGACTCCTCACTCCACACTTCACAAATCACGAATTAAGATCCCAACTCAGCGTCGCTCATGTCCAGACGCGGTCCGCCGTTCATGTCACCCGACTGAAGACCTTTCTTCAGCCAGCGCATACGCTGTGAAGAAGTACCGTGGGTGAACGACTCCGGCTGACTGTAGCCCTGTGCTTTCTCCTGGAGATAGTTATCACCGATTACCTGTGCACAACGGATAGCCTCCTCGATGTCACCATCCTCCAGCGAACCGAACTTCTGGTCATCATAGTGAGCCCACACGCCAGCATAGTAGTCGGCCAGCAGCTCCAATCGTACACTGATCTTATTGGCATTCACCTTGTTGGTTCTGTTCATGGCCGAGTGAGCCGTGCCCAAAGTACCCAACAGGTTCTCCACATGGTGTCCCACCTCATGGGCAATCACATAAGCATAAGCAAAGTCACCATCAGCACCCAGCGATTTCTTCATCGTTGTGAAGAACGAGAGGTCGATATACAAGCACTGGTCGCCCGAGCAATAGAACGGTCCTACCTGTGCTGAACCGGCACCGCAGGCAGTCTGCACACGACCCGTATAGAGCACCATCTTCGGCGGAGTGTAGGTCTTGCCCATTCTTCTGAACACATCCGACCACACATCCTCTGTACCTGCAAGAATCTGACTGGAGAACTTGGCCAGCTCCTGCTCTTCCTGCGTGAACTCGCGTTGTCCTTCCTGCGTCGTTACATTCTGACTCTGACTCATCTGGGTATTAACAACGTTACCGATTACATCACCCAGATTACCACCTGACATAAAGGTGATAAGAGCAATCATTACGATACCACCTAATCCTAAACCTGCTGCTTTACCAACAGTCATACCGCGGCGGTCATCTACATTGCTACTTTCTCTTCTTCCGTCTAATCTCATATTGTTTCGAATTTAATTTAGGTCTTTCTTTTCTCCCCTCCTTATGGAGGGGCTGGGGGTGGCTTCTCCCTTTTCAGCAGACAAAAATAGCAGAAAAGTTTGAGACTACAAAACTTTTATTGGATTTCTTTTGTTTTTTTCTTTTTTTTATTTTGTATTTCTCTCACTTATCTGTATCTTTGCCCCCAAAACTGAGAAAGATGAAGAAACTATTAGTTGCTGTAATCATTATTGGCATTGCCATTCTGATGGCTCTTACCGTACCCGACAAGAAGGCGCACAAGGAGGCCATGATGAAGGCCGTAAAGGAATATGTGGATGAAGAAGCTGAGGAACGCGGTATTGCCGACAACGGAATCACGCGCTTTGGCAAGAACGTGGTGAACAAAGCCATTGAAGGTACTTTGGGCACCATGCTCAAAGTGAATAACTACTACCTGTTCAACACCACCCATGTAAAGTTCAAGGGCAAGGATCAGCTGCTTTCCATTGGTATGTTCGGCCAGGTCATCACATTCAACAAGGAAATGCTTCGCGAAGCCATCGAGAACGCAGCAGTAGCCAAGAAGGAGGCTAAGGCTGAGAAGAAAGAGCTGAAGGCCAAGGCTAAGGAAGAAAAGAAACGTTTGAGGGAAGAGCGCAGGAAGCAGAAGAAATTGGAAAAGGAAGCTAAGAAGAAGGCAAAGAAAGCTAAGAAAGAGAAGAAATAATCAACCCTTTAACTGATAGAAAATGAACATTGAACAGTATGATCCTGCCGTGGCTCAACAGCAGAGTCAGGCACCCGTAAGTAACGAGGGTGGCAACAAGAAAGGTAGTTCGCGCAAATGGTGGATTACCTTGATCCTGATTGCCGTTGTCATCCTTTTTGCCGTAACCACACCCGACAAGTATGCGCACAAGGAAGCCATCAATACCGAAGTGAGCTCGGCCGTCACCAGTTCTCTGGTTGGCAAGGTGGGCAGCTGGGCTGTCTTGGGCAACATCGTTGTGTCGAAGATTGTGGATTTGACGCTCGATAGTAATATCGACGTGGACAACTACCTAGTGTTCAGTCTGGCAAAGGCTGAACTGGAGGGAAAGAAACGTGTGCTCTCCGTGGGCGCCCTCAACCATGTATGGGTACTCTTTGAGAAGCGCGATTTGGAAGGACTCATCGACACAGAGGTGAATACCCTGTGGCAGAACTTCGTGGGAAGCATCCCCGGATTCAGTAGAGAGGAATCCAGGACATCTGACGTTGCCGTAGAGAAAGCGGATGAGTCGCAGACTACTGCCCCACTCGACAGCAATACTACTGTTCGCAAGAGTGCCAACGACATCATCGACAATGCCATTGAGGATGTTTCTTCTGAGGTGGAGAAAGCATTGGAAAGAGGTGTTTCCAAGGCTATCGACGGTATTCTGAAAGATTTGTTAGGAACAGGAACAGGAAGCGGTCAATAAGCCTTAAGGCATTTCCCGTTTCTCCACATTCACTTGAATGCTGAAACTGGGAGAGAAATTATATCTTACCGCTGCCCCGATACGGTCGCCAATGTTGCTCATGCCGTAGAGGGGTAGCGGTATTCTTTTGCTCACCAACGACTTCTGTCCGTACAGGTATCCCTCCCAATGCTCATCAAAGCGGTAGCTCAGCACAGCATTGAGTCCACCGTCACGATACGTGTCATGCGCCCATGATACCTGTTCCATATAGCCGCCCACGGCAATGGACAGTTTCTTGGTAATAGGTGTGGCATACATCATCGAGAGGTCTTGCGTGAACCCTGCCCCATGATATGCGTTTTTCCCGAACTGTGTAAACACGCTGGCACCCAGACTCATGTTCAGTCCTTCGTGCAGGTTCCACGATGGATAGCCTCCCCACATATACGGGTACATACTTATATATGGCATCTGTCCGAAACGGGTCAGCACAGGAAGATGTAAGGAGTCGGTAACCCAAGTGTCACTCAGCTGAAATGTAGGTTGCACCTCGTTGGGCACCACCGCCACCGAGTCGATCACCTCCTGTCCTTGCATCCTGAGCATGGTGAGAAGGGCGAACAGTATCAGACAATTTCTTCTCATGTAATCCAATTTTCGTTGCAAATATACGGATAAGTAGGCGCAAAACAAAATATATTATTTGTTTTTCACCTTGTTTGAATGAATTTTAGTATTCCCCTCCCATCTCAGGGGAGGGGTCAGCGAAGCGAGGGTGGGGCCTTCATCAAGTTAGAAGGCTGATAACAGGGTGAAACTAGCCTTATAACGGGTCGTTAGAAGGCTGATTACTGCCTCTCAGAAGGCTTCTATTTATTCCCAAGTTGGGAACATTTTATTCCCACGTTGGGAATGACTTGTTTTCTAGCAGGAAACTGAACAAAATAAAAAGAATTTTGCGTATTTGCCCAAGACCTAACTGTTTCACAGAAGAAAGTGCCTGTATATAGGTGTTTCACGCGTTTTTAGCCACCTCAAGACCTACCGTAACACCTAACAAAGAGGTACCGTAACACCTACCGTCAGACCTAACGTCACACATTCGCATGTTTGGAGTTATCAGAAATTATTGAGAGTGAACAGGCTTGCGGAAATGTTAGGTCTGACGGTAGGTGTTACGGTAGGTCTATGTTACCTCTTACGGTAGGTCTTTTAGCACCCATTTTACATCTAAGTTACTCTAGATAAAGCAATTAACTGTTTTCAATGGTAGGTCTTGAGGAAAAAGAGAAAATTCTAAAATTCGCCGGCTATAAAAATTCATCTACTTTTTCTTTGTTTTGTGCTCGCTTAATCGTACTTTGGCTACGCCGAAGATACTTCCACTCGGAAATAAAAATAAATCCATATTTATTTTGTATTTCTCTCGTTTAATCGTATCTTTGCAGGGACAAACTTATTGTTTCACTTTATTTCTCATGCTATGAGTAAATACATTAATCCGTTTACTGATGTCGGATTCAAAAAAATCTTTGGGCAGGAAATCAATAAAGACCTGCTGATAGACTTCCTGAACAGTCTACTGCAAGGGGAGCGAGTGATAAACGACGTGAAGTTCCTGGATAAGGAACAGCTGAGTGAGTTCAAGGACGACCGTTCGCTGATATACGATGTGTATTGCGAATCGGAGGGTGGCGAAAAGATCATCGTAGAGATGCAGAACCGCTCTCAGCCCTACTACAAGAACCGTTCCATCTATTACGCTGCAGAGTCGATAGCGCGTCAGGGCGAGCGTGGTACGGAGTGGATGTTCGACGTGAAGGCTGTTTACTGCGTCTCGTTTCTGAATTTCCGTCAGGCGGGCATCTCGGACGAGTTCCGCACGGATGTGGCGCTGATGAACATGCAGTCAAAGGAGCTGTTTTCCGACAAGATCCGACTGATCTACCTTCAGCTGCCACTGTTCACGAAGACGGTTAGTGAGTGTGAGAATCATTTTGAACGCTGGATATACGTATTAAAGAATATGGAGAAACTGGACAGATATCCTTTCGAGATCAAGGACAAGGTCTTCAAGAAGTTGATCGAGACCTGTGAGGTTTCCTCGTGGACACGTGAGGAGCGTATCAAGTATGACCATGCCTTGAAACAGTTCCGCGATACCCTGGCTGTGATGGAAGGACAGAAACAGGAAGGACGTGAACAAGGTATTGAGCAAGGGCGTGCTGAAGAAAAGCTTACTATTGCCCGCAACATGAAGGAGAAGGATATGGATGCTAATCTAATTGCTGAAGTAACCGGCCTTTCTCTGGAGGAAATAGCGGAATTGTAATCAAGTTATTTATGTAATAAATAAGGGGCGACATCTATGTGTGATGCTGCCCCTCATTGTATGCGTATATAAATGTTTAATGATAAATATTTAATGTTTAGACGTTAGGTCTTTGGTTAGGTTTATGTTAGGTTTATGTTAGGTCTTTGAGGTTCCATTTTCCTCCTAAGTTGCTCGATATAAAGCAATTAGACTTTTACAATGTTAGGTATTGAGAAAACCTATGGTTTTACTTTCTAAAACCATAGGTATATATGATAATATTACGCTTGATTACAATCTGCTCTTTTCCGCATTACCAGCACCTGTTCCTTTATATTTCGACGGGGTGACGTTAAAGCGGTAGCGTATCGAGAGTTGGATGCTACGGGAATCGTTGTCTTCCATCTTACGGAACATCATCCTATTGCTGTAAAGCATTACATGGTTGATGCCGCCATTGAAGAGGTCGTTGCCTGTCAGTTTGACATTGAGTCGGCGCAGGAAGAAGTCCTTGCTGATACTGAGCGAGAGCATTGGATTGGTACTGTCAACATAGATGTTTGAACCTGTGTTGCCATGGGTGTGCATATTGAAGTCGGCCTGCAACAGCCAGTCGTGAGGTAATGCCACGATGTTGCCCAGTTGCAGGGTCAGCATCGGATGGCAGAAACTTTTCTCATGACCATTAAACATAGACTTTAACCAGGGCTTCATCAACGACACGTTGTATTGCGGAGTCCATGTTATCCCGTTACCTAATTTGACGTTCTTCTGTGCACCCAAAGTAATAGTAAGCCAGTCGGCATGATCGTAATTCAAGTAAGTCACGAAATTCACCTTTGAGTCATCTTCAAGACCGCCCGCCGTATAGAGAATAGGGTCAACACAATGGGAGTAGTTGGTCATTAGATAGAGCCACTTCCACATCACCATCGCGTTTAGGTTGTGGTACTTAACGGGCTTCAGATAGGGATTACCCGTCTGCTGATTCAAGCGATTCTCGTAGGTAACATCACTACTCAACTGCCAATATGAAGGGCGTGTTATTCGCTTCGCATAACTGAAAGATAGCTGTAGATTCTTGACTGATGTAGAAACAGAAAGAGACGGAAACAGGTTGTTATATATACGGCATTGTTCATCACGGCGAACATCACTTACGAAGTACTCTGACTCCACATGCTCGTAACGCAGACCTGTGGACAATTGGAAGCGTCCTATACGTTGGTGTAGTTCCATGAAGGGTGCAATGTTGCTTTCGTGTTGTTCGTTATTGCTGTTGGCAATGTATCCCTCTTGATTATCAAATCTGCTTTTCCATCGCGTATTGGTATATTCCTCACCTATCTCTATCTGTCCTTTCCACAGCGGATGGGAAACGAATAGTTTCTCAGCAAACAGATTACTACGCGTCAAACTCTCTGTATTCACATCGCGGTCTTCGTACTCAGTACTGAGTTCCTGCTGTTGATTGCAACTCTGCTGTCTGCGGGAAGTGTAATCGGCATTGAAGTCGATAGTAAGTTGTCCCACTTTGCCTGTGTAATAAAGATTAACCTGATGAATGGGGGTGTTCTTGTCGCGTCTGACACTGCTGTTTTGCAAATGGTCGTATGCCACTCCATCGGCCAGCAGGTCATCATCATACTCACTGCGGGTCTTTACGTAGTCATACGTATTCTGGTAGAATCCACCGAAAGAGTGATTATCATTGATTTGGTAGTTGAAACCGAATCGTCCTTCGAGGAAAGGATTACGAACATGATTCTTCTGCTGATTGTTAATCACCCACAGTGTATCTGCAAAGATGGTCTGTTCGAACTCGCCCTGACTCTTTCTTCTGTTATATGCCCCAAAAAGGTTGGCGAAGAGTTCCAGACCACCCGTGCGATAGGTCAGGTTGATGCGCTCGTTATTGGCATAACCACGTCCACTGCGTGACCACGATGACAATTCCACACCCAATCCTTCGCCTGCCGCCCGTTTGGTGCGAATGATGATGACGGCATTCACCGAAGCGTCGTAGCGGGCTCCAGGATTCTGAATAACCTCCACATTGCGGATGAAGTCTGACTGGATGTTGCGCAGTTCATTCAGGTCGTTCAGTTTGCGGTTATTCAGGTAAATCAGCGGTGCTCCTTTTCCAAGAATCTCATAGCCATCGCCTTTCTTGGATATGGTAGGCACTCGCGAAAGCACATCTTCGGCTGTTCCTAGTCGTTCCATGACCGTCCCCTCCACATTCATAACCATTACATTTCCTTGTAGCTGTACCTTCGGGCGCTCACCAGTAACAACAACACCTTTAATGGTTTGCGTCTCTGGCTTAATCTGAACAACTCCCATCTGTTCATTGCTGCACAAGCGATAGATGGTCTTGTAGCCTACATAGGAGATGCGAACCAATACCGTAGGTACATCATAGGGGATAACAAAAACGCCAGCCTCATTGCTCACACCACCACCGATAACAGTTGAGTCAGATGGATGAAGCAGGTAAACATTGGCATAAGGCACGGGCTGGCGATTCTCATCAATGACACTTCCTGTGAGATGACGTTCAGTCTTATGGGTGCATTCCACATAGATGTCTTTCTCCCCACGCTGAACAATACGGATAGGATAGAAGCCAATGATCTGCATAATGGCATCGGGAACGGATTTGCGCTTGATGTGGGTAGAAACGCGGAAATTCTCCAGTTCGTTGTATAGGAAGCTGATGGTGTAATCTCGTGACATTTCATTGAGATCACGCAAAGCCTCAGACATAGAGACGTTATCATAGTTGCGTGTAATCATCTGACCCTGAACGTTGATGAAACAGCACAGGGCGATAAGGGTTATCATGAAATGCTTCATCATCTCACAATCAGTTTATCGTTCTCAACAGTCATATTGACATGCTCGAACATATTCAACTTCTCGATCACTTCCTGAAGGTTGTCTTCTTGTTTCCACACGAAATAGACACGCAACTGCTTAGCCTGTTCGTTCTGCAAGTACATATCAAGGTGGTGATAGGCTGCAATATCCTTGGCAATGCTATCCAGCGTAACATTATCGAAAACAACAGACTCTGCCTTGGTGATGGTATCGGTTGGAAGGGTTTGAGGTACGGTTACTGAAGATTGAGGTTTTTCTATTGCCGTTACTGGACGTTCCTCATGCTGCGACTGGCGCACGATGTGAACAGCCGCAAAGGCAATACCTGATAGCGTTAATATGCCAATAATCATGGCAGCCACCTTACACCACGTATGCATGGGGCGCACCGAGGATATATGCTGCTGAGCAAACTGCTGCCATGCTTCATCCACATCGGGCACTTGGTCAAGATCGTCTATCATGGCCTCTATCTCGAGGTCGGAATACTTGTCGGGCTCTTCCTGCATATCGCGGCAAAGCTGTTTGTTGTGGTCGTTTGTTTTCATAAGCCTTTCGGATTAAAACGGTTTCTGATTTCTTTCAAGGCGTGTGAAAGATGTTTCCATACGGCCACGCGGCTGATACTTTCTGTAGAAGCAATCTCCTCATAGCTATACCCTTCTATGAAACGGAGGTGGAAGATGCGTTGCTCTTGTTCTTTCAGATGACTGACGACAAACTCGACAATATCTGTTATGCGCTTGTCTTCATCCTCTGCATCAGATGACTGCTCAACAGGTGCCGCCTCCATACGGAGTTTCGTTTCCTGATGGCGAATACGCTTCAGACACTGGTTGCGGACGCTCGTCAGCAAATAGCGTTCCTCGGTGTCGGCCATGATGACCGTCTGTCCGCGTAGCAGACTCTCAAAGATGTCGCTGACCACATCTTTGCTCTCCTGCTCATCGTAGAGGATCGTGCGTGCCACCCTCAACATCTTGGCGTAGTGCTGCTTGAACAGCCGCTGGATGATTTTACTTTCCATCACGTCTTTTTTACTGTAATACCCTTCAGACGTTCAAAATGCTAACCCGAAAGCGATATTTTTTCTTTTTACGGTGCAAAAGTAATGAAAAAGAATGTGATATGGAATGTTTGATGTGGCGAAAACCTTAAAGAAGTATTATGTCTTTATTTTATGCTGCCATTCCTTTTTTAATAGGGGGCAGCGTCAGCACGATAACTGACAACTGCCTGAACGAGAGAGAATTTATAGTCGGTTGCGTTCGCTTTGTCCAGCATGACTACCTTTATAACGACTGCGAGTTGCGTTGAACTTCCATGAGAGGTTGATGCCGATACGGCGGGTATCACGATAAAGACTATAGGTATTTCTGTACCCTATACCTCCGTATGCCGTTCCTTCGTCATATTTTGTGCGCAAGAGGTCGCTGGCGACGAGAGCCACATTGAGGCTTTTGTCCCGCAGGAATTGTTTGCTAAGACGGAGGTCGAGACTTCCAGTTGTCTTGTTTATCCAATACGCTGACTTCTGATAGGGCGTGATGTTTCCCGTTACATTCAGTATCCAAGCGTGAGGCAGGGTGAAAGTATTGTCGAATGTGAAATCTGTCATCAGTCCGTGCCAGTTATAGGTGATGCCCAACTCCCCGTAGTCATGGTCTTCTACAGCAAACTCTGCAGTATAGTTCATCTGCCAAATGCCGATTTTAGGTGTGAGGTTAAGGACAACCATATAGTACTGCGTCTTTGGAACTGTGCGAAAGTCGGTTAGAATCACGCCAGGATGGTTCACATCGTCATAGGCAGAAGCTATAGAGTGATAGACATTTTTTTGAAATCTGTAGATAGCTTCGGCGTGTATCCACTTCCATTGCGATTTCCACACAACACTGTGGCTGGTTTGCGGCTGAAGGAAGGGATTTCCGCTCTGGTACTCGTACTTGCTGGTGTAAGTGACAGCCGAGGACAAAATGGAATATGGAGGATTGTAGCGTGTACACTGGTAGGAGAGCGAATGAGTCCAAGGCGCCTTCTGATAGGTAATGGTTGCGCGCGGTATGAGCACGTGGTAATTGGGGCTCATCTCGTCGTTGCGTTCACCATTGAGGTCGTAGCGGTTTCGTTCATTCTGCCAGCGCAGACCTGCGTTGACAGAAAAGTTTCCCAACTTCAATGCATAGTTAGCAAAAACGCTCCACATGGTGGTCTGCTGCTGTATGTGGTTGTCGGCAGAAAAACCGCTCTGGGTGAAGTCGCTTGTGCGGTCAACTGCGGAAGCCTCTTCGCCAAAGGTCAGGTCGCCAACGAGCATTGGGGCAGTGATGATCAATTTTTCGGCAACAAGCTGGTTCTTCTTAGCTGTATTGCTGCTGACGGGTGTCTCGCCATCGGTGCCTCCGCTCATTTCGGAAAGTGAAAGGGCATTGTAATAGTCAGCACTGAAATCTACCTTCCACTTCCCAATCTCTCCGACATAATAGGCATTGGCACTATGCGTCAACTTGGGTTTCGTCAGGGTTGTTGTCGTACTGTGGCCTCCGTCCACCATGATGCCATCCTGCCAGGTTTGCTCAACGCTGCTACTGATATACTTGCGGTTACCGATATAGTTGTTGGCCGTATAGGTGAAGCCAATGGAGTGACGGTCGTTGATTTCCCAGTTCCAGCCGAGATCGGCAAAGTAGTATTTCATGTGATTGCCGTATTCCTTGTCTTTCAGATAGTTCCAGATAGACGATGCCTGTAGTTGCACATCTGTCGTGCTCGTTGTCCGTGTATTATTGTCCGTTAGGTAGCCTCGAACGAAGAAATCCATACCGTTCTGCAGGCGATAGTTGAGGGAAGCGTTGGCATTCTCATAATGCTCATGCCCCTGTCGGTAAGCACCCGAAAAACTGCCGCTAAGTCCTTCACCTGTACGACGGATAGTCTTTATGCGAATAACCGACGAAACTGTGGCATCGTACTCTGTTCCTGGCTGAGTGATTATCTCCACTGATTTGACTTCATCGGCCCGTAAACGCGCCAATTCGTCCTCGCCCCGTACCTTTTTATTGTTGATATAGATTTCCGGTTTGCCGTGACCGGCAATCTCACCGTTACTCATCATCAGAGGCAAGTGGGAAAGCATCTCTGAAACAGAGCCAAATTGTTCTAAAGGAGTACCCTGAATTGAGACTTGCAATCCTCTGTCTGTTGCGGTATATAAAAGCCTTTGGCCTTTCACAGTTACCCCTTTCAACGTAATGGTCTCTGGCTGCATCCGTATTGTTCCTATATCTGTACCGTTACATTGCTTGAATATTGTTTTGTAACCGACGAATGAGATACGTGCAAGGACAGGCTGCTGCTCGCAGGGGATGACGAAAATACCGCTCTCGTTAGATACTCCGCCAGTAATCAGTGTGGAGTCCAGGGGGGAAAGCAAGGCGATGTTGGCATATGCCACTGGCTGGCCTTGCTCGTCGACGATGGTGCCCTTGTAGCGAGTTTCTGTCTTCTGTATGCACTCCACGTAGAGTTCGTTCTCACCTCGCTTAACAATACGGATAGGGTAGAAGCCGATGGCTTGCTGGATGGCATCGGGGATAGACTTGCGATGAATCTTGGTGGTGACTCGGAAGTCTTCGAGCTCGTTGTACATGAAGTTTACGGTATAGTCGTCGGATGCCTCATTCAGGTCGCGAAGCACATCTGACATGGAAACGTCCTGATACGTTCTGCTCACTTTCTGGGCATACAGCATTACACCCATGCAGAGCATGAGCAAAGAGAGTATGTATTTTTTCATCGTACTATCAGTTTGTCGTTCTCCACTACGATATCAACTCTCTCAAACTGATTCAGCTGCTCAACAACAGTCTGCAAACTATCCGTTTGGTTCCACACGAAATAGAAACGGAGCTCTACGGCTTGGTCATTTTTCACCTCTGCCTCCTTATGATGGTAGTCGGCAATAGTGCGAGCAATCTTGTCGAGCGACACGTTATCGAAGACTATAGGCTGAGTGACTATTGTAGAATCCTTTGCAACCGGTTCCTGGGCGGCTGGTTTTTTCTTTTCCACAGTTACAACCCGCTGCTGGTCTTCAGCATCGTGTGAATAGTGGTGTGAGATATGGATAGCGGCATAGGCGATGCCTGATATCATCAAGATGCCGATAAAAACAGCGGCGACTTTTGAAAATGATGAATGACGCTTTTCAAGTCTTTGCCATTCGGCATCAATCTCTTCGTCCGAGACTTCCTGCTGCATATCGAAAGCACTCTGGGTCTTTGCCATCAGTGTGTAAAGCTCTCGGCACTCTTCGTCGGCAAGTATCTCCTGCCACTGCTGGTCGGTGTATGCATGGGGTTGTTCCATCATCTGGAACAACAAATCGGTTTTGTTCATCTTACTAATCTCTTTTTAGGTGTTCACGTAATTGCTGAAGCGCGCGGCGCAAATGCTTATAGATGGTGGTCTCGCTGACACCGAGGCGAAGGGCAATCTCACGGAATGTGAGATTATCGCGGAAATGCAGTTCAACCACCTCTCGACAGACCGGTGGTGTTAATAGGCTGATACCCTCTGACAGGGTTTTCAGCTCTTCACAAAACAGGTCGGGCGGAATGATGGTGGTATCAAGGTCGAGGAGATAGAGTCGCTGAACCCGCTCCTGAATCTTTCTGCCACGTATCACGTTCAGGCATCTGTTGCGTACGCTGGTAAATAGGAACGCTGCTGCCGTCTTCTCATGCAACTCAGTGGTTGATGAGGTAAGCAACTGAGCGAAGACATCGTGCACAATGTCCTTGCTCTCAGCATCATCGTGCAGAAGCAGGGTGGCCAACCGGTACATCTGCCGGTAATGCTGTCGAAACAGCGTCTCAAGTTCTTGTTTTCTTGTCATCATACACCTATATTACACACGAAAATCGGTTTACTAAACCCTAAACACCAACTTTTTCAAAAAAGATATCATTGGCAGGTTGCAAAAGTAGTAATAATCCATATATCAAGAGGAACAAACGTCTATTATTTGCATGGAGGAATGTTTTTTTGCAAAAAAGTGGCAAAATGTTTGTGTAGTTCGCGAAAAAGTTATAATTTTGCAGCCGAATCAATAAAAATATGATTATGAGTAAGCAATATGCATCTTTCTATTACTTTTATTTTTACTTTGCAGGACACTGTGAAGCGGGAAGTTGCATGTAATTCAAAATTGAAAATCGAGAATTGAAAATTAGATAAGGCTCCGCTTCACAGACAAGTGAAAGCGGAGTTTCTTTTTAATAATATAAAAGATGAAGAGAATTGCCATACAAGGGTTGAACGGATCGTTCCACGATATTGCGGCCCACCAGTATTTCCACGACGAGCAGGTGCAACTGCTTTGCTGCTCCACCTTCGAACAGGTGTTCGAGAGCCTCAGGAATGACCCTACGGCCATCGGTATGCTGGCCATTGAGAACACCATCGCAGGAAGTCTGCTGCACAACTACGAATTGTTGCGCGACTCAGGGACGACGGTCGTTGGAGAGCACAAACTGCACATCAGTCATTGTATCTGCTGTCTGCCGGAAGACGACTGGAGCACGATTACCGAGGTACACTCCCACCCTGTGGCGCTGATGCAGTGCCGTCAGTTCCTCAGCAACCACCCCACCATCAAGAATGTGGAGGCCGAGGACACAGCAGGTAGTGCAAAGATGATTGCCGAGGGGAACCATAAGGGATGGGCAGCCATCTGTCATGCAGATGCCGCCAGACTCTACGGACTGAAGGTGTTAGAGGATCATATCGAGGATAACAAACATAACTTCACCCGTTTCCTCGTGGTGTCGAACCCGAATAAGGCCGACATGCTCCGTCCGCTGACACAGGCGAACAAGTCGAGCATCGTCTTCTCCCTTCCTCACGAAGAGGGCAGTCTGAGTCATGTACTGGCCATCCTCTCCTTCTACAAGATCAACCTGACGAAGATCCAGTCGCTTCCCATCATCGGTAAGGAATGGGAATACCTGTTCTATGTGGATGTGATGTACGACGATTTGACCCGCTACCGCCAATCGGTTGACGCCATCATCCCACTGACAAGAGATCTGAAAATCTTGGGAGAATATCAAGGAAGTTAATCACTTTGAACTTTGAACATTGAACTTTGAACATTTAGATTATGATAGAGCCAGCAAAGAGATTAGGATTAGTGAGTGAATACTATTTCAGTAGGAAGCTGAAAGAGGTGGCACAGATGAATGCAGAAGGCAAGGACATTATCAGTCTGGCCATCGGCAGTCCTGACATGCCCCCGTCGCAGCAGACCATCGACAAGTTATGCGAGGTGGCCAACAACCCCAATGCCCACGGCTATCAGCCCACCATGGGAACACCTGAGCTGCGGAACGCCATGGCCGACTTCTACCGTCGCTGGTATGGTGTTGAGCTGAATCCCCAGACTGAGATACAGCCGCTCATCGGCAGTAAGGAGGGAATCCTGCATGTAACTCTCGCCTTCGTGAATCCTGGTGAACAGGTATTGGTGCCCAATCCCGGCTACCCCACCTACACCTCACTGAGTAAGATTCTGGGGGCAGAGATCGTGAACTACGACCTGATGGAGGACAATGGTTGGCAGCCCGACTTCGAGGCGCTGGAGAAGATGGACCTGAGTAAGGTGAAGCTGATGTGGACGAACTATCCCAATATGCCGACAGGCGGTGCAGCACGGATGGAGACGTACGAACGACTGGTGGCGTTTGCCCGGAAGCATAATATTGTTGTGGTGAACGATAACCCCTACTCTTTCATCCTGAATGAGAAACCGCTGTCGTTGCTGCAGGTGCCGGGAGCAAAGGACTGCTGTATTGAGTTCAACTCCATGAGTAAGAGTCATAACATGCCGGGATGGCGTGTGGGAATGCTGGCCACCAACGCCCAGTTCGTACAGTGGATCCTGAAGATCAAGAGTAATATCGACAGCGGTACGTTCCGTGGAATCCAGCTGGCAGCAGCAGAGGCATACCGCAACTCTGAGCAATGGCACCGTGAGGCCAATATCGAGACATACAGTCGTCGTCGCAAATATGCGGAGCAGATCATGGAGGTACTGGGATGTAAATACGATCCGAACCAGGTGGGTATGTTCCTCTGGGGAAAGATTCCTGAAAAATATGCCAATGCGGAGGAACTGACCGAGCGTGTGCTCCACGAGGCTCGTGTGTTCATCACCCCCGGCTTCATCTTCGGTAGCAAGGGCGAACGCTATATCCGCATCTCGCTCTGCGCCAAAGAAGAGAAAATAGAACAAGCATTAGAAAGAATCAAAAAAGCAATATAAGATGGAATTAGAATTAGAACCATTGAGACTACCGAGTGACAACGAACGTCCGTTCGTCATCTCAGGGCCTTGCTCTGCAGAGACGGAAGAACAAGTGATGACCACAGCACGCCAGCTGGCGATGAAAGGCTGCCATAACTTCCGTGCCGGTGTGTGGAAACCCCGTACCAAGCCAGGCGGCTTCGAAGGTAATGGAGAGAAAGCGCTCCCCTGGATGAAGGCCGTGAAGGAAGAGACCGGTATGCTGGTGGCCACCGAGGTGGCTACCCCCGAGCATGTGGAGCTGTGCTTGAAATACGGTATCGACATCCTCTGGATCGGTGCCCGCACCAGTGCGAACCCCTTTGCCATGCAGGCCATTGCCGACGCCCTGCAGGGTGTTGACATTCCTGTGTTCGTAAAGAATCCTGTGAACCCCGATCTGGAACTGTGGATCGGTGCACTGGAACGTATCAACCAGGCCGGTATCAAACGACTGGGTGCCATTCACCGCGGCTTCTCATCATACGATAAGAAGATCTACCGTAACATGCCGATGTGGCAGATTCCCATTGAGCTGCGCCGCCGCATCCCTGATCTGCCCATCATCTGCGACCCCAGTCATATTGGCGGTCGTCGCGAACTCATCGCCCCGCTGTGTCAGCAGGCCATGGACTTAGGTTTCGACGGACTGATTGTGGAGAGTCATTGCGATCCTGACAAGGCTTGGAGTGATGCCAAGCAGCAGGTAACACCTGATGTGATCGACTTCATCCTCAGTCTGCTGATTATCCGTGATGAGAACACCACTACCGAGGGAATCACCCAGCTGCGAAAGCAGATCGACGAACTCGACAACGACCTGATGGAACTGCTGTCAAAGCGTATGCGCGTTTGCCGTGAGATCGGTCATTACAAGAAAGAGCATAACATGACCGTGCTGCAGCCCACCCGTTACAACGAGATTCTCAACAAACGTGGTGCACAGGGAACCCTCTGCGGTATGGACAGCGACTTTGTGAAGGTGGTGTTTGAGGCTGTGCACCAGGAGAGTGTGCGACAGCAGATGGAAATCATTAATAAGTAGAAGATGAAGATATTGGTATTAGGCGCAGGTAAGATGGGAAGTTTCTTCATCGACCTGCTGAGTTTCGACCATGAGGTGGCAGTGTTTGAGCGGGATCCCAAACGCATGCGGTTCACCTATAACTGTCAGCGGTTTACACAACTGGAGGAGATCAGGGAGTTCAAGCCCGAACTGCTCATCAATGCCGTGACACTGAAATATACGATTCCCGTATTCGAACAGGTGATTCCCTACCTGCCCAAGGAGTGTATCATCAGTGATATTGCCAGTGTGAAGACCGACCTGAAGGAGTTCTACGAGAAAACGGGCATGCGCTATGTGTCAACCCACCCCATGTTCGGTCCGACATTTGCCAACCTGCAGCAGCTCTCTGAGGAGAACGCCATCATCATCAGCGAGGGCGACTACATGGGACGGATCTTCTTTAAGGACTTGTATCAGAAACTCGGACTGAACATCTACGAATATACCTTCGAGGAGCATGACAAGACCGTGGCCTACTCGCTGTCAATCCCATTTGTATCTACTTTTGTGTTCGCTGCCGTGATGAAACACCAGGATGCGCCGGGAACAACGTTCAAACGACACATGAGGATTGCCAAGGGAGTGCTGAACGAAGATGACTACCTGTTGCAGGAAATCCTGTTCAACCCCTACACAAGCGGTCAGGTGGCACAGATACGAACGGAGCTGAAGGAACTTCTGGAGATTATCGATAACAAAGACGCGGAGGGCATGAAGACCTATCTCACCAAGATTCGCAACAATGTCAAACGCGACATACAGATAGAGAAATAACATGCACCTTACTTATCTAATACTTGCAATACTCACCTTTGTGGAACTGAACTGCGAGAACCTGTTTGATGCTCGCAAGGACAGTGTCAAGGATGATACGGAATATACGGCGGAGAGTCTGAGACATTGGACACGTACCCGCTATTGGAACAAGCTGAACAGCATCGCCCAGGAGATTATCTCCTGCGGCGATGATGACAGTGGATGGGCGTTGCCCGATCTGGTGGCACTATGCGAAGTGGAGAACGACACGGTGCTTACTGATTTGAGTCGTCGTTCGTTGCTACGGAATGCAGGGTATGAGTATGTGATGACTGACAGTCCTGACCAACGTGGCATTGATGTCGCCTTGTTGTACAGTCCGTTTTCCTTTCGTTTGATCAACCACTATCCTCTTCGCATCCCGCCCATGAAAGAGATGCGACCTACTCGTGACATTCTTTATGCCTGTGGCGAACTGATCAATGGCGATACCCTGCATGTATTTGTGGTTCATGCTCCCAGTAGGTTCGGCGGAGAAAGGGTTACACGTCCGCATCGTCTGGCTGTGGCCAACCGACTATGTCAGGCCATCGACTCCATCCGTTCCTGCTCACCAACGGCAAGTGTCGTGGTGGCAGGCGACTTCAACGATCCCTACGACAGTAAGGCGCTTGAAATCCTTCGCAGACACCAGCTGATGAATGTCTCGCAAGGAGCACGGGGCTGTCATGGGGCCAAGGGGACATACAAATACCAAGGACAATGGGAGAGCATCGATCATATCTTTGTGGGAGGAAACATCTTACATGCTTTCCAACAATGCCGCATCCAAGATGCTCCTTTCCTGTTGGAAGAGGATGAGCAATACGGAGGGGTGATGCCCCGAAGGAACTACCGAGGGTACCAATACAACAAGGGCTACAGCGATCATCTGCCGCTTGTAGCCCGGTTTGAGTTATAGTATCGTTATTCGTTATTTTGTTGTTACGGTATCTCTTAAGATCTGAACGATGCGCTCTGCTGTTCGTCCATCCCAACGATCAGGAAGACTACTTTTCTTCCAGTTGCCGTCAAGCAGGTCGTACATGGCCTTCTTCAACTGTTCCGCATCCTCTCCTACCAATACGTTTGTGCCTTGTTTCACCGTCTCTATATGTTCTGTATAACTGTTCAATGTGATGCAAGGTACACCATTGAAGGTTGCCTCCTCAGCCACGTTACCGCTGTCGGTAATCACACCAAGGGCATGGGCGGTGAGGTAACCGAACTCGAGGTAAGGAAGAGAAGGAACGATCTTAAGTTGACAATTGACAATTGACAGTTGACAGTTTATTGTTGAGACCACATCGAGGGCTTTTCCTCGGAGGGGGGCGACAATAGGTACGCTTGCTTCTGCTATCGCCTGAATCATCTTCTTCAGGTTCTCCTGATCTTCCAGCAACGCCTTGCGGTTCAAGGTGAAGACAATGTACTTGCCTTCTTCTAACTTCAGCTCGTCCATGATGCCCGGACGCTGCCAACGGGAATGGTTGAAGCGCAGGTTGTCGATAAGGATATTCCCCACCCGATAAACCTTACTCTGCTCGGCGCCCTCACGGTTGGTGATACTACTGTTGCTGACTCCCGCCGTGAAAAGTAAGTCGGAAAGACCATCGATGACCAGTCGGTTCACCTCTTTCGGCATCTTGATGTCGAAACTACGTGTGCCGGCCACCAGATGCGCTAAGACGATACCGCGCTTCTTGGTAACAATAGCTGCTGCCATCGTGGAGGCTAAGTCATCTACCACAACCACCACATCGGCAGGATGCTCTTCCAGATAACGGTCGAAAGCACCCATCACCTGACCCGTGATCTCGTTCAGACTGGTGCTGTCAACACCCAGAAAAACATCCGGACGTGCTATCTGCAGGTCATCAAACAAAGATCCTTCCAAGGTGGGATCCTTCTCTGTACCAGCATATATCAGTTGAAAATCCATATCGTCCGCACCCTGAATGGCACGGATCAACGGTGCTACCTTGATGAAGTTCGGGCGGGCACCGGCCACAATACATACGTTCATCATCTCGTTTCTTTGTTTGCCACAAAGATAATACAAATCGGAGATAATACAAAAGAAATGGATAAAAAAGAAACATCGTACACATTATATTCTATTTTTTTATTATCTTTGTGCGCAAATCGTGCAAAACAATGGATATGACGCAAAGACTGAAGCTACCTCTGGGGATGATGTTGCTGCTGACGGGTGGAATGACGTACCTGCTGTTCCGTCCGCAAACGCTGCTGATGTTCCATGTGACTGATGCCATCGGACTGTCTGCTGCCATCAACAGCATGCGCGAGGGTATCAATTCGCAGTTGCCGGAATTCATCATCTACAGTCTGCCCGGCGCCCTGTGGGCTGCTGCCTACATCCTGACCACCGAGTATTTCCTGTACCGACAGTCGGTCAAGACACGTATCCTTGTTGCGGGTATCATCCCCGTCATCGGTGCAGTGTCTGAACTGCTGCAATTCACAGGACTGCTACCAGGAACGTTCGATGTAGCCGACTTGCTCTGCTACCTCGTTCCTTATCTTCTTTATTTGTCTATTATACTAAAAATCAAACGAATATGAGTCTTCAAGAGAAATTCACGAGTAAGCAACTCACCATCATCATCATCGCCATCTGTGCGGTGTTCATCTTCTTAGGTATCTTCACGATGGTTATCGGGAACGAAGCGGAAAGCAGTGAGAAATATGTCACTGTTGACAGTAGTGACGACAGCGGCAGCGATGTCAGCGGTAGGAAATACAAGTTCAGCGACCGTGAGGACCGTTCCGAAGGGGGAGCACAAGAAGACAGTCTGACGGTGAACAAGCCCATGGAGGGTGACCCCTATCAGGAGTTGGATGAGCTGATTGGTCTGGAATCGGTGAAAGAGGAGGTACGCTCTCTGGCGAACTTCGTCAAGGTACAGAAGATGCGTGAGGAGAAAGGATTGAAGAGTCCGAAACTGAGCTACCATCTGGTGTTTACCGGTAGTCCTGGTACAGGTAAGACCACAGTAGCACGCATCGTGGCACGTATCTATAAGGACTTAGGCATCTTGAAGAAAGGTCATCTGGTAGAGACCGACCGCTCCGGACTGATTGGGAAATACGTTGGTCAGACTGCCCCACGGGTGAATGCTGCCTGCGACTCTGCCCTGAACGGTGTGCTGTTCATTGATGAGGCGTATGCGCTGACTCAGAGTGAGAGCTCACAGGATTATGGAGCAGAGGCTGTGGCTACGTTGCTGAAGCGTATGGAAGACGACCGTGACAAGCTGGTGGTGATTGTGGCTGGCTATACCAACGAGATGAAGAAGTTCATTGATACGAACCCCGGACTGCAGTCGCGCTTCAACCGTTATATTAACTTCCCCGACTACTCCTCGGGCGAACTGTATGACATCTTCCGTCTCTACCTGAAGAAGAACGAGTATACCATTACCAAGGAAGGAGCCGACATCCTAAAGCAAGGCTTGGAGCAGACTGTTCAGCACAAAGACCGTAACTTCGGTAATGCCCGTTACGTGCGTAATCTCTTTGAGAAAGCCATTCAGTGTCAGGCCAATCGATTGTCGAAGACAAAGAATGTCGGCGACGATGAATTGGTTGAACTCACCGCCGCCGACATCAAGTCAGCTTTCCAGGAAATGAAATAGCTTTGGGTTACTCTCCCTTGAAGAGCTCTTTGATACCACCGATGGAACCCATCACGTTGGTAGCCTCGTAAGGCAGATAAACCGTCTTGGTCTTATCGCCCTTAGCCAGCTCTTCCATCATCTGGATATACTTCTGTGCGAGCAGGTAGTTGGCAGGATTCGTACTCTTGCCTACTGCCTCTGTGATCTTCTCGATAGCGATGGCCTCAGCCTCAGCCTTGCGGATGCGTGCCTGTGCTTCACCTTCGGCATGAAGGATAGCCTGCTGCTTAGCAGCCTCAGCACGGTTGATCATAGCGGTCTTCTCACCTTCTGATGCAAGGATCTCTGCAGCCTTTTCACCTTCAGAGGTAAGGATCTGTGCACGCTTGTTACGCTCTGCCTGCATCTGCTTCTCCATGGCATTGAGAACGGTGCTTGGCGGAATGATATCCTGCAACTCTACACGGTTCACCTTCACACCCCACTTATCGGTGGCATCGTCGAGAACGGCACGCAACTTCGTGTTGATGGTATCACGAGAAGTCAGTGTCTCATCCAGCTCCATCTCACCAATGATGTTACGCAAGGTGGTCTGTGTAAGCTTCTCGATGGCGTTCGGCAGATTAGAAATCTCATACACGGCCTTGAAAGGATCCACAATCTGGAAATACAGCAGGGCGTTGATCTCCATCTGGATATTATCCTTTGTAATCACGTTCTGCGAGGGGAAGTCGTACACCTGCTCACGCAGATCAATACAGTTAGAGTAAGAATAGCGTCCACGGTTCAGCACCACGATTTCCTTGGCACGGTCGATGAACGGGATAATGATGTTAATACCCGGGTTCAACGTAGCGTAGTACTTACCCAAACGCTCGATAATCTTTGTTTCCGACTGCGGGATAATCACCAATGCTTTCTTGGCGATGATAACCACCAAGATGACGATGGCTATCAATACATAAGTCATAATGTCTCCTAACATAATTGTAAAGTATTTAAAAGTTAATGATTCCTTTTGTTGATTATTCATCCACCTCAACGGTGATGATGATGCTTTCACGGTCAACGACGCGTACGAATGTGCCTACAGGGATATCGTCGGTAGCATGGGAGATGGCCTTCCATACATCACCATCGATGGCTACTCGTCCGAAGCCTCCTGCCTCAATGGTTTCCACTACCCTGCCCCTACGTCCGATCAGTGCATCGGCATTGCTCACACGATTGTCTTCGTTCTTATGCAGATAGCGTAAAGCAAAGGGACGTACGAAATACAAGCTCAAGAGCGTGAAGATGGCAAATACTACGATTTGTCCATAGATTCCCAGTCCGAGCGGATCGCAGATACCTGCAAAGACGGCTCCGATTGAGAAGCAGATGATGAAGAAGTCACCAGCTGTCAGCTCCAGGATGAGGCAGACCACGGCGATTACAGCCCATATCTGCCATAAGTGTTGTGAAAAATACTCAATCATATCCTTTTTGTTTTAATGGTTATATCGATAAAATAAAATCATCCCAATCCTTGGAAGAACCTTTCCTGCCGAACACCTTCTGGTATAGACGACTGCGGGTGGAGGCTACGCTTTCCTTGGAATGTGCCGTGAGTGTGGCAATATCCTTGGGTTGGATGCGTGCTTTGATGAGCAGACTCACATAGTAGTCTTGCGAGGAGAGCTTGCACAGACTGTACAGCTTTTCCGTGAACCCTGTATAGATACCGTCGATCAGTCGGGTCAGCTCTGTCCAGTCGTTCTGGGTCATCATCCTTCCTTTGTCCAGATTGACCTGTATCTGCTGGTAAATATCCGAACTGAAGATCAAAGTCTCGGCCTGCTGCCGTTTCTCCTGTTCAATGATCGCCACCTTATTATTATAATCAAGGCGAGCTTTCTTCTCTTCCAGCTCGAGGCGCAGCACGGAGTTCTCGTCATCGAGCTTCTCCAGCATCCGTTCAAGATCGGCAATCTTGTTCTTGTTGACCTCGATACTCTGTCTGCTCTGTGCTTGGAGATCTTCCTGAATTGCGCGTACCTTATTTAATCGTTCTTCCAGAAGAAGGATTTTCCTTCGACTGTTCTGCACGGCTACCACGAACAATGCCACGTAGGTTACAGTACACAGCACGATCAGAAACAGCTCTCGTTGGGTCAATATGGTCATCATGTTCTGAATCATAGTGCAAATATATAACAAAAAAACGAACCCGCCAAAGAAACGGGTTCGCAATAATTCTCAAACGACTGAACGGTTTGCAAAAGTTCGCAAACTGGCAATTTCCACAGGAAAAACGCCTGTTATACGATGTTGTTCTTCCGGATATAACGCAATCGGGCCGCCAACGACATTTTGGCAAACTTCCGCCATTCCGTAGCTTTTCCTTCTGTAGATTCCAGATAGTGGAGGTCATACATATGAAAATATGCCTCCATCTCGAAGGGATTCAGGTAATAGGCTGCCTGGCGATGCCTGCGCCAATAGCGCAAAGCCTTGAACGAGTACCATATATACAGCCAGTAGAAACGATACCAGGAGTTTCCCGTATCCTGTGCCTGTCGGAGATGAATCATCTCATGGTTCTTCAGCGCATCGTATTTCTTGTTCAGATGAGCAGCCGAAGCCTCCTCCCGTGTGAAGAGACGACCGAACAGGGTAATGGCCGTATAGCCCTTCCTGCACAGAAAACGGTTCACCGATGCCGGCATGTCCGTCAGTGCTGAGGGACGGGGCGGTGAAATCAGGAGACGGATGAAACCCATAGCGCTCCCCTACCTTATTCTCTTCATTACTTCTTTTTCTTCGTCAGCGACGAGGCCTTGATGGTCTTGGTGGTGGTGGTTGATGTTGGCGTTCCACCAGCAGCTTTGTAATAAGCCAGTGCCTCAGGCATGTGCTTCTGGATATCGGCAATACGCTTCTCGTCAGACGGGTGACTGCTCATCCATGTGGCGGTCTGACTGGAGTTGCCTGATGCCATACGCTGCCAGAACGAGATGGCCACCTGTGGGTCGTAACCTGCCAAGGCGGCAAAGACGAGTCCCATGTAATCGGCCTCACTCTCATTATCACGCGAGTATTTCAGACTCAGCAGTGACAGTCCTTGGGTAGCCACGGCGGTACCTAATTGTGTTGCCGTCTCTCCTACACCCATGGCTGATGCGATGGCACCACCCAGCTGTATCAGCGTACTGGAGTTGCTTGACTTGGTCATCTGCTCAGCTGAGTGTTTAGCCACAGCGTGAGCAATCTCATGACCGAGCACGATGGCCAAAGAGGCTTCGTTCTGCGTTACGGGAAGCAAGCCCTCATATACCACGATCTTTCCACCAGGCATACAGAACGCATTCACCTGATTGTCGGCTACGAGGTTGAACTCCCAAGCGAAGTTATTCACCTCATGGGCGAAACCATTGTTTCTCAGGTAGTTCTCCACGGCTGTTGCCAAGCGCTGACCGACCTTTTTCACCAAGGCTGTGTTCGTGGCGTTGGTGGAAGGCTTGGCCTGCTTCATATACTGTGCATACTGCTGTGAGCTGAGACTGAGCATATACTCATCTGTCACGCTCAACTTGTGTTTTCTTCCTGTGACAGGCACCGTACTGGTGGTACCGCATGATACCAATACCGAAGCTACGATGGCCATCAAAATAAACTTTACTTTATTCATGATCATATAGTTTGAATGGTTAAAATATCATTTTTGTTTCCTAATCAACACGGAGCCCGTGATGCCTGGCTGACGACTATGCAGTTGAACGGCATAGACACCAGTGGGCAGTGAACTGATATTGACGGATGACTGCGTGGTACCCTGAGGAAGTGAGAGATTCTGCACCTTGATTCCTGCGGTGGTGAATACCGATACGGTAACCGATTCCTGCAGGGGCACAGCAAAGGTAAAGTCAATCTGCTGATCCTTCATGGATATGCCGACACGTTGCGGCTGCTCCTTCGAAATCTCCTCGATACCATCCAACCCCAGTAAGTACAGCAGTCCTCTATAAGCATCTATCTCTCCCCAGCCATAGCTGTTGTTAGGATACTCCAACGAAGGGTCGTGACGAATACAGGTCTTGGCAAACACATCCTTCACATCATCAGCAGTAAGGTTCGGACAAGCCTCCAGCCACAGGGCGATGATACCACTGACGATAGGTGTGGACATCGACGTACCAAGGTCGGAGTGCCATGGATAACGGCGGTCGCCGTAATCACTATAGGCAATATCCCAAGTATTATCCGTAGGATGCTCCTCACGATAGAAGCTACTGTACGACGAAACCACATTCGTGCCGTTGGCCAACACATCAGGCTTGATACGGCCATCTGCCGTAGGTCCGATGCTGGAATAGCGGGCCACCTCACCGTTCTCTCCCCAGTTGCTCACCACAAACTTTCCCTCATGGTTGTATAGTCCTGTGCGATAGGCAGTGGATCCTACACAGATCACAGCGGGTGCACTACCTGGTGAGTAGATGCAATGCGAATTATCACCATTTGTCAGGTTGGGGTTATACGACGGCTTTGACTGGATGGATCCGGTGACAGCATAGAAATCCGCTTCCACCCCTTCGCCCACAATCTCGGCCGACAGAAAATAACCTGCGTAGCCAAACCGTTGCGTGGTCTTGATGGCCACCTCATATACGATGTGGGATTCATCATAACTGGAAGGATAGGCTCCAAAGGCGAAATAGTGCTTCTGGTTCAGCAGATCCACGGTATCGCGAAGCAGCGAGTCGGGTGCTTCAAGAATACGTTGTGAAGGAACTATGAGCGTATCAGTCCTGGTCTTACTGGCATACGAAATAAAACGCAAGGCCATAGGACCATCGGCCACGACACGGAAATAAAAAGTCTTTTCGTAGCGGTTCAGGAAGGTACCCTGCGACTCCTCGTCAGCGGATTTATGGAAGAATGAATTGAAATGTCCTTCATTTCCTGCCGAGGCAACGATGATACGACCTGGTCCGGAAAGACTGTCAAGCACCTCGTACATCAACTGGTCATCACCATAGAAGTCTTCATGAGCCCCTTCGCTGTAGGACACGACACAGGGCTTCCCTTCTCTCTCGGCATAGTCGAGAATATACTTAAAGCCCAAGGCGTCGGTAGCAGAGGTGTATTTGTAATAGTTCACGGAATCGATAAACTCCTTATCAGACTCCACGGCATTACTCACCAGACAGATATCACTCTCAAAAGCCACACCCCGGAAAGGGGTGTCGTAACCAGAACCGGCGGCAATACCTAACGTATGGGTTCCATGACCTTGCTTCAAGCCATCACGCGAATGGGCATAGGTAAGAATCTCCTCCTGTGTAGTGTAGTCGGCTCCAACATACAAGTCGCTGTAGGCGGTATCTACCGAGAGCTGGTCCCAGAAGCGCTTGATACGGTAGTTCTCCATCTTCGCATCGTAGAAGTTCGGATGCGTCAAATCGAAACCGATATCCTGCACACCCATGATTACACCTTTTCCTGTATAGGCCTGCGGAAGGTTCGTTCCCTCATACAAGGGATCAATGCGCTGGATAATGTGCGTGGTGTCCATCAGAGCCGTTCCGCGCTGACCGGCCTCAATACGAGTCACATGCTTGTTCATCGACAGACTGGCAAGGCGACTCAGCGGAATACTGGCAATATAAATGTTGCCGAACTGTGCCAGCTTCAGACAATGATTCTCCTGCAGCACCTGATCGGCATCCTGATTGATTCTCACAAAGGCACAAATGGATGATGAACGAGGATTACGTGAAGGTGCCAGACGGCGCGTGTCCTTATGCTCCAGAGCTGCTCGGCGCACCATCGACGACATCTTACTGTAATCTGCTCTTTGCGCCATGACCGTCATGACACTCAAACAGCTGAGTATGATAATGAAACAGATTTTTTTCATTCTACGTGCAAAATAAATGAAAAAAATCGAAACGGCAAAGCAATTAAGGGGAAAAGTGAAAGAGGAAAGGGAAAAACAAAAAAATTTGCTACCGCTATGGCATTGGTTCATGTTACGTTGCACCAATTACCTGTGCGGCAGCAAATTCTCAACTTATTACTTATTACCTTTTATGCATTCAAACCACGGTTGTTCAGCGTGACGTTCAGCAACAGAAGGAACTTCTTGTACTGTTTGTCATCAAGAACGATTCGCATGAAGCGCAGTTCCTTGTCGATGGCGTTCTTCAGCATAGCCTTGCGAGAAGACTGGTTGGCAGCTGCAATACTCATCATATCTACACAGAAAGCATCGTGAATGCTCTGTACAGCCTCCATCTGGTCGCTTGACAGGTTGAGGGCCTCACCCAGTCGGTGGTAGTTCACTTCCATTCTGTAAGCGTCTACGTTCTCTACCTTGTTCAGATTCTCATCCTCTGCGAATGTCATAGTCATGCTCAGCACAGCTACAACGGTTAAAAACAATCTTTTCATTTTCTTTCCTTTCTTTTTTGTTATCCTTAATAATGTTATCCTGTAGCACCATCTCGGTGCTTTTGTCGGGTGCAAAGGTATAGCGTTTTTTTCATCCGTTCATCAAAAATTGTCAGCTGTTTGCGCAAACAGACTACTTTTTTGACGTAAATCAACGGTTTTGATATAGATTAAGAAAACTTTTTCGTACTTTTGCAGGAGAAAATCAATAATAAGATTATGGAAGAAAGAAACAGGAACAAGTACATGGAAGTGGCATACACGCTGTATGCTGCCAACGGAGACGAAAAAGAGTTCGTAGAAGAGGCCACCAACGACAGACCTTTCCAGTTTATCAGCGGTCTTGGAATCACACTCGATGACTTTGAGAAACAGGTAATAGGTATTGAAAAGGGCGGTGAGTTTGATTTCAAGCTCTCGAAGGATCAGGCATATGGTGACTACGAGGACGAGCGCGTGGTGGACCTGGAAAGAGAAATCTTCACCATCAATGGTCATTTCGATCACGATAACGTGTTCGTCGATGCTATCCTTCCCCTTCAGAACGAGGACGGTCAGCGTCTCTTCGGCAAAGTGCTGCAGATCACTGACAGTTTTGTGAAGATCGACCTGAACCATCCGTTAGCAGGTAAGGAATTGCACTTCAAAGGACATATCGTGGAAAACCGCGAGGCAACCAAAGAAGAGATCCAGGCGCTGATCAACAGCTTGAGCGGTGAGGGTTGCGGATGCGGATGTGATGAGTGCGGTAGTGATTGCGGTCACGACCACCATTATCATGGAGATGACTGCGGCTGCGGACATTGTCATTAAGTGACAAGTAACAAGTGATAAGTAATAAGTCTAGAGTGAAGTTATAACAGACTGGAAGGTGAATACATTTGGAAGGATTTTTAGACTGACAACGTTTGGAGAGAGTCATGGAGCGGCTATCGGTGGTGTCATCGACGGCTTTCCTGCCGGTATAGATATCGACATGGACTTCATCCAGCAGGAGCTGAACAGGAGACGACCCGGACAGAGTCATATCACCACCGACCGTCATGAGGCCGACCGAGTGGAACTGCTGAGCGGTGTCTTTGAGGGGAAGTCAACGGGCTGTCCCATCGGCTTTGTGGTGTATAACGAGAACCAGCATTCGCAGGACTATGAGAACATGCGGTGTCTGTTCAGACCTTCGCATGCTGATTACACCTATTATAATAAATATGGTATTCGCGACCATCGCGGAGGCGGTCGTTCATCAGCGCGTATCACCATCAGCAGGTGTGTGGCTGGTGCTCTGGCCAAGCTGGCACTCAAGCAGATTGGTGTCAGCATACAAGCCTATACATCACAGGTAGGGGACATCGCGCTCGACAAGGACTATCGGAAATACGACCTCTCCCTGACGGACTCGAACATCGTGAGATGTCCCGACCAGGAGAAAGCTCAACAAATGGAAGCGCTGATCAGTGAGGTGAAGGCTGAAGGCGACACCGTTGGCGGTACCATCACCTGTGTGATCAAAAACTGTCCTGCCGGTCTGGGTGATCCTGAGTTCGGTAAGCTGCACATGCAGTTGGGCATGGCCATGCTCAGCATCAATGCAGTCAAAGGATTCGAATATGGAGAAGGATTCGATTGCATACTTACCAGAGGAAGTGAACAGAACGATCTATTCGTACCAGGTGAGAACATCTCTACGGCCACCAACCATAGTGGAGGCATTCAAGGGGGTATCAGCAACGGACAGGATATCTATTTCCGGGTGGCATTCAAACCTGTAGCAACGATTCTGAAAGAACAGCAAACGGTCGATCTTGATGGAAACGCCACCACTTTGAAGGCCCGCGGACGGCATGATCCTTGTGTCCTTCCAAGAGCCGTTCCCATCGTTGAATCTATGGCAGCAATGGTGATTCTTGATAGTTTTTTGTTCCAAAAGACCACAAAAATGTAAATTTTTACGGGTTTTTGGTTAAAAATGTATTAAATACTTGCTACTTTCAGAAAGAGTTTGTATATTTGCACTCGACAAAGCGTTGAGGGTTTGTGAAAATCCCGTTATTGTCAAGTTAAGTCTAGTTTAGTTTTTGTGTTGGTTACCCCCGGCTGTTTGGCCGGGGGATTTTTTTGTCGCCACCAACATACCATAACTGCAAAAAAAGAGGTGTTAGTCTTCTAACACCCCGATGATTTCCTGTACACTCTTGCACCCATGCCTGTCGAGCCACTCATCTATCCCGTCACGTACCTTGATGGTAACAGCAGGATCAATGAAGTTCGCAGTACCAATCTCTATCGCTGTGGCACCAGCCATCAAGAACTCAATGGCATCAGTAGCCGTCATAATACCGCCAAGACCAATCACTGGAATCTTCACGGCCTTAGCCACCTGCCACACCATGCGCAGGGCAACGGGCTTGACTGCAGGACCGCTCAATCCGCCGGTACCTATACTCAGTTTCGGTCTGCGCTTCTCGATATCTATGGCCATTCCCATCAGCGTGTTGATCAGCGACACACTATCTGCTCCCTCAGCCTCAACCGCACGAGCTATCTCAGCGATATTCGTCACATTAGGTGATAGCTTCACTATAAGCGTCTTGTGATAACGCTTCCTGACGGCTTTCACCACACTGGCAGCCCCCTCGCAAGTAACACCGAAAGCCATACCGCCCTGCTTCACGTTCGGGCACGAGATATTCAGTTCGATGGCGGGAACTTTCTCCAGAGCATCCACACGAGCGGCACATTCAGCATAGTCATCAGGAGAAGAGCCACTCACGTTTACAATGATATTCGTGTCGATATCCTTAATCTCTGGATAGATATGTTCACAGAAATAATCCACACCCTTATTCTGCAGTCCTACACAGTTCAGCATACCAGAGGCTGTTTCCACCATACGCGGGTAGTCATTGCCCTCACGTGGATGCAGGGTTGTGCCCTTTACAATAATGCCGCCCAGTCCGTCCAACGGGATGAAGTCGGCAAACTCGGGTCCGTAGCCAAAGGTTCCTGATGCAGTCATCACAGGGTTCTTCAACTGCAGGGTATGGATTCTTACGCTTAAATCAGACATATTTATATTGACGTTATTACGTGATAACTATTACTTCCAAAGCAACCCCTGCGTATTGAACACAGGACCATCCTTGCATACACACAGATTTCCTCTGACGGTCTTTTCCACACAGCACAAACAAGCACCTAAGCCACAAGCCATCAGGTTCTCCAGAGACACCTCGCAGTCGGTCGCTGTCTGCTGAGCATAACGTGCCACGGCCTGCATCATCGGCTTAGGACCGCAGGCACTGATCCACGCAAAGCGTTCCTTTGTGAGGATGGAGTGGTTCGTGACGAAGCCACGCTCACCAGCCGAGCCGTCTTCGGTTGTTGTATATACGCTCCCATACTGTTTGAAGGCATCCAACATCAACAGATCACCGCCTGTACGGGCACCCAGCAGGAATGCAGGCTCCATACCGTGCTCCTTGAGCCATTTCCCATAGTACAGCAGGGGAGCCACACCTACGCCGCCGCCTACCAACAGTATGCGCTGCGGGTTGGCAGTTCCAGCATCCTTGGTATTGTCAGGAAGGGTGAAGGTATTGCCCAAGGGGAGTACGCAGTTCAACGTGCTGCCTACCTTCAAATGTGACAGCTGACGGGTGCCGTCGCCAACAACAGCAACCAAAAGCCACAACTGGTTGTTGGTTTCATCCACGAAATTGATGGAAATCGGTCGGCGCAGGAAAGTAGAGGGTGACCCGTCCACACGTACCTCAACAAACTGTCCAGGGTACATCTTGGGCAGGGGAGCCTCTTGGGTGAGCTTCAGCAATACATACTTGTCATGTATATGCTCTACGGCCACAACTTGTAGGTCTAGAATAAATTTCTCCATATCAAGTGCAAAGGTACGATTAAGCGAGAGAAATACCAAAGAAAAGCTTGTTTTTCTTTGGATTTCCGAGCGTGAGTACCTTCGGCGAAGTCAAAGGTACGATTAAGCGAGAGAAAAAACAAATCTATTTGGATTTCCGAGCGAAAGTACCTTCGGCGAAGCCAAAGGTACGATTAAGCGAGAGAACGAGCAAATAACAAGCGATGTAGCGTGCAAAAAAACTATACCTTATTATTTTTTAGGTACGAGCGATTCCCATGTGCCATCATCAAAGAACACCCGAATTTCAACAATCTCGCGTTTAGGTTTGTCAATATATTTCACTTCATTTCTCACAGGATTATTAGGTGTACGATATACACCCTGCATATTTCTACCATCCTGATAGCCTCCAGAGGCCACAGTTGGAGGAGCAGTGAAGTCGAGTTCCTGCTCACGACTGTTCGTGTCGGCAGCTGGAGTTGACTCATTGGCACCATCTTTTTGATCCTCATACATCGGTCCTTTACCAAACATCAGCCAGTCGAGACTGATGGCAGGAATTTTACTCTTGATGGCTTCAACCATATTTAAGGTGGGGCGGGTGCGTTCATTAAAGATGCTACTAAGTGATGCCGGAGCCATTCCGATAAAACTTGCGAACGTTGTCTGAGTCATGTGTTGACTCTCCATAATCTGTCTTATTCTATCCTTCATTGTCTGGTATGGGTTAAAAAAACGGTCATTTTTGCCAAAATCGATTGACTTTACAAAGGTAAAACAAAATTTTGACTCCAACAACATTTATGAAAAGAAATTTAGAAAAACAACTTTGTTTTTTGATTTGCAAATAATTTAGGTATCTAAGCACTGATAGATGGAAACATAAATGTTGTCAACAAACGTAAATATTAGGTATTAAAACACGACAAAGACTTTGTAAAGTGCTTGTTTACAACTATCTGGCCTTAATTTGCTTATCCTATGCTCTCTATAGTACTTTAACGGCGTTTATGCAGTTTTTTACTTGTAGAGAAATGTTATCATACTTGCAAATTCGTTGATTTTCCACAAAAGAAACTGAATAGCAGACGGTTATACGTCCCGTAGGTTGTGTGAATAATTATGTTTTCACAAATCCAAACCTATGCTTTTAATTATCTAAATGTAATGCATCACAATTGTAAATAATACGCAAAAGCAAATTATTCAACTTTTCAAATCAAAATATTGAACCGAAATATTGTATTTGTAAATCCAAATATCGGGAAACCAAACGTTAATAATCACTAACGCCAAATCTCTCCCCTTCGTTTTTCCTCAAAAATCAAAATCCAGAAGCTTTTCCGCACCACGGCAAGAACAGTTCAAAATACGCAAAACTGAGAGGGGTTCAAACACGCGGAAACCTTTGTATTTATCGACTTTCCGGCACAAAAAAATCCTCCGCGAAAGGGAGGAAAACAGGAAAAACCAGCGAAAAAAACGGGTATAATTTAGTAAAAAATGAAGGCAACGAGCTCTTTCAGCAGTTCTCCCACACCTGTATTGGGGTTATCAAGTCCCTTACTTTTGGCATCAATCTCTCTAATTTTGTAGATTATCTGCATCACTTTCATCGCCGAGTAATTTCTCATGCCCAAAACATACTCCTTGGCAGCCCATCCATTTCTCAGATCCAACCACCTGGTCACCTCGTTTTCTCCTCTCCCACCAGGTGTATAATACGCGATCATCAAATTCTGGAAATAAGAAAAGAGCAACGGGATTAACATGAACGCACTACCCGACTTTGGATTGCTGTCAAAATATTTCACAATCCTATTTGCCTTCACTATATCACGGTTCGCAATGGCACTTCGCAATTCATAGCCGTTGAAGTCCTTGCTCACCCCTATCTGCTGTTCCACCACCTCAGGTGTGATTCGCCGATCATTCTCCGGCAGTGCCATCACCACCTTGTCGAGTTCAGAAGTAAGCCGACTCAGGTCAGCACCGATATGATCTGCTATCATCAAAGTTGCCTTATTGTCTATCGTGCAATGATTCGTTTTCAGATATCCCTCGATGAAGCCCGGCAGTTCATAATCGCGCTTTTTCTTGCTCTCGAACACCACTCCGCACTTCTGAGCCTTGGCCACAACCTTCTTTCTACCGTCAATCGTACCGTTTTTATAGGCCAAAACCAATACGGTGGTAGGCTGTGGTTTCTCGAAATACGCCTCCAGGCGCTCCCAGTTCTTGATATTCTGCGCCTCTTTCACGATCACCACCTGTCGTTCGGCCATCATCGGGAAGCGTCTTGCCATATCAGCCACCTGTCCAGCAGTAACATCAGCGCCGAACACCACCGTCTGGTTGAAGTCGCGCTCCTCCTCACGCAGCACATGCTCTACGATATAGTCGGTTATCCGGTCGATATAATACGACTCCTCACCCATCAATACATAGACAGGAGCATATTGCCCGGCCTTCAGGTCGAGCATGATTGTCTCGAAAGTGGTTCCACCAGACTTCTTTTCAGCCATTCTTTACTCGTTTACAGAATAAATACCATCTTTACAACAGATACTTTCGCTCGACAAACCATAATAAAACGCAGTTTTATTTGGCTTTGTGCTCGCTTAATCACATCTTTAGATAAGATACTTTCGCTCGACAAACCATAATAAAACACAGTTTTATTTGGCTTTGTGCTCGCTTAATCGTATCTTTGCAGACGGTTACGACTGCAAAATTACAAAAATGTATCGATTAAACCTACCATCCTACGAAATAAAAATTGCAGAAAGGCAAGGAAAGCGCATGATTTTCGACGTCTTGCGCCGGAAATACGTTGCCCTGACGCCTGAGGAGTGGGTGCGCCAGCATTTCGTGCACTACCTCATCGAGCACAAGCAGTATCCTCAAGGACTGCTGGCCAATGAGGTGCAGCTGCAGGTAGGTGACAAGTCGTTGCGCTGCGACACCTTATTATATAATAAGGAGACGAAGCCCAGAATGATTATCGAATACAAGGCCCCCACCGTTGCCCTCAGTCAGAAGGTGTTCGACCAGATTACCGTATACAACTACCTGTTACATGTTGACTACCTGATTGTGTCCAACGGCATGCAGCACATCTGTTGTCGTCTGGATCACGAACACCAACAATACACCTATCTGGAAGATATTCCCATGTATCAAGACCTATAGGTTTTCTTCCCTTATGCCCTCTTTGATATATCCCTTACTATCCATGATATATCAAATAGTATCTCAAATGTATCCATGATACAAAACTGGAGGAATATAATACATGTCCAGGATATATATTCCATTTATTATCCATATCTTTGCAATGGAAAAAATGATAACGAGAGTTTTGTCAGTTTTGTTAGGTTTTTGTTTAGTAATGCTTCTATTTATATGAACCAATTACGTAACTACAATAGTTTAGATAGAACAAGTACATAGATTAGTTGAAGTTAGATGTTTTATTCAAAGGGGTTCGAGATGGACCGTAGTTGTTTAAGATTACTAACAAAGAAGTGAGAGGATGCGCCACAAGCACATCCTCTCTCTCGTTATATACCCATTCAAAACGATGGTGATGGATTGATTATTCCTTGATGGTCACCACATTGTCGGAAACCGTCACCCTATTGTCATGCGCCAGTTGGTTCACTGCCAGTTCCACGGCGCGATCGATGCGTTGTGTACGACGAGTGAATCCCAGCAGTTTGACCGTCAGTCGTTTCAGTTCATCCAGCGGAATGGAAACAGCCCCCTTCACGTTATAGAGTACTGCCTTCTGCACCTCTTCCGTAGGAATCTCAGCGATATCCTTATGCTCATAGCGCCACGGCAGTCTGTACTCCTCCTTCTTCTCCATGACCATTCCTTTCAGCGTGAACGCCTGCGAAGCGATTTTCTTCGCCTCTTCAGATGCAGCAGACTCCTGTTTGACATTGTTCTTGATGTCATCCAGTCGTTTCAGCAGACGGTCGACGACCTGCTGGTGGTTTCCATACCAGTCAACCGCCCACACCCGCATCACGTTCCAGCCCAGTCCTGTCAGCACCCCAGGCTGCACAATCTCACGGTCGCGAGTGGTCTTGGTATCATAGTAGTTTCGTCCGTCGCACAGAATACCCATCATATACTCATCCTTCTTCTCGGGGTTCAGCACCGCCAAGTCGATCTTAAACTGACTCCTTCCTACATGTGTCATCACCCCATAGCCATGACTGCGCAGCTCCTCTGCAATGATGCGCACCAAGTCGTTCTCAGCTGCATCCTGCAGGTTATTGGCAGCCACCATACTCTGTGTCAGGTTCAGTCTACCCTTCCCTGCGTACTCAATGAAGCTCTTCAGTCCTTCCACACCCTTTGCGCTGGAGCGCTTCAGGTCGATCTGCTCAGCCCGCAGCGTGGCAAAGACGATCATCTCATAGCGAGCACGACTCACGGCCACGTTCAGTCGGCGCTCACCGCCCTCGTTGTTCAGCGGACCGAAGTTCATCGACACCTTTCCATGCTTGTCAGGACCGTATCCCACACTGAATAAGATCACGTCGCGTTCATCACCCTGCACGTTCTCCAGGTTCTTGATGAAGATCGGCTCCTCGCACTGATAAGCCTTCTGCTCCAGCTCCGGATGCTTGGTCAGCTCATCTATCAGGATATCCTCGATGAGGTTCTGCTGCACCTTACTGAAGCTCACAATACCAATGCTTCGCTTTGAAAGTTCAGGATCCTTCAGTCGTCTTACCACCTCATCCACAATGGCATGAGCCTCAGCGGGATTCGAGCGCGTATGACCCTTGTCATACTCACCTTCTATCTGCACCAGACGCACCTTCGACTGCTGGTCATCGATGCTGGGGAAGGTGCGCAGCTTACTATCATAATACTGCAGGTTCGAGAAAGCTATCAGCGACTCATGCTTCGAGCGGTAGTGCCACGACAGGTAATGACCAGGCATGGAGAGTGTGATACAGTCATCGAGGATACTGTCCATATCATCGATTTCCACCTCATCCTCATCCACCGACTGTGCTGTGAAGAAGCTTGTAGGCGGCATCTGCTTCGGGTCGCCTACACAGATCAGCGCCTTACCACGAGCAATGGCGCCGATGGCCTCACTAGTAGGCATCTGCGATGCCTCATCGAAGATCACCAGGTCGAACTTCTCCCCTCCCATGTCGATATACTGAGCCACACTGATCGGACTCATCAGCATGCACGGACAGAGCTTAGGCAGTAAGGTAGGAATCTGGTCGATAATCTTTCGGATACTGGTACCACGTCCGCCATTGTTGATATTCCTCTTCAGAACACCCATCTCAGAATTGGTTACAGCAGCCAGCGTCTGCGAAGGAATCCGGGCTGCCAACCTACAATACAGTTCCTTCTTACTGAGATCCTGGAATGAGTAGGTAAGTTCCTTGTACTTATCCACCAGCTCCTCGAAGATCAGTCCGTTGAACTTCGCCAACGACGGATCCTTATCCACGATATCCATCGTAAGCAGATGATAGACAGTCTTTTGGAATGCCTTCGATGTTTGTTGCGCATCCGCATGCTGTTGCAGGATATAATCCGTCACACTCTTCAATCCCTTGTTCTCCAAAGCCTGCTTACGCTCAATCCACAAGCACCAATCCTTGATTTCTCCCAGATGCGTCATCCATGTATCCACATGCTTGGCTATCTCCGTATGGTAGTTCTGTATAGGCAAATCGAAATCCGTCAGTGGAACCATCTCCTCCTCCAGTGCCAGGAGTTGTTGCAGTTGGGTGGAAACGGTGTTGAACGACTGATTGTAGCTTTGTCTGAACAGATCCCAGCTAACGCCAATGCGCTCCAGCAGCTCATTGCGCACCTCCATCACGTTCCTATCATGCCGCTGGGCATAGTCCATCAGCATCTGCAGCAGTTGCGAAGCTCCCTTCAGCGAAGGCTCAATGATTGGCCATTTCTCTGCATCGCCCTTACCATCAGCCCCAAACAGCGCCGACAGCTGGTCCGATTCCTCCTTCACGCCATTGCGCAGTTCCTGATAATGGGCAATGGTCTTGAGCAATTCGGGCACCTCGTCGAACTTTGCCCCTACACAGAACTGTCGTATCTGCTTCATGAAGCTCCGCTTGGCAAAGAACTTCGGCAAGAACCATTTTCCCATGATGTCCGCATGCCTGGCTGACAATGTCTTTGTATCAGCGGTAAGCGCATCCTCCTGACAAGAGGATAGCAGACTGGCTTTCACGCTGTCGCGTTCCTTACCCATCTCCAAGGCCTTGATCAGCGCCTCATATCGCTGTCGGTTGGCCGCTATGTTCAGCATGTCGGCCGTCATCACCGGAGTCTGCTCCATCATCTTCCCCATGGCATCAGCCATCAGGATATCCCGGTCGTTTGTCCCCACAGCAATGGGCAAGCGCGGCAGTATAGCCGTCAGCTGGTCGTAATCGTTCTTGTAGTCAATCAGCAGCGAACGCAGTCGTGCTACATCCTCCTCACGGAACGTCTTGGGTTCCAAGCCGTTCAACGCATTCTCAACGGGATGCCCCGTAATCTTGAACACCGTAGTCAGACGCTCTATCTCCTCCACCCACTCGCTGAGTTTCTCTTTATTGATCTCGCTGACGGGTGGCAGCACCCCTTTCATCTCCTCTTCGCTGATGACCAGATGGCGCGAAATGCAGTCGTAGAGTGAGAATCCTGATGCCTGCTTCCTGTGCAAGTTCTCTATATAGGTTATCAGCTGCTGCCGATGAGCATACAGCTTTTCCGACGTTGCCTTATATTCCTCTGGTTCCTTGATATGCACCACGTCGAGCGCCTTCTGCATCTGCGTCAGGAAATGCGTCTTTGTCACCTTATTAGAATGTAGCTCCAGGCAGAATGGATCCAAGCCAATCTTCGTGAGTCGTTTCTGCACCACCTCCAGTGCCGCCATCTTCTCGGCCACGAAGAGCACCCTTTTGTTCTGGTAGAGCGCATTGGCAATCATGTTGGTAATGGTCTGACTCTTTCCTGTGCCCGGAGGACCGTATAGAATGAAGCTCTTGCCGCTCCCGCTCTCGATGACCGCCTCCAGCTGCGAGGAGTCCACGTCAATGGGAATGCAATAATCCGACGGCTGACTTTTCTTGTCTGCCTCTCTCGCATCCGCCACCTGGTCAAGGTCCTTCAGCGCCACACGCCCTTCCATCAGACTCTTCACCACGTCGTTCTCCTTCAGTTTCTTCGCGTTGTTGTGTATGTCGTTCCACATCACGAACTTGTTGAACGAGAAAAGACCCAGTAACGACTCCTCCATCACGTTCCAGCGGTGCATGTTCTTCACCCCTTCGCGAACGGTGGCAAGAATGCGTTTCACATCCACACCATGGTCATCTGTGGGAAGTGGATCCAGTACGCCCAGATTGATCTTGAACTGCTGTTTCAATAACTCTATCAGCGTAGTGTTGATGATGGTATCCTCATCGCGGGTTCGGATTACGTAGTTTGTACCCGACTTCCTTAGGATATCCACCGGCATCAGCAGCACCGGGGCGTATCGAGCCATGATACTCTTGTCGTTCTCGTACCATTTCAGCATACCGATGGCGAGGAACAGCGTGTTCGCACCATTCTCTTCCAACGAGTTCCTGGAGGCACGGTAGATGAACTTTATCGCCGTAGCCAGCTCTGTTTCACTGAGATACGACACTAGTCGGCGGTTACCTTTCACCTCCTCGCTCACCATTTCCTTCAGATCAGAAGCCTGCAGATGCGAGTCGTAGATACTTCCCTCCACAGGGTCTATCTGTTTCTTCGGATAAGGCAGCACGGTATAGTCATCTCCTGCCTGCAGGTTATCTTCCAGCAGGTCGATATCGAACGATACGAAGGGAATCACCCTACGCCCCACCTTACAGTTAATCAAGTTATTACGCAAGGAGAAGTCCAACAGCTTCCGTTCCCAGATGGTTTGCTTGGTAATCTCCGTTTCGGGTGTATCCAAGTGAAGGGCATAGTGATCGGGCATGCGGATGGTCGTTGTGGCATTCTCGTGCTCCACCCCGTCGTTCTCCAGAAGCCACTCATTACCGTTATGGATTCGCTGGGGCAGTGGACGTATTCCACCCAACCTACAGCGATGGACATCCACGAAATACACGAACGAGCGCTCGTCATGTATCTTCTGAGAAGCCTGTCCTACCGCATCGTCAAAGGTAACAGCCCCCGACATGGTCATGCAGGTGGTTTCCACCAACACCACATTATTGATACCGTCGGCCATCTGTTTCAGCAGATACGAGCTGTCGTCGCACACCTCCTGATGATAGAAAGTCTCATCAAGCCAGGCTCCTATAAAGGCATGACCGCGCATCATGACGATGATAGGGAACACGCCGATGGATTCCAGACAGGAGGCAAAGAGCAGGGAGGTATCCAGACAAGTGCCCAACTTCTCTGTCAGCACCTTGTCGGCCAGACGAACCCGCTGACCGCCCGACTCAAAATTCGCTGGAGGTTCACAATAGCTGATGGACTCTGAGCGCAAGGCTTCATAGATGGCGGCCACCTGCAAGCGCACACGGTTTCGATCCTGTGTCTGATAGGCATCCAACGAGGAACTACCCGTCCACTTCTCCATGAACTGCGAGGCCTTGCTGTTCACACGCGACAACAGCGGATGGTTAGGTATGACGAACGAAGCAAGCAGCTGAGGCATCACATTGTTACCCGGCCATTGGTCGAAGGGCAGCAGACTGATGTCGTATTCTTCCTGTAACACCTCTTCATCGGCCACGCTCACGCTCACAGTGAACTTCGTCTGTATGCGCTCGGTACTATTCACCAAGGCATCCAGCTCAGGTTCAATCTTGAGATTGTTCAGCTGTATGCGCTGTCCCTGCGGGATAAAGTCGAGCATCACCTCATGCGGTTTTATCTGCTCTCCCCTCACGCCTACCCTTACCTGCCGCCAGTCGGTTGTGTCTTCATTCTCCACCACGCACTGAATGCAGGTTGCCACGCCATTACGCAACATGGCATAGTTCACACACGGCAAATAGTCGAACAACAACTTGCCGCATCGTTTCCCGTTCCTCAATATCTCGCCTTCCATATGTCTTTCAGCTGTTGATTACTAAAACAGTTACAAAAATAGGAAGAATAATTGGAATAGCCGATATAAAGTATGTTAAAAGCGAATTCTCGTATCATTCATCTTCACAAAAAAGCCCCCTCCACGAGAGAGGGGGCAGGAGACATTATTCATTAACTTGAGCTATTGTAATTCTGGCCAGTTATCATTAGTCCAGCGGATGGGACGTTGAATCAAGACTGATGCGCCCTGTTGGGCAACGCTGTAGCCATGACAGATAAAAACGTCTTGGTCGTCGAGGTGATACACGGCACAATGACCGGCAGCCTCATAGTTTGTCTTGTCACCTTCGAGGAAATGATTACCTCCGCCATAGCGCATGTCGATACCCTTGCGGTCGAGGTAGGGACCGTCAACAGTCCTGCTGCGCCCTACCGCCACCCTATAGTTGCTCTTGGAACCCTGACAACAGTAATCCCACGACACAAACAGATAATACCAACCATTGTGCTTGAAGATAAACGGAGCCTCAATGGCATTAGGACCCGCAAAATCGGATGTAGGATTCTTGGGAGGATTCGGATTGATGGGCAGAGCAGCCTTGGCATCCTTGCTATTCAGATTATACCGACGGGCAATGGTGCGTGGTTTCTCCCCCTTGGCGATATGCATGGTTGTATCCAGGCGTGCCAGTTGAATACCATCCCAGAACGAGCCCCAGACGAGCCAAGGCTGATCCTGGTCGTCGATGACGAAGTTTGGATCGATGGCGTTCCAGTTGTCACGATTCTCGCGGGAAGTAACAATACAGCCCTCATCGTTCCAGATGGGATAAGATAGTGAACGGGCAGACAGCAGACCGATGGCCGAACCGTTCCTGCCGAAGGTGGAGCAGCTATAAGCCATCCACCAACGACCACGCCAGCGGATGATATCGGGAGCCCAAACATGTTGAGTGAACCCCGGTACTGAGTCGTGTGCCCACTGAGGAATAACCGTCATCACCGGTTCCCTCAAGACGGTCCACGAATGACGATCCTTCGATGTCATCTGCTGAATGCCCATTCCTGTAGCAAATAAATAATAAGTACTATCTTCATAGGCCATGACAGGGTCATGAACCATTGGCGTGTCCGTGGTAAAGGACAAACTCCTCCTGAGATGCTGTTGTCCCTGCACCGTTACCGTGGTACCTAAGACGAACAGCATCAGCGTAATAACTGATGTCCTCATATGGTTATTTTGCTATGTATTTCTTGCCGTTCCGGATGATTAATCCTTTAGAATTGCTGTTTACGCGACGACCCTGAAGATCGTAAGTTGAGAGTTGAGCGTTATCATCAAAATGCACTCCTACTATGCCTGTGGTAGCTTCGGTCTGGTAACCCCATGCTGTCTCACCTGTATTGGCAGCCACAGCCGTGAAAGCGGGCACCTTCGTGTCGGTAGATTCCAGCGTCTGCTCCACCATGACACCATGATAGTAGGTATTACCAATCTTCAAGGTGACATAGGATGTGCCCTCCTCTATCTTCCACGTACCTGTAGTAGCACCTGCTATGGTACCATCACTCTTGAGTTCGATATCGGTAGGCTCAGCTATCTCTTTCTTGGTATGATCCAACTTGTAGCGATGAATCAGCAACTTGTACTTACCCGCAATACGGTCGGTAGCTATCTGCTGTGTAGTGGCTATATCAGCACTCGTCACTTGCTCGCCTGTATATTCGAAGGGAGCAGCCACCAGCCATCCGTTCTTGCTCTGGAACACCTGGTGGACACGTACCTGATGAGCCTCACCCCAGTTCTGGAAACGGGTGTGATAAACCAGATACGTACGACCGTCTTCAGCGGCGATGATGGAGTTATGACCTTGCGACCGCTCGCCAAGGTTTCCTCTTGCCGTGCTTCCCCACGAGGTATAAGCACCGAAGATGTTGACACCGCGGTTATTATCGTTCTCCTTCGCACCGAAGTTCAGCAGATACGAGGTGAATACAGCACTGTTGTTTCGCGAATCGATATAGGGTCCGTCGGGATTCTCCGAGCGGAACACACGCATCTGGTAACCACCGTTGTTATATTCGTTTGCCACACCACCGGCAGCCAGTCCGCCATAGGTAACAAACAGGTAGTAATAACCACCGATATACTCGATATAGCTGGCCTCGCCCGATACATAGTATCCACCTGCAATCTTCTTACCGAAGTAAGGATCGATGGTAATACCGTCGCCCGAGCCAGTCAGGGGATATTCTACATCATAGTCGCGCAATCCTGTATTCTCATCGAGTTCCAGCATCCATATACCACCACTCCATGAGCCGTACGACATCCACAGCTTACCCCGCTCATCGTAGAACACACAGGGGTCGATACAGTTCGGATAGCGATTGCCCCATCTGTTACCCACAGCGTAGCGCTCAGGCAGAGACGACTGTGTGCCGATGACCAGCTCCAGGTCGGAATCCTTATAGGCGCTACCGGTATGGAAACCACTCATCACCACCGGTGCCTGATACAGATAAGGTCCTTCGATGTTATCAGCCGTGAGCAGGATGATGCTGGAATACCAGTTATCGCCATTGACGCTCAGGTACATGCACCACTTGTTCAAGACCTTGTTCCATATCACATCGGGTGCCCACATGTTTCCATCGACATTGTAGCCCGCATTACCACGCTTCGACCAATTAAAAGCATTGAAGTTGAAGTCATACTCTACTCCACCCTTCTTGATCTTTGTTACCTGCGGTGTGGTGAAGGCGGCACTGTTAGCTGCATTGTTACTGGAAGCTGTAGCCCAAGGAGCCTGAAAAGCCGACCAGCTCATCAAGTCGGCCGTCTTGGCAGCAGCCCGGTGGGAACCGAAGATGTAGTACGTCTGGGACACTGGTTCCCACACGATGCTCGGGTCATGCACGCTGACGCGATTCAGCATGTAGGCCAGTGCACTCATAGGAGCCAGTGCCGTCAGAAGTACAAAGATATACTTTCTCATGATGCAATATGCATTATTCATTATGCATTATTCAAATACCAGGTGTCCACCCTCAGTAGTGAAGCGGAAGCGGAAGTTATCGCCTTCGATAGGACTCAGACCGATATAATCCTGATAATAGGTAATGCCATCGTTGCCCACCATGACGCACTTGACGTCGGCAGATGAACCATGGTTGGTTACCGATACGGTTACTACAGCATCGTCCATTGCAGAGAGCCATGCACCCCAGTCGCTCTGTCCGCCACTTGGCGTACAAGCTTCGTAGCTATCGCCCCAGCCGTAGTTGTCGGCGCGGAGTACCGCATACTCACTATTGTCCTGACGGGTAAGAACAACGAGGAAGTTATTCCAGTTGTTAGCACCATTGGTAAAGTTCTTGAAGCGAGTGGTGTAGGTATGACCTGCAGGAACCTTGATATCCTGAGAGTGAGCAGCCCACCAACCAGTAGAGTTATCCTCTTCGCCCAGCACCTCGTCGAACTCAAGGTGACAGCCGTCAACGGTATAACGGAAGTAGAAGTCGTTAGGATCAACGGTGTTGATGCCTGTGTACTCCTGGATATAGGTATTACCGTCGTTTCCAACCATCACAGCCTTGACATCAGCAGTTCCATCGCCATTGTTCGTTACGTAAGTAGTTACCTTGGCACCGTCCATGGCAGCGAGCCATGCGCCCCAGTCAGCCTGTCCACCGCTTGGTGTACATGCGTCATATCCATTACCCCAACCATAGTTGTCAGCACGAACCACAGCATACTCCGTATTGTCAGCCTTGCAGAGAACAATCACGAAGTTGTTCCAGTTGTTAGCGCCAGAGGTATAGTTGGTGAAGGTAGAAACGAAGGTCTCCTTAGGTCCAACCTTGATATTCTCAGAGTGAGCGCCCCACCAACCGGTAGAGTTATCGGTAGCACCTATTGAAGTGTAAAGCTTGTCAACCACCTCGAACTCAGCCGTACCGATAACCGGTGCAGCGGCAGCCTCGCCCTTGAAGGTCTTGGCATAGGCAGCAATGAGGGTCTTCTTACCCAGTGAGTTCATGTTAGGAACAGCCTGGAAGGTAAGGTCAGCATACTTAACAATAGTTGAAACCTCCTGCTCGAACTGGATCGTAGCGGTTACATTGGCAAAGGCATCCTCCAATGATGTGCCCTGGAGCACCTTCTTAGGTACGCCATTGAGTGTCATAGACAGCGGCTGCTTGTCCTCTCTGGAAGTGAATCCACCGATGGGCTCTACAGTAGAACCAAGCCAGTTGATGAATGAACCCTCGGGAACGAGGAAGCAACGGATGGTTGTGTTCGAAGCATCGGCATTGAGGTTCACCAGTGGCGACTTCTGGGTATAGGTCTTTGTGATCGTTCCGTTGGTCATGGTAACCACCAGTCCGCCTTCAGTGCGGTCAACGGTCAGTGTCACCTTACCGCCAAGCTTGTCAACACCCGTGTCAGTATCGGTTTGGAACTCCAGATCGCTTGTAGCCAGACTGCGGTCGATATAACCACCCCATTCAGAGTTTCCGCTGGGTTGATAGTCGTAGCGGATGGCTCCATATTCCTTATAGTTAGCAGCACCGCGATCCTCATCGTTACAGATGATCATGGCGAAGTTCTTGTACGTATTTGTGGCACTGGGATTGATGTTCAGATTGAACTGTGCAATCCACTTCTCACCTTCACGAACCTGATAATACTTAGAGAACTGTGCCCACCAAACCGTACTATAGTCAGTAGCACCAATGGTATAGACGTCCTCTTGCATGCCTTCGATGATCTCATCACCACCCTGGTTCTTTGCCTTCTCAGCAGCAATAGAGTCAGCCTTTGACGACAGCCAGTCGGGAGAGTTAATGCCGAACAGGTCACCGCCCTCACAGCTCGTCAGAGCCAGTAGCCCTAAGGCGGCTGAACAAAGGACAGTTGCTAATTTATTGTATTTCATAATGATATCTTTTTTACTATGTTACTATTATACTTACTTACCTTTGTTTAGAGGCCCACAACCGGATGTACCGGTCCGTAAAGCTTGTCGGCATTGCTGGTACTGTTGTTAGCCGAGTTGCCCACAAGGTTGGGGTTGTCGTTCAGTGTTCCCTGATAGATGGGGAAGAACTCATGACCTTGGATCCATGTATCGTAAGAGCTCTTCAGCTCTGTATCGCCGGCAGCGATTCCACTGTAGCTTACAGCCTCCTTCACTCTTGACCTGTCGTTGGTGCGACGGAAGGTTCCGTGCTCCTTGAGCTGCTGCAGACGACCGCCATCGTAGAAGAATCCCCAACGGATGAGGTCGAAGCCACGTCCATACTCGCAACCGAATTCCTTCGGACGCTCCACATTGGCAATCTGCTCGAACAACTTATCCTTACTGTTGAAATCAGCCAGCTTCAGGTCGGCCAGACCGGCACGCTGACGAACTTGGTTGATCCAATCAATAGCCTGCTGGGTAGGACCGTTCACTTCGTTCTCGCACTCAGCAGCACGAAGCAGCACATCGCTGTAGCGCATAAGGCGCAGGTTGATACCGCAATGCAGACCAGTCACCACCTTGTCGTAGATACCTGTGCGGAAGTTGGTGTTCTTAGCTACTGGCAGACCGCCGTAGTTGTTATTGGTAACAACGGGTGCATCAGCAGTCATCGGCGTAGCATAGCACACATTACCATATTCAAATCCGTCCCAGTCGGTCTCGTAGGTACCGATAGTCCAGTAAAGGCGCGGGTCAAGCGTACCATTGGTGGTCTTTTCTGCCTTGAACAGGTTATAGAGCCAAGGTGAAGCAGAGAGGTCGGCCCATCCACCGAAGTCGCCAGGACCAAAGTTACTCTCAATAGCATGTCCCTGAGTAGCGTTCGGACTGGTGTTTACAGGTGTCCACTCATCGTCGGTACCCTGTGTACCAAAGTCCAGATACTGAACCTCGAACAAGCTCTCGTCGTTATTCTCGTAAGCAGCTCCCTCACGGAAGTTATCACCATAGTTAGCCATCAGCTTATAGCTGCCGTACTGACCATTGATGATGTTCCTCAGAACGGCCAGTGCTTCGCTGTACTTGTGGCGCATCATCAGGGCACGAGCATAGAAACCGGCTGCAGCACCACTGGTGGCACGACCCTTTGCCCACTCACCGCCAGCATCACGACTGGGCAGCAGTGTCATTGCCTCGGCAAAGTCTTTCTCCACCTGATCCCAAACCTCATCGTATGAACTTTTGGTGCCATAGAGACCATCGAGGGTAGAATAGGTAGCATAGTCGGTAATCAGAATGGGGTTCTGATAGTAACCAGCCAGGTTATAGTAGGCCAGTCCGCGCAGGAACAACATCTGTCCCTTGATACGCTTCATCTGTTCGTTGAGTGCGCTATTGTCTTCGCCACAACGAGAAAGGGTGAAGTTCGTTACGTTGATGGTATAGTACCAGTCACGCCAAGACCACTGTCCGATCTCATCGGTGAAAGCAACATTCAGATCATCGAAAGGCATGTACCAAACCTGTGAGGAGTTCCATACCTCATCTCCACGACAAACATCGAGCATATAGCCTACACGGGCATAAGTACCTTCCATACGGATATGGTTGTAGGCTGCAATCACGTTCTCCTCAAGATCATCAGCTGAGAAGCCGAAGGTAGCTGCAGTCTGCTGGTTGGGATTCGTCACGTCCAGCTCACTATCGCAAGAAGAAAGCGTAGCGACACCCATCAGAACAGCTAAGGAAATTTTAAATAGTTTCATAATTGTCAATTTATATTTTTATGCAATATACCTTATATATTATAATGATGCATTAGAAGGTGAAGTTCAGACCCACCATGAAGCTTCGTGCAGTTGGGTAAGAACAGAAGTTATAACCCGGAGTGAACGTACCGCCTGCATAGTCAACATTGTAACCCTTGTAACCGGTGAAGGTATAGAGGTTCTGGGCAGATACGTAAACACGTACACCTGATACATAGTTGCCGAACCACTTGTTGGGAAGGTTACATCCCAGCTCGATGTTGGCAATCTTCCAATAAGCAGCATTCTGAATCTGACGGTCGCAGAACAAATCGTTCCATGCCAGTGTAGCGCTGTTTGACAGATAGGTGCGGGGGATACTGGAAACGTATGTACCGCCATCCCACTGATTAGCATCCAGCACAGCCACATCCTTGTTGCCATATCCGTAGCTTGAATTCAGCATGTTATAGAGGTAGTCGGATACATGGAAGCCCAGTGCACCGAATGTAGAAATACTCAGATCGAAGATGCTGTACTCCAGATGGGCACTCAGACCGAAGTTTACCTTGGGCAGACCGCTGCCGAGAACTGTCTGGTCGTCACCGTTGATCTGACCGTCACCGTTGATGTCACGATAGTAGCAGTCGCCTACCTGTGCTCCCGGCTGATACTCGTCAAGACCCTGGGCCTGTGCCAAAGCGTTCAACTCGTCGAGCTGTGACTGTGTGCGGATGATGCCCTGATAGTCCCAACCATAGAACTTACCAACTTCCTGACCGATCTCGGTGATGTATGCACCACTGATAAACTTATCCGTGCCGAAGCCGAGAGAGGTCACCTTATTCTTCAGTGTACTGAGGTTGGCGCTGATCTCATGCTTCAGGGCATGGTCGCGGTTACGATAGGTAAGAGAGAACTCCAAACCGCTGTTCTCCATGGATGCAGCATTCATGGTTACTGATGTATTGGCCACACCTGCGCTGGCAGGAACAGGAACGCCGTAGAGAAGATCCTGCGACTTGTTCTTGTACCACTCAGCAGTAAACTCAATGCGGTTGTTGAAGAAAGCCAGGTCAAGACCCACGTTCATGGTCTTTCTCTTTTCCCATGAGAGGTTCTCGTTCACGAAGTTGGAAACAGCAGAACCTGTAACAGCCTGATTACCGAAGCTGTAGGTCATGTTGTTACGAGCCATGGTAGCCTGGATGGCATAATCGCCTACGGCAGCCTCATAACCGAGCTCACCATAGCTGGCACGCAGCTTGAACAGATTCACGATGTTGCGGTCGATGGGGAAGAATGCTTCCTTATCGAAACGCCAACCGAGAGAAACTGATGTGAAGGTGTCCCAGCGGATATCCTTGGACAAGCGGGAGCTACCATCACGACGAACGATACCAGAAACGAGGTACTTACCGTCGAAGTCGTAGTTCAAACGTGCAAGATATGAAGCCAAGGTATGCTTGTATTCATAGCTGTCGGCCATCCAGTCGCTGGCATTCTGCAGCTGCAGGAAGTAAGGCTCAGAGAGGTTGATGCCTGTAGCCGACAGGGTATTGGTGTTCTCCTGCTCGAAGGTCTGACCTACCACGAGGTTAGCATGGTGCAAACCAAGGGTCCCGTCGTAAGTCAGGGTGTTCTCGATCAAGGCATCCGTGTACTTGCGGTGTCCCTTGCTAAGACGCTCATTCTCCTTGGCAAGATATACACGGTTACTCTGGATCCATGCAGGAATCCAAGTCTTGTCGTTGCAAGATGTAGTACTATAAGAAAGGTTGATCTTATAGTTGAGCTTATGATTGTCGCTCTTGATGCCAACCATGTTGAACAGATCAACATCTGCCGAAGCAGTACCTACGAAACGGTCAACGATGGTGTTTCGGGTCAGCATCTTGTTAATGAGCAGCGGGTTCATGGCGGAGATGTCTCCATGAATGGTATCATAGTACACACCATAGCCATAAGCGTCGTACTTGTAAGCACTGGCAGAACCAACCATGTCATCGAGCACCCATGTAGAGGGGTCGTAAGCCTTGATGGTGGGCTGCATATTCAGCACACCGCTGAGCACGTTACCCAAGTTACCATACAGACCCTGAACATACTCGTTGGCGTTGGATACAGCCAGGTTGTCCTGATTGGAGTGAGAGTACACCAGACTGGTGCGGAACTTCACGAACTTGATGTCCATGGTGTTGTTCACACGAGCAGTGTAACGCTCGAAGTTAGGACCTGCGCCTTCCAAGGTACCCTTCTGCTTGAAGTAGTCGAGACTTATATTATAGGTATTATTAACACCGCCACCGCTCAGGTTAACACTGTGGTTCTGACGGATACCTGTCTTGAAGGCCTCATCGAGCCAGTTGGTGTCCGTATTGTCGCGGAAATGATAGTAACCGTCACTACCCAGTGTGTATCCACCAGGAGCGGGAATACCTGCGTTGGTAGCAGCAATACCGAGATACCTGCTGTACTGTTCAGCATTCATCAGGTCGTAAACATCCGTCTGAATCTTGTCCAGACCGAAGTATCCCTTGTAGTCAACCTTCAGCGGCTGGTCTTTCTTACCACCCTTGGTAGTGATGATAACCACACCGTTAGCTGCACGTGAACCGTAGATGGCACCTGCAGAAGCATCCTTCAACACCTGAATGGTCTCGATATCATTCGGTGAGAAGTCGCGGATTGATGTTCCCATGGGAACACCGTCGATAACGTACAATGGAGCTGTGCTACCGAAGGAACCGATACCACGGATGCGTACTGCCGGGTCGGCACCGGGCTGACCGTCAGATGTGATCTGCACACCAGCCACCTTACCTTCGAGCATGGAAGAAATGTTTGAGTGAGATACGCGCTTCAGTTCGTCAGCGTTGACGATAGATACAGAACCAGTAAGGTCGGCCTTCTTCTGAACACCGTAACCTACCACTACCACCTGATCAAGAACCTGAGCATCGCTCTCCAATTGAATCTGTTCAATGATCGCGCGCCCGTTAATGGCGATCTCACGATCCTTGAAACCTACGTAGCTTACCACGAGTGTACCATTGGCTGGTGCATCGATAGTAAAATTACCATCAATGTCGGTGATAACACCCGACTGAGTCCCCTTCAACTGTACAGTAGCACCAATGAGCGGTTCGCCGTCTTGGTCTACAACCTGGCCAGTGACCTTGATTGTCTGAGATTGCGTGACAGATGCCATGACTGAGGTGGGACAGCAAGTGATACCTCCCATAACACCTAAGGTCAGCAACACAGAAAATAATAGTTGTTTTCTCATGTTAATTGTTTTAAATTTAGGAGTTTTTAGATTAGTAATACAATTATCTGTCAGCAAAAGTAGTGGAAATGCTGACATGCGAGGTGGATAAAATGATATTAAAGGTGGACAAAAATAAATTATTGTCAGTTTGTACTCTTTTTGTTCATTTTGTGTTCTTCACCCTTATCCATATGCTCTTCACGCATGTAGGTACTTGGACTGCTCCCATAATGACGGGTGAAGCAACGGGTGAAATATTTGGGATCGTTGAATCCCACCGCATAGGCTATCTCGGTGATATTCCTGTCGGCATAGTTCTCCATGATCAGTTTCCTGGCAATGCTCAGACGGTAGTTACGGATAAACTGACCCGTACTTACTCCCGTCTCGGCATTCAGTCGTTTAGACACCAGACTCTTGCTCATGCCCAAGGCGTCGGCGAAGGCTGTTATGTCGAATTCGCTGTTCATGTAGTTCTGTTCCATGATCTCCGTGGCGCGTTCCATGAAAGGAACATTCTTCTGCGTCACTTCCTGCTTGTCGGCTTCCACGCTCCGGTGGAAACTCTTTTCCAACCGTTCATGGTTGTCGAGGATATTCTGGATTCGTAACTGGAGGTGTGTGGAATCGTCGGTTTCCTCCAACGCCTTACGAATAGGCTTCAACAGTTTCTCTGCCTCTTGCTTCCGCCATGCTTCCAAACGCATTCGGTACAGTCGGATACCCACACCCACCGCCAGCAGGATCAACAGCATGGTGAACCACCAGCTCTTCCAGAAATAGGGCGCCACCTCCACACGAATGGAGATCACGTGCCGCTCATCTTCATCAGCTTCTGCGGTATAAGCCACCTCGAAGACATAGCTGCCGGGCTTCAGACTCGTATAGCGTACCGAGTGCTCACCAGGTTTCAAGGTGTTCCATTCCTCCTCGAAACCTCTCATCCTGTAGCTGTAATGCCCTTGCACCTCCCTACCGTAGGTAAGCGCTGAGAAATCAATGGAGAACGACTTATTCGACTCATGCAGTCGGATGATGCTGGCCAGGGAGATATCTGCGTCGATAATCTTACTGCTGGCGGCTGTGATCACCTGGTTATCCACCATCAAGCGGGTAAAGGTGAGGTGTATGGGGTTATCATCGTCCATGTTCTCCCCCCTAATTTCCGTCAGACCGTCAACACTACCCAGATAGATATAGCCATCGGTACCCTTCACGGCAGAATTCCAATAGAACCGCTGAGAATGCAACCCGTCGCGTTCCCCATAATTAATAAAGGTACGCGTGCGCGGGTTATAGACCGACAGTCCGTTATCTGTCGTTATCCACAATCTGCCCTGAATATCCTCCACGATTCCTTTCACGGCATTGTTCGCCAAGCCGTCATCGGCCGTCAGATTCTCAAAATGCTCCTCTCCGCTCTTCTTGTCAACCACCCTACGGTACAGACCGTATCCGTTTGAACCGAGCCACAGCGTACCGTCCTTGGTTTCACAGAAACAACTGATCTTATCAATGACGGGAGATTCCGGATGATCAAGCTTATTACTGAGCTTTCTGGACTTAAATGCGCCATCTTTGTTGCGCGGAGAACGGAGGTCGATCACACATACGCCTGATATACAGCCCATCCATAGGAAGCCATCCTTATCCACGTGCGCTCCAATACAGCCGCGTACACTTCGGTTTTCCGGGAAAGGATCCTCCAGTGTTCCCTTACGAAGGTCGTAGAAGAAGATACCGTCGTTGGAGCCCACCCATAGTCCATCGTTATACTTATCGTAGGCCAAGGAACCGATATACGAGGTAAGGGAAGTCATGGAAGGTGGCATACTGACGGGATGCACCTGACTATGTTCTTCCAGGGAGATATAGTTCAGTCCTCCACCCCATGTGCCAATCCATAGTCGTCCATGTCCATCAGCCTCCAGGACAGACACCGAGTTGTGCGACAACGGTGAGTTCGAGGTGGTCCAATGACTGAATGTGTCGCCTGCTCCCTTGCGGTTCAAGCCACCTTCCACCGTACCAGCCCATAACGTACCGTCGGCTTCTACATACATCGCATTCACAGGATTGTGTGAGAGGGAGCCCGGATGACCATCCTCGTGGATGTAGTTACGGAGCATGAGCGGACGGGGAGACAGCTTGACAATGCCTGCTGTTTCCGTACCGATCCATATCTGACCGTACCGGATCATCAGACAGTGGACAAAATCGCTCGGCAAGGGGATACCATCGGTGGCAGTGTTCCAATGACTGAAGGTGCCGTTCTGCTCATCCAGGATACTCATTCCTCGAAGCGTACCCACCAGCAAACGCCCTTCAGGCGTGGTGGCCAGCGCAGTAGCATAGTCGTGCGACAAAGAATGTACATCGGTCGTATGATGATATTCGGTCATGGCACCCGAATAGGTGTCATAAGCAAACAAGCCTATGTTGGTAGAAATCCACACGGTACTGCCACGTTTCAGCATATCGGTAACGTAAGCACCCTGCAAACGCTTCATCACGGGTGCTATATCCCTGAGCACCAGCTTACCGTTCTCTTCTATCAAGCGGTACAGTCCGTTCTCCACATTGATCCATACCGTACCGTTATGGTCGATATCTACCAGACTCACCTCCGGGGTATTACCACGGTAACGGCATTTACTGATATGATCCACGCTGCCGTTCTCCTTGAAGGTATAGCGGAAAATAGTATCGCGTGTAAGGTGCCACAAACTGCCCTTCGTATCACAATACACCTTCACCGAAGGACGTTTCAGCAGTTCACCGATATCACCTTTCCCATATTTAGGTACCGTACTGCCCATGGTTCGCATATCCACCACGGTGGTCTGTTCGTCATAGGCCACCCACAACCGCTGGTGCCCATCTTCGGCAAAGCCCTGACAGGAATTGCTCGAACTGCCTGCATGGCGTTCCAGCACGGGCATGGTGAACGAATAACCGTCATAGCGCACGGCTCCACCTCCATAGGTAGATATCCACACAAAGCCCTGACTATCAGCAAAGATCTGGTTTACATGCAGATGGGGCAGACCGGCTGAGAGATCCAGACAGGTCATGTTATACCGCTCGGTGAGCACGTTCTGTGCCATCGAACCACTCACAAAGAATGCGAGCAAACACCCAATCAGTCGTAAGATACCGTTCAAATTCTTTAGTAGTTTGCTGCAAAGATAATACAAAAAAACGAAACTACCAAACCTGTTAATACAGGAAGTTGCTTGTCAGCAGATTTAAGGTTCCCATGATGGCGCCTAAAAGGGCACCGAGCCATACAATGGCCTTGAGTTCTTTGTCCATCACCTCCAGGATCAGATGTTCAGCCTCGGCCATCTCCATTTCGTTGATTCGGTTCTCTATCATCTTACTGATATTGATGGCATGGAGAATGCGGGGAAGACGTTCGGTGATGACGTGCTGGTACAAAGAGATGACCGATGATTTCAGCTGTGCTATCTGCTCCTCCTTATCCTCCAGCAGCTCACTCATCGTACAGTCGAGGAGTCGCTGGCGTTCCTTCTGAATCATCCCTCCCACCATCTCTGCAGAGTTGTCGCGCAGCATCTCGTTGATGTTCTTGGCCAGTGCCTGCTCCACAGGTGCCGCCAAGGAATTGATGAAGTCGGAGGCATGTTTCTTCGAGGAATTACCGAAGATCCGTCCGATGCCCCTACTGATCATATCGCCGAAGCCCCCACCCTTACCGATACCGTTCTCGCTGAGTGCATCGCCTATATGACTGCCGAAGTGCTGCATCTTCTGCATCACATGGTCAACAGCCATGTGAGCAATCTTACCACCCACCTCCGAATCAGCCATCTTCTTGGAGATCAGCGTGGTGAGCTGTCCTTGCATGTCTGACGAGATACCTTCTATCTCCTCGTCGGAAAGGAAGCGTTTCAGGAACGATCTCAGTGTTTCGTCACTCTTCTTCTGCGTATCGAAGAAACGGTCGAAGGTAGCAGATAGTTTCTCCATCATCTCCTCCGACAGCAAGTTCCTTTCCATCACCTCCTGGTTCATCAGGTTCTCGCTGATGGCCCCGCCAACAGCCCCTGCTATCCTACCCTTCTCCTTGGGGATGATACCAGGCGTAAAAGGCAATTTCCGACCAAACAGGTATTTAGCCTGATGTGGTCGGAAAAGCATACGTATGGCGATGTCATTGGTAATATAGCCAATGACACCGCCGATAAGGGGACCTGCGAGATAAGTAAAAACCATAGGCTATTCTCACCTCTTGCTTCTTACTTCTTGCTTCTTACCTCTTGCTGCTAAACTGGTATGTCCTTGTTCACGTTCTTGCAGCCGAGGAGGGCATAGTAGAACATGTAGGCCATACCCAGCAGGTAGATGAAGTAGCTCGGCATGTAGCCCATGATGTCGGCGAAGAAGTTCTGCACAACAGGCAGTACACCACCGCCAACCACCATCATCATGAAGATACCGGAAGCCTGGGCTGTATATTTGCCAAGACCTTCAGTAGCCAGGTTGAAGATGGAAGCCCACATCACTGAGGTACAGAGTCCGCAGAGCACGAGCAGCAGAGCGCTTACCGGTACCACTACCGTTGAGAACGATCCTTCAAGGATAGAGAACAGCGGCATGGAAACAGTCACCGATTTCGGGGTGAGCATAGCGGCAATGATCAGAATCATGCCGATGGTTGTTGTGGCAAGCATCAGCTGACGAGATGATACCTTTCCGGCAATCACGCTTGAGCACAGACGACCGATGAGCATCAGCAGCCAGTACATGGCAGCCACAGCACCACCGATGGTAGCTGCATTCAGCACAGTTTCGGGGTTCACCCAAGCACCATTGGCCGTGGTGTCAGAGAGGTAGAAGTTCAGACCGCCAGGGATACCCACCTCTACGCCTACATAGACGAAGATGGCGATTACGCCTAACAAGCAGTGACGGAACGACCAGGGTGAGTGTTCAAATACGGTATCTGCCGTTACCTTACCCATTTCAGGATCCTGGATGGGGATGAACAGCAGGATAACGAAGGCAGCAGCAAAGACGGTCATAGCGATATACATCACCAGGTTCACGTCGGCCATCTTCGTACTGGCTGTAACAGTACCAATCAGTGCACCCACGAGCATCGGGGTAAGCGTACCGGCCAAAGAGTTCAGTGTTCCACCAATCATGTTCAGCTGGTTTCCACGGTTACCGCCGCCGCCCAAGAGGTTCAGCATCGGGTTCACCACAGTGTTCAGGATACATACAGAGAATCCTGAGATGAAGGCACCCAGCAGGTAGATACAGAAGCCGGGGATACCGCTGGAATGACCGGAGAGGTACTGGATCAGCACACCGAAGAAACCCACGGCAATACCGATGAGGGCTGTTTTCTTGTAACCCACCTTGGTGAGCATCTTACCTGCGGGGATTCCCATGAACAGGTAAGCAAAGAAGTTCATGAAGTTACCCATGATACCCAGCACGTTTGAACCGCCGATTTCAGGTTGGTTCTTCCAGATCACACCGATAGGAGCGCCCAGATTCGTGACGAACGAGATCATGGCATACAGGAAGAACATCGTTACGATGGCGATGATGCTTCCATTCTGTTTGTTAGTTTGACTCATAGTTGTATTGTTTTAGTTTGATAATTAATCTTCTGCTGGTGCCTCAGGCACATCCTCAGTCTGCTTTTTGCGGATGGAGCGCTTACGCTTGGGCTTCTCGTCAACGGGCTTGTCGAGTTTCACGCCAGCCAACTCCGGATCGATCATGATTCGTCCGCAGTACTCGCATACGATAATCTTCTTGTGCATCTTGATGTCGAGCTGACGCTGTGGCGGAATCTTGTTGAAGCAGCCACCGCAAGCATCACGCTGCACATACACGATACCCAGTCCGTTACGGGCATTCTTACGGATACGCTTGTAGCTGGTAAGCAGACGCTCCTCGATCTTCAGCTCCAGTTCCTTGGCCTTCTCCTTGAGCTTCTCCTCCTCAGCACGGGTCTCACCCATGATCTCGTCGAGCTCACTCTTCTTCTCCTCGAGGGCAATCTGACGGTCCTTGATCAGTTCTTCCGCCTGAGCAAGGTCCTTGTTACGGTCTTCCACTTTCACGCCAGCCTCGCGGATCTTCTTGTTACAGAGCTCAATCTCCAGCTCCTGGAACTCTATTTCCTTGCTCAGCGTGTCATACTCGCGGTTGTTCTTTACATCGTTCAGCTGACTCTTGTAGCGTTCCACGCTTGCCTTAGCGTCTTCAATCTCACCCTTCTTCTGGATGATAGCCTGCTGGAAGTCATCTATCTCGCCCTTGATCTTTTCCACACGGGTATTCAGACCGGCGATCTCATCTTCCAGGTCCTGTACTTCAAGAGGCAGCTCGCCTCTCAGGGCCTTCTTCTCGTCAATTGCCGACAAGGTTGTCTGCAACTGGTAAAGTGTTTTCAGTTTCTCTTCAACTGACAAGTCTGTTGGATCTTTCTTTGCCATAAATCGGAGCCCCCCTCTTATCCCCCCAATAGGGGGAGGCCGCAAACAGGGGCATGGGCCATTGTTGTTATTCTTTTTTTATTTTGTGGAGTGTGGAGTGTGGAATGTGGAGTGAGAATAGTACTGCAGTACAGTTTTCATATTCAAACCACTTGTTCTTAATTCATATCTCACTCCTCATTCCACACTCCTCATTCCACATTTATACATACACAATCGGATTCGTCATCACCTCCGTGAGGAAGCAAGGCACGCCGGGACATTCCCTTTCAATGATTTCCTTGAAGAGTTCACTGGTGTATTGCTCACTCTGGTAGTGACCGATGACAGCAATCTGTATCTGCTGCTCATGACCGAAGTATTCATGGTAGTGCATCTCACCGGTAACGAAGGCATCTGCACCCTCGGCAATGGCATCGTCCAGCAGGAATGCACCTGCCCCACCGCAGATGGCCACCTTTTTGATGGGGCGCTGCAACAGCTGGTTGGCCTGAATGCAATCCACGCCGAAGCGTTGCTTCACCATCGCAAGGAAATCGCTGGCCGACATCGGCTCTCTCAGCTCGCCTATCACGCCACTGGCACCTTGCACATCACCCACGGTCTTCTCAGGACCGAAGAACCTTGGTTCCTGCAAACCCATCTTCTCCGCGATCTTATAGTTCACGCCACCTAAGGCATTGTCCATGTTGGTATGCATCGACACCACCGTGATATCATGCTTGATGGCTTTCACCACCGCCCGCTGCACATCATCCTTGCCCGTAATCTTCTTCAGGGCATGGAACAGCAGGGGATGATGACTCACGATGAGGTTGCAACCCTTGGCCACAGCCTCATCCACCACCTTCTCGGTCACGTCCAGACACAACAATGCCCCTGACACTTCCTGCGTCTCTGTCAATCCAACTTGCAAGCCGGCATTGTCGAATCCTTCCTGCAAGGGCAGAGGCGCGAAACGTTCAAGGGCATTCACCACTTCCTTTATGTTCACGCTTTTCAGCTTTTAAATCATTTGCAAAAGTACAAAATATTCCTGAACCATACTGACTTACGTTATCATTTTTGAGAATTGTTAACATTCGCGTTTTTTACCCCAACATCTAACCCAATGTACCTGAAACGCCCTGCTGCAAAGGGTTTGAGGAGGGTTAGATGATGGCTGAACATCTAACCTACATCTAACCCACATCTAACCCAGATATACCTTATGCAACCTTTTGGTGTGCAATCTTGTAATACCAGATGTTTTTACGTAATACATGTTCAAACTCCATTTCCCGCATGGTTACCCTATTATGCTTTGCGCCTGTAAAGTTACAGCTATTTTCCGAGACCACCAAAAATCGACCCCTCATAGCGTGCAAAAATCCGTTAACGAACCACCCCTTTTCTGTTAAAAAACACTGAACGCCGTAGACGCTCTCAGTGATCAAGGCAAACGCTCCCAGCGTTTGACGTTCCCACTATTGGCGTTTGAGGCACTTTTTACCAGAAACTGCCATAGTTTCCAACGCAAACTGCCATAGTTTTCTTCTTCCCCACAAGGGATGGAATTTAAGAAGCAAGAAGCAAGAACTTTTGGAGCAGCGAGTGCCACCATGCTTGCATGATTGGCCGAGTCGTGACAAAAGTCAACGAAGTTAAGCAAGAGATTACCGCTAAAATACAGTTCGTGGTAATTTGGTATGAGAAAGTTAGATGAACGGGATATGTGGGTTAGATGTGGGTTAGATGTTCAGCCATCATCTAACCCTCGAGAAACCCTTTGCACATCGATGTTTCAAGCATTTTGGGTTAGATGTTGGCCAATTTTACGAATGTTCATAAAAAATGCATACTCCTACAAGCTTAGTTGAAGCTCCCAACCAGCCTTATAGCACCCAGTTATCAGCCTTATAACCTATAGAAACCAGGCTGGTTAGTGTCTCTAACCAGCCTAGTTGAAGTACGTTATAAGGCTTGTAGGATTGCCTTCATCCACTCCTTGTCCCGGAGTTACCTTTCCACCGAATGAAAACACTATAAATCATCGAAAACGCGCTTTTCAAATCTTGGAAAAATGTTATTTTTATACCATTATCAACTTGGAAAAGTGTAAGAAAACATAAATATTCGCATTGGAAAAGTGTATTTTGTTTACTATTTATGCTTGTATTTAAGAGTCCCTCTACTGTTGAACAAACAGCGAAACCTGTTCAAACTTTTCCTCAACGACGTAGGGCTGCTTGCTGCCATGTATGGAGGGAACATTCAGGCTAGATTGCTTAGTCCGAATCCAAACATCAACTTTGGCTCTGTTTTTGAAAACCTTGTTGCCCAAGAACTGTATGCTCATGGTTTCTCTGAAGCACAGCAACATTCACTATACTATTTCAACAGCAAGAAGCAAGGAGAGTTGGACTTTGTGGTAGAGTATGCTGGTAACATGCTGCCAATAGAGGTCAAGTCTGGTAAGGACTATGAACGGCATAATGCACTTTCCAATGTGATGGAGAATGAAGAACATGCTGTACCAATGGCTTATGTATTCTGTCAAGAGAATATTCAGACAAAGGGGAGGGTTATTTACTATCCCATCTACATGATAACCTTTTTCGAACAAATACAGGCAGAAGAAAAAGTATATAAGTTTGATCTTACAGGCCTTTAAGGCATAATAACCATATTGTGCAATGATATAATCCGTGCAACACCAGGAGTGGTATATAGAACGTGAACGGCCAATGTACGATTAAGCGAGAGAAATTAGAAGTACCCGCGGGTGGCCTCGATCCTCGTCTCGATGTCATCACGAAGCTTGGGGAAGAAATCGATGCCTGTGAGCTGTTCAATCTCATCTACATTAGTGGCGTTCTTGAACAGACTGCGACTGTTATGACTGCTGTTCTCGTAGATGAAGCCGATAGCCTTGGGACCGTCCTGCATGCAGAGGATGACCTTGAAGAAACGTTCGGGCACCACCACCTTCTGTCGGCCGATGGTACGATGAATGCCCTCGTTCAATAACGGTCCGCACACAATATAGATATCCCCGTATTTACGGGCCCAACGTCTGCAAGCAAGCTCTAGATCGTTCCAAGCGCCTTCATTCAAAGCATGCACCTGCGGACAGACGTTCGTGAAGAGGAACGTTTCGTTCATCGCCTTCCGGTCCCACTTGTTATCACCTGCCGGACACATGTGTCCACGGTCGAAACCAGAATTGAAATAATCTTCATCAGTTACACGAGGGGTAGGCGCATCAGTATCCTCATGAAACACCTCATGATGGCGTTCCACTGAGCCGCTGGTATGTTCAGCCGTAAGATGCCAAGCCACCCAGTTGGGAATATTCGTCTTCGTGTTATAGCTCACGATATAGCCCGTGCGCTTCAGGATTACCTCTGGAACGCCATTCATCTTCGCAGGCTGTTCCATCGGATTGTTGTTGGTTTTCTGTACCTTCTTAGTCTTGCCGTCCTTCGTGTCGGTTGTCTGTGTATAGAACGACTCCGGGAGCCCCTTCGGGTTCTCGTTTCCCTTGCATGCCACAAGCAACATGCTCAGGCATATGATCATCCAATAGTATTTCTTCATATCGAGTGCGAATATACGACTTTCCCCTGAAAGCACAAAAAAAATCGGATGGAAAAATCCATCCGATCTAATAATATTTGAATCGCCTACGGCGAGAAATTGAACAAATCTAACACAAAATTTTACAAATCTGTTGTTTAATTTTGTTCCAAATTTGATAAATTTCCACGCGAAGCGTGTTAATTACAATAATCACACTATGGCAAGATGTACTCTTGTGACTTGCTCATCAGCTCGTTGGCCTCTTTCCAGCTATTCTTGATAGCCTTCACCATTTTCTGCATTGTCTTTTTCATTTTCTTTCCTTTCCTACTTTAAACATCAAAAAAATCATCAACAATCTTTTTACCTTACTACACCTATTGTAGCATTTGTTATCCTTTATATATATTGCAACGAATCTCTCCGTTTGCGTGTGCAAAGGTACGACAATCTGCATTACCCCACAACAATTCGCGCCATTTCTGGTTGGAAACGGCTGTTTTTTTGACTTTCATCAACGCACTTGACGCAAATCAATGACGGGGGAAAACACCTGCTGTGCTGACGCGGATTCGGGTGTTATGACCGTTGTTATAGAAGGTGGCAGTGAAACGACCGTCGGCATCGAGATTCGCATTGGGATTCCAATAAAGCGTACGACGGCGGTCAGACTGCGGTAAACGGGCTTTGCTGTAGTCGGGATGGTAGAAAGAATCCGGGAAATACATTCCATGCAACACGATACGGCGGTCGCGATAGGTGTAGCGCTTGGAATGATCAGGCATCAGGACGAAGTCGAGCGTGACATCAGCCAGCGACACTGATTGCTCCTGCTGCTTTTCTTCGTTGCGCAGCTCGAAATCGGTAAACAGGCGAATCTCTTTCTGACGGTTCAGACGCAGGTTGCTGGCCACATTGGAGCCACTACGGAAAGCTGTTGTCTCTACTGTCTCATCGGGTTTGAATGTACGGTAGAAGGTATAGGGAACCTGCTGGTTATCGCTCATACGAGCCTCAACATTGAAGCTGCGGTATTTGTTGAAGTTTCCTACCAAGAGCATGCTTACCTGAATGGGGAACCGACGGAAATTGAGCTTACCGAACGACAATCCGTAGTCGGTGGCCAGGTTGTACAGCTCGTAGGCATCATACACATAGGCAGGCTTGGTGTAATCGATGGAATGGCGCCCACGACGACGATGCCCTTTCACCTCCACTTCCTGCAGCTGGGCATCGAACTTGGAAAGACGAGTGGTATCGGTCAACAGCTTGGAATCATCGGCAGAGAAATCAACTTTCTCATCCGGGAGATGACACTGGTAGTAGTTGTACTTACGGGCAAAGATGGGATAGAACAGATCTCTCTTGACATAGTAATCGGGCCATTCATCCTCGTTGATCATTCCCTTAAGCTCCCATTTACGGTGTTTCTCCTCGTTGATGCCAATCTTATGGGCCGATAGGAACAGGATGCCATCGCCATAGAAAGGCGGTACGTTGAAGGAAAAACGACCGCCGTTGGTGGTTTCCATATCGATGTTCGCGATGTTTTCTCCCAATATCAGTTCGCCGTTCAGTATCACCTCGTAGGGCAAAGGACGGTTATCATCGCCAAAGAAAGGATCGCGGGCACTCTGTGGATTGGCAGTTTGCTCTACTGTGCCCACCTCTTCCACCTCTGCCGAGCCATTGGCACTGGCCGCCTCAGCCTCCATTTCCTCCTCAATCAAACTCCGCAGTCCCATCGAGTCGGCCGTCTCCTCATCCGAGTCGCAATAGCCAAAGATGCCCGTGAGCCAATAGCCCACTTCGCATTCGCGGATATCATCAAAGTCAATCGTCTTATACACAGCACCTTCCACGCTCATGGTCTGCTCCGGCTGATAACGCAGAGGAGCATCGGCTGTGATCTCGTTATAGTCGTAACGCCGCCAACCCTGCACCAGCATCAGTAAATCGAGGGCCTGACGGTGTTCTGTATCATCGGCCTCGAAATAATAATCAGGATAGGCAATGAAGCCTTGCAGATCGCTACTGAGCAGGAGGTCGGTCATCATATTCCCTGTATCGAACGTAGGATCATCCGTAGAACCGTCGCGCACACTGATAGAGATATGCTTTGCTTCGGCAGGAGCCTGGAATTGCAGCGTGATGGGTGCAAAGGGCTGATAGTTGTCTTCCACCCCACTCACCGTAATGGGCTGCAGGTTGTAGTCGTGATGATTGACAAAGAACAGGCGGTCGGCCAAGGGCTGACCGTTTTCATCCACAATGAGCAGATCACAAACACCTGTGGGGATGTTCGAGGTATCGATCCGATAGGTTCCACCACCTGTAAGCTTCTGGAAATGCTTCAGTACCCCACGACAAAGCACAGCCATTCCGTAAGCACTGCCCGACAGTCCTCTGAACGCCACCTGCGCTGTGATGGCATCGCCCTGGGTATTCACCTGAAGGGCACAACCCATCTGTTCAGACTTCGGCAGACTGAAAGTGTAGTCTTTATCATGATAGTTGAAGCGTACTTTCACATCATCATTGTCGGGCACGTCCAAAGAGAACACGCCTCGGCCCTGATACAAGGTGCTGATGGGTATCTTCTTGTTCCCCACTTGCAGCGTACCCTGAATATCCACCCACTCGCCTTCCTCGGTCAGCGCCTCGAACGCCACATTACAGCGTGTTCCGGCAATGAGATGACCGCCTTCGGGGTAGAAGTTCACGGAAAGCCGTTCCTTGAGTTCTTTTTCCATGCGGGTCTTAGGCCGACTCACGATATATTTCTGAAGATAGTCGCCTGTGGAATCAGGACGTTCATATACGGGAATCACCCGACTATAGATGGTTCCGAACTGACGGAAGAAGTCGTGGGCCATCTGACGGTTGTAGAACTGCTCACGGTCCTTACGGTCGTATGGGTGCTCAGTAACACAGAAATTCAGCATCCAGCGGGTGTAGGCCCTCAGCTCGTAATAGCCGGAATAAAGCGAGTCGCGCAAGGCGAAGTTCCCATCGCCATGACCGTCAGGAGAGACAATCAGACTCTGTCGTTCAACAACCAAGCCATCGGGTGAGACCAGTTCCACATACACAATACGACTCATGTCGGTATAGTCGAGATTATCGGCCCTTACCACATAGCTCTTGTACCAGATGGTGTCGCCTTTGTAATAGCAGGTGTTGTCGAGATGAAGATATACCTTTTCCTGCACAGGTGCATCTTTCAGCACACCTGCAATACTGTCGAGCCTTGTCTGCGCCATGGCTGTCATACAGACAAGAATCATCAGGAACGTAACGACTTTTTTCATTCTCTTGAACTTTCGCGCTACAAAGATACGTTTTTTTGACATTCTTCGATCCTTCTGACACAAAAAAACGCAAAACTATCTGCGTTTTCGTATATTTTTCGTACATTTGTCATCGAAAACGACGAACAAAAAGACATGAACGAAGGATATCCGGAAAACAACCTTGTTCTCCCCGCCGAATGGGAACCGCAATGGGGTGTACAGCTGACATGGCCGCATGAGGACTCCGATTGGAAGCCGTATCTGAAGGAGATTACGGCTACCTATATCGAGATGGCGCGTGCCATTACGCGCTATGAGATGCTGCTGCTGGTGGCTCCGGATGTCGAATTGGTGCGCCAACAACTCTCTGAGGCAGAGATAGATTTGCAAAAGGTGGTGTTCCACCAGTGTCCCACCAACGATACCTGGGCACGCGATCATGGGTTTATTACTTGTGGAGTGAGGAACTTTTGGAGCAGCGAGAGCCAAAGATGCCGACATCAATTTGGCCGAGTCGCGACAAAAGTCAACGAAGTTAATGTGGAGTGTGGAATGAGGAATGTGGAATGTGGAATGAGATTACTTGATTTCCAGTTCAATGGCTGGGGCAAGAAGTTCGAGGCGGAAAAGGACAATGCCATCAACAAAAGTCTGTACCCCAAACTGTCAACTGTCAACTATCAATTATCAACTTACGAAAATCATCTCGACTTCGTACTCGAAGGTGGCAGCATTGAGAGTGATGGGAAGGGAACGATATTCACCACCACCGATTGTCTGCTGGCTCCCAACCGTAACCAGCCGCTCACACAGCAGGAGATTGAAGAGGAGCTGAAACGCAGGCTCCATGCAGAACGCGTTCTCTGGATTGATTACGGACATCTTGAAGGAGACGACACCGATGGTCATATCGATACGCTGGTACGCATAGCACCTGACGACACCTTATTATATATAGGTTGCGACGACCCAACGGATCCACACTATGAGGATTTGAAGAAAATGGAGCAACAGCTCACAACCTTCCGTACCAAAGAGGACAAGTCCTATCGGTTGTTCAAGCTGCCCATGCCTAACCCGATATATGAAGGAGGAGAGAGGAGAGAGGAGAGAGGAGAGATGAAAGAGGAAAGAGGAGAGCGACTGCCGGCCACTTATGCGAATTTCTTAGTCATCAACGGGGCCGTGCTTGTTCCCATCTATCAACAGCCTGAGAAAGACAAGGAGGCCATCCGTATCATCCAGGAAGCCTTTCCCGACCGTGAAATGATCCCTATCGACAGTAGGACCATCATCCGGCAGCATGGCTCCATCCACTGCTGCACGATGCAGTTTCCCAAGTAACAAGTAACAAGAGATAAGTAACAAGTATGATAAGAATGAAGATAAAGTTCTCTTATCATTCGAACCATTCGTATAATTCGTAGAGAAAAGATTATATGCGCGAACTGAAAATTGGATTCCTGCAACAGCATAATGTTGCGGACAGAATGGACAACATGAAACGCCTGGCGGAAGGCATTACCGATCTGGCCAAGCGGGGTGCTGAACTGATTGTGCTGCAGGAACTGCACAACGGACTCTACTTCTGTCAGACTGAAGAGGTGGAGATCTTCGACCAGGCGGAACCCATTCCGGGACCGTCAACAGCGTTCTACGGTGAACTGGCAAAACAGCTGGGGGTGGTCATCGTGACTTCCCTGTTCGAGAAAAGAACCACAGGACTGTATCACAACACTGCCGTGGTTATCGAGAAAGACGGGAGTATCGCCGGGAAATACCGTAAGATGCATATTCCTGATGATCCTGCTTACTACGAGAAGTTCTATTTCGCTCCAGGCGACCTGGGTTTCCATCCTATAGACACCAGTGTAGGACGATTGGGCGTGCTGGTGTGCTGGGATCAGTGGTATCCCGAGGCAGCTCGCTTGATGGCGCTGCAAGGGGCCGAGATACTGATCTACCCCACTGCCATTGGCTATGCTGCCAACGATGATGAGGCGGAACAGCAACGACAAAGGGAGGCCTGGACAACGGTGATGCGAGGTCATGCCGTGGCCAACGGACTGCCGGTGATTGCCGTGAACCGCGTGGGCTTTGAGGAGGATCCTTCACAGCAGACCGATGGAATACAGTTCTGGGGCAGCAGCTTCGTGGCAGGACCGCAGGGAGAGCTGATCTACCGCGCTTCAGACAACGAGGAGGAAAGCATCATTGTGGAGATAGATATGGAACACAATGAACTGGTAAGAAGATGGTGGCCGTTCTTACGCGACCGCCGTATCGATGCCTACAACGACATCCTGAAACGGTTTATCGACGAGGAATAGCGCGTGAAGTGAGGGCTGTTACCCAGAAGGTAACGGCACTTGACACAATGACAATAATGAAGAAGGTACGGTAACCCCATGACATCTGCAGGGTTCCCGCTATCATGGTGGGCAGCATCATCGACAAGGCCATGAACGACTTCGCGATGGTGCGATGGATATTGCCGGCAGAACGACTGCTGAACACGTTCAGACAATGCAGGTAGAAGATGATGCCGAAGCCGTAGCCGAACTGCTCGATGAACACACAGATGCTGATGAGCATCAGACTGTCGGGCAAAGCATAGCTCAGAAAGACATACAACAAATCGGGGATGGTCATGGCACTGGCCATCCACCATTTCCAATAGTCGGCTCCATCGCGATGAATGGCCTTCGATCCAAGGACACCGCCTAATGACAAGCCGATGATACCCACCGTTCCCATGACCAGACCATACTCCTGAGGTGCTAAGCCCAGACCTCCGTTCTGCATGGGGTCGAGCAGGAACAAAAGCGTCATCTTCCCCAACAGGGCCTCTGGCAGACGGTAGAGTAACAGGAAGAGGAGGATGATGGTGATGAGGGGTTTCTGCATGAATGATTTCCACCCGCTTTTCGCCTCTTCCCAAACATCCTGGAAACGGATGGTCTGATGAGATGACGGGGTCTCTTCTGGCTGTTGATAGAGATGATATAAGAACAGCAGGAGGAAAAGACCGGCCACGATGTAGAACACCAAACTCCAGGAATAGCTGATATTGTTCCGATAGAACACCTGCATGTTACCGGCCAACATCACCAACACACCTTGTCCTACAGCCATTGCTACCTTTTGCGACAGTTGGCGCACCAATTCGGCCCGATGAACAGACTTACTGATTCGCTGCTGCCTATAGAGATGATCGGCAGCCGCATTATGGGTGGCACAGGCAAAGGCGATGAGCCAGAACAGGAACAAGGTGCCCTGTAGCCAGAACTGCGCCTGAATGGTGAAGGCCACCCCACCGAAACCGGCACCTAACAGTAATTCCGTCAGGTAAATCCACCAACGATGGGAATGGGTTGTGGTAACGAATGACTTCCACAAGGGTTTGATTACCCAAGGCAGATAGAACCATGCCACATAGAACGTAATGGCCGCATTGCTCAGTCCTAACTGCTTGTATAGGATAACGGCAAGCGACATCACGGTAACCTGCGCCAACCCCTTCGCAAAATACAGCGAAGGCAGCCAGCAAGGCAAACTACGTTCTATGGTCGGTTCGTTACTCAATCTTTAATGTTTAATGTTTAATGTTTTTTCTTTCCAAACTCCGGATCGATCTTGATGAACATACATACAATGAATGTGGCCAGACAGCAGATGATGGTCCACACAAAGAAATGGCGGTAGCCCAACATCTCCTGCAGCCAACCTGCTGCCATGCCCGGTAACATCATACCCAAGGCCATGAAGCCCGTACAGATGGCGTAATGTGATGTCTTGTGCTCTCCTTCAGAGAAATAGATCAGGTAGAGCATATAGGCCGTGAAGCCGAAACCGTAGCCGAACTGTTCGATGAACACGCAGATGTTCACTGTCAACAGACTTGCTGGCTGTACATAGCTCAGATAAACATAAACCAGATCGGGTAAGGTGATGGCACACACCATAGGCCAAAGCCATTTCTTCAGTCCGCCGCGAGACGCAGCAATACCACCTAAGATACCACCAATGGTGAGTCCGATAATACCCACCGTACCATAGGCCCAGCCCACTTGCTCAGTCGTCAATGCCAAACCGCCTTTCTCTGTTGGATCGAGCATGAACGGACTGATGAGCTTTACCAGCTGTGCCTCGGGCAAACGGTAGAGCAGCATGAAGAGAATCGCTGTGAGTGCATGCTTCTTCTGGAAGAAGGTCTTGAATGTCATGAAGAACTCCCTGACGATATTCTTGGCCGTTACATTCTCCACGGGATGGTCGCTTGCGGGCTTCGGTAACACCCATGCATGGTAGATGCCTACCAACAGAAAGAATACCGAAAGAACACCGAATACAACCACCCAAGAGAACGGGATATCACCCGTTGAATCCTCCAAATGACCGGCCAGGATGACGAGTAAGCCTTGTCCGGCCACGGTAGCTATTCGATAGAAGGTACTGCGGATGCCCACGAACAACGACTGCTCATGATCACTCAGTCCGTGCATATAGAAACCGTCGGCAGCAATATCATGGGTAGCTGATGTGAAGGCCACCACCCAGAAGGCGGCTAAGGTGAGTCGGAAAAAGAGGGAGCTGGGCAGTGCGAAAGCTATACAGGCAAAGCCAACCGCAATGATGAGCTGCATGGTAACAGTCCACCAACGCTTCGTCTTGACCAAATCCACAAACGGACTCCAGAACGGCTTGATTACCCAAGGCAGGTAAAGCCATCCGGTATAGAGGGCAATATCTGTATTAGAGATACCCAGTTTCTTATACATGATCACCGCGATGGTCATCACGGCCACATACGGCAATCCTTCAGCGAAATAGAGCGTGGGAATCCATGCCCAAGGACTCTTCGTCTGTAACTGTTCTTCTTTCTTCATATCTAGTTTATTAATAAATTCTCTTCACCTCCGCACCCTGATAGTAGTGCAGCAGGATCTCGTCGTAACGATACCCTTTCTCACCCATCACGGCAGCACCGATCTGACACAGTCCTACACCATGACCCCAGCCCGCACCTTTCAGTACGAACTTCTGCGGTACACCTTGTACGATATCCATCGGCTCCACCTCGAACGCACTGCTATACAGATGTGTCTCGCTCAGGGTACGACGGATTTCCAACTCCTTACCGATGGTGAACTGACGTTCCTTACCCACAATCTTGAGTTTCCAGATTCTACCGCTCTTACCACGCTCCAGAGGCTCCAGAGCAAGAATCTGTCCGAATGACATCTTCAACTTACGCTCGATAAGCTCACGTAGCTGCTCCTGCGTGTATTCCACCTGCCAACGATAGAAATCGGATGTCTCCTGATCGTAGTCGTTCAGCACCTGACTCAAGATATGCTTGTCATGGGTGTGACAGAAAGGATCACCATCGGGCGTGGCAGCATCGGGCACAGAGACGAGATAGGGCTTCGGCGTATCTTCCCAGCAGTATTGGAACTCCTCGGTGACACCACCGCAGCACTTACTGAAGCGAGCATCGCATATCTCGCCATCATACATCAGGATCTGGCCGCGAGTGGCCTTGACAGCTTCCACAACATGGATATTATCTGCCTTCGTGATACCTTGGTAGCGCTGACAATGGTCATCGGCGCATACATCAAAGATGGTATGGTCGTCACGATCGTACCAGCGTATCAGCTCATCATCTTTCTTCACGAACGAGAAGAAGCCGTTGCCGCCAGACGACTGACTCTGCCGCTTCTCCATCTGGGCTAACAGCCAACTGCGGGAGATAACGGCATGGGCCTTGAGGAACTCCAACGATGAGGTGGCTTTCATCTCACTGGAGATGACACTGGTGAGATAGCTCTCCACCGGCAGTTCATTGATGGCACATATCTTACCCTCCTCCACCACCAGACGTAAGGTGCCGAGGAAGGTTTGTGTTTCCTTGCGCTCCCAATGGAAATTCACACCGATGGTCACATCCTTCATGGAGAAAGAGGCATCTTTGGTCTGAGGGATGAACTTCAGTTCACGATACTGGTTACCGTTCCATAGGATTCCTCCCTCGGAGAATGCTACTTCCTGTTCACCTTCAATCAGCGCACCTTTGGCGGTGTAAGCTTTGTTCAACGAGAAAAGGATGCGCTCGGCACTGACAATGCCCACCTGTACGGTGGGCTCTGCTTTCCAAGGAGTCTTGGACAAAGCCGACTGATGTTGCTCACTGTGCCGGATACGCTCAATGACTTGCTGTACCTCTTCTTCAGTCATACTCACCTCGCGCAGGATATCCACCGCTTTCTCTGGTGTGATCTTCTCGAAATCCTCTGGACGGGGCGTGATAATCATTCCCGACATATCCAAGGCTCCGGGACTTACCAGGAGCTGAGCTTCACCCGTTGCTGCGTAGCACTCCGGACGGTGTTTCTTTCTAAGGAATACTACCGACAGATAATCCTCCCCTTGTCGCCAAGCCACGATATTCATCATGGGTTCCTCCTTGCTTGAGGTCTGGGATGTGTTGACCGCATGAAGGGAATCATAGATGATACGGAACAACTGCTCGTCGCTCTTGGCTGTCTTACTCTTGATGACCAGTGCGGGAGCTGGATAATCGTTGATGTATGCTATCTGCTCATCCTCGCTGAGCGAATAGATGGTAGTCAGATTCCTTGCATACCGCTGCCAGCTGGCCTGAAGGGGTAAGAGTCCGCTTGTTCCTGCCTGGAAATGCATGTGGTCGGGAGCACTGGCTCCACACTTCGGACCGTTATAGAACACCATCAGTTCAGGATACTGATCCAGCAGACGGTGGATCTCTCCATAATAGTCCTTGATGCGCTGCGGCTGGTGTTTCTTCTGCGGAATGGTAAAATGAACCGGAAGGATTGGATAGGGGTTGACGAGAAGATGGAAACGACCGTCAACATCCTTCGACATCTGCTCTGCAGGACGGTTCTTGTCGCAGAGGAAGCAAGGACGTTCCGCCAAGGTCTTGGCATCGATCTTCGCTCCTGTAGACACGATCCTTGCAGGATTGAACTGTACCAGCATGGTTTGGTCGCCTACGGCCAAGTCGCGTGACTTGACGTTCTTCAGAAGATGATAGTTCTGACGGGCCAGTTCCCAGGTCTCGAGCTGACGGTTGAAGAATCGTGTTAGGGCACTCCCCTCAGAAGTGATACCCTTCCCGGCGTTCAACTGCTGACGAGCCATGATTTCCATGGTACGCAAACGGTCCTTGTACAGGTTGTTGGCATTGACCTTCTCTACACTCAGGGCAGCATCACTGTTGCCACCCCAACGACGACAGAGGTATAACTCTTTATAGATCCTTCCAATACGATACCGCCTACTGAAAGCCAGTCCTGCGGCATAGTCCTCTCCATAGCTGGTGTTGGGAAACTGTATATGGCGCAGCAGAGGTGTGAAGAACGCACGGGGTGCTCCTAAGCCATTGATGCGCAAGGCATTGTTCATTCCGTTCTCATCGGTCCATTCCGCATGACTGATCAGTCCGGGCGGTAAGGTGTTGAGGTCGAAGTCGCACATCCGGTAGCTACCCACAATCATTGCGGCCTTCTGCTTATAGAAGGCCTGCACAATCTGATGTAGGGTATCAGGAGATGAATACAAGTCATCACTGTCCAGCTGCACGGCAAAACGTCCGCAGTGCTCATCGTTGATGGCCATATTCCAACAGCCGCCTATGCCCAAGTCGTGTCGTGTCGGTTTCAACACAACAAGTTGACCATTGGCAGTTGACTGTTGACAGTTATGAAGGATCTCTCCCGTTTTGTCGGTAGAGTGGTTATCTACTACAATAACATTAAAGGGGAAGGTGGTTTTTTGTGCCAAAGCACTCTTCACTGCATCGGCAATCGTTTTCTCACGGTTAAAGACAGGGATAATAACCGATGCCTCTACCTCGAACTTCTGTTCGTTGAAGTCGGGCACGACATAATCAGCAGGGCCCACCAACGCTCCTATTTCCTTGAGATGTGCCGTAACGGCCTTTTCCATCTCTATCTGCACATCGCGGTTGGCTGGATTCACATAGTCGAACTGCTTCTCCCCGCTGGTACGAAGATCACTTTCCTCCTCGGTGTATAAATACTCATTCAAATGAAAGAGCGAACCCTTCCTACTGAGGAACAAGCGGAGGTCGTATAGGGCTGCATATCGATAGTTCAGCGTTGGATCTGCTTGTGATACATAGTCGTGCAGACCATCAGCACGGATGAGCAGTACGCTACCGAAGTCGAAATCGTCACGTACACTACCCTGCTGATAATCAATCACAGGATGTTTCACCGTTGTTCCATTCTCCACCGAATAGCGGTCGGCATACACCCACATGGCCTCTGTTTCCACGGCCACCCTTAGTAAACGCCGCAAAGCCCCATAACCAATGGTTAGGGGCGTAGCTTTCAGATACAGTAAGACATAGTCGGCTGTGGCCTTCTCTTCAATCTCGGCCAGCGTCTCTGATGACATGAGTCGTTCTGTCACCTCTCCGCCCAACAGATGCACCTTACGGATGAAACGGCTTTCCTTGAGTTGCTGCAACGTGGAGGTCATCTGAGCCTCATCGCCGAACAGGAAAGCATCTATCTTTTCTCTCATGTTGATAATCTATTTCACTTTCTCCCCGCAAATGTAACGAAAATCTGCTGAACAGCCAAATAAATCGAGAGATTTTTACATTGTCTTACCAGTCTTCGTCGTCATTGCCTACGATGCCGTTCTTCAAGGCCTCCCCCACCTTGTCGATAATGGCGTTGGAATAGGCATGGGTCATGACAAGTGCCTTAGCACATGTGCGCTTCTGGGCATCCTTTTCTACGAAGGGGTAGTGACGGGCTATCTCCCACTGGTCATCGTACAGGAATGCATTGGTCTTGTCGTCCTTCTTTCGTTTAGCGTCTCCGTAGGTCCTCTCATCAGGTTCCTAGTTGTTATTGTTTGTTGATGCAAAGTTACGGTATATCCCCATACCAAACAAATAATTCTCGATTATTTATGAATATTATTGCGACACCACAAAGAATTTGCAACAGATGGTTTTGATGCTCTCCAAATCTGTCGTAATCTATTATACGAGTCGATCGTTTTCTTCACAACTTAACGAATCACAATCTGTCGGACACCTATATATAGACACCGCCTGTAGTGGGTTACTTAACAGGGAAAGTAAAATAGGTATCGGGAAATGGTTCATCCTTCAGTGTGAAATGCCACCACTCGGTGTCTAAAGGCTTGAAACCGTGACGGAGCATGGCCTGACGGAGAATCATGCGGTTACGGAACTGCTCGGCAGTGATAGAGCGGCCCGCAGGACTCTTGCTGTTATCACCCGTGTATTCACCTGTTTCAGGATTTCCACAGAAGTCGGGATGACTCTCTGGTCCGAACCAGTCGAACGTGCCGCCCATATCCAATTCCTTCTCCGTCGCCATATCAAATAGGGTAAGGTCAACCGTGGAGCCTCTTGAATGACCGCTTTTAGCCATGATATACTCCTGATCGAAGAGTACACTCTTGTCGAGGTCGGGATAGAAGTAGTTCTTCATCAACGTATCAGGGATATTGGCTGCCCAACGTACGAAGTGATCCACCCCCTTCTGCGGACGATAAGCATCATAAATCTTCAGTCGGTAACCTTGTGCCTTCACGTCGTCGCTCACAACTCGAAGACACTCGGCAGCCTGTCGTGTAATCAGCGCTACCGGCTCCTCATAACCATCGATACGCTCGCCTACGAAGTTATATGTTCCGTAATAGCGTATCTCCAGAATGGCATCGGGAATAGCTTCGGCCAAGGCTACGAACTGACTCCTGTCGTCTGTTACCTTGACCATTGTGCCCAACTTACTGCTCGATGCGCAGGAAGTCATTACGGCGACCATAACCATCATCAACATCTTTTTCATTTTTCCTTGAATTTATCGTTGTTATTACTTGTTGATGCAAAGTTACAACATCTAATCATTGCAAAAAAGAATCCTGAACTTTTTCTGACAATATTGTTACGACAACACGCAGTATTTGCGACACATTAGACACATGCCCTCATTTCTTGTCGCAACAAAGCAAAAAAGAATAAGGAAACGAAACAACATCATCCTGAAAACTACTGAATAAAAACAAAACGAGGCACAACGGTGATTCTCGATGATCAACCTGTTGTACCCCGTCGCAAACCCTATAAACCGAGGAATTTTATATGTGTTGTCTCGGATATGGTTTATTGTCCCATCTTTAATCCGAAACGAAGTATCTTAACAAACGCCCTGTTAAGGGCAGATATACATCTTATAATTACCTCTGGTATAAACGAACCGCTTCACGGCGGTTTTGATGATGCAAAGGTACGGGTGCGTTTCATCGTAAGCAACTTTTTCGTTCTTTTTCCATCAAGCTTGTTGCGACAAATGCTCAAAATTGCGACAAATCGGGGTCATGCCCTCCAAATTTGTCGCATTCCACATCCGGAATAAGCAAAATTCGACAATTTGACTCTCTACTTTTCCAAAAAGACAACAAATGAAAGGATTTCGTGTTAATTAGTTGTCAAATTGCGGAAAAAATTATCTCCTTCGGAATATTTTTCGTACCTTTGCACGGATTAAGAGGATTCACTTAGTAAATATCCATAAAACTACCATAAACAAAAAATGAAGAAGAAACTGAATAAAGTGCTGGTACTCGGCTCTGGCGCTTTGAAAATCGGACAAGCAGGCGAGTTCGACTACTCTGGCTCGCAAGCGCTCAAGGCATTACGTGAAGAAGGAATCCGTTCGGTGCTGGTCAACCCGAACATCGCTACCATCCAGACATCGGAAGGTATCGCTGACAAGGTGTATTTCCAACCCGTGAACACTCATTTCGTGACGGAGATTATCAAAAAGGAGCGCCCTGACGGCATTCTGTTGGCATTTGGTGGACAGACGGCCTTGAACTGCGGTACTGAACTTTATCAGAAAGGTATTCTTAAGGAATATGGCGTGGAGGTGCTGGGTACCTCTGTCGAGGCTATCATGAACACTGAGGACCGCGACCTCTTCGTGAAGAAGTTAGGCGAGGTTGATCTTAAGGTTCCTATAAGTCATGCCGTAGAGAACATGGAAGATGCCCTGAAGGCTGCCCGTGAGATTGGTTTCCCCATCATGATCCGCTCTGCCTACGCACTCGGAGGATTGGGTTCAGGTATCTGTCCCGATGAGAAGGCATTCATTGAATTGGCTGAAAGTGCTTTCACTTTCGCCCCGCAGATTCTTGTTGAAGAGAGTCTGAAAGGCTGGAAGGAGATTGAGTTCGAGTGCATCCGCGACGCGAACGACCGTTGCTTCACCGTGGCCTCTATGGAGAACTTCGACCCGCTGGGTATCCATACGGGAGAGTCGATCGTGGTTGCCCCCACCTGTTCACTTACTGACGAGCAGGTGAAGATGTTGCAGGAAATCACCATCAAGTGCGTCAAGCATCTTGGTATTGTTGGTGAGTGTAACATCCAGTTCGCTTTCAATGCTCAGACAAACGACTACCGTATCATCGAGATCAACGCCCGACTGAGTCGTTCTTCTGCCTTGGCTTCGAAGGCTACAGGTTATCCTTTGGCATTTGTTGCTGCGAAGATTGCCCTTGGCTACACACTCGACCAGATTGGTGAGATGGGCACAACATCGTCTGCATATGTTGCTCCGCAGCTCGATTATATGATCTGTAAGATTCCACGTTGGGATCTCACGAAGTTCGCCGGTGTATCCCGTCTGATCGGCTCGTCTATGAAGTCGGTTGGCGAAATCATGTCTATCGGTCGTTCCTTCGAGGAGATGATCCAGAAAGGACTGCGTATGATTGGTCAGGGCATGCATGGCTTCGTAGGAAATGACCATACTAAGTTCGACAACCTCGACGACGCCCTGCAAAACCCCACCGACCTGCGTATCTTTGCCATTGCACAGGCGCTGGAAGAGGGATATAGCGTAGAGCGTATCGAAGAGCTGACCAAGATCGACGTGTGGTTCCTGGAGCGTCTGAAGCACATCGTTGACTTGAAGCATGAGCTACAGAAATATAATAAGCTTGAGGAACTTTCCGATGAGCTGTTGCTCGAGGTGAAACGTGCCGGCTTCTCCGACTTCCAGATCGCCCGCTTCGTACTGAAGACGAAGGAGGGGAACATGGAGAAAGAGAACCTGGAGGTGCGTCGCTATCGTAAGCAGAAAGGTATCGTACCCAGTGTGAAGCGCATTCCCACCGTGGCCAGCGAGAACCCAGAGCTGACGAACTATCTGTATTTCACCTATACGCATATCCCTGCGTTCCAGGATGAGTTTACTTGTAAGAATAGTAATAAAGAGAATTATGTGGCCAAGCACGACATCGATTACTATAAGAACGAGAAATCGGTAGTCGTATTGGGATCAGGTGCTTACCGCATCGGCTCCTCTGTGGAGTTCGACTGGTGTTCGGTGAATGCCATTAACACCGCCCGCAAGCTGGGGTATAAGTCGATCATGATCAACTACAACCCCGAGACCGTGTCCACCGACTACGATATGTGCGACCGTCTGTACTTCGACGAGCTGTCATTGGAGCGTGTGCTCGACGTAATCGACCTCGAAGAGCCCCGCGGTGTTATTGTCAGCGTGGGCGGACAGATTCCCAATAACCTCGCCATGAAACTCTACCGACAGGGTGTTCCCGTATTGGGTACCTCACCGGTGAATATCGACCGTGCAGAGAACCGCGACAAGTTCTCGGCTATGCTCGATAAGTTAGGTATCGACCAGCCCGCATGGCGTGCGCTGACATCTTTTGAAGATGTGAAGGAGTTTGTTGACGAGGTGGGTTATCCCGTATTGGTACGCCCGTCGTACGTGCTTTCAGGTGCTGCCATGAACGTTTGCTATGATGATGAGGAGCTGCACCGCTTCCTGAATATGGCTACCGAGGTGTCGAAGGAATTCCCCGTAGTAGTGTCGCAGTTCATGCAGGATACCAAGGAGATTGAGTTTGATGCCGTTGCCGACAAGGGTGAGGTGGTGGAATATGCCATCTCAGAACATGTGGAATACGCTGGTGTACACTCTGGCGATGCCACCATGGTATTCCCCGCTCAGCACATCTACTTCTCTACCATCCGACAGATCAAGAAGATTGCCCGCAAGATTGCGAAGGAGCTGAACATCAGCGGTCCGTTCAATATCCAGTTCCTGGCTAAGAACCGTCAGGTACGCGTTATCGAGTGTAACCTCCGCGCCAGTCGTTCATTCCCCTTCGTGTCGAAGATCCTGAAGCGCAACTTCATTGAAACGGCTACGAAGATCATGCTCGATGCTCCCTATTCGAAGCCCGATAGGAGCGAGTTCGACATCGACCGCATTGGTGTGAAAGCCAGTCAGTTCTCATTCGCCCGTTTGCAGAACGCCGACCCGGTACTGGGTGTGGATATGTCATCCACTGGTGAGGTAGGCTGTCTGGGTGATGACCTGAACGAAGCGCTGCTCAACGCACTCATCGCCACAGGCTATAGGATTCCGAAGAAGAGCGTACTGATTTCTTCTGGTGGTGTGAAAGGAAAGGTTGATCTGCTGGAGCCGGTTCGCGAACTGGCCAAGAACGGCTACGATATCTATGCTACAGGCGGAACAGCCAAGTTCTTCAACGATAATGGCGTAAAGGCCACAGCAGTATCTTGGCCCGACGAGGATGGTGAGAACAATGTGATGGACATGATTGCCGACCACCAGTTCGAACTGATCATCAACGTACCGAAGAATCACACGAAGCGTGAGCTGACTAATGGTTACCGCATCCGTCGTGGTGCTATCGACCATAACATTCCGCTGATGACTAATACCCGTCTGGCAAAAGCCTTCATCCAGGCCTTCTGCGACTTGAAGCTGGAGGACATCAAGGTGAAGAGCTGGCAGGAGTACAATAATTAGTTGATAGTTGACAATTGGGAGGTGAGAAGAAAGAGTTACTAGGACTGTCACTTCACGAGCTGAAAGAGGTGGCGACAAGTCTGGGAATGCCTGCCTTTACGGGCAGTCAGATGGCGAAGTGGCTCTATACACAGCATGTGACTAGCATCGATGACATGACAAACCTCTCGAAGGCAAACCGTGAACGACTGAAAGAGCAGTACGTCATCGGATGTATGCCTCCCGCTGATTGTCAGGAGTCGAAAGACGGAACGAAGAAATATCTCTTCCCCGTAGGCGGCAACAACCACAGCGAACCGAAGTATGTGGAAACCGTCTATATACCAGATGGTGAAAGGGCTACGCTCTGTGTGAGTTCCCAGATTGGTTGTAAGATGAACTGTCTGTTCTGTCAGACCGGTAAGCAGGGATTCGAAGGAAACCTCTCAGCGGCTGACATCCTCAACCAGATCTACTCCCTACCCGAGCGCGACACACTCACCAACATCGTGTTCATGGGACAAGGCGAACCGATGGACAACCTCGACAACGTGCTGCGAGCTACGGAGATCCTGACAGCCGACTACGGCTATGCGTGGAGTCCGAAACGTATCACGGTGAGCAGTGTCGGCATCAAGAACAAGCTGAAACGGTTCCTGGATGAGAGCGACTGTCATGTGGCCATCAGTCTTCACTCTCCCCTGCCCGACCAACGAGCGCAGCTGATGCCTGCGGAGCGGGGTATGGGCATTCAGGAGGTGATTGACCTGCTGCGCAACTACGACTTCAGTCATCAGCGCCGACTCTCATTCGAATACATCGTCTTCAGCGGTGTGAATGATTCAGAGAAGCATGCACGGGCTATCATCCAACTGCTCAAAGGACTGGAGTGCAGGATCAACCTGATTCGTTTTCACCAGATACCGGGTGTGGATCTGAAAGGAACCAGCGACCAGAAAATGGAGGCGTTCCGTGACTACCTCACGCAACATGGGGTGTTCACCACCATCCGGGCCAGCAGAGGTCAGGATATCTTTGCTGCCTGCGGACTCCTTTCCACAGCGAAGAAGAAAAGTTTGGGGACATGAGGAACCTGTGTCTGCTCGTCCTCCTCTTCCTGCTCGTCTCTTGCAGCGACAGGAGTCATCGCCTCCCCAGAAGCAGTGGAAGTCCTTACTACGTAATTGTGGAGAACGACTGCGACAGTTTGGTGTTCCATGCCCTCGATGCTGATGTGGCAGGACTTCCCCAACGGGAACCTTCGTTCGATGTCTTGGAAATAAATGGTAACTTTCCCGAGTACACCCTGTGCAGGAGCATCGTTCGGGTGAAGATCGATCCGAAATACGAGAAGGCGCAGATCATATATGCCAAGAACGTGGATGCAAAGCCACAGATGCTGATCAACGTTGTCGCACCATCGGTAGAAACGCTCAGAAAGGCCATGCCGGTAATAGGTACACAACTGCGTAGTCTGCTTAACCAAGCCGAAATGAATACAGCCATTACCTACTTAATGGCACATCATCAGGACAAGGCGCAGAAGAGCATCCGTGAGGCATTCAACGCAGAGATCTACATCCCAGAGGGACTGACAGCCAGTAAGCAGGGAGACGCATTCCAATGGTACTCCAACCAGCAGGCACAGGGCATGCAGAATATCTGTCTCTATCAGTATCCGGCCCAACGACTTGACATGGAAGAGTGGATCGTGAAGCGCGACAGTATCATGAAGGTGAATATACCTGGTGAGGAGTCGGGGATGTATATGACCACCGTACGAAACGGTCTTTCGCAGGAACGGATAAAGGTAAAGGACCAAGAAAGACTCGTCCTTCGCGGTCTGTGGGAGATGAAGAACGACATGATGGGCGGTCCGCTGGTGGCTCACGCTGTTTACGACACCGCCCGTGCAACAGTGATCGTGGCCGAGGCGTTTGTCTTTGCCCCCGAGTCGAAGAAGAGAAACAAAATCAGGCAGTTGGAAGCTGCACTCTATACATTAAAAATTCAGAACAATGGAAAATAGGAAAATTCGCGTGGCCATCACGCACGGTGATACCAACGGAATCGGCTATGAACTGATATTCAAGACATTCGCCGATCCTACCATACTTGAATTGTGCACCCCTATCATCTACGGTTCGCCCAAGGTGGCCGCCTACCACCGTAATGTTCTCGGCATCCAGGCAAACTTCACCATTATTAATAAGGCGGAAGATGCACACGACGGAAAGGTGAACCTCCTTACCACCTTCGATGATGAGATCAAGGTGGACATGGGAGAACAGTCGGACGAGGCCGGCACTGCAGCACTGAAAGCCTTGAAGCGTGCCGTTGACGACCATGCCAAAGGGTTGTTCGACGTGCTCGTTACTGCACCGGTGAACCCATCAAGCATCAAGAACAACGCATTTCCGTTTACCAGTCAGACCGACTATCTGGAGCGTACTGCAGGTAACGGTCAGAAGGCTCTCACCATTCTGGTGAACGAACACCTTCGCGTAGCCATGGCCACCCGTCCCCTGCCTGTTAAGGATATTGCCGGCTCCATCACCAAGGAGACGGTGGTAGAGAAAGCCAGGGTGTTGTTCAATACCCTGAAGCGTGATTTCATCATCACCAACCCACGTATTGCCATCCTCGCCCTGAACCCCTGTAACACAAAGGAGGCTCCTGCAGGAAAGGAGGAGCAGGAGATCATCATCCCCGCCATTGCTGATCTGGAAGCAAAAGGTATTCAGGCCTTTGGTCCTTACCCTGCCGACACCTTCTTCGGTAACGGAATGTATGAAGCGTTCGACGGTGTGCTGGCTATGTACCATGATCAGGGGCTTGCTCCGTTCAGAACCATCGATATGGGCGAAGGAGTATGCTATACCGCTGGTCTGCCCATTATCCGGACAAGTCCTGCAGCCGACTACGACATCTCTTTGGCTGGAAAGGGTCTGACGGATGAGACATCCTTCCGTCATGCCATCTATCTGGCCATCGATGTGGCCCGTCGCCGTCATGTTTCCGACACATCCAGTGCTAACCCGCTGCCCAAGCTCTATCATGAGAAGCGCGACGACAGTGAGAAGGTACGCTTTGCCATCCCCAAGGCCAAGACAGAGAAGAACTAATACACCTACCTGACCTGTGGCTGACAAAAAGAACAAGTATCAGAATATCTTCTTCATCTTCGGCATTGTCGTGCTCGCCATCATGGTGACACAGCTCGACTTCGCCGAGGTATGGAAAGGTTTACGCCATGCCGGCTACTGGTTTTTCGCCGTGGTAGCCCTATGGGTTGTGCTTTATATCTTCAATACGGCAGCCTGGTATATTATTATCAAGAGTCAGGAGAACAACGACCTTCCTGCCAATGCCGTCAAACATACACCCGTATCGTTCTGGTGGCTGTACAAGATTACCATCTCAGGGTTTGCCCTGAACTATGCTACGCCCGGCGGACTAATGGGAGGAGAACCATACCGCATCATGGAACTGTCACCCAAGATCGGTACAGAACGCGCTTCCTCATCCGTCATCCTCTACGTGATGACCCATATCTTCAGTCATCTATGGTTCTGGCTCCTCGCCACCTTATTATATATAATAACACAGCCCATGAACGTATTCATGGGAATGGTACTGGGACTGGTAACCCTATTCTGCCTTGTCGGCATCTGGTTCTTCCTGAAAGGTTACAAGAAAGGATTGGCACTCAGACTGATGAACATCCTTCGGCATATCCCCGGCGCGAAGAAATGGGCACGCGGATTCATCGAAACGCACAAGGAACAGCTCGATAATGTGGACCGTCAGATTGCGGCCCTGCACAACCAGAACCCGCGCACCTTTCTGGGGGCAGTATTACTGGAACTGGCCTGTAGGGTGGTGTCATCACTCGAGATCCTGTTTATCCTGATGGTGCTCATGCCCAGTGTGAACTTCATCCAGTGCATCCTCATCCTCGCATTTACCAGTCTTTTTGCCAACATACTCTTCTTCATGCCCCTGCAGTTAGGCGGCAGGGAAGGCGGTTTCCTGATGTCGGTTAACGGACTGGGTATGACGGCCAGTGCAGGAATCTTTGTGGCGCTGATTGTCAGGGTGCGTGAACTGATCTGGACAGCCATCGGTCTGCTTTTGATCAAAGTCGGCAAGAGCAAACAGACTAAAAACAAAAATTAACTGCCATTTTTGCAGTTTTATGAAATAATATGCGTAATTTTGTCAGCGATTATGAATACGTCTGAACTACAGAGAATCAAACAGCGGTACAACATCGTGGGAAACAGTCCTGGGTTGAACCGCGCGCTCGATGTCGCCCTTCAGGTGGCACCGACTGACCTCAGCGTACTCATCGTCGGAGAGAGCGGCGTGGGAAAAGAGATTCTCCCCCGCGTCATTCACGACAATTCCCCCCGCCGTCGCGAGAAGTATTTCGCCATCAACTGCGGCTCCATTCCCGAAGGAACGATCGACAGCGAACTGTTCGGTCATGAGAAAGGCTCCTTCACCGGTGCCATCGGCGAGAGCGAAGGTTATTTCGGTGTGGCCGACAAAGGAACCATCTTCCTCGACGAGGTGGGAGAAATGCCTATGGCCACCCAAGCCCGTCTGCTCCGTGTCTTGGAGAACGGCGAGTATATCCGTGTGGGCGGTACACAAATACGTAAGACTGATGTCAGAGTGGTAGCTGCCACAAACGTGAATATCCAGAAGGCCATCAGCGAAGGACGGTTCCGCGAGGACCTCTACTACCGTCTGAACCAAGTGCCCATCCAGATGCCTCCACTGCGCGAGAGAGGCGAAGACATCATCCTACTGTTCCGCCTCTTTGCCCTGCAGATGGCCGAGAAATACCGTCTGCCTAAGATAACGCTCAACGAGGAGGCTCGTCAGATGATGCTACACTACAAATGGCCGGGAAATGTCAGACAGCTGAAGAACATCACCGAGCAGATGTCTGTATTGAGTCAGGAGCGAGAAATCACCGCCGAGGCACTCAACCACTTCATCCCGCACGACACTGAGAGTACCATGCTGGCCACCATCCCCTCAAGCAGCGGACGGCACAGCTATGAGAACGAGCGCGAAGCACTCTATCAAGTGCTGCAGAAACTGGGAGGTGAATTGTCTGACCTGCGTCGTGACATGAACAATCTCCGAAAGCAGCTCGACGATGCCCGCAATGCCAGTTTCATACCCTCACCCTCTGCGGTGCAGAAGATTCCCACCATCATCGAATCACAGTCGCATATTGAATCCTACGACGAGCCGCTGAAGACAGAAGATGCCGTGGCTGAGGAGATCAAGACAGAACCCGAAACACTCAATCTGGAGAATATCGGTAGGCAGATGGTGGAGAAAGCCTTGGAACGTAACAAGGGGAACAGGAAGAAGGCCGCTGCCGAACTGGGCATCTCCGACCGCACCCTCTACCGTCGCATCAAGCAATACGGCTTGGAGTGCATCATGATCATCCTTTGTGTAGGATCGCTGTTGTTCTCATCGTGCGCCTTCAAAGGTTACTCCTTCACGGGAGCCAGCATCAACTACGAGAAGACCAAGACCATCACGATAGCCGACTTCCCCATCCGCTCCAGCTATGTGTGGGGTCCAATGGCCGGTATTTTCAACAACCGACTTAAGGATGAGTTCGCCAACCATACCAAACTACGACAGGTGAAGAAGAACGGCGACCTGGTCATCGAGGGGGAAATATCCCGGTATGAACAGCGCAATAAGTCGGTTACCGCCCAAGGACATTCTGCCTTGACTGAGCTCTCCATGACCGTCACGGTGCGGTTTACTAATAACGCAGACCATTCAAAGGATTTTGAACAGCAGTTCACTTCCAATAAATCATACGAGACCACCCAAAGCCTCAACAGCGTTCAGGAGGAACTCGTCACACAAATGTCGAAAGACATCGTAGACCAAATATTCAACGCAACAGTAGCAGACTGGTAATGGATTTAGAACACCTCATTAAACATCCCGAGTTGCTCGACAAGGAGACGCTATACGACCTGCGTTCCCTGCTGGCTATGTATCCGTACTACCAGACGGCACGACTGCTCATGCTCCAGAACCTGTACCTGTTGCACGACCCTACCTTCGATGAGGAGCTCAGACGGGCCGCGATCTATATCACCGACCGCAAGACCATCTTCAACCTCGTGGAGGCTGGACACTACAAGATTCACTCCCGTAATAGCGTTCATGCAAGCAGTGAAACCGATAATGAGGTACCTGCTGACAATCCTGAGAATCGTACGATATCCCTCATCGATCGCTTCCTCGATACTCTACCCGTAGTGGATGAACAGGCATCAGGCAAGAGCAAGAGCAAGCGCAAGCCTACCCCCGCCGATGCAGCCGTTGACTATGTGGCCTACCTCCTTGAGACGGAAGAAGAGAACCAGAATCAGGTTGAACAGCCCAGCATGCGAGGACAGGATTTGATCGATAATTTCATAAATAATGAAGGCGGGAAAATAGAACTTAAAGAAAATTTAGAATTTTCGCCGCAACTCGAAGAAGAAGAAATAATTGCAGAGAATTCCACCGATGAGGGCTATTTTACCGAGACTTTAGCCCGAATTTACATAAAACAAGGCAGATATTCAAAGGCTTTGGAAATTATTAAGCGTTTAAATTTGATTTATCCAAAAAAAAATGCTTACTTTGCAGACCAAATTCGTTTCTTAGAGAAATTGATTATAAATAATAACAAAAATATGTAAAAGAAAATGACAAGCATTTACACATTATTCGTCGTATTGATTGTCCTGGCTGCACTGCTCATGATCGGCATCGTGCTTATCCAGGAATCCAAGGGTGGCGGTTTGGCCGCCGACTTCGCATCAAGCAATGCCATCATGGGTGTTCGCAAGACCACTGATGTCATTGAAAAGGCCACATGGACACTTGCTGCTGCCATGGTAGTACTCAGCGTCCTTTGTGCTTACGTTGCTCCTACAGCTACCTCTTCTCAGAGCGTGCTCGAGAACGTTGCTACAGAGCAGCCGCAGACCAATCCGAACAACCTCCCGGGCTTCGGTGCCAGTCAGACTCAGCAAGCAGCTCCTGCTGCCAACGATGCTAAGCAAGCTGCTCCTGCTAAGGAAGCTGCTCCCGCTGCACCTGCAAAGAAATAAATAGAAAAAATAACGGGATTTATTTGGCCATCTCAAATAAATCCCGTATCTTTGCACCCGCTTAAAGCCCAAAGGCTCTTCGTTCATCGAAGTAAAGCGGTATATGGTGCCCGTAGTTCAGTTGGTTAGAGCGTCAGATTGTGGTTCTGAATGTCGTGGGTTCGAGTCCCACCGGGCACCCTTCAAAAAAGAGACATCGCTGATTGGGCGATGTCTTTTTGCTTGTTACTATTGCTCGTCTTGCCTAACAAACTTGAATGAAAGATAAGCGAGATATAATCCGATGACCACCATCATGGGTAGGACAAGATATTGTCCGACATTATCTGATGGCAAATCCACAAATTGTCAGTAGCCACAACACGATAATCTTTGTTTTCCTTTTCATTTTTACTTTCTCTATTATTGATTACTATTTCTTTACTCCTTTGATAGTGGCATACGATGGTTTTTTCCTGAAGACCTCCACATCACTGAAGCCCGCTTGTTCCAGCATGTCCTTCAGTAGCTCGGGCGAATAAACGGTCATACCTTCAACGACATTCGTCCACACAGAATCGCCCTCTATCACTTCAAGCATGATGGCAAACTGACCGCCAGACTTCAGCACGCGTTTCACTTCATGGAAGCACTTCGGCAGATCTGGCCAGAAATAAACAGTCTCCACGGCCGTTACCACATCAAACGTCTGATCCTCCCATGGCAGACAGTCGGCAGAGCCTTGCTCCACAAACACCTGACTGTCGAGCAAATCCTTGTTCACTTTCTTCGCCTTGGCAACACTTTCTTCGGAAATGTCAATACCATAGACCTTGCCTTTAGGACTTCTTAAGAGCAGACGTTTCAGGGTGGCACCGCCGCCACAACCAACATCCAGCATTGTCATCCCATCACTGAACGCGACATGGGTAAGTCCCCAGTTGGTGAGCGGTGCATGGCCGAAATTCATGAACCGCAGCATGCAACGCCCCAGAAAGCCTTCTGGACGGGCACACTGACAGAAAAAATCCTTGAGAATATTCTTCATACCTTTATTATAAATAGTTGATCATCTGCAATATGCTATTTGAACGATGCAAAGGTAGTTCTTATTAGGATAACTGACAATACTTAAAAATCGGTAAATTATGATGTCAGTACAAGCCGCACCAAAAGAAAAGCTCCCCTAAGTCAAGTACTTGGGGGAGCTTCTATTTTGCTTGTTAACAACGCTATTTCAGTTGTTTACCATCTAAGAAAGCGTTTCCTACGGTCATTCCAAGCTGGATGTAGGTATGATGAACAGGATCGAACGTGATCAGATTCATTTGGGCCACATCGGGTTTACCGTCCTCGGCCAGATATTTCTCGTCGCACAATATGTTCACGATTTCAGCTACGAGGTAATAGCCAGTCTCACTCTCATCAATCTTTTGTTTTACACGGCATTCAAGCGTCATAGGGAACTCCTTGAATACTGGCGCATTCACATTGGGAGCCTTCTCGATTGTCCAGCCCGTCTTCTGCATCTTGTCAGGTGTATTCCTGCCACTGGCGATGCCCACATAGTCAGATGCTACTAAAGTGTCAGTTGTTGCGAAAGTAACTGTGAACTCAGGATTAACGGCAAGGTTGTCCGTAGTCTGATGTGAACCAAGTGAGATCATAATCTCATGCATATCCCACTGACCACCCCAAGCAGCGTTCATTGCATTGGGCTTTCCATCTTTATCGTAAGTGCCGATAATCAGCACTGGTTGTGGCAGTAGCCACGCTGTTGACTTAAAACTCTTCATATTGTTTTGATTTATTATCTTTTTCAAATTTATCTATCATCGTTATAGCATATTTTCCAATATCTCAACAGCCTTGGTGATGTCCTCTTTAAACCGTTTGTGGTCTCTCAGGAAGTCAGCTCTACCACCAGAAATAACATCAAGTAGTTCCTGGCTCATTTCATCTGCATACGAGGCAATAGCAATCTCAATGTCATCCTTCTGCCAGTCGAGTGTTGAATGAATATAGATTCTCTGTTTCTGATGCAGGAAACTGTAGGCTGTCTCTATACTGTCTTTCGTTATCATTTGTTCTTGTCATAGCCTATCGGACGGAACTGTTTTTGCTTGTCGCTGTAAACGAATCCATATCCGTACAGGTAGTTCTTTATATCCTTTGGCTCTGTTCCGAAGTTATAGCACAAGGATTCCAAAGTGTCAAACTCTTCATCCCTCAGAAGCATATTGACACTCGAAACCAGTATTGCAGGGTCTTTCGGTAGGAAATCCATTTCACAAATTCTATTAAAACACGCTGCAAAGATACTCTTTTTCCCTTTATTATTCATATCTTTGCAGCCAACATTACAATACTTTAAGAGAATTATGGCACATATTGTTGATGTATCAGGGAGAGAATGCCACCTGTACAAAGACTCCAACGCTGAATTCTTGTTGGTTCAGCCAATAGATGAACATGACTTGGAGGTGTTGGATCAGGAAGTGGAGATTATCAAGGAACTATCCGATAAGCCATTTTCCCTTGCAGCATTTATGATAAAGGACTGGAATCAAGAGCTTACACCTTGGTCGGCCCCTCCAGTATTCGGTAAGATTCCTTTTGGCAGTGGGGCAGAAGGCACTTTGAAGTTTATCACAAGCCAACTGTTACCTGTTGTTCAAGAAGAAACGGCTCATGTCATACTTGGCGGTTATTCTTTGGCTGGGCTGTTCGCATTATGGGCATCTTATCAGACAGACAGGTTTGAGGGGATTGTTGCTGCTTCTTCATCGGTCTGGTTTCCAAAGTGGATTGAATATGCCCAAGATAACAAACCGCTTGCAAATACCATCTACCTCAGTCTTGGGGATAAGGAGGAAAAGGCAAAGAACCCAGTTATGGCACAAGTTGGTAATGCCATCCGTAAGCAACATGAGATATTGAAAGCCCAGATAGATAACACCATACTCGAATGGAATCCCGGCAATCATTTCATCGATTCAGAAAAGAGAACGGCGAAAGGCTTTGTTTGGGTAATGAACATGATGGATTTATGAAAGGCCAAGAATATTAGATAAATCGGAAATTATCGATTCAACAACACCTGATAGGGACGGAATAGAGAAGTGGTAGTTGTGATTAGCTGGATTTTTCGTACCTTTGTGGTCGAATCAACAACTTATCTCCTTTACGGAAGTATTAAAAATATGTTGTGATTAGCTAGAATTTTCGTACCTTTGTGGTCGAATCAACAACAACCACGACTTCTCGACCAAGTTCGCGGAGGTTGTGATTAGCTAGAATTTTCGTACCTTTGTGGTCGAATCAACAACATCGTAAGAAATTTTCGAAGAACCGACTTGTTGTGATTAGCTAGAATTTTCGTACCTTTGTGGTCGAATCAACAACTTTTTCGCTGTCCGTAAGGAAGGGGATGCCATTGTGATTAGCTAGAATTTTCGTACCTTTGTGGTCGAATCAACAACCTACTCTTGAACGGCCAGATGTTATTCTTGAAAAGTTTGCACCTAAGAAAGGCGCAGAAAGAAATACTAAATATCTGTTCGTCAAGTCATTTGTAAAGACAGACGGTTCACGTATTATCAACTTTGAGTCTGTAACAGTACGAAAAGAAGGTAAAGAAGTGTCAATAAGCACACACGAAATAGATCCAGGTAAGGTTGAGAAAGAGTTGAGGGAAAATAAAATGCTATGGAACCGTTTCAGTGACGATTCTAATTCCTTGGGCAAGAATCAAGGTTTGGCATTAACTCAGACTGAACGAAACCCAATCAGTGCTGATAGCGGCCTGAATCCTCATAGCGTTGACAAAGATACGGAAAATATCGGTACGCTCCAAGAAAATGAGCAAAAAAATGCAATTCAGGGACTTGACGGTTACACAGAGAAGGATGTGACTGACCTGGTTGAACAGCATTTCAAGGATCTGACAGGTGACGATGGGCTGGAGATTGTTGGTATAAGGTTATCGGATCTCGTACTAAAGGCAAGGCAAGAGAGGATAGTGACCTTGATGTTCTGCTGGAATTCAAGGGTGATATGAGTGAGGACGGACTCTTCAATGTACTGAATGATGAAGAAAACAGGCTTTATATTGAAGGGATACCTGTTGATATCAACCCTATTACCAAAGGCAAGGGTGGAACCATCGAGCAATGGTTGAAACGTAATGCTGATTATGACAAAGAAAATGAGAATAATTCATTAAGATTCCAGAAAGTTGAGAATGATACACATTCCGACAACTTCAAGAATTTCTTTGGTGACTGGGTTGTGATTAGCTGGAAATTTCGTACCTTTGTGGTCGAATTAACAACTAGAAGATGGCATTAACGAAGGAAGATTTACAAAAGATCAAGCTACCTCTCTCGGACGAGGACTACGTGACATTAAGAGAAGAGGAACTGAAGACGAATGGAGACGTGTGGAAGAACGTATCGAAAGAATTGAACGAGGCATACGAGGACAAGCTGATAGAATGCTTCGACAAGAATCATCCACACAACCAGGTGTCAATCGAGGATATGGTATGGACTCCACCGGCAACGAAGGAGTACAAGGACTATCCAGTGATTCGCGGCTATCTGACCGAGGAGGATCTGGCGAGCCTCGAGGAGTGGCACAGGAATCACCCCAACAGTTAGACCTGTTCGGAAACCCCATAGTAAGTAAACAAACCAAAGAAAAGAAAGGAAAGGACAATGGACTACTACGAGATGATGAAGGAGTTCGCTCCGAAGGACTGCCAGCCGACAGAGCTGACGGTGGAGGGAATGTACCAGGAGAAAGCGAAACGCCTGGGCAAGAAAGTGGAGGATCTGAACGAAGCGGAGAAACAGGAAGCGTGGGAGGATCACGACAACGCCTGCTGGACGGACTACGACCTGGAGACGAGCTGAACGATGATGAATCAGCTGGTACGGATGTACGGAAGAACCTTAACAACAACCGTGCAGATCGTGGAAGAGGCTACGCTCCGAAAGGCGTTGATGAGCGCATAGAGGCGAACATTGCAGCCATTGAGCTGATGCAGAAGCTCATGGATGAGGGCAGGAAAGCCACGAAGAAGGAAATGTCCGTACTTCGCAAGTTCAGCGGATGGGGCGGTCTCGGTAAGGCTTTCAACACCTCTGACTGGAGAAACGACACACCCCGCAGAGTTGTGATTAGCTAGAATTTTCGTACCTTTGTGGTCGAATCAACAACACGATATTATCAGTGACAAGGTGCTGACCTGTTGTGATTAGCTAGAATTTTCGTACCTTTGTGGTCGAATCAACAACCGATGCTATGGCACCGTTCTTCTCGTACTAGTTGTGATTAGCTAGAATTTTCGTACCTTTGTGGTCGAATCAACAACATACCACGATCAGACTAGTCGCATGCTTCTGTTGTGATTAGCTAGAATTTTCGTACCTTTGTGGTCGAATCAACAACTAAGGACTATTGACCATATTGGCCATTACCGTTGTGATTAGCTAGAATTTTCGTACCTTTGTGGTCGAATCAACAACTTTGTGCCTGTGTTCCAGTTGCCCGCGTCCGTTGTGATTAGCTAGAATTTTCGTACCTTTGTGGTCGAATCAACAACTCAGCGTACCGATAGCAGCCAGCGAAGCACGTTGTGATTAGCTAGAATTTTCGTACCTTTGTGGTCGAATCAACAACAAAATACGCCAACAGTCACGTAACATAGCAGTTGTGATTAGCTAGAATTTTCGTACCTTTGTGGTCGAATCAACAACTCTTTGTTAAACTCCATGTTCTCTATCTGGTTGTGATTAGCTAGAATTTTCGTACCTTTGTGGTCGAATCAACAACAAGATGCCGCTGCCCACATGGGAGGTACAGGTTGTGATTAGCTAGAATTTTCGTACCTTTGTGGTCGAATCAACAACGTCATCCTCCCATAAACCTGACTCAAATTGGTTGTGATTAGCTAGAATTTTCGTACCTTTGTGGTCGAATCAACAACAAGCATACAAATCTCTATCAGATGCACCAAGTTGTGATTAGCTAGAATTTTCGTACCTTTGTGGTCGAATCAACAATACGTTTTAAGTAACACGCTGATTTAAAGAAAAATACCGCAAAAATTACAAAAGAAAAATCAGACCACATTCTGAAGAAGGTTTCGCCATATCGGCGAAATCTTCTTTGCTAAAACAGCTCAAGTTGCTGGTAAGGGGCTATTGTATTATTTTATAAACTCGTCCTAATCTGTCAACATATAACTTGCAACAGACTTTTTTGATTTGTAATCCGTTCCAAGATCTCTCAGATTTATTGTTAGAGCCTAACTCTATGGTTTTGACAATAGGCGAGGCAACAAAAGCAGGTATAAAAAAACAATCTCTATCAGAACTCGAAATCATTTTATACACAGACCCATTATCCAAATTATCGTTTTCATTAATCTTACTATCGTCTTCTTTAACATATACCAAATCGTTTGGCGAAAGAGTGAACAACAGTTTTCTTCCGTCTTCTTTCACTTCCTCGGCAGCAGGTAGTCGTCGTTTTAGCCTCTCTACCACAATGTTAAAAGGAATACTTTCATAAGAACGTAATCCATCATTATCTATATAGATAGCGAAATATAGATTTGTACCTTTGTCTGCCTCTACATATTTGCGTAAATTATTAATTGAGGAACCTACAGAGAATTTCATTCCCTTACTCTCAGTCTTTCTCACAGAGTAAATGGGTTTATGGGGTTTTCCTCCGTTCAGTTCCTGGATATTCTTGTTCATTTCCATAATACCTTCTGGCGAGAAAGCATTCTCGGGATGAGCCTTTCCCTTTTCATCATCGTATTTGTGCAAGTGGTTTAACAGGATTCTTTGAATGCCAGTATCCGTTATGCTCATTATTTTCTTCTCGTCGTAGCTGGTGTCTAATAGTTCGCGGCGAGCCGAAAGTGGTTCTTTCTCGTCGGAGTAATAGAATACTTCCACTTTAGAGATATCCTTTCCATTAAGTTTGAAATCTCTGTCTTTAAAGTATTTGGTGATAACCTTTGCATCGAAACGGCCACCATACTGTTTAATGAGTTCTTTGATGGCTTTCTTTATCTCCTTGTCGCATATCAGTTCCCAATCGTTTTTCAGGGCATCGGCAAGCCTGGTGCTTTTAACAAGTTTCAGATTTACAGCAGCCGAGACCGAAGCTTTGTGTAAGGACTTGCGGATGGCCCACGAATCGCCAGCCGTCTGCTTCACATATTGCTTCCTGCCATCAACATATTTCTGATAGTGATTGTTCATCTTGTTGATGACTCGCAGGTTCTGCTTGAACGATACGATTATACCACTAAGTGCTGTAAATGCTTCTTGCGTGAACGACTCCCAGGGTTTCTTGAACAACCATTCTCCATTTTGTTTGTCACACAACACCCGCTTCAGGGCTTCACGGTTCTTGATGCCTTCTGAACCGGAATAGACATTGTTTAGGAAGTTGATGTGGTTGCGGGTGGTGAGTGCTATCGTTAGCGCATCCATTGCATGATGGCGATGGTCGATGCGTTTTTTCTGGAAACCTTTCGATATGGCAAGAGGAACCGAGGTCTGGAAAACTTTCTTCCCCCCTACCATCCGCCACTCTCCGTAGTCGTAGCTTTCCGTGATGCGGTTAAGTCTCTCGAAACGCGGATACACTATCTGATTCCAAACGTCGTTAAGACCCCAGTCTTTCTTCAGCACCGTGGTAACCTTTCCGTTCAACGGAATCACGTTCTTTGAGACGGGTTCATCATCGTCTTTCTCGTTTCTCACCAGATTCGACAGGATGTGCATGATTTCCCGTGAGATATAGCGCGAATCATTCATCTGGCGATTGATGAAACTTTCGGGAACCTCCTCAAGCAGCAGATTGTTCATCTTCGCTCTGTTACGAGAATAATTATCCTTGATAAAAGACTCGTATTGAGTGGTATTCAATATCTTCAGGCCGTTGCCGATTATTTGCCCACCCTTTTCACGAATGAACTCGTATCCGAGCATATTGCTCTTCAGCTGGTTTACCTCGCTCTCGCAAATCACTTTGTTGCTGAGAGAGTCGTCGTAATAGCGGGCTTTGGGGATAATATGCTCTATCTGATAGTCCTCGGTAAAAAGCCGTGACATAGGAATAGGCTGACCCGTATAGGGCGAACAGTAATGCTGCTCAAGCCACAGTTTATATCTTTCCACCTGCTTATGTGAAGGCCTCTTTGATGCATCTGTTTCACGGAATCCTTTCAGAATGTCCTTGATTTCATCATCTGCTTCTACAGCATCAAGCACAGCCTCCTCATAAATTTTTAACTTCTCCTGATGCATCGGAGAATATGGACGAACATCTTTCACGCCATACGACGGATCGGTAAATTCCTGCAGCAGCGCGCGTATGCGGATGTTGGTATTCTCGTTGTCCGTGATCCTTGCCAATGTTTTCAGGCGCTGATCTTTAGTCTGCTTCATTTCCCGACCCAGTTCAATATGTACCTCGTCAATACTTCCGTAAGCCTTCCAAATATCCCTGACCACTCGGAGTGTCTCGGTTACAACTTGTTCAACAATCGGATTGCGCATGGTGCCCTGCTTCAGGTTAAACCGGAGATAGCAATCAATATCGTCGGGAGTAGTCCATCTCCTGTCTTCACGCACATCGGCCTTGTCGCCATACACCACATAGAGTGCCAGCCACAGTTCCATATACCGGAAATCTGATATCCGTGACAACGAAATCGACCGCTCGTTAACCCTTTCCATTATCTTCTGATTCTCAATGCCTACGGCTACGATGGAATCTATCCGTTCCTTCACGGAAGCATCGATGGCAGCCTCATCCCAAAACTTTCCGCATCTCATCAGCGGCAGCAGCTTCGCAATGGCTTTCTGGGAATAGGAACCATATTCGGCCTTGAACGGCGGGGTGCTTCTGAACTGGCTGCAAAACTCGTCCTCGTCGGCAGCTATGCTTCGTGCAAATGAGCACAAGGCCTTGTCCAACTGGATGCGGTCGTCAACAGAATACAGGATATGCCATAGCTTATAGAACTCGTCGGTAGTCAGCGTCAAGGCTTTGTCTACTTTCTTTAGGCGAGACATTATCAAGTAACGAGTTTCATTACAAGGATACTTCTTATCCTCCACATAGTTCCACCGGTAATTGTCCAACTCGGTTTTCTTGATGCCAAAGCCCGGATATTTCAAGAACTGAGTCTGGTCGATTTCTTTTTTCTCGTTCAGCCACTCGAACAGTGAGGCCACATCGTCTTCCGATTTGATGAATTCAGAGGTACAGTCGTAGTCGAGACGCAGTTTGCCATTCACTTCGCGCTGCTTAGCATAGATTTTCAGGTTCCTGACAAACTGCCACAACCTGAATTCCTGGAAAATGGGATTCGACTTGGTGATGCATTTCACGCTCTTGGGCTTTATCTCGCCCGTCTCTTTGTCAATGTACGTATACGACTCTAACGGGCAATCGCTAATCAGGTATTTCTTGCTTTTCAGCGGCCGCTGATAGAACATGATATCGTCGACAATCAAATCCGTGAAGCTTTTACCTTCTAATGAGGCACGGTGAGCCTCGTTTTGATGATAAAGTTCGTTCACGCATTTTTTATATAAGGCAGAATCTCTTAATTCCTCATGGAATTCAGCTTGCTTGTTCAAGATTCTGACGAGTTCGTCTTTATAGAATTTCCGTTCGATGGTTCTGACGAAACTTCCTCGTATCTTATCGCTTGGGATATTCAGAATGTGCTGGTAGATGTAGGCTCCCACGGTCAGCGAACTTGCCTCCAGGTCAGCCTCCGTTTTTGTTTTTAGCAGCGTCCAGTCTTTCTCGTTGTTCACAATTCGGGTAGAGGGTTCCACGTCTGTGCGTCTATTACCTTCTTTATCTAATTTATAAGAAACAATCAGATTCAGTTCATCACCCACCCCGTATGGGATATATCTGCTTGTGATGGTTTTCTTCACACCCTCCTCAAATTCTATCACATAGTCATGCTGGTCTTTACGTCTCTTGTTTACGCCATTATCAACCACATCCACAACTTTCAGGCGCTTATATACTTCCATCTTGGAATTGTCGCTTTCTTCTTCCATTCTCTGGTAGTAACCACGCTTTGTATTGAAATTCAAGATTATCCATGCTAACTCTTCCTTCGACACCGGCTTTGTTAACGCTTTCTGACGAAGATAGTAAAGACACCAGTCATGAGGAATCAGTTTGCCGTCTGCTACCAGACTTGGTTGATGTTTTGCAAAGTCCTCAATCATCTCATTGAAAGACGATATGAATGCAAACTGAAGCTTTCCATATGCGTCTTTTCGGTATGCAATGAGTGGAACACCGTTGTCCTTAAATTTTCCAGGGTGCTTTTCAAAATCTATCTGCTGCTGATATTGAACTGGAAGGAAACCAAGAATCCTCAATACGCGATGCAAACGCTCCCTACGCAATTTGCTCCGCTCGTAAAGTCTTCGTGTGCCCCGAAATCCACGACGTTTTGCCATCTGTGTTTCAAGTGTTCCTTTCTCGTAATCGGCGAGTACATCAGCACTCATGGGAATGATTCGACTTCCCAATGCGATTATCTTTTGTGCGGCATTATCTACAACTGCCCATCCTATACTGTTAGTGCCTAAATCTAAACCTAAAATTTGTCCCATAGAATAGTATTTTGATGATTATAATGCACAAAGATAAAAAAAATATGATAAATATTTGCTGTTTTGATGATTTTTTATTTATTTTGCACTTGATTCTAGCTAATCACAATAAGGATTATTCCGTTGTGAAAACATTACGGGTGGGGTGACTCACCCTTTTTTCTTTTCTGATTTATTATTACAGGGCTAACATTTATAATAATGAAAGATGCGGCTCACGCCGCATCTTTCAGACTATGATCTAAACTTTTCACCTTCCAAGTACTTTATAAGTGGTGATGATGACGTTCAACTGAAGTCGAAATCGGTGACATAATGGTCGAAAGCGAGACCCTCAGTGCTTCCGTAACGGGCAAGGATGTTCATGATGTCTTCCTGCTGACGGGGTGAGAGCAGATTCTCGCCATGATGATACCGGTAATAGGGACCACAGCCACTACTGAAGTAGTTCATCACACATTCGCGGGCTTCTGCCTTCTGGTGGCGGGGCACATTCTTGTAAAGCTGACTGAAACCCCAGGCTTTCTGTACGGGCTTCACATCGCGGAAATGCTGGCATTGACCACTTTCCCATGCTGCCGGGTAGATGGCAGGACCATGAAGTCGCACTTCGGGTTGAAGCCGATAGGCTTGATAATGCAGGCAACATTCGCGCTGCTGACAGTTGTTATTGAAACAAAGTTCATATCCATTGGGGATATTTTCGTATTTTAGTTGATTTTCCATAAGACCTAACATTGAATTTTGATAACTTATTGAATTTAAATGTGTTAACTTAAATAGTATACTTTAAACACCTAACAAAAACCTAACATAAACCTAACAAAAAGGTAACATAAGACCTAACATTTTAGTCTATGCAGCCCGTAAAGGGATGACTTTATAGAAGGGTACATTGCTATGATCTGACGACTCATAGCCGAGGGTTGTCATGACATGCCCTACACGGATCTTGTTACCATGATTGATATCTACGGAAGGATACTCCTTCTGGATGTGACTCAGTAGCATCTTCGTGTTCATCAGCTTAGCAACTTCACCCTCCTTGGGCTTGCGGAAGCATATTTCAACCATCTCTCCGATATCTTTCTGCTGCATGTAATTATGGTTCATCTGCTGAATGCGTGCCACTTCATCATTCGTGAACCAATAAGGAGTCTTTGCCACTGTCAGTTCATACACCACCTGTGCATAAAGCTGTCCGTAATCAATCTCGCCCGTATTGTCAATATACTGTCCTTCGGGGATCTGCAGACAGATATATCGGCGACTACCAGTAGGATCAGTCAGCGGATGAGGATTGTTGGTCGTTGCCACGAATGAGGCGAAACGCGGACGGTCTTCTTGAGAGGCCCCATAGATAGGTCGGCCGTTCACCTTACTCTTCGAGAGCGTCTGTTTCAAGGCAGCATGCTGACTGGGGCGAATGGCATCCAATTCATCCAGGTTCACCAAGAGATTGTTCGTCAGAGCCATCTCCTTATCGAACTTGTTCGACAGGTTCAGATGGTCAAGATAGTATTCCCGTAAATCGGTAGGCAGCAGTCTGTGGAAGAAGGTAGTCTTACCACATCCCTGAGCACCAATCAAGGTAGGTACACACTCATTACCATGAAGGGTATCCATCTGAAGCCAGTGCGCCACAGCAGACAACAGCCAGGTGGAAAGGAATCCCTGTTGCTCGGAGGTGATGCCGGGCAGTCGACCGAACAGTTGGGCAACGTGGTTCTTACCATCCCATTGGGGCAGTTGTTTCAAGTAGTCGCCAACAGGATTATACACAGGTACATCTTCCGAGTAAACGAACTCCATGATTTCCGTCTTAGGACTGCCTTTTTCGCATACCTGCTCCTTCTTGGCACGGCGGATGATGCTGTTGATCGCCTCTTGGGTCAGAGACCGCCAGGTTAGCGAATCAGGATGGGTTACAAACTCTACCTTCCCGTTCAACACATTGCGACGGAAACAGTAGTTTTCATTGAGAAACTGCTCCACTACGAGCGTTGTCTCCAAGAGAGGAGACATAGATTCTCCATTGATCATTGTTTTTTGGGTCATTGAATAAAGATTATTAAGTTTAGGCGGGATTGGCATATGGGTGTTTCTCATAGCGTCGAGCCTTTCAAATTTCGCAGTGCAAAGGTACAAAATTTTTGCGCGATTTCCAAATTTTTACCAGTAAAAATCATAACTATTTTGTAAAATAAACCGAAAACTTTTACCAGATCAAAATGTTAGGTGTCATGTTAGGTCTTATGTTAGGTCTTTGTTAGGTCTTATGTTAGGTCTTTAAGACCTGTTTTTGAAGCTAAATTACTCATAATCAAACAACTAAGATTTTTTAATGTTAGGTCTTTCGAAATGATGCAAAATTGTAGAAATTTATGAAGTAAATTTGTAGTGAAATTTTACAGAAAACGATTAAAATATTCCCACGTTGGGAATAAAATGTTCCCAGCATGGGAATAAAATGTTCCCAACGTGGGAATAAAGTGTTCCCAACGTGGGAATAATCTTAATTCGACAACTTGGTGGCAGAATATCCGATTCCGGTAATCGAGTTGATGATTTCCTCGTCGGTCACTGAACCTTCTATCGCGGCAGTTCCTGCTGTAAGATCAACTTCCACACTGGTAACGCCCTCCAACTGCTGGAGCGCTTTCTCCACATTGGCACGACAGTGGTTACACATCATGCCCTCCACTTTGAATAGTCTTTTTTCCATTGTATGATTGTTTTTAGTAGGTATCAAGCGTTTGATGAGCGCGTACACAAGCAAGGCACCGAGTACGATGCTACATACGATATTGAAGAATTCAGGCGCCTCATGACAGCAGGCGTGCGATTGCGTCAAGTGCGAGGTAAACCATTCCCGCGGCAACAGGTAATCGATACCCAAGCCAAACACGATAGCTCCGAGTGTGATGGAGAGCAGATAGAACCACAGTGTTCTCTTGCCCAACACCTTACGGATGACCAATATAGAGGCCATGTTACAAGCCGGACCAGCCATGAGTAGCACGAGGGCCGCACCAGGAGTGATTCCCTTGAGCATCAAGGCAACGGCAATGGGAATAGATCCTGTGGCGCATACATACATCGGTATCGAGATGGCAATCATCAAGAGCATCCCAATCATTGGTGTATCAGCAAAGCGCAGGAAGAAATCGTCAGGTACAAGAACCGTAATCAGCGCCGCGATAATGAGTCCCATCACAAGCCAACGCCCAATATCCTGCACCATATCCACATAACCATAGCGCAAGGCCACCATCAGTCGTTGAGTGAATGACAGTTTCTCTACAGATTGCTCCACCTGCTGAGTAACGTTTTCCGACGGCTGATTACGATTGGCGAAATTCACCATCTCGCCTCCTACGAGGGAAGTAACCAGCGCAGCCACAGGACGGAGGATGGCAAAGGGAACGCCAAGTAATGAGGCAGTGGCAAGAATGGAATCAACGCCTGTTTGCGGTGTAGCAATCAGGAACGAGGTGGTGGCCCCCTTCGAAGCCCCCTCCTTACGTAAAGACATGGCTGTAGGAATCACACCGCAAGAACAGAGCGGCAGCGGTACACCAATCATCGCCGCCCACAATACCGACCGGAAATCATTTCCCCCCAGATAACGCCGATAGAGCACTGCCGGCACAAAAGCGTGCAGCAGTCCTGCGAAACCGAATCCCAGAAGCAGATACGGCGACATCTGATTGATCAGCATCCAAATCTCCCGCATATCATCCATTCATTTCATTGTTCATTCTGTTCCCTGATCACTACAGAGGGAGGACATTCGTACATCACCTTGGCATGGTTAGTACGAATAAGTTCATGGTTGATGCATTCGCCGGTAACACGATCAATCGTATCACGGTAAACCTCTCCGTTGCGAAAGATATTTTCTCCTTCACGAGAGAAGAATTCGTTCTCTGCATGAATATGAAAAGTATGCTGTAGCGTTTCTTCTGCCCGCAGCTCACCACACAGGTATTCATCGTCCACCCACAGTCGTAGCTGATAGGTATTGGAAGTATTGTTCTTTACCCGGTAATCAATGTAGTTATACGAAATGCTTGTTCCCGTGCCGAAAGGAATCTGTCTACCGAAATCGGGAAAGAGATCCAACCCGTCATGATGATGATGCTCGGTGATGGTCAGATCGCTATGCAGCACCATCCAATGAATCAAGTTCGACAGTTGGCACAATCCGCCACCAATGCCCTGTGCCGGCTGTCCTTTGGCAATGGTGAGTCCTTCCTTGTAACCTTTCTTCTTTGTGGTTCGTCCTACCTGTTTCCACACCGAGAAGGTCTCGCCAGGATGAATGAGCAGTCCGTCGATATGTTTAACCGCCAGGGCCAGGTTCGTGGCCTTATTCTCCTGCAGTTGCATGTTGACGTTACCCAGTCGGCGGCGGATCAAAGAGTTATGCCGATAAACCAGAACGGGCAAAGCAGTATCAGTCCGCTCCTTGGCGAAAAGCGTATGCTGAAACGAGTCCTTCAGGCACCGTTTCATAATCTCCTTCTCCATCGACAGGCGATAGGTGAAAGGACAAATCTCGCAGAACATTTTCCGTTTCATGCCGCCAAAGGTACAAATAAACAAGAAAAAAAGCAAAAAGAAAATCGATTTTCTTTTTGCTTTTCCATTCTCACGGTTACTCTATTGGTATCTGAATTACCGAGAGCCATTTCTCTGGGTCTTTCTGGTTCCATACTCCATCGATGTAGCATGTGCGGTGCTGACCTACAGGCTTATAGCCCTGTTCGTCGATGTAGCGGAATGCCTCGATGAACGACTCGTAGAACCGTTCGTAGGGGCCGACGTGCTTCATGCAAAGAGCCTTGGGTACAGCGGGCAGACGTTTGAACTGGATGATGGCACTGTCCTCGCCCATCTCCTCTACCTGTTCGCAATATTCAATGTCGATGTCCGTCGGTGTGTACTCCTTGTTGTGCTCGATAGTGAAACAGTAACCTGGTGGTGGGCACTTGCAGCCGAGACGTTGCATCTCAGGGGCGATTTTCTCCACACACATAGGACCGATGGCTGCAAAGTTAGGTATAACTTCACGATGACTTGCCACGATAATCTCTGGCAATGACTGAATACTGAATTTTTCCATTGTCTTCATTTCTTTGCGAGCGTTCCTCCAGTTGAGCAGTCGGTTGCGGCGGGCAATCAACTGTTGCAGTTGCGCCTCCGTTTCTTTGATTTTCTCAGTCAGTTGGCGGATACTTGGAAAATGCGAGTTGTCCTCGAACAAATCCTTGATTTCATCCAGCGAAAAACCGAGTCGTTGTAGGTCGCGGATAGTTTGCAACTTCTGCATCTGGTTGATGCTGTAGTAACGGTAGCCCGTCCACTCGTCCACCTCGTCAGGTGTCAGCAGTCCTTTCTGCTCGTAGTGACGCAGTGTCTTGACCGTTACCTGCATCAGCTGTGAGAACTCTCCGATCTTTAACTTCGTTTTATAACTCATAATCGCGCGATGATTCTGAAGATAGTTTCAAAATCAGGTGCAAAGATAATGCCTGCCCTTAGGGACGAGTCAAGAGAAATGAAGAAATTAACATGGATTTAACATTATCCCGTTGTTCTGTCATCGTCTAAGTCAACGTATGCATATCTTATTGTGCTAACAGTTGCCTGGCAATATTTGCTACCACTTCCTCAGATGGTGAGTGCATCGTGAAAATGGCGATAATGGCATGGCTTCCATCAGGCATAAGAATGACACCTGCATCGTTCATGTCTTGCACTCCTTCAGGAGAAGGGAATCCCGTACCTGTCTTATGTACGACACGAGCATCTGTGGGTATCGCTGCAGGGATTCGTTCCTGTCCTGTTGAGCAGTCAGCCATCGTCTTCCAGATAAACGTCAGATATGGGTTGTCATTTTTATGCTGATAAAACCACTCGAACAAACGGACCATTTCGGCAGGAGTGGAACTGTTTTCGATAGCCTTTGCCGGATTCTTGTGCATTTGTTCCTCTGTCATGCGGATATGAATATCGTGGAATCCAAGTTTTCTCATGCATTTCTCTATTGATTGGGGCTTGCCGCAAAACTTGAAAAGGAGTTCGCTTGCATTGTTGTCGCTCTGTCCAAGAGATAATTCCAGCAGTTCCGCATACGAAAAGGCCTTTTTGCCTTCAAATAGCTTTAGCATTGGCGACCAGGTGTCTTGCATCAGGTCTGCTTTATCAACAACGATTTTGTCATCAAGTCTCAACCCTTTCCGACTCAGGTAATTGGCAACGTATAACGCTTGCGGGAACTTCATCACACTATGCATCGCAAAACGCTCGTTTTCGTTAATACCAACAATAGAGCCATTGCGCATGATGCATGCACCATATCTGGTACTGTCGCTTATTGGCTTCGCCTTCGTCCGACACGACTCGGCCATCTCCGAGCGAGCTCGGATGACTCTCGCTGCTCCGTACGTTGGCTCTTGAGCCAAACACGATGTAGCAACCAATGCATAAACCAGTGTTACTATCTTTCTCATATTATTTCTTGTCCTTATGAAATGACCCTCTTGAATCGCTGCAAACGTGGCGACGGAAGCCACAATGGTGATGGGAATGATTGACCAAAATGTCATGGGGGCAGCGATGAATAGCAGGAACCCCGCCCACTTGTTCGCGAGAGTGTGAGGGAAGCAGCAACGCCCGTACCTCACGAGTGCCGAAAGCTGATTCACGACTTTAATCACGACAATTACTCCTGCCCACAGCCACAGCCATTGCGGCAGTTCGAGTATCGGCAGGAGCGCCCAGGCACAACACGCTACGAAGCAGATGTCTGCCAGACTGTCGAGCAATGCTCCAAAACTGGTAACGCACTTCAGTTTCCGGGCCAGCCACCCGTCGGCTATGTCGCTGAGGCCGCAAACGATGTAAAGCACCCCAAAAAGAACGCCTGACACATCGCTTAACAGCAGAGCAACAGCTCCCACCATTCGGAGCGACGACAGACTATTCGGCAGATGTTTCATTTATTCTCTTCAGATTATCTTTTGCCTCTTCATTATTACCTATCTCAGCGGCAAGTTTTGCACAGGAATCCATTTCAGCACATTCTGCGCAAGACTCATAGCCCTTCCTGGTAACACACGGCTTGATTTCGCACATCTCACTACAGAAGAAATATTTCACGCCATTACCCCGGCATCCCGTACAGTTGATTTTATCAGGTGTAATGATATCTGTATGAAATATCTCACACCATTTACGAGAAACCTCTTCACGCATTCTGTCATCATCTTTAATAGTGGCTATGCGAGCTTCACATTTCTCGCAGTTAATGCCACAATAACCAATCATTTTATCCATATTCCTTGTATGTCTGTATTGCCACCCCTTCTCGGGCTGCCTGCTGAAAGGCTGAGATTGAGTGAGAGCAGAGTGGAGCTTGCTCCGACTCTGCCGAGCGTGAGCAGGCTCGACGATTGGTCAAGGCATTGGGAGCCTTGTGCTCCATAAACACGGGTTTTATAATGCGTTCCACATACTCACCCCAAAACTTAGGACATTCTTCTTTCGCCTCGTTGAAGACAATTTTCTTGGCCATGCCAATAATCTGCACATCATGCAGTTCAATAATCTCGTGTTTCATATTTCTTGGAATAGCTTCTTGTATCATATCTTTAAAGTTTAACGCTGCAAAGATACAAAGAGTTGTGAATATTACCAAGTATCTGGGATATTCTGCACAATTATGTGATGAAAAGCATATTTTCTACATTCGCTGACGTTCTGCCTGTCCGGCACCAGTGCCCTTATACTTGCTCTTCTGGGCGTTGAAGGTGTAGCGGATAGAGATATCCAAACGGTGGCTACGGCTTCGTGATTTCTGCACAGTATAGAAGAAACCACAATCATGAGCCATATCCTGTACGCTACGCTGGAACACATCGCTGATGCTGGCACGCAGGCACAGGGCATCGTTCTTCAGCCAGCACTTCTGTACCACAAAACGGATGTCGTATGAAGGCGAGAGAATACGGTAGTTCAGCACATCACCCTTGGTCTGGATGTTGGCATTGGCCTCCAACTGCCAGCTGTGCTTAAATCGGAAGGTGTTGTTCAGGTCGAAGAAGAAGATGGGCTTGGTGAAGGTAACATCCGTCTTACCGGTAGCACTATGAGGATCGTCGAATGTCATCGTATTCCAGAACTTCTGTCCGCCAATCGTCCAGCTTGGGCTATATACGCCCCAAGTAGGATTAGCCGAAAGGAAGATGGCCAGATTGCGAACGGGATCAGGTAGATTGGCCTGCTTCAGCAGCATGATACCCTCGTTGTTATAGGCCATTGGTACCTGTGTAATGGTGTTATCGCGACGTTCGTAGGCAGCAAACAGGTTGATCCATTTCCAACGGGCATTGATGCTCACCTCCTGCATGATAGCATTCTTTAGTTTCGAGTCGCCCTGCGATAGGGTAAACGAGTTCATATAGTAAATATGGTCGCTTAGTACGCTGTAGTTAGGACGCACGGTTTTCATGGTATAACTCAGCGAGGTCTGGATGGCTCCAAACTGCTTTGACCATGTGATATTGGGGAAAAACTCGTCCTGATAGCGCGCTATATTGTTCTCGGCATCCAGGTTGTCCATATAGTCGAAACCTACATGCTCGTAACGCAGTCCGGCGCTTACAGTTCCATATTCCTCTAAGTTGGCATTATAAACCGCAAAAGCAGCCACGTTGTTCTCCTTTACATCCGTATCAGTAGAGGGGAGAGGATAGTTGGTAATCGACGTACTGCTCTGACGCTTTACAAAACTCATCTCTGTTCCTGTCTGTAACTGTCCTTTCCATACAGGATAGCTCAGCACCAGTTTGGTAGCCCAGAGTCGCGACCATATATGCGAGTTCTGTTGCATGGTCTGGGTTTCTGGCAAATACACATTTATCTGGTTATCGTCATTCTCCTTATCCGTCAGGAAATCCACATTTAGGTCGATGTTCAGTTTACCCACCTGACCGTTATAATAGGCATTGCCTTGCCAGTTATAGGGGTAGCGTGTATGACCACCCTGATGCGAAAGGTCGCGGCCTGTGAGATTGTTTTCAGTATCCACCCACATGTCATTATACGTTTTAAACTGGTTGTGGCGCTCCACTCTGGCACCCAACGAGTGCTTGTCGTTAATCTGCCAGTTAAAGCCCAGGTTGTAGTTCAGGCCCTCTCCGTGCCAGTCGTTACGCATGTGGCTGTCCTGAAGAATATTCCTGATACCTTCATCGGCCTGGAGAAATGTAGATTGCGTAACATGCAGGTCGTTAGGACTATCCCACGTCCAATAGTTCACCATACCAAATAGGTCCAGGTTGTTGTGGCGATAACGCAGGTTCAGTGTGGTGCTGGGGTCACTGAAGCCAAACGCCAGATCCTGGTTGTTAGCAGCCATCAAGTCGAAGCCGAAACCAGTTCCCTCGCGGCGAACAGTTTTGATACGTACCACTGCCGAAATGGTTGCATCGTACTGCGCACCAGGATTGGTAATCACCTCTACGCTCTGAATCTCCTCCGAACGCAGTCGTTTCAGTTCGTCCTTATCCTGCATCTTGCGACCATTGATATAGACGACAGGTGTGCCTTTGCCCAGCACTTCGAGTTCTTCGCCCTTCAACGTCATTCCTGGTACCTTGGCCAGCATTTCCTTAGCAGTACCCGAATGGCCTAAGACGGTACCTTGAATGGTGGTAATCATCGAGTTGCCTGTCAGTTTGGTTTTAGGCATCTGTCCCTTCACCACGATCTCATTCAGCATTGTCTGATCTTGCTCCATCTGGACGGTTCCTATTTCCGAACCTTCAACGTTCACATACTTGGTACGGTAACCGATGCACGAGAATCGCAGAATGCAGCAGGCGTCAGTTGTGTTAATCTGGAAACATCCATCCACATCGCTCGTTGCACCTTGTATATAAGTAGAGTCGGCCGTAAGCAGGGCCACACTTACAAATGGTAAGGGCTCACCCTGCTCGTTAATTACTCGTCCACCTACATCCTCAGTCATAGCCTCGGCTGTTAAACACATCATCATTGTAGCAATCAAAGCTACCATTTTCAAACTGATCTTTTTCATTTTACTAATTATTAAATGTTTTGCCAGTTTGATGCCACACAAGCATAAAAAAGATGCAATCCACCCCATTTCTGGGATGAATTGCAACTTTTTGTGACGAATGGTTTGATTAAGCGAGTGTAAAGCCGAATAAATTCGAGGTTGTATTATGTTTGTTTCCTTTTACTCAATTACGAAACTTCTTGGATAAAAATCGCTATAGAAGCGACCGTCGGTGGCGGTGAACTTCAAGACGCAGTAGTTAGGATCGGTCACACCACCAGGATAGTACTGCTCGTCACCATCGTGCCAGATCATCTCTTTCGAGGCGGCATCCGTCAGCACCTCCATCGTGCCACGAAGCATCATACCCTTGAAACCTTCGGCATCGCAGAAGTAGATGCAGGCCTTGGGGTTGGCCTTGTATTGAGCCACACGTATTGAAAAGGTGTTGGTGGTAAAGTAGAAGGTTTTGATACCCTCGCGCTTTCGAGGTGCCAGCATGGCTTTGGTCCAAGGAAAACCTTCTTGGTCTACTGATGAGATGTAAGCGATGGGCTGATTGTCGGCCATCTGTGCAATGAGTTTTTTAACACCTGCCAAAGCGGGGTTAACATTCATGACTTCATCGTTACTAACATCCAACGTTTGGCGCCAACGCTTCAACTGGGGGAAATACGTTTTCATCATACCGATATATTCCTCTTTGGTGATGGGTTTCTCCAACCCCTCATTTACTGCACCAACAAACTGGGCGCAATGCTCTATCATCTCATCCATGGTGCAGTCCTGCAAGAATTTTCCATCCTTATAGCAGTACATGCAGTAATCTTCGTTCTTACTGCCATCGGCATTAGTACCGAGGACTTCTTCTGTTAGCGGCATACCGCAACTCTGACAAAATTTCATTTCTTTGTTCATCTTAATGTTTGTTTCCTTTTTATACTTGTTGTCACTCTGGTTTTCTGTGGTCTGATATGTTGAATCACTGAGAACCTTAAATCTGCTCAAATCTTGTGCTTGAGCTACCTGCCATCCTGTAATGAGGAAAAGCAATGAACATAACAATTTCTTCATTTCTTTCATAG